>Ga0134122_10003280_pt1 | contig 12017 bp, 12 predicted proteins | sample KB302_FD_96461 | JGI IMG/M metagenome (GOLD analysis project Ga0134122, IMG submission 96461) | Terrestrial soil microbial communities without Nitrogen fertilizer from Kellogg Biological Station, Michigan, USA - KB3-0-2 | ecosystem: Environmental > Terrestrial > Soil > Unclassified ...
CCACTCCGGTGTACGGTACAGGGGACTCGGTGTACTGTACAGCCGAGCCGCTCAAGCCGGAGGCAAACCGGTGAGAAAGGCTTCCATCAGACCGTTGAACTTCTCCGGCTGCTCCTGCAGCGTCATGTGTCCCGAGCCGTCCAGGATTTCCAGCGTCGAGCCGGCGATCTGGCTGTGGTAGGTATCCATCTCTCCCTGGGAGACGATCCTGTCCTTCGAGCCGCGCAGCAACAGGGTCGGCGCGGTGATCTGCGGCAGCTCCTCGGTGTTGTCCTTCCGGAACGCCAGGGCCTTGGCCGCATGGAGCACGCCGTCGACGGAGTTCGACGCGTACTGCTGGCGGAAGGCCGCCATTGCCTCCGGGTTCGCCTCCTGGAAGGCGCGGCTGTAGAGCAGGTGCTGGGTGGCGGGAGCCAGGGGGCTCAAAGGGTCGAGCGGATGCAGCACCCGGAGCACGTCGATGGCAACCTTCTGGAGCTCGTAGGCGAGAGGGCTCGTAACCCAGTTGTCCGGAGCGGGGGCGTCCGCCACCACCAGCGCCCTCATGCCGTCCGGCCGGGAGATCCCATACTGGAGGATGATGTCTGCTCCCAGCGAGTGGCCGCACAGGACCGGCCGGTCGATCCCCAAGGCGGCGAGCAGGGCCGTCAGGTCCGCGAGGTAGGCGTCGAACTCGTACTCGGGATTGGCGCCACCGGACTTGCCCATGCCGCGCAGGTCGTAGGCGACGGCCCGGTAGCGCCTGGAAAAGAACTCGACCTCCGGCTGCCAATACGTGAGATTGAGGTCGATGCCGTGGATGAAGACGATCGGCGGGCCCTCTCCCGTCTCCTGGTAATAGGTCCGGATGCCGTTGGTGTCGACGAATCCGTCTTTGGTTTCGGCGCTCATGGTAGCGATCCCTCCACGATACCGTCCGTCTGCTTGTTTCGGTAAAGGAAGCTCAGCGTGAGAGTGAAGACCAGGAACTCCAGGCCCCTTGGCCAGGCATTGGCCCAGGTGACGGCCGCCGCCCCCGGCATGGTAAGGATCGAAAGGAAGTCGATGAAGAGCGAAGCGATGAGCGCCCGGAGAAGGCGGCCCCAGAGCTTCACCGGGGCGAAGAGGACGGCGTAGAGGAGACCGTACACCTGGCCGATGACCAGCGCCCCGGCGGCGCCGGCCAGGTTCTGGGCCGTCTGGGTAGCGTGGCGTACGAGCACGGCACCGAAGGAGAACGGATTGCCCCCCAGGATCCAATTGGCGATGACCTGCAGAATCGTCCCGGCAAGCGCGACGGCGAACAGCCGGCCCCAGCTCACGGTCCTCAGGGAAACTCCAAACGCCTCGGTCTTAGCCATGTCGTCTCCGAGTCTATTCTATATTCTTTCCCTAATGGTACTAGAATTCGCTACGATTTTCACCTGGCGCGGGCGGCGTGGCGACCAGGAGGATCGAGAAGCCGGCGAGCCCTTCACCGGCTCATCCTCCGGCGCACTGAGGCAGCCAGCCGCGACGGCCGGCTGCCTCCCATCCGCGGGGCCGTCCTAGTTGCAAGTCACGAACGGGTCCCAGGAGTACTGCACCGTGCCGTCGATGCGGATCAGGATCTGATAAGTCTCCTGCCCCGTGTTCTCGGCCGTCGCCTGGTATTGCGAGGAGTTGCCGTGCGGCGGATTGAAACCGAAGACGTCGCCGTTGCTGTTCTTGAAAGCGACGAAATCCACCTCGTCGGAATCGTTGATGGCGTACATCCTCCAGATGATCGTGTCGCCGGGGTTGCAGGCGGTGTTGAGCTCGAAGCTGCCTTCACCGCTGGAGCCTCCCGACTGGTTGTCGTCGACCATGTAGATGACGCCGCTGGGGTTGACGGTCGGATTGGCGAGGATGGCGGCGGTGTCCACCAGGATCGCGACGTTGATCAGGCCGTGCTCGAAAACTGGCATGTTCCTCTCCTTCCGCGGTCGCGCAGTGCGCGCGCTCCGCGCCGGTTGGGCTCTCGCTGCCGAGAGCGGGTTGTGCTGAATGCTTGTGGCTCGAGCGGTCACCGGTGACGACGCCGGAGGGGAATTGCAAGGTGAATGCCCGTGCCGGATAGGAAGGTTTTTCGAGGGAAGCGGACGTGCCGGGCGCCGTCGCGGCTGTGCCGGATCACGCCGCGCCTATGCCGAATCGTGCCGGGCTGTGTCGGACCGCCCGGCAGGCAGGGCGGTCTTCCGGCCGCGGCCCTGCAAGGGCTCCGCGCCCGGTCTGGCACAGGGGGCCTTGGCGCGCTAAACTGCGTACGTGCCGAACCACAGCGAGGACCTGCGGCGTCTGCTGCAGGCCGAGACGCGGGCGGAAAGCAGCGCCGTTCCTCCGGTGGGCGCTCTCCTTGTCCCCGGCTTGACGATTCTCCATCATCCGGATCTCGCGCGGGTGGGGGAGCGTGCCGCCCTTCCCGGTCTCGCCTCCGGCCGGGAAGAGACCCTCTCGCGCCGCGATCCCGAGTTCGCCCAGCCGGGCGGCGGCTCGCCGCGGCCACTCGCCGATCCCTACTTGAGCCGCCGGCCTCTCCGGCTGCTGCCTTCCGGATCGGACGGCGTGCTGCTGCGGCGCGGCGACAGCGGCATCACGCTGGCGGCGGACGGCGAGCCCCTCGCGAGCGAGCTGGAGCTGCCGCCGGCACGCCTCGACCGCGGCGTGGTCCTGCTGCTCTCGAATCGGATCGCGCTCTGCCTTTCGCGGCTCGATCCGGTGGGCCCGGCCGGTGCGCCGGACTTCGGCCTCGTCGGCGCGAGCGCGCCGATGACCGCCCTGTGCCGCGAGATCCAGCGCGTCGCCGGTCTCGACGTGCCGGTGCTCCTGCGCGGCGAGACCGGCACGGGAAAGGAGCTCATCGCCCGGGCCCTCCACGACGCCGGCACGCGGCGGTCGCGCGCCTTCCTCGCGCTCAACATGGCGGCGGTGCCGCAGGCTCTGGCGGCGGCCGAGCTGTTCGGCGCGGCGCGCGGCGCTTACACGGGCGCAGACCGCCGGCGCGAAGGCTACTTCCAGCGCGCCGAGGGCGGCACGCTGTTTCTCGACGAGGTGGGCGAGACGCCGCCGGAAGTGCAGGCCCTGCTGCTGCGCGCCCTGGAGACCGGCGAGATCCAGCCGGTGGGCGGCGACGAGCCGCGGCGGGTGGACGTGCGTCTGATCGCCGCCTCCGACGCCGACCTCGAACGCGCCGTGGCGGCGGGCCGCTTCCGCGCTCCCCTGCTGCACCGCCTCGCCGGCTATCAGATCCGCGTGCCGCTGCTCGCGCAGCGCCGCGACGACTTCGGCCGGCTCTTCCTCCATTTCCTCCGCCAGGCGCTCGCCGAGCTGGGCGAGGCCGAGCGGCTGGCCACCGCGCCGGAAGGCCGGCCGTGGATCCCCGCCGCCCTGGTGGCCCGCCTCGCCGCCTACGACTGGCCCGGCAACGTGAGGCAGCTCAAGAACGCCGTCCGCCAGATCGCCATCGCCGGCCGCGACGCCGGCGAGCCGGCCATGTGGCTGCAGGCCGAACGCCTGCTGCGGGAAGCGCGGCCGTCCTCGCCGGACGGTGGTGCCGTCCTCGCGCCGCCCGTCGAAGCCGCGCCGGCCCGCAGAGAGCCGCGCCGCTCGTACCGCCGGCCGGAGGAAGTCGCTGACGCAGAGATCCTGGACGCTCTGCGCGCCAATCGTTGGCGCATCCAGCGGGCCGCCGCGCAGCTCGGCATCTCGCGCGGCTCGCTCTACGACCTCATCGAGAAGAGCCCGCGCATCCGCAAGGCGGCGGACCTCTCGCGCGAGGAGATCCACGCCTGCCTCCAGCGCTGCGGCGGCGACCTCGACGCCATGGCCGCGGCCCTCGAAGTCTCCAAGCGCGGGCTCCAGCGGCGGATGACACAGCTCGGTCTCGAAGCGGGTTGAGCCGTCATGGGTGCGCCTGCGCAGATCCTCGGACCGTACACGATCGACAAGCGGCTCGGCGCCGGCGGCATGGGCGAGGTCTATCAGGCCTACGACGAGCGTCTGGACCGCTGGGTGGCCATCAAGCTCATCCGCGGCGAGGCGGCGGAGGATGCCACGGCGCGCGAGCGCTTCCGCCGCGAGGCCCGCGCCGCGGCGCGCCTCTCCCATCCCTCGATCGTCCAGATCCACGACATCCTGGAGTCCGGGGAAGGCCACGCCATCGTCATGGAGCTGGTCGAAGGCGAGCCCCTGTCGCAGCGGCTCGCGCGCGGTCCGTTGGCCATCGAGGAAGCCGTGCGCCTGGGTCGCGAGATCGCGGACGGTCTGGCCGCGGCGCACGCCCGCGGCATCATCCATCGCGACCTCAAGCCGGACAACGTCATGATCACCCCCGAAGGCCGCGCCAAGATCCTCGATTTCGGTCTGGCCAAAACCCTCGCCGGGGACGCCTCGCTCACCGCGGATCAACGGGTGGTCGGCACCTTCCGCTCGATGTCTCCCGAGCAGGCGAAAGGGCTGCCGCTCGATACCCGTTCCGATCTCTTCTCCCTCGGCATCCTGCTCTACGAGATGCTGAGCGGCCGGTCGCCCTTCGACGGCGGCACGGCGCTGGAGACGCTGACGCGGATCTGCACCTGCCGCCAGACGCCGTTGCGCGAGCTCAGCCCGGCGATTCCGGAAAGCCTATCCGATCTCGTGGATCAGCTCCTCGCGAAAGAGCCGGAGCGGCGGCCGCGGAGCGCGCGGGAGACGGCCCAGCGCCTCGCGCGGTTGAGCGCTCCGGGAGGCGTTTCCTCTTTGTCCGGGTGGAGCGAGGAAGAGACCTGGTCCGAGCTGGCGCCGCCCGGAGCGTCCCCCGCGCGTCACGAGAGACCCTTTCCGTCCCCGGAAAGAGCTTCGCAGGCGCAACGCGCTCCCTGGGCGAAGGGGCGGTGGTTGGCTTTGAGCGCGGCCCTGCTCCTCCTGACGACGTCCCTCGGGCTCCTCCTTCTCCGGCGGGCTCCCAGAGAGCCGATGCTCGCCGTCGCCGTCCTCGCGCCGCAGACCTCCGGCAGCGGCGATCCGGAAAGAGTGGAGCTGGCGGCGGCGGGCCTGCGGGTGGCTCTCCTGCGCTCGGTGCTCTCCCTCGAAAGCGTCTCCTTGCTGGCGCCCGAGCAGGTGGACGCGGTCTCCGGCCCGCCGGCCACCGTCGCCAGGGCGGCGGCGGCGGACGAGGTCGTCACCAGCCGCCTGAGCTGCAATCCGCAGGTCTGCCAGGTCGCGATCAGCCGTGTTCGCGGCGCGGACGGACGGCTGCTCTGGACCCAGGGCTTCGAAGTGCCGGTCGAGGAGCCTTACCTGCTGGCGGAGGCCGCGGAAGGTTACCTCCAGAAGGCCTACACGCACCGCCGCGTCCGGTCGGACGCTCCACCGCTCGCGATCTCCTCCCGTGACTATGCCGAGTTCCTGCGCCTGCGCCACGCCTACGAATCCCAGAGCGCGGACCTTGCCACCCCCGAGCTGCTCGACCGGCTGCGCGGGGTCCGCCGCCGGGCCCCGCGGTTCCTCGAGGCGGCCATCCTGGAGGCCGACGTCCTGCGCTACCGCTTCCAATCGCTGCGCGACCCCGCCGACCTGCAACGTTCGTTCGACGTCCTCAACCAGGCCCGCGAGCTCGCGCCCGGCGATCCGCGTCCGCTCCTGCACCTGGTGGAGCTCTCCCTCAAGACGCAGCGGCTGGGCCTGACCGAAACCTACGTGCGTGAGCTGGAACGCCTGCAACCGGGCGATCCGTTCGTGGCCATGCAGCGCGCCCGCCTGCTCGAACGCCGCGGCCAGACGCAACAGGCGCTGGCCCTGAGCCGGGCGGCGGTGCGCCGCCGCCCGTCGTGGGCGCTGCTCTTTCGCCTCGCGGACATGGAGTACCGCCTCGGCGAAAGCGAGCCCGCGAAGCTCCACCTGCGGCAGCTCCTGCAGCGCTTTCCCGGCCACTACGCGGGCGAGTCCCTGCTCGCCCAGATCGAGCTCCAATACGGCAGCCCGCAGCGCGCGGCCGCGATGTACGAGAGCCTCGTGCGGCGGTCGCCCCTGACCGCCGAGCTGACCAACCTCGGCACCGCCTATCTGCTCCTCAAACGCTACGCCGAGGCCGAACGGAGCTTCCGCTGGACGCTGAAGCTCGAGCCCGAGAGTCCCTTCGCCACGCTCAACCTCGCCGACGTCCTCTTCCTGGAAGGCCGCCGCCGCGAGGCCGAGTCCCTCTACCAGCGGCTGCTGGTCCTCGCCGCGAACGACCCGGCGGCCTCTCACTGGCAGTTCCTCTCGCTGCGGGCGCAAGCCCTGGCCCACCTGGGCCGCACGAGCGACGCCGTGGAGGCCGCTCAGCAGGTGCTGCCCGCGGCTCATGACAACCCGCAGGCGATGTTCGAAGTGTCCCTGGTCTACGCCCTGGTGGGAGACAACGCCTCGGCACGCCTCAATGCAGGCAAGGCTCTGGCGCGAGGAGTCGAGCCCCGGTGGTTCGAGTTCCCGTGGTTCGACTCCTTGCGCGGCTCACCGGAATTCGAGACCCTCCTCGCCGCGCGCGCCGCGAAAGTCAGGCGGCCTTGATCGCGGCTCTCGGCGCGCGGGCTGCCATGAGAATCGGCGGCTCGGTATTGACGATGGTGGGGTCTGGAGACCTGTAAACCCTGCCCTCGTAGCTCACCTGCAGATAGAAGCGATAAGACTTCGACGAGTGCTCCGTGGCGACGTTCAGGTTGGTGATCAGGAGAGACCCCTCGAGGAGGATCAAGCCGATGTTGGGCGGCTGCATCGACGGCTCATCCCAGACCAGCGGCGCCTCCGGGTAGAACGTCACGCCCGGCGTGCTCCCTGAGCTCAAACGGTAGGAGATCAGCGCGAGGTTTTCATCGAAGACCAATGTCCCGGCGGGATAGAGCTCCCAATCTCCGGAGCTCGATCCGTCGTCGGTCCACGTGACCTCGACTTCCTGGACGGCGATTGTCTGTCGCAAGGCCATGGAACGCCCTCCTCTCTGAGATCCTCTCCGAAGGGTTTTTCGGAGACTGTTGTGTTTCGTGAGAGGATAGGGCAGCTTTCGTGCCAAGGCCCGGAAAGAGGGGCGGAGCGCGCTTCCCTGTGCCGAGGGAGCGTCGCCCGAATGCCGGCCGTCGATCTTCGACACAGCCCGGCAGACGGCGGTGGGCTTGCGCCGGGCTTGATTTCTTTCCCTCACAGGAGTAGGGTTGCCGAAGATTTTCAACCTCAAGAAAGCCAGCGGACGCGCTGAGGGGGTGGTTCATGCTGCAGAAGCTGAACTCGATTTCCGCTTGGGGGATCTTCCTCATCGGCTTCATCCACATCTCGGGTCTGTTCTGGTTCTTCGTCTACCTGGTGGAGCCCGGAACCGCCGGCGTGGCCCGTGAGCCGGTGCTGTGGTGGGCGGTGGGCGGTATCACCCTCTGGCTGGGCGGCGGCCTCAACCTCCTGCGCCTGCACTACGGGCAGGTGGCGCGCGGCATCGTTCCGATCACCCTGGCCGCCAACGTCGTCATGGTCGTGTTCGAGGTCTGGCTGGAGGTGAACAACCCCGGCTTTCTCACCCCGCTGCGGATGCTGTTGCTGGTCTTCCAGGTGCTGGCCACCCTGTTCACGATCGGCGCCCTGCGCCATCCGTCCCACGCCCCGGCCTGATCGACGACACGGAGGTGGAACCATGAACAAGCTGGATCGGCTCTTCGTCTGGATGCTCCTGCTCCTCGGTATCGCTCACATCCTCTCCACCTTCTACCTGTTCCAGCCGCTGGCCGAGCCGGGATCGGAGGCCGCCAAGCGCGAGCCCGCCCTGTGGTACTTTTCCGGCGGCGTCTCCCTCTGCATGTGCGCGGGGCTCAACTCCATCCGCATCCGCTACGGCCGGGCGGTGACGCCCCTGGCCTGGGTGAGCCTGCTCGCGACCGTCATCATGCTCTACCACCTCTTCCTGGTGCTGACCGTCCAACTGCTGGTCGACTGGAAGTTCCTTCTCCTGTTGCGCGGGCCCCTGGTGGTGGCCCTCGGCGGCGCTCTGTGGGCGAACCTGCGATTCGTGCGGGGCGCCAGGTGAGCTGTACGGCGTAGACTTCGCGGCCGCCGGGCGAGGGGGACCGATGACAGCAAAGCTGGACGCGTTTTTCGCTTGGGCCTTGCTGGTCCTGGCGGCCCTGCAAGGCGGCAGCGCCTTCCTCCACTTCGAGGCGATGGTGGCGGAGGAGGCCGCCGGCGCGCACCGCGAGCCCGCGCTGTGGTGGCTTTCCGGAGGCCTCATCCTGGGATTCGCCGCGGTGCTCAACCTGCTGCGGCTGCGGATCGGTCCGCGGGCCCCGGCGCTCCTTCGCCTGTGCCTCGCTGCGGACGTGCTCCTGTTCACCATGATCCTCGGGCTCTTCGCCCTGCACTCCGAGTTCCTGTGGCCGTTGAGGCTGCCGATGCTCGCCGTCTCGGGGGTGGAGGCGGCGTGCGCCTGGAGCGCGGTCCGCCGGCTTCCCCCGCTCCCCGCCGGGACGGGTGTCTGGAAGCCGCCGGCCGGCACCCTCGGCAAGCTCGACTTCCTTTGCGCCGCGACCATCCTGCTCATCGAGATCGGCCACGTCCTGTTCGTCTTCCGCTATTACCAGCCGCTCGTCCACCCGGCGGCCATCGGTGCGGCGAAAGAGCCCGCCTTCTGGTGGGTGGCTGGCGGCGTGGCGTACTGGTTCGGCGGCGGGCTCAACCTGGTGCGCATCCGCCACGGCGCCGGAGTGCCCGCTCTCGTCCGGGCCTGCCTGGCCGTCAACGTCTTCATGCTGGCCTACGTCAGCGGCCTGCTGCTCGTCAACCCGTGGTTCATCCTGTGGGCCCGAGGGCCCCTGGCGCTCTGCCTGATCGCCGAGATCGGCTTTTCGGTGCGTGAGCTGATCCGGCGCGATGACGTCGTCCTTGCCCCTGGTCCCGCGACTTGACACCGGACCGCATCGCCCTTACGCTAACACTACGTCAAACCTTTCAAAGCTGGGCTCGCGGAGGTTCCCATCATGACGGAGAGCACCAGAACGGACCTCGAAGACGGCGAGATCCGGCGCAACCTCGAGGAGGTCGTGCCGCCGCGGGCGATGCGCGAAGCGCTGAGCCCCTCCCACCGCGACCTGATAGCTCTCGCGACGCCCAAGCTCCATCGTTTCCTGCTGGGCGTGGCGAGCGACTGGGTGCCCATCGTGCTCGCCATCGTCCTGGCGGGGATGATCGACCATTGGGCCGTCTACGTGCTGGCGGTCATCATCATCGGCACGCGGCAGCACGGCATCGGCGTCCTGGGGCACGACGGTGCGCACCGGCTGGCCGGCCGGCGGCGGTGGCTCAACAACGCGGTGACGCAGATCTTCTGCTTCTGGCCGATCAGCGCCGACATGAACGCTTACCGGCATTTTCACTTTCCTCACCACAAGTTCCTCAACACGCCGCGGGACCCCGAGATGGCCTACCGCCTCATGGGCGCGCCGGAGTGGGACGTGCCGCGCGACCGCCGCGGCCTCGGCATCCGCTTCTTGAAGGACATGCTCGGCCTGGGCACGTTCGAGGCCTTCCGGGTGCTGTACTCGATCCGGCCGACGACGCTCGCCGAGGTCGCCGGCCCGGTGCTGACGCTGGCCGCGGCGATCGTGGTCACGGCCCTGACCGGCACCCTGTGGGTGCTCGTCCTCTGGTACGCCGCCTTCTTCACCTCTTTCGTGGCGGTGTGGCGGCTGCGCTGCTGGATCGAGCACGTGGGCACGGACGACACCCATCGCCTGCACGTCTCCCCCGTGGTGGCCTGGCTCCTGGCGCCGCACAACGTCTACATGCACTGGGAGCATCACAAGTGGCCGGCGATCCCCTACTGGAACCTTCCCCGGGCCCGGGCGATGGATTCGTCGGTGCCGGTGCAGAGCTTCTGGGAGCTGCTGCGCTTCTACGGGCGTTGCCAGCCGGTGACGTCGGGCATGCCGACCCTGGACGAGACGGGGCGCTCGCTCCTCACGCCCTCTTGAAATTGCACGCTACCCATGGGCAAGAGGCGGGGGTACCTTCTCAGGATATCTGCGGCCGCCGCCGTCGCGCGGTGGCGGAGTCTAAGTTGGTGGTGGACGCTGCATTACAGGAAAGGAAGGGCGCCCGTGAACGACGACCGGCAATGGACCCCGCAGTTCCTCGAATCCATGCGCCAGGTGGCGGATCCGGTGACCGACCCGCTGATCGACGAAACGTTGGCCTTCGGCGGCGAGGAGGGGCTCCGCGAGCTGAACCGTTACCTGCAGTCGTGGAAGGCTCCCAAACCGGCGAAGCTGGCGCCGGGCGTCCGCGCCTTCCTCGACGCACCGGTCGTCTATCCGCCGTGGGTCGACGACGCCAGGCTGGACGTGGCCCGAAAATGGTTTGACGAGCATGGCCTCCTCGCCATCCTGGCGCTGTTCATGAAGGGGCTGCCACAGTACTTCGCCAACGCCAATGCGAATCCGGTCTTCCGCCTGGCGGACCTCTTCCGCAAGGATACGATCTGGCGGTTCGCCATCGAGATCGCCCAGCTCATCTTCGACGTCTTTCGGCCCGGGGGGCTCTCCGTCGGTCCCGTGCCGCCGCCCGGCGTCAAGCAGGTCAAAGGGGACGCCGTCATAGCGCTGCAGAAGCTGCGCATCCATCACTCCTTCCTCCGCTACAAGGTCATCCAGAAGGCGGCGCTCGAGGGTGGCTGGAACCCGCAGTGGGGCAAGCCGATCAACCAGGAAGACCTGGCGCTGGCGGTGGTCGCTTTCGCCCTGTGGATTCTGGACGGCGTCAGGAAGCTGGGATGCAAGATCGACGACCCGATCGAGGCCGCCGGGCTCGAGGTCTGGAACGTCATGGGGTTCCTGCTCGGCGTCGACGACCGCGTACGCGCGGCCACGCCGGCGGACGGCCGCGAGCTGATCCGCCTCATCGGCGAACGGCAGTTCCGCCCCTCCCAGGACGGCACCGACCTGGTCAAGAAGCTCCTGGCGACGGCCGAGGGCTTCCTGCCGAGCTGGCTGAGCGGCGTTCCCCAGGTGCTGATGAACTACCTCATGGATCCTTTCTTCCTCGTCCTGCTCAAGGTGCCGCGGCCCTACGGCCTGAGCTGGATCATCATCCACCTGCTCGGCCTCTTCATGGGCAAGGTAAGCGCCTTCGGGCGCACCACCGAGATGATCGCCGGACGCATCCTGCATGGATTACAGACGGCCAAGGGCCGCGACGGAGACCGCACCAGCTTCCGGGTGCCGCAACGGCAGGTCGAAAAGTACGGTTGAGATGGGCTCGGGGCCGCCCCCTGACGGGGCGGCCTACCGGCCGTTGCCGTTGGAGCGGAACCGTTCGACGGTGGCGACGATCTCGTTGACGCTGGTGTAGATGTCGATCTCTTCGGCGGGCACGGTGATCCCGAACCGTTTTTCGATGGCGGCGACGATCTGCAGGCCTTGCAGGGAGTCGACGTTCAGGTCGGTCCTCAGGTCGGTCTCCGCGGTGAAGCGGTCTTCGGGGACTTTCGTGACCCGGGAAACGATGCGGACGACCTCGGGCTCGATGGCTTCCATGCGCGCTCCTCTCCGTTGATCTTCACAGGTTCATTCGGCCCGGCCGGCGGCCGGCGGCTCGCTGGCGCCGAGCTCGCCGGCCAGGTATCGCCGCTTGCACTCCTGCCGCCGCACCTTGCCGCTGGTCGTGCGCGGAATCACACCCGGCCGCACGAGGAGGATTTCGTCGGGGCCGAAGAGACAGGCGTCGTGGATGCGCCGGCGGATCTCGCGCTCCGCTTGCTGCCGCGCCTGCGGCTCCCGCAGCCGGGTCTCGGCCGCAACGACGATGCACGTCTTGCCGCCGTCCTCGACGCTGAACGCGACGATGCCCTCGCTGCGGATCCCCGGCACGTCCTTGACCTGGTGCTCCAGGTCCTGCGGATAGTAGTTGCGGCCGTGGCGGATGATGATGTCCTTGCGCCGGCCCGTCACGTAGAGGCGCCCTTCCGCCAGGTAGCCGAGGTCGCCGGTGCGCAGCCAGCCGCCGCGCAGCGCTTGGGCGGTCGCCCGCGG
>Ga0134122_10003281_pt1 | contig 12016 bp, 9 predicted proteins | sample KB302_FD_96461 | JGI IMG/M metagenome (GOLD analysis project Ga0134122, IMG submission 96461) | Terrestrial soil microbial communities without Nitrogen fertilizer from Kellogg Biological Station, Michigan, USA - KB3-0-2 | ecosystem: Environmental > Terrestrial > Soil > Unclassified ...
ACGGCCTCACCTACCTGGGACTGGTGGCGCTCACCGACCCCCTCCGCCCCGGCGTGGGCGATGCGATGCGGGCGTGCCGCGCCGCCGGGATCCGCACCGTGCTCATCACCGGCGATCACGCGCGCACGGCGGCCGCGATCTACGAGCAGGCCGCGCTCGGGGATCGGCGCCCTGTGGTGTTCGACGGCGCGCACGTGGACGAGGTGCGTCCCGAGACGCTGCCCGCGCTGATCCGCGAGGTGGACGTCTTCGCGCGGGTGTCGCCGGCCGATAAGTACCGCATCGTGCGCGCGCTGCAGGCCGCCGGCGAGATCGTCGCGATGACCGGCGACGGCATCAACGATGCCGCCGCGCTGCGGGCGGCCGACATCGGCGTGGCCATGGGCGAGCGCGGCACCGACGTGGCCCGCGATGTGGCTGACGTGGTGCTGGTGAACGACGACTTCAGCGGCATCATCGCCGCCATCGAGCAGGGCCGGGGCATCCACGCCAACGTGGGCAAGTCGCTGCGCTTCCTGCTGGCCACCAACTTCAGCGAGATCCTGGTCACGCTCGGGGCCATGGCAGTGGGCGTGCCCCGACCGATGTCGGCGATCCAGTTCCTGTGGATCAACTTGCTCTCCGACGTCGCGCCGGCCCTCGCCCTGGCGGTGGAGCCGGCGGATCCGGACATCATGCAGCGGCCGCCGCGCGATCCCGCCGCGCCGATGCTGCCGCGCTCGACCCTGCTCGAGATCACGCGCGACGCGGGCGTCCTGGCCGCCACCACCCTCGCCGTGCACGGCCTGGCGGTGGCGCGCCACGGCGCAGGACCGCGCGCCACCACGCTGGCCTTCTCCACTCTCACCACCGCGCAGCTGCTGCAGGCGCTGGCCTATCGCTCGAGCGCGCCCAACGGCACCGCCGCCACCCGCTCGCCGCTGTTCGGCGTCGTGGCCGCCAGCGTCGCCGCGCAGGTTGCGGCCATGGCCTTCCCCCCGCTACGCGGTATGTTGGGGCTCACCCCGCTGACCTTCGGGGAATGGCTGCTGGTCGGCGGCGGCGCGAGTCTTCCCGCCATTGTGAACGAGATCCGACGACACTACGGGACCGCGAGCGTGATCGCCGCGAGCCCGGCCACCAGAGGAGAGATCCATGGCAGCGCGAAAGCCATCGGCACGCACGCTTCGTAAGACGACACGACGCGACGAGACCAGCACGGACGGTAGCGGGCCGGCGAGCCCGGCGGTCGCGCGCGTGGTCCAGGGCGCGATCACCAGCAGCGAGATCGTCGCGGTGGGCGTGCTCAACCTCGTGAAGAGCACGCTGGTCACCGCGCTGTCGGGCGTGCAGGACGTCGGCGCGGAGATCGGCGGCGCCGCCGTGGCCACCGTGCGCGGCACCATCCGCGCCGCCTATACCATTGGCGCCGACCTCGGTCTCGTCGCGCGCGAGGCGCTCCGGGGCACGGTCGCGGCGGCCGAGTCGATCGGCGGCGATGCCGGTGGCGCGACGCGCTCGGCCGCGCGGGGCGCGGTGAAGGCGGCCGGCGAAGTCGGCGGCGACATCGCCAATGTCGCCAAGCGCTCCGTCGAGGGCACCGCCGCGGCGGCGCGCGAGCTCGGTCTCGACGTCACGGCGCTGACCAAGAGCGCCGCGGAAGGCGCGGTCGAGGCGGCCGATCGGATCGGGACTGCGGCGGGCCGCGCGGTACGGGCCACCCTGTCGGGGACCGTCTCCGGCGTGCGCTCGCTCGTCGGCAACGTGCGCCCGATGCCGGCCGCTTCGACCGCCCGCAAGTCGTCGGCCCGGGCTCACACGCGGCGCAAGCGGACTCGTGCCGCGGCCGCGAAGGCCTCCTGAGGAGGTACGCACGATGGCCACACGAACACCGATCAGCACGGCGCAGGCCGTCACCCGGGGGCTCGCGCACCTGGCGCAGGCCACGATGGCCACCGGGCTCCGCGCCGTCCAGGACGTGGGCGCCGAGCTTCGCACGGCCGGCCAGCGGACCGCGAACGGCTCGTTGACGGCGGCCCGGGACATCGGCGGCGACCTCGCGATGCTGGGCCAGGGCGTCGCCGCTCGCTGGCGCAGCCTCACTCGGCCGCCGGCGAAGAAGGCCGGGAGGCGACGCCGGCGTCGCGCCGCCTGAGTCGGCGTCGCGGCATCTCCTCGTCCGCGCTGGGGGTTCGCCCGACATCCAAACGTCGGCGACGAGTCACGTTCGGGTAATGCGTCGATGGCAGTCTCGGGCGTCGCCGCAGTCACTCGACCGCTGACAGGAGATCGATGATGCCCAAGGACGATATCAAGGTGGCCGCCGTCGCCCTCGGCGCGGACACTCGCTGGAGCTGGCGCATCTTCACGCACGACGGACGGATCCTGCGTGAGTCGCAAGACACGTTCGCCAACGTGGCCGCCGCGCTCGCCGATGGTCGGCGCCGCCTCCCCGACGTCGCCGCCGAACTGCCGCCAGCCGGGCCGGTGGAAGTGCCACGCGCGATCGAGCGGGTCGACCCGCCGAGCACGCGCATCCGGGAGGCGCAGCGCTGGTTCTAGCCGCCGGAATCCACCACGATCACCTGGCCCCGCTGCCCGAGGGGCTCGTGGAACTTGCAGAAGAACGGTACGGGACCGGTGCGCGGCACCGTGACCTCGACCTCGACGTGGCCGCGGGGCGGCAGATCTCGATCGAGGCCGAGGGTCGGAGCACTCACGTTGTGTAGCGTGCTGGCGGCGTTGTCGATGCGCAGGCGCAGCCGCTGGCCCGCGCGCCCCTGCACCGCGTTCGGCGTGAAGGAGTAATCGTCCACGCGGATCGTCACGGCCGCCGGCGCGGCGGCTGACGGCTTCGGCGTGGCGCCGGGCTGCACCGCCACCTTGCGCGGCGCGTTGCCGACGGCGATCGTGGCGACGACGCGGCGCGTGGCCAGATCGACCACGGAGACATCGTTGGAGCCTTCGTTGGTCACGTAGGCGACCGCGCCGCTCGGCGTGATGCCGACCCAGTGCGGCGTCTTGCCCACAGGGACGGTCGCGACGACCTTCCCGCTCGAGGTCTCGATCACACCCAGCTCGCCCGGGCCCTGGCTCGGTACCAGCGACCATCGCCCGTCGCCGGTCAGTGGCGCCTGGTGCGGTGAGGCGCCCACCGCGATCTCCGACACGACCTGACGCGTCGTCGTGTCGAGCACGAGCACGGCCGCCTGGCCGGCCACCGTGAAGTAGAGGCGCCGGCCATCGGGGCTCAGGTCGAGCGCGCGCGGCGTCTTGTCGAGCGGGACCCGGGCCAGCTCCTTCTGCGCCGCCACGTCGATCTGGACCAGCGCGGTGGCGCCCTGCCGCTGCGACCCCACCCATGCCGTCCGCCCATCGGCCGCGATGGTGCCGTTGTGGGCCTGCGCCACCGGCACGCGGGCGACGATGCGGTCGGTCGCCGTGTCGACAAACAGCGCCTGGTCGGTGCCCCACGCGGACACCAGCACCCGCGAGCCGTCGGGCGCCATCGCGAGACCGTGCGGATTGGCGCCGACCTCGATCGAGGTCACGACCTGGTCGGTGGCCGTGTCGATCACGCTGACGGTGGAAGCGCCGTCGCTGGAGACGTAGACCTTGCGGCCGTCCGGCGTGATCACCAGGCCGTGGGGCCCCTTCGGCACGGTCACGGTACGGAGCACGCGGTTGGTCGACGAGTCGATCACCGCCACCGCATCGTCGCGAAACAGGCCGACGTAGACCTTGCCGGCCGGTTGTGCGGCAACCGGCGAGGCGGCCAAGACGATCAGTGCGAGCAGTGCGCCCCTGCTGAGAAATGACATCTCCGGCCTCCTCGATCGGCACTCGACGCCGATCCGTTCACTGCTGCCAACGCAGCTCGGTGGCGCCCGTTCCCTCGCAAGAAAAACGTCACAGATGGGAACGGCGGCGGGGGTGATGCGTTGGAATCGCGGTGGTAGGATGCCGACGCGATGGTGTCGTGGGCGCAAAAGGGTGGGGGCGGGCTCGGCCAGGACGCGCTGGCCTACGCCGACACGCTCTACAACTTCGCGCGCTATCTCAGCGGCAACAGCACGGACGCCGAGGACCTCGTGCAGGAGACGTACGCGCGGGCGCTGCGGTCCGCGGAGCAGTTCGAGCCCGGCACCAACCTCAAGGCCTGGCTGTTCCGGATTCTGAGGAATGCGTGGCTGAGCCTGGTCAGGCGGCGGCGGAGTGACCCGACGGTCGGCGGGCTCGACACCGTGACGCCCGAGGTCGAGCCGGAGCCCACCTGGTTCTGCGATGACGTCGAGCTCGACCGCCTCCGCAAGGTCGTGGCCGCCGACATCGAGCGCGCGCTGATGGCGCTGTCGGAAGACGCGCGGACCGTCATCCTCCTCGACCTCGAGGGACTGACCGAGGGCGACGTGGCCGCGATCCTGGGCTGCGCGGTGGGCACCGTCAAGTCGCGCCTGTCGCGCGCCCGGCTGGCGCTGCGCCGGCTCCTCCGGGACTACACGCCATGACCGGGACGATGGACTGCGCCACCGCACGCCTGGCCCTGCTCGAGGAGCAGCGCGGGCGCCTGGACGGCGAGACGAGCTCCGCGCTGGCCGCGCACCTGCACGAGTGCGACGCGTGCGCCCGCGACGACGCGGCCGAGCGCCTGCTCACCGAGCAGCTCGAGCGCCAGCTACCGCAGCGCGCGGCGCCGCTGGCGCTGAAGCGGCGGCTGGCCGCGCAGTGGCCGACGCCGGTCGCCGTGGCCGCTCGCCGATGGCCATCACGCCGGTGGCTCGCCGCGGCGGCTGTGCTCGCGCTCGTCGTGCTGGGCACGTGGGGCTGGTGGTCGATGCGCGGGCGGCCGGAGACGCTGGCGGCCGAGGCCGTGAACGATCACCTGCGCGTGCTCGCGCGGGTGGAGCGGCTGGACGTCCCCAGCGGCAACATGCACGTGGTCCGGCCGTGGCTGACCGGACGCCTCGACTTCGCGCCGGTGGTGCCGTTCGTGGGCGACGCGGACTTTCCGCTGCGCGGCGGCGCGATCGAGCACTTCCTGGATCGCCGCGCGGCCATCGCCGTCTACGAACGCCGGCTCCACGTGATCACGCTGCTGGTCGCGCGCCCGGACGGACTGCCGTGGCCCGCACCGGGTCGCCCGCTGACGACACGTGTCCGCGGCTTCAACGTGCGCCTCTGGCAGGCCAACGACCTGGGCTACGCGCTCGTGTCCGACCTGGACGCCACCGAGCTCGGCCAGCTCGCCGCCCGCCTGGGCGGCTGAGCGCCGCGCCGGCGACGTCAGCGGGCGGCGCCGCCCGGACGGAGGCCTCGATCCCGAACGGCACCGTCCCCTGCGAAGCCACGAACGCCGTGAGCGCGCTCCAGTCCTCCTCGGGAATCGCGGCCCAGACTGTCGACATGGCAGAGCGCCTCGGCGCCCACCGGCGCGGCAGCCCAGCATGGTGGGCCTCGACCCAGCCATCGCGTCACGAAGGCTTAATACTTCGCCGAGGGGATTGGCGTAGGGGCCCCCGGAGGTGGCAAGATAGGTGCCACAGGGGCCGTGCACCACCCGAGGCCTTCACCCCTCACGAAGACGAGGTGACCGAGATGAATCGTGAACAGCTGCAGAAGATGAAGTCGGGTCCCGGGTTCATTGCGGCGCTGGATCAGAGCGGAGGGAGCACTCCGGGGGCCTTGCGCGCCTACGGCATCAAGGAGGGCGCCTGGTCCAACGAGGCCGAGATGCTCACGATGGTGCACCAGATGCGCACGCGCATCATCGCCAGCCCGGCCTTCACCGGCGATCGGATCATCGGCGCCATCCTGTTCGAGAACACCATGGATCGGGACATCGCGGGGCAGCCGACCGCGGACTATCTGTGGAACGTGAAGAAGGTCGTGCCCATCCTGAAGGTCGACAAGGGCCTGGCCGCCGAGAACGCCGGTGTTCAGCTGATGAAGCCGATGCCCGAGCTGGGAGCGCTGCTCGACCGCGCGAACACCAAGCGGATCTTCGGCACCAAGATGCGCTCCGTCGTCAAGCAGGCCAACGCGGCGGGCATCAAGGACATCGTGCACCAGCAGTTCGAGGTCGCCCGGCAGATCATCGCCAAGGGCCTCGTCCCGATCGTCGAGCCCGAGGTGGACATCCACTGCCCGGACAAGGCCAAGGCCGAGGATCTGCTCAAGACCGCCATCTCGGCGGAGCTGAACGGTCTCAGCTCCGCTCAGCTCGTGATGCTCAAGCTCACCTTGCCGGACAAGGACGATCTCTACGCCGACCTCGTTCGTCACCCCAATGTCGTGCGGGTGGTGGCGCTGTCCGGCGGCTACACGCGGCAAGAGGGCAACGACCGTCTGCGCCGGAACCACGGCGTGGTGGCGAGCTTCTCGCGCGCGCTGGTCGAGGGGCTGTCGGCCCAGCAGTCCGATGCCGAGTTCAACGCGGCGCTCGACAAGTCCATCCAGAGCATCTACGAGGCGTCGAACACGTAACCGACGCACGTCCTCAGCGGGATGGTGACGCGCCCGGCCCAGCCGGGCGCGTCCCATCCCCGCCTTCCGTCGCCTTCACGCGGCCCTGCCGATTCCCGAACCAGCGCGAGCACAGGACTGTACGCCGGGCGTAAAGTGGCATCGTTCCCGGGCTCACCGACATCCCACTTAAGGGAGCGATCGTGATGCTGCGCTGGCGAGCACCACTGCTGATCCTTGCGCTGGCGACGTTCGCCGCCGGCTGTCGCGATACGTCGGGGGCGGCGACGCCTCCACCCCCAGCGGTGGTCAAAGTCGAGGCAGTGATCCAGAAGGACGTGCCGATCACCACGGAATGGGTGGGCACGCTGGTCGGCTACATCAACGCGCAGATCCGCGCCCGGGTCAGCGGACACCTGATCAGCCAGAACTACCGCGAGGGCTCGCTGGTCAAGAATGGTGACCTGCTGTTCCAGGTCGATCCGCGACCGTTCCAGACGGCGCTCGATCAGGCCGAGGCTCGTCTGGCTCTGACCGAATCACAGCTGGCGCAGGCCAGGGCCCAGGTCACCGCGAGCCAGGCGCAGGTCGAGCAGGCGCTCGCGAAGGTGGTGCAAGACGAGGCCCAGGTGAAGCGCGCCGAGGCCACGCAGCGCCAGACCGAGCTGGACGTCGCGCGTTACACGCCGCTGGCGCAGCGCGGCTCGGTCAGCCAGCAGGAGCTCGACAACGCGGTGCAGAGCAACCTGGCCAACCTGGCCACGACCGCCGCCTCGCGCGCGGCGGTGCAGAACTCGCAGGCGAGTGTGTCGCAGTCACGCGCGGCGCTCGAGAAGTCGATCGCCGACGTGAAGACGCAGGAAGCCACCATCGCCGGCGCCCGCGCCGCGCTGGCCGAGGCCAGGCTCAACCTCGGCTACACGCGGGTGCTGTCGCCCATCGCGGGCGTGGCGGGATTCCGCGGCGCCAACATCGGTGACCTCGTGGGCCCCAGCGATCCCACGCCGCTGACCACCGTGTCGCAGTCCGATCCCATCTACGCGGAGTTCCCGATCAGCGAGCAGCGCGCGCTGGCCGTGTTCCGACGCTGGGAAGCCGACCCGAGCGCGCCGCGCTCGATCGATCTCGAGCTGATCCTCGCCGACGGCAGCACCTATGCGGCCAAGGGCAAGGCCGCCGCGCTCGACCGTCAGGTCGACGTGACGACCGGCACCGTGCTCGCGCGCGGCGTGTTCCCGAACCCCGGCAGCGTGCTCCGGCCCGGGCAGTACGCGAAGGTGCGCGCGGAGGCCATCCGGAAGGACGCGCTCCTGGTCCCGCAGCGCGCCGTCCACGACGTGCAGGGCGTTCATCAGGTCGCGGTGGTCCGGCCCGACGAGACCGTGGACATGCGCACGGTGAAGACCGACGAGCGCATCGGCTCGCTCTGGATCATCACCCAGGGACTCAAGGCCGGTGAGCGAGTGGTCGTCGAAGGGGGCGATCGCGTGCGCGCCGGTCAACGAGTACGGGTGGACGCGAGCACCCCGTCCGCTCCCATGCCGCCGAAGTAGCGAGCGTCCATGGCTCCCTTCTTCATCAATCGGCCCATCGTCGCGATGGTGATCTCCATCCTGATGGTGATCGTCGGCGTGGTGGCGATGGTGCAGCTGCCGGTGGCGCTGTACCCGAACATCGCGCCGCCGGAGATCTTGCTGACCGCGCGCTACCCGGGCGCCGACGCCGTCACGCTCGAGCAGTCGGTGGCCACGCCGATCGAACAGCAGATGAGCGGCGTCGACAAGATGCTCTACATGTACTCGCTCAATCAGGCCGCCGGCAGCCAGATGCAGCTGCGGGTGAACTTCGACGTCACCACCGACCCGAGCGTCGACCAGGTGCTCACCAACCTGCGCTATACGCAGGCCTACTCCCAGCTTCCGCCCGACGTGGTGAACCAGGGCGTCACCGTCACCAAGTCCGTGACCAGCCCCCTGGGGCTCTTCGCGCTGTACTCGCCGAAGGGCACGTACGATTCGCTGTTCCTTGCCAACTACGCGTACGTCAACATCAACGACCCGATGACGCGCGTGCCCGGCATCGGCCAGGTGCAGATCTTCGGCGCCTCGCAGTACGCGATCCGGCTCTGGGTCAATCCCGACACGCTCGCCAAGCTCGACATCACCGTCAACGAGATCGCCAGCGCGCTGCAGGCGCAGAACACCGTCAACCCCGCCGGCCAGCTCGGCAGTGACCCGGTGCCCCCTGGCCAGGAGTTCACGTACACGGTGCTGGCGCAGGGGCGCCTGTCCAGCCAGGCCGAGTTCGAGAACGTCGTGGTGCGGGCCAGGCCCGATGGCGCGATCGTCCGGGTGAAAGACGTCGCGCGCGTGGAGCTCGGCGCGCAGAACTACATCCGGCGGGGCCGACTCAACGGCCAGCCGGCCGCTCTGATCGCCGTCTATCAGCTGCCCGGGTCCAACGCCATCAACGCCATGAAGGCGGCGACCAAGCTGATGGAAGAGATGAGAGCCCGGTTCCCGGGCGACCTCGAGTACGTGACGTCGCTCGACACCACGCTCGCGGTGAGCGCGGGAATCCGGGAGATCGTCAAGACGCTCATCGAGGCGCTCATCCTGGTCGTCATCGTGGTCTTTGTCTTCCTGCAGAGCTTCCGCGCGACGCTCATCCCGCTGCTGGCGGTACCGGTGGCGCTCGTCGGCGCGTTCATGGTCTTCCCGCTGCTGGGATTCTCGATCAATACGCTGTCGCTCTTCGGCCTCGTGCTGGCCATCGGCCTCGTCGTCGACGACGCGATCGTGGTGGTGGAGGCGGTGGAGCAACACATCGAGCGGGGGCTCTCTCCGCGCGATGCCGCGTTGAAGGCCATGGAGGAGGTGTCGGGGCCGGTCATCGCCATCGCCCTCATCATGGCCGCGGTGTTCATCCCGACGGCGTTCATCCCGGGTATCACCGGGCGGATGTACCAGCAGTTCGCGGTCACCATCGCGGTGTCCGTCCTGATCTCGGCCTTCAACGCGCTCACGCTGAGCCCGGCGCTGTCGGCGATGCTCCTGCGGCCGAGGCAGGAGGCGCGCGGCCCGCTCGGGTGGTTCTTCCGCGGCTTCAACCGGGTCTTCGAGCGCGTGATGGGCGGGTACATGACCGGCAGTCGCTTCCTGATCCGCAAGGCCGCCATCGCGATGCTCCTGCTGCTCGTCGCGGCGGCCGTGTCGGGCCTCATGGGCCTCCGGCTTCCCGGCGGCTTCGTCCCGGAGGAGGACCAGGGCTACATCTTCACCAACGTCCAGCTTCCTCTGGCCGCCTCGCTCGATCGCACCGCGGCGGTCAACGACAAGCTCGACAAGATCTTCAAGACGCAACCGGGCATCAAGTACTACACGGGCGTGGCCGGCTTCAGCCTGCTGAGTCTCGTCACGACGACCTACAACTCGTTCTACTTCATCACGCTGGAGGACTGGGACGCGCGCCACAAGGCGGGGCTCACGGCCGAGGTGATCATCCGACAGCTGAATCAGAAGCTGGCCGGCGTGGCCGAGGCGCAGGCCTTCGCCTTCTCGCCGCCCGCCATCCCCGGCATCGGGACGTCCGGCGGCGTGACGTTCATGCTCGAGGATCGCTCCGGCAAGGAGCCCGCGTTCCTCGCCGAGCAGACCGAGAAGTTCCTGGCCGCCGCGCGAAAGCGACCCGAGTTCGCCCGGCTCTTCACCACCCTGCTGCCGAGCACGCCGCAGTTCTTTGCCGAGGTCGATCGCGACAAGGTGCTCAAGCAAGGGATCACGCTCAGCTCGGTCTACCAGGCGCTCCAGGCATTCCTCGGCGGCGCGTTCGTGAACTACTTCAACCAGTACGGCCGTGTCTGGCAGGTGTACGTCCAGGCGGAGGGCGAGTTCAGGACCCAGGCCGACAACGTCGGCCGGTTCTACGTCCGCAATGCCGCGGGGCACCCCGTTCCGCTCTCGACGCTGGTGCGGATGCGGCAGGTCAACGGCCCCGAGTTCACCATGCGGTTCAACGAGTACCGCGCGGCGCAGATCAACGGATCGCTGGCACCCGGCTACAGCACCCGGCAAGGCATGCAGGCCCTCGAGGAGGTGTTCGCGCAAGCCATGCCGCGCGAGATGGGCTTCGACTACTCGGGGATGTCGTACCAGGAGCAGGTGGCCTCCCAGGGGGTGCCGCCAGGCGTGGTGCTCGGCTTCTCGGTGCTGGTGGTGTTCCTGCTCATGGCCGCCCTGTACGAGAGCTGGACGTTGCCGTTCGCCGTCCTGCTCGCCACGCCGATCGCCTTGTTCGGCGCCCTCGCCGCGCTCTGGCTCCGCCGCCTCGAGCTCGACGTCTTCTCGCAGATCGGCCTGCTCATGGTGATCGGCCTGGCGGCCAAGAACGCCATCCTCATCGTCGAGTTTGCCAAGGTCGCGTACGAGGGAGGGATGTCGCTCGTCGACGCCGCGCTCGAAGGCGTCCGGGTGCGCCGGCGTGCCCTCTTCATGACTTCGTTCGCGTTCATCCTGGGCTGCGTCCCGTTGTGGACGGCCGCCGGCGCCGGCGCGGCGGGACGCCGGATTCTCGGCACCGTCGTGATCGGCGGCATGCTGACCGACACGCTCATCGCCAGTCTCTTCATCTCGGTGAGCTTCTATCTGAGTGAGCGCCTCCGCCCGACCGCGCCGCACCCCGCCGCCCAGCCGGTCGCCGCGCCGGCGATTTCCGGTGGGGCCAGCGACGAGCCACCCGCGGGGGGAGCGCGCCCGTGAGACCCCGGGCGCTCGCCTGGATGGTCATCGCCGCGGCGCTGCTCGGCGGCTGCGCGATCGGCCCCGACTACAAGCGTCCGGTCGTGGCCGAGCCGGCGACGTTTCGCGGCCAGGCCATCGCCGAGGCCGCGTCGCTGGCCGACGCGCCGTGGTGGCAGGTGTTCCAGGACCCGGCCCTCCGGGATCTGATCCAGCAGGCGCTGCGCAACAACTACGACGTGCAGATCGCCGCCGCGCGTGTGCAGGAAGCGCGCGCGTTCCTGACCGTGTCGCGCTCCGACTACTTTCCCTCGCTCGACTACAACATCACCGGCGGCCGCGGTGACGCCACCGCCGGCCTCCTGGGCCCCGGCCCGCAGGCGCCGAAGACGACCAACAACTACTCCGCCTCGATGGCCATGTCGTGGGAGCTCGACATCTGGGGCCGGATCCGCCGGTTGAACGAGGTGGCGCGCGCGAACCTCTTCGCCGCCGAGGATTTCCGTCGCGGGGTGTGGCTGACGCTGGCGAGCGACCTGGCCCAGGCGTACTTCGAGCTGCTGGCGCTCGACGTACAGCTCGACATCGCGCGCAACAGCACCGACGCCTACCAGCGCACCTACGACCTGTTCGAGGATCGCTTCCGGTTCGGCGCCGCGTCCAAGCTCGAGACCTCGCGCGCCGAAGGCGCGCTGGGCGGCGCCCAGGCCGCCATCCCGCAGATCCAGAGCGCCATCGTCGCCAAGGAAAACCAGATCAGCATCCTGCTTGGCAAGCCGCCCGGTCCGGTCGTCCGCGGAGCCCCCATGTACGAACAGCCCGTGGTTCCGGAAGTGCCG
>Ga0134122_10003282_pt1 | contig 12015 bp, 12 predicted proteins | sample KB302_FD_96461 | JGI IMG/M metagenome (GOLD analysis project Ga0134122, IMG submission 96461) | Terrestrial soil microbial communities without Nitrogen fertilizer from Kellogg Biological Station, Michigan, USA - KB3-0-2 | ecosystem: Environmental > Terrestrial > Soil > Unclassified ...
AACTGATGAGCGTCCGGACGCGTGAAAACGCGGGTGCGGAAATAATCAGTGCTGTTTGAAAATCGAGCGATGAAGGTTCAAAAAACCAAAAACCCCCTCCCGCTTTCGCGAGAGAGGGTTTCCCCTCAGGCTCTTCGCGCGCCCGCCAGTACATCCGTGGTCGGTCGCGTATCTTGAGACAAAGGATAGCGGGTAAGCCCGCTATTCGTGGTTAGGCAGCCTGCAGATTCTCTGCGGCGTCCTTGCCGTTCTTCGGGTTACGCTTCACTTCGTAGGTGACCTTCTGGCCTTCCGACAAATTGTACATGCCCGCGCGTTCGACCGCGCTGATGTGTACGAAAACGTCGGTGCCACCGTCATCCGGCTGAATGAAGCCGAAGCCCTTTTGGGCATTAAACCACTTTACTGTTCCAGTGCTCATCCTAGAGCCCTTTCTTGGTACGTGTCATCGAAGCGGCGCGACCGCGCAGCTCCGTTATTCCATCGATGTTTTGGAGAGGTCGTTAGCAGGCCCGCTATTGCGGCCCAAGGCCAAGTCGTCGGCCGAAACTCGATGACGGCTACATAGGGACGAAAGACGGCATAGTCAAGGCACGAAGGAACAAACGCCGTTAACGCCCGTTGTCACTTCAATCAGAGGAGAATTCGATGGCGACGTGCGAAGTTTGCGGCAACGATTACGACAAATCATTTCAAGTAAAGAAGGATGGACGTGAATATACTTTCGACAGTTTCGAATGCGCGATTCAGAAACTCGCCCCTACGTGCGTACATTGCAAATGTCGCATCATCGGGCACGGCCTCGAAAAGAACGGCACCTACTATTGCTGCGGCCATTGTGCCCACGAGAGTGGGGTAAAGGAACTGAAAGACCGCGCTTAGGTGGCTATCTCAAATCGGAACGCGTTGTCGTCTTTCACTATGTGGCCGGCACCGAAATGACCGCCGATCACGAGCATCGGGTTGCCCGCCAGATGCGAAAATAATTCCTGGCGGGTATTCGTCGATTGCTTCGCATCGCTGTCGAAAGTTGAAGCCCAATCGACATGCGCCATCTGACACGGGTGATGCGCCACGTCGCCCGTGAGCACCCCCTCCTCCCCATCCGAAACAACGCGGACGCTCAAATGCCCGGGGCTGTGGCCGGGGGTGAGAAATACGGTCATTTCCTTGCAGAGCAGATCGCCATTCTCGACGAAATCGACAAGTCCCGCATCCACAACAGGAAGGACAGAGTCATTCATCACCGCGTTCGTCATGGGATGCTCGCGATTCTTTTTCCAATAGTCGAATTCGTGGCGGCCAAAAACGTAACGCGCTTTCGGAAACGTCGGCACCCAGCGCCCGCTCATAAGCTTCGTATTCCATCCGACATGATCGACATGAAGATGCGTGCAGAACACGGTGTCGATCGATTCCGACGGATAACCGGCCTCGGCGAGACGCTGCAAGAACGGTGTGTTCATGCTGTTCCAGGCCGGAATGCTGAGGTTCTGTTTGTCGTTTCCGATGCAGGTGTCGACCAGAATTCTGTGCTTGCCAGTATCGACGACGAGCGAATGGATGCTCATTTTCAGATAGCCGTCGTCATTTGCGAAGTGAGGCTTCAACCAGCCGAGTCTCTTGACTTCCTCCGGCGTCGCCTGCGGCAAAACGAACTTTGTATGTCCGACCGTTTCCATCTCGGTCACTTTCGTGATCGTGACGCGGCCGATCTTCCATTTCATGCACTGCATTGTTGTTCCGTTGGCGTTCCGAGTCCGTAGATTGCGCGATGGGTTAAAATCGCGCAACCATCCGCACCGCGAAACAGAGATCGAGGAAACGAGCCAATTTATCCCGTTCAAATCCCTTCTTAAGAAGATTAAGTCCGCTATGTTCGAAAATACAAAATAACAGCCCAGGGAAACGTGATGCGAACGCAAGTCGGAATTGTCGGCGCGGGACCGGCAGGATTGATGCTGTCGCATTTGCTCGCGCGGCTGGGCATCGATTCCATCATCGTGGAAAACCGCAGCCGCGCCTATGTCGAGGCGCGGATCCGCGCCGGCGTCATCGAAAACTGGGCAGCTGACCTGCTCGCCGAAACCGGTGTCGGCGCGCGCATGCAGCGCGAGGGGCTGGTGCATGAGGGCATTGAGATTGGATTGCACGGTGAGCGCCGCCGGATCGATTTCAAGCGTCTCACCGGCCGAGGCATCATGGTCTACGGTCAGCACGAGGTGGTGAAGGATCTGATCGCGGCTCGCCTCGCCGCCGGTGGAAAGATCGAATTCGAGATCTCCGATACCACCGTACACGATTTCGACGGCAAGCAGCCGAAGATACGATTCAAGAAGAACGGCCAGGTGCAGGAATTTTCGTGCGACTTCATCGCGGGCTGCGACGGCTTCCACGGGATTTGTCGGCCGAGCGTGCCGGCGGGTGTCATCACCGAGTATGAACGAGTCTATCCATTCGGCTGGCTCGGTATTCTATCGGAGTCTCCGCCCCCTTCGCACGAACTGATCTATTCCTATACCGAACGGGGCTTCGGACTTTATTCGATGCGATCGGAGACCATCTCGCGGCTCTACCTGCAATGCGCGCCGGATGAAGATCTCGCAAAATGGCCCGATGAAAAAATCTGGCAGGAGCTGAAACGTCGCCTCGGACCCGACGGCGAAAAGATTCTGAAAACCGGCAAGGTACTCGAAAAGGGCGTCACCGCGATGCGTAGTTTTGTGATCGAGCCGATGCAGACGGGCAGGTTATTTCTCACCGGCGATGCAGCACATATCGTTCCGCCTACGGGTGCCAAGGGAATGAATCTTGCGATCGCCGATGTGCTATTTTTCTCACGTGCGCTCGATGAATTTTACCGCTCCGGGAAGACCGCGCTCCTCGAGGGCTACACGAAAAAATGCCTGGCGCGTGTTTGGAAGGCGCAGCGCTTTTCGTGGTGGATGACGTCGATGTTGCACCTGAATCCGGCCGACAACGCGTTCGACCGGCGGCGGCAGTTTGCCGAACTCGATTACGTGACGACTTCAGAAGCAGCCTCGAAATCACTTGCGGAGAACTATGTGGGTCTGCCGATCGACTGACCGGCCACAACATCAGCGCGTTGCAAGGCGAATGATGCCGGTCGACGGTGCATTTTCGTCAGCCATCTCCGGCGAATCTGCCTTGACGACGCGATTGCGGCCAGCGCTTTTCGCCTTGTAGAGCGCGACATCGGCGCGCTTCAGCAATGTGTCGATCGTGTCGCCCGGTTCCCACTGGCTCACGCCGAAGCTGCAAGTGATTGTGACCGGGCTGCCGACAGCGTCTATTTGCAAACCGGCGAAATTCTGCCTCAACCTCTCGGCGAACACCGCGGCATCCTTCAACGAGCGCCCCTTCAGGAGAATGGCGAATTCCTCGCCACCGAGGCGACCCAGCGGTTCGCCATGCGCCATGGCTTCGCGGGAGACGAGACGGATTACCTCGTCGCCGACGTCATGGCCGTGCATATCGTTGACGCGTTTAAAATGATCGATGTCGAAAATAACGGCGGACAGTCCCTCGCCCGAGGCAGCGTACGCTGCAGCCTCGTGCGCTCGCTCGAAGAAAGCGCGGCGATTCAAAGCAGCGCTCAGATAATCTGTCGTCGCCATTCGCATGAGTTCACGCTGCATGGAAGCAAGACGTGCTGCTGCGCGCAAGCGCGCATACAATTCTTCGGTGGCCGGCGGCTTCCCGATAAAGTCGTCGGCACCGCTGTCGAGCGCCTCAATCAAATTCTTCTGATCGAAATTGGAGGACATCAGCACGACATAGACCGGACGACGAGTCACGGAGAGCTTGCGGACTTCGTGGCACAAATCCATACCCGTCATCGACGGCAGTTCGACGCTGGTGATCAGCGCATCGACTTCGATATCGGATCGAATGTGCGCGAGCGCTTCGTGTCCGTCTGTAAACGGATGCACTTCGTGATTGCCGGCCTCCAATAAGCGCGAAACGATCTTCAAGACCGTACGGCTTGGATCGACGATTACGATACGCATCGACGAATGGCTCCTGAACTCGCCCGCCAGGGATTATGAGCGGACTTGTTTTCAGGTATTCGCATTACCAGCGATATTGCAGCGCACGGTTTACGCGAGACCAACTGCAGTAGAAATTTCCAGCACACCCTTAAGCAGTGATGAAACCATTCGGAGATTTCATATATTTTTAACGATACAGGGCAACGGATACCATTATCTGCAGGGAAAGAAGGCTAGCCTGCAAAGAATTCGACTAGCAATTTCGCAACTTTCTTCGGCTCCTCCATGGTCGACATATGCCCGCAGTTCGCAAGTATTTCGAGCTGCGCGCCGGAAATTCCATCGGCGATCTCTTTCGCTTGAGCTGGAGGAGTAAGCCGATCGCTATCGCCTACAATCATAAGCGTTGGGCATTCGATAGTGCCGAGCAAAGGGCGCGAATCCGCGCGCGTCATGATTGCTTTTTCCTGGCGAATGAAAGCCTCGGGCCCCGTTTCGAACGCCATTTGATCGAAAGCGCTGCGTAAGGCCGTGTCGCTCTGTTTCGACTCGTGAACCACAAGAGGCCAAAGTATATCATTGACGGCCTGCAGACGATTTTCTTCTGCTAGGGCGATCAGTGCTTTTCTGCGTTCCGTCTGCTGCGGCGTTTCGGGTTGTGCCGACGTATCGAGGAGTGCGAGCATTGCGACGCGTTCGGGTGCCTGTCGCATGATTTCGAGCGAGATATATCCGCCCATGGACAATCCTGCGAGTCGAAAACGCGGCGGTGCGAGAGCCAGAACGCGTTTTGCAATTGCGTTCATCGTATCGTCGCGGCGGTGGTCGGTGATTGTGACCTGGCCTAATTGCCAGAGAAAGGGAGTCTGCGCCTCATAAAGTCGGGGCGAACAGTTTAGGCCCGGAACAAGCAAAATTGGCAGGGAATCGTCGGCTTTTATCATTGTTCACCTTGGTTTTCGGATAAGACAAAAGAGAGCCGTTTAGTCATTGACTTGCCGCGTTTTGTTCCTATGTTGCAATGCGTCGATAGCGAGAACTGAATCGCGCTCCCATCGACTTGATCGCCCGCCTTCGTCCGAGCGAACGGCCGGCTCTCTCCGGAGCGCCATCCCACGGAATTTCAATCTAGATGCCATTTTCACAACTCGGTCTGAGCGACAAGGTGCAAGCCGCCGTCGCCGCCGCAGGTTACACTACCCCTACTCCCATCCAGGAACAGGCGATCCCGCACATTCTCGCACAACGCGACGTGCTCGGCATCGCCCAGACTGGAACCGGCAAGACCGCCGCTTTCACGCTTCCAATGCTAACGCGCCTCGAACAGGGTCGTGCCCGCGCGCGCATGCCGCGCACTTTGATTTTGGAACCGACGCGCGAACTAGCGGCACAAGTCGAGGAAAGCTTCGTCCGATATGGTGCAAAACATAAACTCACCGTTGCGCTTCTGATCGGCGGCGTATCCTTTGACGATCAAGATACAAAGCTTACGCGAGGTGTCGACGTGTTGATCGCGACACCCGGACGCCTGCTCGACCATTTCGAACGCGGCAGGCTGCTGCTCAACGGCATCGAGATCCTCGTCATCGACGAGGCCGACCGCATGCTCGACATGGGTTTCATCCCGGACATCGAGCGCATCTGCAAGTTGACTCCGTTCACTCGGCAGACGTTGTTTTTTTCGGCCACTATGCCGCCGGAAATTGCGCGCCTCACCAATACGTTTTTGAGCAATCCGGCACGGGTCGAGGTTTCAAAGCCTGCGTCAACAGTGACGAAAGTTTCGCAGATCCTTGTCGCTTCCGCCCCCGAGCCGGAGAAAAAGCGCGAAGTTCTACGGCGCCTAATCCGCGATGCCGAGGGCCTGAAGAACGGTATCATTTTCTGCAACCGCAAGACCGAGGTCGCAAAACTGCACCGTTCCCTTGTAAAACACGGGTTTTCCGCGGTCGCCTTGCACGGCGACATGGATCAGCGCTCGCGCATGAACGCACTCGAGGCTTTCCGTAACGGCGAGATTGCACTCCTTGTCGCCAGCGATGTTGCAGCCCGCGGTCTCGACATCCCGGAAGTCAGCCACATCTTCAATTTCGACATGCCGCATCACGCGGAAGATTATGTGCATCGCATTGGTCGTACTGCCCGGGCAGGCAGAAGCGGTGCCGCGATCACACTGGTTGCTTCCGCCGACAAGAAATCGCTCGCGGCGATAGAGAAGCTGATCGGTCAGTCGATACCATGGGCAAGCAAGCCTGCTGCTTCCTCCGATTCGGTCCCTGAGCGTCATTCCGAGCCTCGGAAAGGCGGTCGTGAAAGCCATCAGTCTAGATCGCGCTCGCAAGCTCGTCACAAAAGACCGGAATCGAATGTATCAAACATGAACCCGGTTCCGAATCGCGAGCCGCGCCAGCCGAAACCGGAGGCTGGGCCCGGCGACACGTCTCATCTCCCGGCGTTTCTCCTCCGTCCAGTGCCCCAGAAAGCGTCTTAGTCGCCTAAGCAGTGGCAGTCGCCCCCAAAACTATGCTCTAACGTGTAGTCTGCGCGGCCGTGATCGAGAAGACCGTGACGCCGGCCGGTTGATCGTCTTTTTCATTGTCCTCTTGTTTTTCCTTGAGCCACGCGGGATCTTTTTCACCGCCGCTCGATGCGCCGCACTCAGTGCTGCGCGGGCAAACAGCGCCAATTCATCAGGGTCGTCGAGTAGCCGGTCGGGCAAACGCCAATATGACAGCGTTACTTCACGACCTTTCGAGGCGTAAACGAAAGGGTGCGAGCCTTCCGTTCTGAACGAAGGGATTGTTTTCTCGTCAGCCTTGAGAAATAAATCGCCGCGCAAAACAAGGCCAAACATTAAACCGTCGGAAAACAGACCTGCGCCCCCGAACATGCGGCGCACCGATACCGGTCCAAATCCTGAAAAAAGTTCGCGAAGGTTCTCGGCGTCTTCCAGAGCCACGGATCAGGCGTGTTGTCCAGCGGTATCAAGCTTGGCAGGTGTGAGAGAGACGGACTCGCCGCAGCCGCAAGATGAAACTTCATTCGGATTGCGAAAAATGAAGCGGGCTGAAAGCTTGTCGACCACGAAATCCATCTCCGAACCGAGAAGGTAAAGAATGGCCTTGGGATCGATCAACACGCGGACCCCGTTTACGTCGACCACTTCGTCGCCGCGCGCTACATCGTGCGCGAGGTCCATCTGATACGACATACCGGCGCAACCGCCTTTGATGATGCCAACGCGCACTCCAACCGCTGGTTTTTCAGCACGCGCGACAATGTCGCGAATGCGCGCTGCGGCGGCTTCGGTCACTTTCAGGACGGCGGGTCTTTGAGCGGTCATTTCGGTTTCCAATCGACTCTAGTCTACTCGTCCTTACGTGGGGTTACCAGAGATTGAGCGCAAGTCTGGCTTCCTCGGACATGCGGCTTTGATCCCAGGGCGGATCGAAGGTCACAGCTACCTTCACAGGGCCGATCCCTTGAACTGAAGCAACCGCGTTTTCAACCATGCCCGGCAATTCGCCAGCGGCAGGGCAATTGGGCGAGGTTAGCGTCATGTCAACCGCAACCGAGCGGTCATCGGCGATATCGACCTTATAAATCAAACCCAGCTCATAGATGTCGGCGGGAATTTCGGGGTCGTAGACGGTCTTGAGCGCGGCTACGATATCGTCGGTGAGGCGCGCAAGTTCATCCCCAGGAATCGCCGAATTGAACGCAGGCGCATGTGGAGCACCATCTGCAGCAGGCAAACTCTCAGTCTTTGTTTTGTCGTCCATCATGCGAACATGTCCTGCGCTTTGAGCAACGCCTCGGCAAGCACGTCGACTTCAGCCTTGGTATTATACATGGCAAATGAGGCACGGCACGAGGCCGTCGTCCCGTAACGATTAAGCAGGGGTAGAGCGCAATGCGTGCCCGCGCGCACGGCGACCCCTTGGCGGTCGATCACGGTAGCGATATCGTGAGGATGAGCATTCTTCATTTCAAACGAAATAATTGCGCCCTTCTCGTGCGGCCGACCTAAAATCTTCAGACTATTGATGCGCGAAAGGCGTTCGGTGGCGTATTTAAGAAGTGTTTGCTCGTGCACTTCGATCCGTTGCTTCCCGATCGACCGCACATAGTCGATGGCAGCTGCAAGCCCGATCGCGGGAACGATGGGTGGCGTGCCGGCTTCGAATTTATAAGGAGGATCAGCATATGTGACTTGATCTTCCGAGACTTCGCGGATCATCTCTCCGCCCCCGCAATACGGAGGCAGCTGTTCGAGCCACGGGTTCTTCGCATACAGCGCACCAATGCCAGACGGGCCATAGAGCTTATGTCCTGTGAAGACATAAAAGTCGCAGTCAAGATCCTGCACGTCGACGGAAAGATGTACCGCCGCCTGGCTACCATCAACCAATACCGGGATCTTCCGCGCATGAGCGATCTTCACAATCTCTTTGATCGGAACGACAGTGCCGAGAACGTTCGACATGTGGGTCACAGCGACGATCTTAGTGCGCGGTGTCAACAGCTTTTCGAATTCCGCAAGTAGAAAATTTCCATCTTCGTCGATTGGCGCCCATTTGAGGACGGCACCCTTACGCTCCCGGTGAAAATGCCAGGGCACAATATTGGAATGGTGCTCCATAATGGAGAGCACAATCTCGTCGCCCTCGCGAATATGGGCGAGCCCGTAGGAAGAGGCGACGAGATTGATCGCTTCTGTAGCGTTGCGGGTGAAGACAATTTCGCTGATGGACTTCGCGTTTAGAAAGGAGCGCACGCTCTCTCGCGCGCCTTCGTAACCTTCCGTCGCGGCGTTGGCGAGAAAATGCAATCCGCGATGAACGTTGGAGTATTCTTGCTCGTAAGCTTGCCGCATGCGATCGAGAACCGCGAGTGGCTTCTGAGCCGACGCAGCGTTATCGAGGTAAACCAGCGGTTTGCCGTAAACTTCGCGTGCCAGTATCGGAAAGTCCGCGCGTACACGGTTTACGTCGAAGGCGCCGTTCTTGACCGCTGGATGCGTCACCCTCGCCTCCTTCAGGCCCTTGCCGCGAGCCAAGCAGCCGCGCGCTTTAGAAGCGCATCGCGTAGACCTCCATGAGCGATCATCTCGATGGCTTCGGCAACAAAGGAATGAATAAGAAGTGCCTCCGCATCCTTGCGCGGAATTCCGCGCGAAAGAAAATAAAACAGAAGATTTTCGTCGAGTGCCCCCGAAGTCGCTCCGTGGCCGCACTGTACGTCGTCGGCAAATATTTCGAGTTCGGGTTTGTTGTCGGACTCTGCTGTTTCCGACAGCATGAGTGCGTGCGTCGCCATGCGCGCGTCAGTTTTCTGCGCACCCGGTTTGACGACGATACGCCCTTGGAAGATGCCGCGGCTATCGCCGTCAAGCACCGACTTGATCAACTCCTTGCTCGAACAGTTTGGCTGCGCATGATCGAGAACGATCGTTGTGTCGGCGTGCTGGCGTGCACGCAGCATATTGGCGCCCGCGAAGCGGCCCTCAATACCCTTACCGTCGAACCGCAATGAAATGCTGTAGCGCGAAATAGCGCCGCCGGTTGTAACCGGATGAAGCGCAAATTTTGCGTTTTCAGAAATATTCACCAGCAGTGTGGATAGGTGGACCGCCGCATTCCCCTCGGCTTGCAACCGGACAAAATCGACGTGTGCGCCCTCGTTGACATGCAACTCCATTGCGCTGTTGGTCTGATAGGCAATGCTATCGGGGCCCGAGAACGACTCGACGATCGTCGCTTTTGCATTCACACCGATGAAGATCAACGAGCGTGCATAAGTCGATCCGGCCACATTGCCGGTAAAGCAATGCGTGATGTGGATCGGTCGTTCAATCTTCGCGTCCTTTGCGATGTCGATCAGCAATCCATCGCTGAGAAAAGCGGTGTTGAGTGCGAGCGCGGCATCGTAGGTTTCGGGCCGCAGTTCCCCAATGCGCCTTGTCAGTTTATGCCCTTCAGCTAATGCCTGCCCTAGCGGGATGATCGTCAGTCCTTTTTCCAGCGTCCCGAGATCGGATAGCGCCGGAACGAACGCGCCATTCACAAGTACCAGGCGGCGGGTCTCAACTTCTGATAGCGGATTGAGCTTCTTCGCTTCCGCGATCGCTTGAGCATCAGGCGGAGGCGCGAGGGGTGCAGCCTCGCGGAGCAGCGCACGCAAGTCGGTATATTTCCACTCTTCGATACGTCGATGCGGGAGACCGCTCTCCGCGAATGCTCTCGCCGCACTTTCGCGCAGCTTTGCAATCTCAGTGCTTCCCGGAAGTTTCGCGTGTGAAGACTCGAACGAAGCGACGAGCGCCTGCTCCGCTGGAGTACGAACGGGTCGAATTTCTGCGTTCATGGCTGTTATGCTGCCTGCTCGAAGGCCGCGTATCCCTTGGCTTCCAATTCGTGTGCTAGCTCCGGCCCACCGGATTTCACGATCCGGCCTTTCGCCATGACGTGCACAACGTCGGGCACGATGTGGTCGAGAAGTCTCTGATAATGCGTGATGACAATGATCGAGCGTTTGGGCGAGCGCAATTTGTTGACGCCCTCCGCAACAACCTTCAGCGCATCAATATCGAGACCTGAATCGGTTTCGTCGAGCACACAGAGTTTAGGCTCGAGTAGTGCCATCTGGAGAATTTCGTTCCGCTTCTTCTCGCCGCCCGAAAAACCGACATTGACCGCACGCTTCAGCATTTCCTGATCGATCCTCAGTGACGCGGCTTTCTCCCGCACGAGACGCAGAAAATCCGGCGTCGAGATTTCCGCTTCTCCGCGCTTCTTGCGCACGGAGTTCACGGCGGTACGGAGAAACGTCATGGTGGTAACGCCGGGAATTTCGACGGGATACTGGAATGCGAGGAATACGCCTTTAGCCGCACGCTCGTCCGGCGAAAGCGCCAACAGGTCTTTGCCTTCTAGGCGAACCGTGCCTTCCGTAACTTTGTAATCCTTCTTACCTGCGAGAATATAAGAAAGCGTCGATTTGCCCGATCCATTGGGGCCCATAATGGCGTGCACCTGACCTTGCTTCACGTCGAGGCTGAGGCCGTTTAGGATTTGATTGCCACCAATTTCGGCGTGCAGGTTATTGACTTCGAGCATACTCATCTGGGTTATTTGCTTTCTCTCTTAGATCAGCCAACCGAGCCTTCAAGCGAAATCGCGATCAGCTTCTGCGCTTCGACTGCGAATTCCATCGGCAGATGCTGCAACACATCCTTGACGAAGCCATTGACGACGAGCGCAACCGACTCTTCCGCCGAAAGCCCGCGCTGCATACAATAAAACAACATGTCCTCTGATATCTTCGAGGTCGTGGCTTCGTGCTCGAATATTGTCGACGAATTCTTTGCCTCGATATACGGCACGGTGTGTGCACCGCACTTGTCACCGATGAGGAGCGAGTCGCAATTCGTAAAATTACGCGACCCTGTTGCTTTGCGGTGCGCGGATACGAGACCGCGATAGGTGTTGTTCGAGACCCCCGCCGCGATACCCTTGGAGATGATCCGGCTGACCGAATTCTTGCCGAGGTGGATCATCTTTGTGCCGCTATCGACTTGCTGATGGCCATTCGAGATTGCAATCGAATAGAATTCACCGCGTGTGTTGTCACCACGCAAAATGCAGCTTGGATATTTCCAAGTTATAGCGGAGCCAGTCTCGACCTGTGTCCAGGAAATTTTCGAGTTGTCGCCGCGACAATCGCCGCGCTTGGTGACGAAATTGTAGATGCCGCCCTTGCCGGATGCATCACCCGGATACCAGTTCTGGATCGTAGAGTATTTGATCTCGGCATCCTTGAGTGCGACCAGCTCGACGACCGCCGCGTGCAGTTGGTTTTCATCGCGCATTGGCGCAGTGCAGCCTTCGAGGTAACTCACGTAGGAACCCTCGTCAGCGATGATCAGGGTGCGCTCGAACTGGCCGGTGTTCTGCTCGTTGATGCGGAAATAGGTCGAAAGCTCCATCGGACAGCGCACACC
>Ga0134122_10003283_pt1 | contig 12010 bp, 9 predicted proteins | sample KB302_FD_96461 | JGI IMG/M metagenome (GOLD analysis project Ga0134122, IMG submission 96461) | Terrestrial soil microbial communities without Nitrogen fertilizer from Kellogg Biological Station, Michigan, USA - KB3-0-2 | ecosystem: Environmental > Terrestrial > Soil > Unclassified ...
CTGGAGCGCGCGCCAGGGCAGGCGAATGATGTCGGGGTCTACAAAGATGTTGAAGAGGAAGGGGCGTACTTCGTTGAGCGTCTCCGGCCCGCCAAGGTTGAAGAGCAGAATCCCAATTCTTTGATCGCTTTGAGTTGCCACGAGGGATTTGGACGTTATTCGATCGCGCTCGTACCCGCCTTGATAAATGCCTTGGCGTTCTCGACCGGCGTCATCGGAAGAATACCATGACCAAGATTCAAAATATGACGCCTTCCGCCTCCGGCTCGAATGAGTTCGCGAGCCCTCTCAGTGATGATCTCCGGAGTCGAAAGCAGCACGCACGGATCCAGGTTTCCCTGAAGCGTCAGCGTTTCGCCGACGCGGGCGCGCGCGGCTTCCAAATCCACACGCCAGTCGATGCTCAAGACGTCCGCGCCGCAAGTCGCCATTTCTTCCAGTAACGTCCCGCTGCCGTTGATATAAAGAATCCTTGGGGCAGCATCCCGATTCAGGGATTCGAATATCTTCTGTTCGTAGGGCAGCGCGAACTCGGCGTAGTCTCGCGGTGAGAGCTCCCCCGCCCACGAGTCGAATAACTGAATCACCTGCGCGCCCGCCTCGATCTGTGCGTTCAGATAGAGGACTATTGTGTCGGCAATCTTGTCCAGCAAAAGGTGAAACGTCGCGGGCTCGGCAAACATCATGCGTTTCACCTGAGCATAGTTCTTAGAACCGCCGCCTTCGATCATATAAGCCGCGACCGTCCAGGGCGCGCCCGCGAAGCCGATCAGCGGCACTGCTCCGTCGAGCTCACGCCGAAGGGTGCGGATGATCTCCATAACAAAGCCCGTCTTTTCGATCGGGTCGGGAACGATCAGACGATCCACCTGGCTTCGAGACCGTATCGGGTCAGGGAGCTCCGGCCCTTTTTGTTCCGTCAGCCTCACCTCTTGTCCCATCGCTTCGACTGGGATGAGGATGTCGCTGAACATTATCACCGCATCCACGCCTAGGATCCGGTAAGGTTGAAGCGAAACCTCGACGGCCAACTCGGGCGTCTTGCACAGCGTGAGGAAGTCAGTGTCGGCGCGCACGGCTCGATACTCAGGCAAGTAGCGGCCGGCTTGCCGCATCATCCACACGGGAGTCCGCTCGACGGCTTCGCCGCGAGCGGCCCGGATCAGAAGGTCGTTTTTCATTCGTTCGCCCTTGGTTCTTGAGGCCTTGTTGAGTGCCGTAACAGCGATCTACATCGCCTCTTCGAAGATCGGTTTCTTTTTGACGCCCAATTCTAGCAACGGCTTCTCTGGCGGCTCAAGGTGGCGCTCATAACTTCTGACGAGTCCCGCTCACATAGGGGCTGCCGGTCTCAAAGAATCGCCACTCCAGTTCCGTAGCCTGGGAGATACCCACGCGTCTGCTGGTTGAGATACGCGGCTCGCGCTCTCTTGCTTTGAGCTTGAGCTGATGTCCGATGAGGGACGCATTGAAGCTCAGGTCAATTCCCATCGCTTCACACAATCGCCCAGGCCCAGTGGTGAGTTTGCGATCATCGCTTGTTCCACGGCGGTCGATCATTTCTTTAATGCCACGCACGGGTTCAGCAGCGCGAATCAACACGGCGCCCGGCCCGCTCGCATCTGTAGTGAAGTTGAGACAGTAATACATCCCATAGATAAAGTAGACGTAGACCCGGCCAAACGATTCGCGCATCACCGCCGCTTTGTGCCGTCGAGTAACCGAGTGCGAAGCTGCATCGGTTGTATATGCCTCGGTTTCGACAATTCGGGCCTGGCAGTGTCCGGCTACCAGCACCGTTCCGATCAGATCCCGAGCCACCGTAAGCGTGTCGCGGGCGAAAAACTCAGCAGTCAAGTAAGGCATCTCTGGCAGATTCTAGTTTCACTGACCCGTGCCGACCAGGGAAAGATGCCAACCGCAGGAATTGCGAGGGAAATTGCTCGATTAGTGCGTTGCCTTGGGAGCCGATGACTCGGGCTCTTCTGTTGGATGGTTGGGACGATATCGTTCGAGAACCGTTTGTTTAAGGCGCGCTCGAAACTTCGTGCTGGCCACAGTTGCCAAGCTTATGCTATAAGAGGTTGGCTTCTTTCAGACGTCACATCAGTGTTCAACGCTTCAATCGAAACTATGTCATTCATCGGAGACGATTCGGATGCAGGCTCAGCGGCTCAATCTAATGCTGGACTCTGTAGCTCGGCTGGCGCGGCGCGGCGCTATGTCGAACGCAGTGAACCTGCTGACAAAACTCCGGCCCGTTGATATAGCGCAAATCCTCAGCCAACTCCCGCAACACGAAAGCGAAACAATCTTCGGAGCGCTCGTGCACAACGAGCTCGGAAAAGCTGCCGAAACGCTTTCGGAGATGGAGAGCCCGCGGGCGGTCGCGCTTCTGACCAAGCTGAACCAAGAGGACGTTTCCCGGCTGCTTCAGGAGTTGCCGTCCGACGACGCAACGGTTCTGGTCGCGGAGTTGCCGGAGGAAGTTCGCGACGAGTTGCTCGACCGGATGAAGATCGAGCACTCGACAGTGGTGAACGAGCTGCTGGGTTTTGGTGAAGAAACCGCCGGGCGAATAATGACGCCCGAGTACTTCGCGCTCGACGAGGACCTCACGGTTTCCGAAGCAGTAACGGCGCTTCAGCGGCGGTCGGAAGAGTTTGAGATGGCGTTCTATCTGTACGTTGTTGACTCGCGTAATCATTTACTTGGGGTCGTAAGCCTGCGCCAGTTGCTGCTCAACTCGCCTTCGACTCCGCTGCGCAAGATAATGATCGGCGACGTGATCAAGGTAACGACCGACACCGATCAGGAAGAGGTCGCACGCATGGTAGCGACCTACAACCTGCTGGCGCTGCCGGTCGTGGACGAAGAAAACAAACTCGCCGGGATCATCACCGTCGACGATATCATCGACATCATGCGCGAGGAAGCGACCGAAGATATCTACGCGCTTGCGGGGATCGAAGCCGACGATCGCGCCCTGGGTTCTCCAATGAACTCGGTTAGACGGCGGCTTCCGTGGCTGATGATGTCGCTTGGCGCTGCATTGATCGCTGTCGCAATAGTTCAGTATTACGTTGCAACTATCGAGAGCGTTATCTGGCTTGCGGTGTTGATTCCGGTGGTGGCGACGATGGGAAGCAACGCCGCTACGCAGACGATGACCGTTGTCGTTCGAGGTATTGGGCTCGGAGAGTTGGGCGCCGAGACCAGCCGCCGCGTTGTTATCAAGGAGGCGCTGGTCGGTTTGGTGAACGGGCTGATTGTTGGGCTTGCGGTGTTTTTGATTGTGTCGATCTGGTTTTGGGCCAAGCTTGGTTCGGCGAAGTTTGGGTTAACGCTTGCGGGTGTGTTGGGGATCACGATGATGTTGAGCTTGTTTGTAGCTGGAACGCTTGGCACGCTGATCCCGGTATTGTTGAAACGCTTCAAGGTTGATCCCGCGCTAGCTTCGTCGGTGTTCGTCGTCGCGTTCACGGACGTGATCACGTTTTTCTTTTACTTTGGACTGGCAACTTTGCTCCTAAAGCAGTTTAAGCTGTGACGACTTTGCGAAGGATCCGCAATCAGTGGCGCCGCGTTTGTTTCCTTGTAGCGCGCCGTCGTCTTTAGTAGTATCTCGCGCGAGTCGTACCCCCAGAGTTTGAGATCGAACACCTTTAAGGAGGACACAAATGAGCAATCAGCCGCCGTATGGACAGAGCCAGGGAAGTGGCTACCAGTCACCCCCACCGCAAGGTGACAAAACCAAAGTCTTGAATCTGGACCACAACGTCGCTGCGATGTTGGCGTACCTGCCGATCTGCTGCATCAGCGTGATTACTTCAATTATCTGGATCGCTACGGAGCCGAAGGAGAGTCGATTTCTTCGCTTTCACGCGTTGCAGAGCTTGTTTCTCACCGGCGCACTGTTTGCCATCTTGTTCGTTCTCTGGATTCTTGGGTTCATAGCCGCGCGAATATTCTTCGGGTTTGGCCTGTTGGTGTGGCTTCTCGAGATGGCAGTTTGCGGGATTGGCTTGATCCTGTTTATCGTCGGCGCTGTCAAAGGCTACCAGCGCCAAATGTGGAAGCTTCCGGTCATCGGCGACATGGCGGAAAAGAACTGTTAGCAGCGGCCTGGTGCCGGTCGCCTCGAATCGGCGGCGACCGGCCCGGTCACCTTTCGCTCGGCCGAATGGCCTGATCCGAGTTCACCGGCGTGGCCGCAATCTCATTCTGCCCACGTCTTCCGCGCGTCAAAGCTTCGCGCATTTCGTCCGCCGGTCGAAAGATCCTTGTTTTCCAAATCAACACAGTGGCAAGCAGCAGCGCAATAGTGGCCGCGAGCCCTCCCTCCGGACCGTAGTTGCCACCGGACAGCCATTCCGGACTTCCGCTTCTTCCCAGTACCAGAGCCAGGCGATCAAGGGTTACCAGCCCGCTCACCGGCAACCCGAAGAAGAAAGCCATAACAAAGTTCCAGGAGAAGTGAAGCCCTGTTGCCATCCACAAACTTCTGGTGGCGAGATAGGCAGCGCCAAGCCACAATCCTGCCAGCACCGTGTTAATTGTCGAGAACGCCGTTGAGCTCGGGTTGGCCAGATGCGCGATGCCGAAGGGAACTGATGTAAGCACAAGCGCCACGACCGGCCCGGCGTTGTGCAGCAGCGCTTGAAACACAAAGCCTCGGAACAGGAGCTCTTCAAACGCGGCGGCGACCAGGAAGAACAGTACTGCGGTCGCGGCAGCTAGCAGCATCGAGCGCTCTGCGAGCGGCGCTCGCGGGAACGCCGCCGATTCAAAACTTACCGCGCCGCTGATCTTCGCTATTCCAACCGCAAGCGCGATTGCCGCGCCTCCCACAGCAGCCCCGATCAAAAAATCGCGCCACCAACCTCGGTGCAGCTTGAACCCTACGGAACCAACGCTCCGATGTTCGAGCAAAGGCGCGCAAACTGCAGTGGCCGCAACTACGGTGATCAGTGCGGTCGTCCTGGAGGTTATAAGATAGACAAGCTCACTATTCGGAAGAGACTGTGGATCGGATGGCTCGACCGTCGATGGGAGCGAAGGGATCACCCGGTTGATCAACGCAAGAAGGCCGGAAATGACCAGTGAAGCGAGGAGCAAACAGACTACGAATACAGCTATGCGCCATCCGCAACGCAGCTCGGCGTCCTCATTGAGGAAGATATTTCTGGCTAACTCGATCGGTGCACTCACCGCGACCGACTGTATCGATGGGGCGTTTACCTCGTCAAGCGAGTGCTACATGTAAGGGCGGGAATCCGTGCCCGCCCCTGCAAAAAGCAGGAGTCACTGTGGCTAGGTAGTCGTTCTCCGCCTGCCCGCGATGTAGCCGCGGCGAGTTTTGACGATGAGTTTGCTATCAGGTTTCTGGAGCGATGGGACGACGTCGAGCTTGAGCTTGCGAAAGCTACCGTCGTGCTTTGGGTTTGTTGAAACAAACCCGACAACGTATCGAGTGCGCAGGTGGCCAATAAGATCGTTGAAGGTGTGGTCCAGGTTATCGGGCTTGTCGGTCAGAACCTCACCGCCGGTTTCTTCGGCAAGTTGATTCAAGTTAGAGCTTCGAACCTTGAAGGCGCCGCCGATGCCGGTGATGGTGCGCATTATGCCGCTCTCCATTCGCTGACCGGTGCTTTTCGGAATGATCCCGCAAACAACGCTACCGCTTTCGAGTATGGCTCGCCTTGCATCATCCCCCGAAGGCCCGGAACAGTCGAAATAGCTGGTGACGCTGGTGATCACGATGATAACGCGGCGCCCATCGGGATTGCCCGCTCGCCTCATGAACTCAGCTGCGTCATAGAACGCTCGATTGAAACAGTGGTTTGCCTCTTCATCGTGAGGCGGAAGGTGGTCGAGGCCGTCGATGATCCGGTCCTGGTTGCGAGTGAATCTAGTAACAAGCTCGGTTGTGTTGTGGAAAGCCATCAATGCAACTTCATCTTGTGGCTTGAGTCTGCGAGCCGATTCGAGGATCGAATGCCTTACCTTCTCGCTAAACGGATCCAGACAACCGCCTCGATCGATGAGAAACAAAACCGACAGCGGAAGCGAGTCCTGCCCGAAGTGAGTGATCTGCTGTTGCACTCCGTCCTCGGAAAGCACGAAGTCCTCCTTCTTCATAAAGCCGACGGCTCGGCCAGTCTTTTGTTGAAGCACCTGCGCGTCCAGAACGACGAGGTCCACGGCAAGGCGGACTTCTTCTGTTTTTGGAGAGGCCGGCGTTGTTGTGGGCCCGGGAAGAACTTGATCGCGCTTTCCTTCTGATGCCGAACCATTCTTGCTGCGAGGCGGCACGTTCTCCTGGGACTGGGCTGCGAGTGAGAGGAGCGAAATGAAAGCGAGACTGAAACACAAAGCTGGAAGACTGACTCTGTCCTTGTTCATGGCGTGACACCTCTTGTTGCAGAGTTGCCGACGGGCACGGTCAGCGAATGTGCGGCACAAGCAGCAGCCGCGGAGTGTCAGGATTCCGATGGCGCCGACCAGGCGGAGGAACGAGCGAAGGAGGATGAAGCAGATGGGGTGTGTCTTTGTTCAGGTTCGCTTTTCATCCGCCCAGTCCGCGCCACCAGAAAAGGAATGGCAATCCAAGTCAAGAAAACGCGAGAGGACGTTGACCTCGTCCTCTCGCGCCAATTTATATCGGTCAGGGTTTTTTGCCGGCTCGTTCCTCTCGTCGCTCTGCGCGTCGGTCTTCCTTCGACTGAGCTGGAGGCTGCGCCTGTTTTGTCTCGGGCTGCCGAGGAGTTTCTCTCGGCTCGGGCGCGCGACGCTGTTCCTTCTGCTCGGGCTGACGAGGAGTTTCTCTTGGCTCGGGCGCGCGACGCTGTTCCTTTGCCTCCGGCTGACGCTGAGGCTCGGCATCCCGGCGCGGTTGACGGTTGCGGTCTTTGTTTTCCACATAGGGCTGTGGCAACGGCTGCTTTTCACGTTCAACCGGCTTCGGTGCTACATCTTCGTAATGACGCCGGGGTTTGGGTTCCACGGTCGTCGTCGGTTGACTAGCAGGCGGCTTCCACTCGCGCCTGCCCGTTTCACGATCACGCTGCTTGCGCGACGCATCGTCGCGGTCTTGCGCCGGCGCTATCGTCGGAGGCTTGGGCGCGGCGTCGCCCGCTGTTGGAGGCTTCGGCGATATGCGGGGCTTCTGCCAATCTCGAACCCCTTGGTTTGGTTCTTCACCGGAAGCGGGCATTTGAGTCTTGCGCTCCTCTTTGCGTGCTCGCTTCGATGTGGGCACATCTATTTGGAACTCCGGCCTCCGAGGATTAATAAGGCGGCGTTCGCGAGGCTGGTTTCCAGCAACGGGATCATCAGTGCGGTTGCGCGTGACAACGGGCCTATTGATCACCCCACCCGGAGGTACCGCAACGCGACGTCGATTCCCACGCTCACCTGCTTCAATGACAGGCGCGGAGGTAGCCGGAGTCGGCGCGATGTCAGGTAAACCGGCCCGCGCGCCTTTGCGGATCCAATCAGCCACGTCGGTAGTCGGGGCCGACGGTCGAATGCGGTTGCGATCCGACCTGGTGAAACCTTCGAGAGGAACAACTGTTACGCCGCGCGCAGGCGGTCGAATTCCGTACCTGCCGTCACCCGGCCGGTCCGACCCATTGCGGCCAGGAAACTGAGGTGAGCGATTTCCAGCCTGCCAGTTTCTGTCGTGCCGGCGCCAGCGCTCTCCTGGGGCGAGTGGATACCACCCCACATAATTCCCGTGCGAGGTCGGGCAGTTGAAGAACGTCACCAGCGCAGGTCTCCAACGGTAATCACGAAAACGGCTGCGGTCCGGAATCCTATGAAACCCGGGTGACCATACCCAACCGAACCCGTTTGCGAACGCCCAACGGCCATAGTGATACGGGGCCCAGCCCCACGGTTCGCTGGACAGCCAGGTCCAGCCGGTCCTCGGAACCCACAACCACTGACCGGCGCGATATGGCGCCCAATCGCTCCCTACCCGCGGCACCCAGCACTGTCCGTAAGTCCCGACGTCAGTCCAAGTGCCGTAATTGGAGAGGTCGCTCGCCCCGTAAAAACTGTCATAAGTTGTCTCGTAGGTGTTTACGTAGTCGGGCGCGACTGAGGAACCGACACGGTCGATCGTAGAGTCTCGATCGCTGCTCCATCGATCCCAATCATCGCGAGAGTCTGCGGCGGCGATCTCAATCCGGCCCTGCGCTCCAGTGTCGAGCAAGAGCCGCTGGCCTTCGCGAACATTGAAGCTTGCATCAGAGGTAGAAACCTCGGCTGCCCCGTTTCGAACGATGACCTCCGAACTCTCTTCGCTTTGAACCTCGATGCGATACAATCCGTCCTCTTTAAGAACCAGTGCGGAGTTTGGGGTATCAACCTCGAAGCGCCGGAACGCGGACGCAAACCGCTCGACGCGGACGATAGCCGCCCCTTCCGTGACTTCGAACTGTGCTTGCGAGTCTGAAAGATCGGCGATGGTCAAAGCAGTTTTCTCGGCGAGTCTGATGTAGCTGCCGCGCGCAAGCTGAATTTCTGCTCGCGCGCCGCCCGCTGTGTAGACCTGGTCTCCCGACATCAAAGGCAGATTCTCAACCGCCTCTGCCCAATCGTTCACGCCCGCGCGCAGGAACGAAACATCGCCCTGGACAAAGCTGAGTCGTGCGACGCGAGAAACCTCGGCATCGTCGTCGACGTCTTCAAACCCGTCCGGTGTCGCGGGCTCTTGTGCTAGAGCTGTCAGTTGGGTTGGCGAGAGCGCCAGGAGAAAAGCTAAAGTGAGGAGCAGCGAGAGAGTTCGTTTCATGTCGGTTCCTTTCAAGCCCCTGAGGACCTTGTCGAACGCCAAGGCTTGGGCAACCGACGTGCCGAAGGAAGATCGCGAGGTTATTGCGGTTTATTTCGCGCCAAATCACTCAATAAGAGAGGAATAGTCGACATTCGGGTGGCGGCTGACGGACCAGGCTGGTGGAAAACGTCTCCCTGCCTGCACGAATTAGTGTACCCGTCGCACGTTTGGAGTCTGTAGACAAAACCGTTTGGGAGCGGGCGGTGGGCTGTGTTTGATGATTACGGGCTAGGGCGAGAAGGATCTCTCATGTGTTTCCGATCGCTCGGGCGATTGAAACGACAAGTGCTTGTGTGGTTGCCGACTCGGCTTGGACGATTCGCCTAAAGCCTTGATCGTTTGCGGCGGCTACGGTCACAGGACCAATGCAGGCGGCTATGGTTTTGTTGGCTAGGTCGGCGAACAGCTGAGTGCCGGCCAGCCTCGCAAAGTTCGAAACGGTTGATGGGCTGGTGAATGTGATCACGTCGATCTTGCGAAGCGCCAACAGACCTACCAAGTCCACGTTTGGCTTTAAGGTTTGGTAGGCCTCGACCACGTCGACTTGGGCAGCTAGCTTCCTCAGCTCACCAGGAAGGAAATCCCGCGCGTGACGCGCGCACGGAATCAGAAAGCGCTGCCCGCGAATCCTGGCAGGCCCACCCTCGTGATCAATGAGCGCGCGAAGGACACCTTCTGCTCTCGAATCTTTAACAATCAGATCGACGGGTGCTCCAATTGCCTCGACGGCTCTCGCTGTTGCAGGGCCAATTGTGCAGATGGCTAAGGGCGAGAGCTTTTGGAAGGGCCTGGACTCTCTTTCCTCGAACCGGTCGAAAAAGTAGCGAGCGCCGTTTGCGGAGGTGAAGACCAGCCAATTGTAACTCGCAATGGTGGCGATTGCCCGGTCTACGGATTCCCAATCCCGCGGTGGCGCGATTTCAATGGTTGGGCAGTGTATGACGGTGGCGCCGCGTTGTTCGAGCTGGCTGGTAAGATCGCCGGATTGGTTCTCCGGCCTGGTTACAAGGACGGTCGTTTCTTTTAGTAGCGAAGTCGAGATCGTTTCAGGGCCAGTTATGAGTTTGGGATCGTCTTTGCGAGGCATTATGTCTTTTTCGGCCCGCAACTGGGTTTGAAGGACTCATCATTGGGCCGGAACGACCTCCGTCGGCTAAGTGACTGGGAGAGTATAAGCTTAGAGCCAAACCACTCGCAACAATGATGTGCTGGCAGGCAGTTGGCAGTTACCCCGTTCACGCTAGTAGATTCAGCCCAAACTACGGGGCCTATGCGTACTTAAATGGCGATTTCGCTTTATTTACGCGAATTGAACCGGGACTTGGGTGCGTCGGATCGGGTGGGTCCGCAGTCCAGTGGGGATAGCGCTTTGATCAGCGGCTTGGGAGAGCTATTTTCTTGACTTGGCGATAAATAGTTGATATAAAAGGAGCGGCAAACTCGCGTATGTGCAGGAGTTAAACGTGCGGCTGGTTCATTCCCAACCTTCGAGGAGACGATGAGCGTCCTTATCACCAAGGCAAAGAGCCGCTCTTCCGCGTCTCGCAAACTCAGGCCTGCTAACAAGTCAAAGAAGGCGTCTTCGAAGAAGCCTCAGAGACCTGGACGGATCACTGCCGCTCCAAAATCCAAAAAGACTCTAGCCGCGAAGAAGAAGGTCGTTCCGGCAAAGAAGGCGCTGGTCTCGAAGAAGGCGAAAGTTCAAACCCACAAGAAGGGTCAACCGAAACCGAGGAGCGCGAAGGCAAAGGCCCTTCAATCCTCTCGCAAGCCAGTGCCGAAAGCGATCGCCTCTCGGAAGGCGACTGCCCGTCCCAGACTGGCACCGCCGGTTAAGCTCGCTCCTCCGCCACCCAAGAAGCCACCGGCACCCGGCACTCTGGCTGCGGTTCGTGCCTTCGAGCAAGCCCTTAGGTTTTTCAATCGGCACGACTACGGTCAAGCCAAGTCGGCATTTGAGGGTCTTCAAACCAAGTTTGGAGACGAGGCTGAAGTCCTGGCACGCACGCGAACTTACCTTGCCGTCTGCGATCAGCGTCTAGGACGCAGCCCTGCCGCGCCGCGAAACGCCGATGCCCTTTACGATCAAGGTGTGTTCGACTTTAACCGCGGCGCGCTTCGTGAAGCGGTCGAACTGTTCGAAAAGGCCCTCCGCATTGAGCCGCGCGCCGACCATGTTTTCTATTCACTCGCAGCCGCCTACGCTCGTCTTAACGACTCCTCGAAAGCGCTTGAGGCATTACGCCGCGCGATCGCGATCCGCCCCGTTCAACGCTCGCACGCGAGGCGTGACCTTGACTTCGCCAGTCTCCGTTCAAACGACGATTTCCAATCGCTTACCGGTTTTGGCTTCGACTTAGTCGAAGAATGAGCCGCACTTACGACCAGAGTGCATAGATTGACAATTGCTGAAAGAGATTCAGGGTTGAGAATTGTGTCTCTAGGAGGCGGCACGGGACTCTCCGCGCTTCTGTCCGGATTGAAAACCTACGTCGGCGGTCATCTAGGGTTAAGCGAAGAAGTCTCATCAACCTCGGTCGATAGTCTTACGGCGGTTGTTACCGTAACTGATGACGGGGGAAGTTCGGGTCGGCTCCGCGATGAATTCCAGATTCTACCGCCGGGTGATATCCGGAACTGCATGGTGGCGCTCGCTGAAGACGAACACCTTCTTACTCGGCTGTTTCAATACCGTTTTGAGTCCGAAGGTGACTTGTCCGGTCATAGCTTTGGTAATCTTTTCTTAGCCGCGCTTTCTCATGTCACGGGCGATTTTCTAGAGGCAATCCGAGTTAGCAGCGAGGTTCTCAAGATCAGGGGCCGCATCCTCCCCTCGACGGTTGAGGACGTTTCTCTAGTAGCTGAACTTCAAGATGGCACAACGCTAAAAGGCGAGACGAGAATCGGAAAGTCCCCATCGCGGATAAGAAAGCTACGGCTGTCTCGAGACCGTTGCAGCCCGCTTCCCGAAACCCTCGAAGCAATCAGCAACGCCGACATCATTACAATCGGCCCCGGGTCGCTCTACACATCAATCATTCCCAACCTGCTGGTCGACGATATCGTCGAAGCAATACGCGGATCTCGCGCTACAAGGATATACATCAGTAACATCATGACTCAGCCGGGCGAGACTGAGGGCTTCTCGCTTGAAGACCACCTGCGCGC
>Ga0134122_10003284_pt1 | contig 12008 bp, 9 predicted proteins | sample KB302_FD_96461 | JGI IMG/M metagenome (GOLD analysis project Ga0134122, IMG submission 96461) | Terrestrial soil microbial communities without Nitrogen fertilizer from Kellogg Biological Station, Michigan, USA - KB3-0-2 | ecosystem: Environmental > Terrestrial > Soil > Unclassified ...
CGGCGTCGAGCTGGACGCGCCCCTGCTGCATCAGCACGCGGGAGTACTGCTTGGCGGGATCGAAGGTCAGTCGGGAAAAGTCGCCTTTCATGGTGCCTCCTGGTCGGCGAAGAGCAGGCCCGCGTCGACGCCGGCCGGTGTGTATTCGTCGAGCCGGGCGCGCAGGTTGGCCGCCCGCTGGGGCTCGAAGAGATCGTGGAAGACGCCCATCTCCGACTCGTCGTCGGCGCCGCGCCGGATTTCCTCGGCGCAGCCGTCGGCGAGCCGGGCGTAGACGGGCGAGCCGTAGCGCATGCTGCGGAACGACGGCCGCACCCGCTCGCGCGCCAGCGCTTTCGCGGCTTCGCGCTCGGCGGGAACGGTGAGCCCCTCGGCCGCCGCCGCCTCGGCCAGGTCGGGCTGGCACTCGAAGCGGCGGGGCGTGCGCGAGCCCGGAACGTAGGAGGAGAAGCGCAGGCAGCCGAGCTGGCGGCGGGCCACCCGCAGCAGGCCGGCGAAGATGCTGTTCTCCCCCAGCTCCAGGGCATGCACCAGCACCTCGCCGAACACCGTGCTGCGCTGCACGGTGAGCCGCGCGTGGGCGATCAGGCCGTCGGGAGCGCTCACCGCCTCGCGCTCGAGGCCGGTCGAGTCCACGATGCTGTCGCTGATGCGCAGGAGAAACGGATCGGTGGCCACCTCGTCCTGGTTGACCTCGATGGAGCCCACGATGGAGTGCTCGACGGCCACTTCGGCGCGGACGTTGAGCAGCTCCAGGCTGGCCTCCTCCGGCTCCCGGGAAGAGCAATCGCCGTGCAGCCCCCAGCCGGGGACCAGCGTCGAATGGCGCACGGTCACGGACGCCAGATCCCCCTCGACGTGGACGCCCCGGCCGGTGATCAGCAGGCCGTCGAGCGTGAAGGCGCTGCCGGCCTTCCCTTCCACGGTGAGGGAGTCCCGGGCCGAGGTCTGACGGTCCAGGAGACGAATCACCGGACGCCGGCGCCGGGCGGCGCGAAGCTGCAGCGTCTGCCCTTCTTCCAGCACGACGTTGATCTGCTCGACGTAGTCGCCGCTGTCGGTGATCTCGATGACGGCGTGGCGCGGCTGCGGCTCCTCCTTACGCCAGGCGTCGAGCGCGTCGTTGATGTGCTTCAGATCCTCCCGCTCGCCGACGCGGTAGACGACGGCGTCCGCCGGTTGCGACAACGGCCGGTCGTACTCGCCGCCGCCGATGTCGGCGCTGAAGCCGTAGTGATAGAAGACCCGGATGCCGTTCTTCGGCACGTGGCGCGGCGGGAAGGCGATGCGGCCCAGCTCCGGGTCCACCGCCACCTGGCCCTTGCGAGCCTGGTAGTGCCAGCCGCTCAAGTCCGCGGCGACGATCTCTTCGGCGGGGACCGGAGCGAGCGTGATCTCCGCCGCCTTCTTGCCCTTGACGACGCGGAAGATCTGCAGGCTCTTGCCGGCGCCGTAGTAGCTCTCCTTGTGAGCCCCGAAGGCCCGCCGCCCGATGGCGACGGGGAGGTTCAGCTCCTCCGCGATGTGGGTGGGCTCGGTCTCCGGCTCCGGCCTGGCGTAGAGCGGCGCGTCGTTGCCCAACACGCTGAAGGTGAAGTGGTGGTCCCCCTTCTCCTTGCAATAGCCCGCGGTGCCACTGACGGAGTAGGAGCGCAGCCGCCAGAGGAAGAGGCCGAGGCCGGGGAGGTTGGGCCGGCCGGCGGCGTGGCGCGAGGCCACGCGGCGCACGTCGGCGGTATGGGCCAGCCGGTCGAAGGGGCCGCCGAGGCGAATCAGGTCCTCGCCACGGCGCACGTCGACCGTGCGGCCGCGATGGAGCCGGAGATGATTGAGCGACTGGGTGAAGGCGACGAGCCGGTAGAATTCCACCGCCCGCGCCGGCCAGCCGGCCACCTCGCCGGCGAGCTGCTCGAGCAGCGCCAGAGTCCCCTTGCGCCGGCGGTTGCGCAGCGTATTGCCGACGTCGCGGCGCGGAATGAGAATGCTGTTGCGCCGCCGGCCTTCGGAAGTGCCCACCTCGCCCGGCTCCCCCGCCTCGTGGACCGGCCGGTAGCCGATCAGATCGCCGAGATAGGGAACGGCCCAGTCCTGGCAGGTCTCGATGAACCAGTTCTCGTAGAGCTGGGCGATGTCGTCCTCGACGACGTTGACCTGCTCGGCGATGACCCGCAGCAGGTCCCGCAACGGGTAGCCCAGCTCCTCGTCGCGCTGCCGGTAGACGGCTGGCAGCAGGTCGTAGAGGCGGTCTTCCCGGCCGCTGGTGAACGGTCCGCTCATGACTTCCGCTCCTTGAGGATCAGGGTGTCCGCCACCGCGGGCGTGAGATAGAGCAGTTGCGCCGGCTGGATCTTGCCGTCCTCGATGCGGGCCAGGCTCGCCGGCAGGCGCTTCCGCGGCTGATCCGTGAGGTCGAGCGGCTCTTCCAGGTTCTCGGGATCGTGTTTCGTGAAAAGGTTCACATCCACATAGTCCACGCCGGGGACGCCCTGCATCGTGCGGTAGACCTCGCTCAGCAGCGCGTCCTGGCCGAGGTCGCGGTGCACGAAGCTGAAGGTCTCCACCATGGCGGCGCGCACCTGCGATTCGACCTTCTCCCACAGGTAATCCGGCAGCAGCCGTACGTCGGCCTGGACCACCAGGAAGAACCGCCGGCGCACCGCCAGCGCGAGCGGCTGGCGCGGCTCGCCGAAGCGCAGCAGGGCATCCTCCAGGTTGAGGAACAGGTCGGAATCCTCGCGGATGGGGATGTCGTCCTCGCCGGCGATGGTGACATGGACGAGCTCGACGCGGCCGTCCGAAATGCGCGTCGCGCTCGTCTTGCCGACGCCAGCGAAGGTGCGGGCGAAGTCCGCGTAGTCCTGCACGGAAACGAGCCGGTCGAGCGCCATCACCGCCAGCGGCGCGTTGCGCCGCGCCTGATCGCGGCTCTCGGGGCCGGCGCCGCCGGTGGCCGGAATGGGATTGATCACGTCTTTCACTCCCAATGGCCGCGTGGCGAGCTGGCTGATCTGGCCGGCCTTGACATTGCCTTCCTTGCCGATGCCGCTGCGGTAGGCCGCGCGCACGTTCTCGGACCCCGTGGGCAGCCGCGCGCCGTGCTTGCCATCGCCGAAGACGACGGTGGTCTGGCCGCCGTCGTCGATGCGGACGAAGTAGCGCCGGTCGGCGGGCCCCAGCCCGACCGGACAGTCCGCTTTGTGCCACAGGATGTCGTTGACCCGCGTCTGGAGGGTGCTCTCGATTCCCGAGGGCGTGGGAGCCGAGACCCAGGTGAGAGGCGGCTGCTTGAGGGTGAACGACTGGTTGGGCTTGCTCGCGTCGCCGCCGCCCATCACCTCGAAGCGCGTCTCGCCGTGTGTGGCCTTGACCACGTTGCCGTAGATCTTGAGCGTGTCACGCTTGTAGCAATAGGCCAGAGGCTTCGCGAGCGTCAGCGTGGTGTGGATGCGGTCGCCCGGGAGGTCGATCTCACCACCATCTTCGGAGCCGTTCGATATCCGGCTCACCCCCTGCTCGATTCCGGCCACCATCGCCAGCTCGACGCCCGGGACACCGCTCACCGGCACCGTGTTTCCCTCCCCATCCTCTCCCACCACGTCCGTGCGCTCGCCGCTGAAGATCAGCCAGCGGCCGGGCTGCAGGCCGTCGTAGAGCCGGGCGAGCTCGACCTTGCCGCCGCAGAGCCCTTGCGTCACCACCGCATCGACCGCATCCACGGGTTGATCGATCGGCTCCTCCGCCAGCTCCAGCTCCTCGCATTGGGCGTAGACGGCGGTACGGCGGATCACCTCGAAGGTGTCCGATGTCATGAGCCACGGCTTGTCGAGGACCACCCGCGTCGTCTTGCCGGAGATGCCATAGGCGGTCCGGGACTCCTCGGAGACCTCCGCGGCCGTGGCGATCACCAGCGTCGAGGTGTTCGAGCCGGGCGCCGGCCGCTGGAGGACGATCCAGCCTCCAGGCAAGACCTGGGGGTAGGCGTTGTCGAGGAATATGACGTAGGGAGATTCCAGGTCTCCGGGCTTGGCGCGGATCCCGCCTCTCACGTCGATCTCGGAAACGCCCTGGGAGAGGTAGTAGCCGAAGCTCAGGAGAACCTCGGTCATCGGGCCTCCGGAGCTGGAGACCTGGTATTCGATCTGTCCCTGACTGTTTCCTCCCTGAACGCTTCTCCCGACGATGAAGATCTGGACTTCGCGTTTTTCGAAGGTGATTTTCAGCTCCAGAGGCAAGCTCCCCTGGCCCGGCTGCGGAGCCTGGGTGGCGGTCAGAACAACGGTCTCATGGGGATCCGGGGACTCCAGCGTGACCGATTGCCCATTGCTCGGTTGGAATGGCGGCGTATCGGCCGAGACTCCGCCGAGCTCAACGCTCACCTGGAAGAGGACGCCGGACCCGCTTTGAATGATCAACCCGATGCCGAACGTCTCGTCGGAGCCCGCGGACAGCGAGAGATCCCACTCCTCGGTGCCGGTGATGATCCCGGCGTCGTTCCGCACCGGTTTCCGCGGCGCGTTGTGGCCGAACGCCGAGGCCCGCGTGCGCAGGGCGCAGACCTTCAAAACAGGGTCCTCGGTGGCGGGCAGGCTCGCCCAGGCCTGGTAGAGCGAGCCGGCCAGCTCCGGCCTGGCTTCCGTCAGCAACCGGGGAAGCAGGTCCGACTCGAGGCTGAAGAGCTTCTGCGGGTCGCGGTCCAGGTGCGCGGCGCTGCGGACCTGCGGCTGCGGCGGCTTGCCGAGCGAGCCCAGCACATTGGGGAGGCCCGTGGTTGCGGGCCCGTCGTCGCTGGTCGAGATCTCCCTGAGCTCCGGCGCGGGCTCGGGTGCGGCACTGGCAGGCGCGGCGGCGGACGCGACCCTGCTCCCGGCGGCGGCGGATTCCAGGTTCTCCATCACCCCATGGATCCAGGGCTGCAGCCGGTTGGCGTTCTTCTCCACCGCGACGCCGTGCTCCTCCCGCAGCTTGGGGAGGGCCTCTTCAATGGCCGCTCGCAGCTCGGGCTCGCCGGCTCCCGCCGCGAGAGCGGCCTTCACCGGTTCCAGGTGAGAGAGGACCCGCCTGGCGATGGCGCCGCGGCTGATCTTGAGCGTTTCGAGGTCGCTCGCGTACTCCAGGGTCTCCCGCAGCTCCCGCGCCGAGACTCCGGTCTCCCGGGGAGCCTCGGCCAGGGGCGGCGCGGCGATCTCCGTGATGATCGGAGGTGGCGGCAGCCAGAGCTCCACCTCGACGCGGGTGCGGTCGTTCGCCGCGTCCGGCTCCACCTTCAGCACGCGGTAGAGATTCGGCTCGCCCGTCTGGATCAGCAGCGGATCGTTCGGCTTGAGATTGGTGGTGATGCCTTTGAAGTAAAGCGGAACAGCTCTGGGATCTCCTCGCCAATCCTTCGCCAGCTTCCTCGGCTGTTGCGGCTGGGTGAGACGAATCTGCAGGCTGTTCCAGGCGGCGCGGGCGACGAGGTCGTCGGACGTCTCGAAGGTCTGCGGCTTCTCACCGGGGCCGGGCACGGTCTTGGCGGCGGCGCCGGCGGGAATCACGGTCTCGGGACCTTCGTCCAGCGTGTAGGCCAGATAGGTGCTCGCCGCCACGCCCGGGCGGGGAACGTAGCCCACCAGCCGCGCCAGCTCCAGCACCGACCGCCGCTCGGTGGCGGTGCGCAGATACCCCTCGTTGGCGAGGCGCTCCTGGTAGAAGGTCAGCACGTCGGCCACCACGGCCCAGGCGTCGAGTAGGGCCAGAGAGGCGTCGGCCGGCTCGCGGGTGGTCAGGCCGGCGAGAGCCGGAAGGGCCTGTGAGGAGAGCCGCGCCTTCATCGTCTCCAGGAAGGTCGCATGGGTGCCGGCGCGGTAGGAGAGCGCGTCGAGGCCGGGACGGTTGGCGACCGCTTGCGGCGTCAGCGGCTCGGTGCCTTCGCAGCAGCCGCAATCGCAGCCGCGGCCGCAGGAGCAGGGCTCGTTCATCGTCCACCTCGCATCGTCAGCTTGAGCCGGCCGTTGTCCGGGAAGCGGGAATCGTTGTCCAGCCGCGCGATCTCCAGCGGGCCGAGCGGCAGAAAGCCTTGCTCGATCTCATCGTTGGCACCCTCGAAGAAGCGCTCGAACGTCTGGACCTCGACGCTCTCCACCCCGGTGACCGACTGGGCGGCGGCCAGCAGCCGCGAGAGGGCGATCCCCTGGCCGAACGTCAGGTTGTCCGCATGGAAGAAGCCGCGGCGGCCGTCCGGCAGCACGCCGTTGCCCAGCGCCGCCAGCAGCGCGGCCTCGACGTGGCCGCGCAGGAAGTGCGGCTGCACGCAGACGAGCAGCTCGACCTTCAGCGGCACGGAGACCGCCCGCCGCACCACCACGTCGTGCCCGATGCGCCGGTAGCGGTAGAGAGCGGTCCGGATCTCCTGGAGCAGCCGGTTCACGTCCTCCCCGGTGCTGAGCGGGTCCACCACCACCAGCACCTCGGGCCAGCTCCCGGTCCACCGCAGCACCGCCGCGGCCCGCTGCACCCGGCCGTGGAAGTCGCGCTCGACGAGCTTCGCGTAGTCCTCCGCGGTGATGGCCCGCTGCAGGTCGCCGCGGAACGCGCAGGGCGCCAGCAGCCGCACCTCGGCGACCGGCTCGGGCGGCGTGCCGCCGCGGGCCGCGAGCGGATTGCGCGGCTTCAGAGTGACGCCGGAGAGCTTCACGCCGCGCAGCACGAGATGGCGGATGGCTTCCGCGCCGATGTTGCCGGCGGGGCCGTTTCCCACGCGATACCGTGCCCAGAACGCGGTGCCTGCCAACGGCGCCTCGCCCGTCTCGCCGTCGCCGAAACGCAGGTGGGCCCGGCCGTCGTCGTCCACCTCCGCCACGAAGTGCAGGTCGTCCGGCCCGGAGTCCAGGAGGTCCGGCCGCACGCGCCAGCCCGAGCCCGCAAAGGGCGTCCGGAGAGAGAGCTCCACCGCGGGTACGGCCCGCCGCGGGTCCTGGGCCAGGAGGCGCGAGGCGGGGACGCGCTGCGTGTGTGCCGGAACCGGCTGGCGAAAGGTGAGCGGCGCATTCTTCAAGGCGGGATTGAACCGGCCCGGCACCAGCGGCACCTCCGATTTTCGCCCTTCGCCTTCGCAGTGGATCTCACTCTCGCCCGGCGGTACGGTCCCCAGGCCCTCGAAGACCCTCCGGCCGTGGTCCGCGAGAAAGACGTTGCCCCGCGCTACGCTCACCGGCTCCAGGAGCTTGCAGTCCGGGCCGCCGATGGCCGAGACGCAGAGCGGGAAGGGCAGCGCATCCTCCCGCGACCACTCGACCTCCAGCACCGGCACGTTGTAAAGCTCGTCGACGCCGCGCTCGACGCGGGTGAGCCGCACGACGTGGCGGTGGGACCGGTCGGCATCGTCTTTATGGCCGGTCTTCGGCCCGAGCACCTCCTCGAAGAGCAGCAGGCTCCCGGGCCGCAGCTCGAGCCGGCGCTCGGGATCGGGCGGCGGCGGGGGCGGCTCACAGGCATCGCCGTAATGCGGCTGCTCGGTGGCGGCGTCCGGCGTCTCCGCCGTTTTCCATTCGTCCCTGAGCGTGGCGCGGGTGGCGCCGCGGGGCAGGCAGCACTCGCGGTCGCCCCAGGTGTAGAGGCGGATCTCGTCGTGCGCCGCGCGTAGCTCGACGGCGCGCACCGGATCTCCGGCCACCGGCTCGAAGACCTCGTAAAGACTCCCGGACACGTTGCGCAGGTCGTCCTCGGTGAGCGGTGTACCGGCCGCCGGCGCGGCATCGAATCCCGTGACGCAGTAGAAGCTCTCGGGGGCCAGCGACCGATCGGTATCCGTCTCCACGTAGATCCACGTACGCGCGTTGCACCCCTCGTGCATCGGGTAGTCGACGAGGCGCGCGTGGCGGCGGACGGAAATCCGCCGCCGGGCGGTGTCGAGGTACGCCTCGGTGGCGACGGCGTCCTGGTAGTAGCTGAGATGATCGCCCACGTAGGCGAGCACTTCCACCAGGGCGATGCCGAGGTCAGGGACGTGCCGCTCCTTCCATTCCGGCAAGGTGAGCGCCAGCCGGTCGAGGATCAATTGCCGGAAGCCGGCGTAGTCCTTGGCGAGGTAGTTGATCTCCGGCTCGACGCGCGGCTCGGGCGGACAGGATCGCTCGGCCTTGCAGTCGAGATCGCTCGGGCATCCCACCTTGAAGCTGAATTCCAGGCAGGCATACCGCGGATCCAGCCCGGCGAGGGGCTTGCCGGTGGGCCGGCCGTGCTCATCCACCTCCACCAGGCACAGCTCGTAGGACGAGAAGCCGCCCGGCCGGTCGACGGTGATGTGAAGGCAGTCGTCCCGCTCGTCGTCCTCGAGACGGCATATGTGCCAGCCCACCACCTGGACCTCCCGGCCTCCGGGACCGCATGGCCGGATGGAAATGTTTTCCTGCCGCAGGTTCTCCAGGCTCTCCGGCGCCTTGTCGAGGAAGAAGACGGTCAGCTCGCGCTGGTCATCGCCGACCTCCAGGTAATCCAGGCCGTTCCATGCTTTCGCCGCACGGACTTTGTAGCGCCGCCGTTCGTCGCGGCAGGTGAGGGCGGGTCCGCTTTTCATACGGCGCTCCGTGTGAAGATCTCGGTCCGGGTCTCGCCGGTGCGCCGCACCACGTACTCCACGGTGATGCGCAACGTCGAGCTCTCGCTGATGACCTCCAGCGACTGTACGTCGATCACGTCGCCGAGCCAGCGCTGGAGGGCGGCCTGAACAGTGAACTGGAGGGCCGCCGCGAGCTCCGGGCTGTTCGGTGCGAACACCAGTTGCAGCAGGCCGCTGCCGAAGTCCGGCCGGTTGACGCGCTCGCCGGGATTGGTGAAGAGCAATTGCTCGATCATGTCCCGCACGTGGTCGTCGTACCCCGTGGTGGCGGTGCGGCCGAGGCGATCGAAATGAAAGGGATAATCGACGTTCATGCCATACCTCATGTCGCGCTGGCCCGGATCTGAGTAACGGCGATGATCAGCGGCGTGCCGGTGGGCGCGCAGATCGCCTGGCTGCTCTGGACCAGCAAGGGCTGACCGTTCGAGAGGACGCGCGTCGTGCCGACGATCCACTGCGCCGTCACACAGGGGCCGTTGGCGGCGGGCGGCGGCGGCAGCGCGCAGCCGGCGACCACGTAGGGAGCCGTCATCGTCACCGTCGGCTGGCCGCTCACCGTCACGCGCGGATTGGGCACCATGGGCTGCGCCTGCCCGCCGTGCGAGCAGAGCACCGTGGCGCCAACATGGAGCAGAAAGCCGGGCATCTGTTTTCTCCCCTTTCAGATCACGGTGAGCGCGCCGGTGTTGATGTTCACCGTGGGACCCACCATCACGATGCTGGCTCCCTTGCCGTTCTGGATGTAGATGCCGGTGTCGTTGACGATGATCGTCGCGCCCGTCGTGCTCTTGAGCATGATGCCGCCGGTCGGCCCCGGCACGTCGCTGATCATGATGGTGTTCTGCAGCGTGCTCTGGAGCACGATGTTCGGATTTCCGGGCACCCCGGCGAGCGCCAGCGCCGGCACCTCCGCCACGATTCCCCAGAAGCCGCCGGTCCAGACCGGATAGTCCGGGTTTCCCTGCTCGAACTGCACCCAGACGCCGGCGCCGATTTGCGGCACGACGAACGTGCCCATCTGCTTGCCGGCGATCGGTACGCACGGCATCGCCCAACTCGTGGGAATGACGTTCGAGACATCCGGCACGATCACCAGAATGCGCCCGATCTGCAAGGGATCGACGTTGTTGACTACCGTGCCCCGATACAGGCCGTAGAACTTCTTGCCTTCGCTCATGCCGGCACCCTTGGAAGCGTCGAGATCAGCCCGTTGCGAGACAGGTTGAAGCTCTGCTTGTACTCGCCCTTCTTGATGTCATGGGTGACGCTCTTGACGTAATGGAGACCGTCGAACGCCGTGCCCGCGCCGCGCACGCCCACCAGCTCGCGGGCGCGCAAAGGCCGGCCGTAGCGCAACACGTCGAGGCTGCCCGAGCCCGACACCGCATCCGCCGTTTCGGCCGCTTTGGCCAGACCGATCAGCGCCGCCCGGATCGGGCTGAGCTTGCCCGTGCCCTCGATCCATTTGATCCTCTTGGGCAGCGGCGGAATCAGACCCAGCGGCGGGTTGAGCGGCGTGATCGCCGGCACGGGAATGGGGATGGGCACTTTCGTCTCCTGGTTGTAAATCAGCAGGATGGGCAGCTCCGCATTTTCCGCGTTGAAGTTGAAGCTCAGAGACTCGACGTTCGTATGGGGACCCATATCCACGTTGAGCGCCGGCTGAGGGACACCGATCTTGATCTCCGGCCCCCAATACGCGAAGCTCGTTCCCGGCACCGGTCCGGGTTTGAAATAGAAGACGTACCCCACGTCTTCGGCGAGCTGCCGGGTGTATTGGAGGTCCGTGCCGACCTGCCGCGGAATTTCCTTGACCGGAATGGGGATGTCGATCAATACACTGGGGATTACCAGGGGGATGACCCCGAACATCGCGTACTTGGCGATCATGATGAGCACCCGCGCCTCCGGCGGCATGGCGGGGAACGGGAACCCGTCGAAGTCGATCAAGTCCATGACGGCGCTCAGGTCCGATCCGGTGACGGTCAGCGTCGATTGACTGCCGGCGCTTCCGGGGCTGATGTCCGTGCGCGTCACCACGCCGTCGATCAACACCTCGGGCGCCCCGCCGATGGTTACGACGAGGATCACTCGCAGCACGGGGGGCATGGCGCCACCCGCGAGCAGGAACAGCGTCTGGAGCGGCGAGCGATTGCTGAGAGTAAACGTCAGTTGGAAACCGCTCGGCGTGTTCCGTTCCGCCGTCGAGGTGACCTGGACGCCGGTCAGCGCGTCCAGCACCACCTGCGGCACGGGCACCGGCACCATCGGCCCGACCATCAGCGTCAGATAAAAACTCTTGTTCATTCCATGCCGCCCTGCAGGCCTTCCGGCAAGGTGATGCGCAGCCGCCGGCCGATCGTTTCCGTGAGCTCGTCCGGCCGCAGCGCGCGGTTGGCGTCGCAGACGCGCCAGAACTGCTCCGGATCACCCAGATGCTCGGCGGTGACGTTGTCCAGCCGGTCACCCTGGGTCACCATGTGTTCCCGCAGCAATGAAAAGCGCTCGGGCTGCGGCACGAAGCGGCGGCGCAGGTAGATGACCGTTCCCTTCGCGGTCTCCAGCTTCGCGGTCCCCACGCTGCTGTAGCGGCTCGTCTCCGGCACCAGCGAGACCGGCGAGACGCCCAGCTTCATCAGCTCTTGCATTGGATCGATCATGGAATGCCTCCGATCCCCAAGGCGCCGAAGCCGCCGCCCGCGAGCTTCGTGGCCAGGCGTTCCTTTTCCTTCTGATAGCTCATGTAGAGACTGCCGCCCTTGTGATCGAATCCGAGGTCCTGCACGCTGAGCACGCGCATCCCCAGGCTGACCTTCGCCCGGATCGGATTGAGGTTCGGATCGAACGCCTCCTCCGTGACGCTCAGCTCCGTCACGCGCACGGGCAGGATGCGGGTCTTGCTCCACACGAAGATCGTCAACGGGGACTCCATGGGAGCGATCTCCAGCGTGCCCGCCTTGGCCAACTGGTTGTTCGTGAGGAGCCTTTCGCTCGGCGGATAGATGATCGTCTCCAGCGCCGCCAGTTGCGGATGGAGGCCGAGCTCGGTGGCGACGCGGTTCTGCCCCTGATCCGGCAGCTCGAGCTGATCCGTGACGTCGATCTCCGCCTCCAGCTTCAGCGTCTCGACCGGCGGCGCCTTGATGCGCAACGCCTCCGAGCGGTCGGCTCCGTCCTGCCCCACGGCCTGGATCTGGAAGCTGCGGGTGAGCGTGTCCGGGTTGTACTGCAGCACGATGATGCGCTGCACCGCCGACGAGTCCGGATCGATCAGCACGAGGCCGCCTTTGAGAAGACGCGGGGAGCGGGTGAAGGGAGTCATGGTCGCTATCGCCCTCTCCTAGCGGCATCGCGCGCGCGCAAGGCGTCGATCAAAGTATTTGGGTTGTCGGCTGACAATCTCGCTGGGCTC
>Ga0134122_10003285_pt1 | contig 12007 bp, 12 predicted proteins | sample KB302_FD_96461 | JGI IMG/M metagenome (GOLD analysis project Ga0134122, IMG submission 96461) | Terrestrial soil microbial communities without Nitrogen fertilizer from Kellogg Biological Station, Michigan, USA - KB3-0-2 | ecosystem: Environmental > Terrestrial > Soil > Unclassified ...
TCAATTCGGCGTCGTGCTCGTCATCGCCGTTGACACGGCCATGCTTGGACTGGCTATCGCAGCCGGACTTCTTCTCTACCGACGGCAGCCGATCGGAGTGCGTCTGGCGCAGATCTTTTTCTTGCTGCGGCTGCTGATCGCCATCGTCGCAGCGGTGGAAAACCGGACTGCGGAATCGGCGCTGGCGATCACCGTTTCGATAGCCTGGCTGATCTATCTGTCCAAGTCTGAGCGCGTACAGCTCACCTATCCGTCCAAATCGATAAGGATTTCCGAGACCTTCCGCTAACCCACAAGTTGGAACAAATAGCGAACAAACCTTGACTTTAGGAGCGTCCGATGCGACCTTTAAGTTCGCTCCCCGGACATCGTCATGGATACGCTCTCGCATCAGATTTGGGACATGAAATACCGCTTCAAGGCGCCTGACGGGACGCCGTTGGACCGCGATGTCCAGGAGAGCTGGACACGCGTAGCGCTCGCCGCGGCGCAGGCGGAGCCGGCGGAGAAGCGGACAGCGTGGGAGCAGACCTTTGGTGCCGCGCTGTCCGGGCACCGGTTTCTGCCGGCCGGGCGCATTCTCGCCGGCGCCGGCACCGGCCGCGCGGTCACGCTCTTCAACTGCTTCGTCATGGGCACGATTCCCGACGATTTGTCGGGGATCTTCGCCCATCTGCGCGAAGCCGCCCTCACCATGCAGCAGGGCGGCGGCATCGGCTACGACTTCTCTACGCTTCGACCGAAGGGCGCAGAGGTCAAAGGCGTCGGCGCCGACGCGTCGGGTCCCCTCTCCTTCATGGACGTTTGGGACTCGATGTGCCGCACGATCATGTCCGCGGGCGCACGGCGCGGCGCAATGATGGGGACGCTGTCGTGCTCGCACCCGGACATCGAGGACTTCATTGACGCCAAGCGCGCATCCGAACGCTTGCGCAATTTCAATCTCTCGGTGCTCGTCACCGACGAATTCATGGCCGCGGTGAAGGCCGACCGGCCCTGGGACCTCGTGTTCAACGGCTCGCTCTACAAAACGGTGTCGGCGCGCGCACTGTGGGACCGCATCATGCGGGCGACCTATGACGCAGCCGAACCCGGCGTGATCTTCATCGATCGGGTGAACGCGCTCAACAATCTCGCTTATTGCGAGACCATCCAGGCCACCAATCCGTGCGGCGAACAGCCGCTGCCACCGTATGGGGCGTGCCTGTTGGGCTCGATCAATCTTGCCAAGCTCGTCGATCATCCGTTTACGGATCAAGCGCGTCTCGACGAGACGGAGCTGGCGAAGCTGACCGCGACAGCCGTGCGGTTCCTTGACGACATCATCGATGTCTCGCGTTTTCCGCTCGAGGCGCAAGCCAAAGAGGCGCGCGCGAAGCGCCGCATCGGTCTCGGTGTCACCGGTCTGGCCGATGCGCTCATCTTCTGCCGCGTGCGCTACGGAACGCCGGCGAGTCTTGTCCTGATCGAGCGCTGGCTGAAAATCCTCCGCGACGCGGCCTACAGGACGTCGGCGGCACTCGCGGCCGAAAAGGGCGCCTTTCCGCTTTACGATCGTGATGCTTTTCTCAGCCGTCCCAACATCCAAGCCTTACCCGCCGATGTTCGCGCGCTCATCGCGGCCAACGGCATCCGCAACGGCCTCCTCACCTCGATTGCTCCGACGGGGACCATCTCGCTCCTCGCCGGCAACATCTCGAGCGGCATCGAGCCGGTGTTCGCCTATTCCTATAAGCGCAGCGTGCTGATGGCGGACGGAACCCGGCGCGAGGAGAAGATCTCCGACTATGCCTATCGCCGCTTCCGCGAGATGTTTGGGGAAGAGGCCGCGCTGCCCGATTATTTCGTCACCGCGCAGAGCCTGTCGCCTTCAGATCACGTCAAGGTGCAGGCTGCGGCACAGGCCTACATCGATTCCTCGATCTCCAAGACGATCAATTGTCCGACCGGCATCTCGTTCGACGATTTCAAAGACGTTTATGGCGCGGCCTATGAACAAGGCTGCAAGGGCTGCACAACCTACCGCCCCAACCCGGTGACCGGAGCTGTGTTGGCCGCCGATGATGAGCCCAAGCCCGCATCGATTGTGCTTCCGGTGAAACAGACCACTCTCGCCTTACCGTCATCTTCACCGGTTGCAAGAACCGCGGTCGCGCTCGCTCCACGTGTCGCCGAACGCGCCGAAGGCGGCGACATCGTCTACATGACCAAACCGCTGGACCGTCCCGGCGATCTGTCCGGCCACACCTATAAGGTCCGCTGGCCCGATCTCGACCACGCCTTCTACATCACCATCAACGACATCGAGCAGGACGGCCGCAAGCGACCTTTCGAGATTTTCATTAACTCGAAGAACATGGAGCACTATGCCTGGACCGTAGCGTTGACGCGCATGATCAGCGCGGTGTTCCGGCGCGGCGGTGACGTCAGCTTTGTGGTGGAGGAACTCAAGGCGGTGTTCGATCCGCGCGGCGGCCAATGGATGGGCGGCCGCTATGTACCATCGCTCCTGGCCGCTATCGGCGAAGTGATCGAGCGCCACCTCATCGCCACCGGTTTCCTGACCAGGGAGCAGAACCCATCCGACGCCCAAAGAGCTGCCGCCGCTGAAGCTGGTGCGGAGGGCGCCCCCGCGCGCCGCTGTCCGCGCTGTAGCGCCGCCGGCTTCGTGCGCCTCGAGGGCTGCGACACTTGCATCTCGTGCGGCTATTCCAAGTGCGCATGATCCGGAATAGTTGAGCAGTCAAGGGGATGCATTCCGCGCCCATTTGGCGCAAAGTTCTCTCATGTCCTATTCCAATCGACTCTTCATCTATGGCCCTGTCGGCCTGCTTGTCCTGATCGTTGTGCTCTATTCGGTGTTCTGGCGTGTACAGGCCGACATGCTCGCGGCCAAGCTCGACAGCGCCAATGGCGGCGAAGTGATTCCGGGCGTGGTTTTCGCCTTCGCGGAAAAATCCATCAGCGGCTATCCGTTTCGGCTCGATGTGGTGCTGTCCGGCGTCACGTTCGCCAACCGCGGGCCCGACGGCGAGACCGCGTGGCGCACCGAGAAGCTTGCGATGCACACGATGTCCTACCGCTCCAATTTGTTGGTCTTCGAAGCGGCGGGTCTGCAATCCATTGCCTTGCCGGCCAGCTCGGGACAGCCTGCACGCGTGACCTACGTGACGCCGGCTATCGCGCGCGCCAGCGCGATGTTGCGCGACGGCAAGCTCGCGCGGCTCGACCTCGATCTCTGGCAGGCGGAAGGCAAGGATGCGACACCCGCGGCCGATCCCAAACGCACTTTCTCGGCCTCGCGCGCACAACTGCATCTCTTGAATCGCGCCAACGATACAATCGACATCGCGGTCAAGATCGAGGGCGCCAATCTTGGCGAAGGCTATCGGCCGAAACTCGGCACGGCCATTCCACTTGTCGATCTCAGAGGCAGGCTCTTAGAAAGCGATGAACTGGACGATCTCGAGCTGGGCCGCAAGAGCCTCTCGGAGACGCTCGAACAATGGCGCCAGAACGGCGGCACGCTCGCCGTGGAAAAACTGTCACTGGATTGGGCGGGCGTCAAAAGCGACATGAGCGGCACGCTCGGCGTCGACGCCGCGCACCGTTTGAACGGTGTGCTGCTCGGCAAGTTCGATGCGGCTTCTTTGGTCGGTGCGTTGACCGGCGGACGCTTGAATTTGCAGACCCGCAACAATGCGTCCGCGACACTTTCCTTGCGCTTCAAGGATGGCGACATCCAGCTCGGAACGAACTAGCGTCCATGGCCCGGCTTGCTTGGCGCGCCGACGCTGCGGAGCAGCGAAGGCGGGACCGGGCCACCGCGGAGTTAATCCTTTTTTCCCGGCTTCGCGGAGCGGCCGAAATTCGGCGCCGCGGTGTCCTGTCCGGCTTCGATGATCGAGCGGCGGATCGCGCGCGTCCGCGTAAAAAGATTGAACAACGCGTCGCCGTCACCCCAGCGCACCGCGCGCTGAAGCGCCGCCAGATCTTCATTGAAACGGCCCAACATCTCCAGCACGGCCTCACGGTTGTTGAGGAAAATGTCGCGCCACATCGTCGGATCGGAGGCGGCAATGCGCGTGAAGTCGCGAAAGCCGCTGGCGGAATATTTGATCACTTCGCTTTGCGTCACGGTCTCGAGATCCGCCGCCGTGCCGACAATGTTGTAGGCGATGAGATGCGGAACGTGGCTGGTGATCGCAAGCACGCGATCATGATGTCTCGGGTCCATGATTTCGACTTCGCTGCCGCAGCCGCGCCAGAACGCGACCAGCCTATCCACCGCGGCAGCCTCGGTTCCCGGCGGCGGCGTCAGGATGCACCAGCGACCGTCGAACAATTCGGCGAAGCCCGCTTCCGGACCGGATTGCTCGGTGCCGGCCACCGGATGAGCCGGAACGAAGTGCACACCTTCAGGCACGTGCGGACCGACATCGCGTATCACCACGGTTTTCACGGAGCCGACATCGGAAAGAATTGCTCCGCTCGCAAGATGCGGCGCGATCTGCGCCGCCAGCGATGCGTAGGCGCCGATCGGCGTCGCCAGCACGACAAGATCGGCCCCTTCGAGCGCCGGCTTGAGCTCGCCATGCAGCGAATCGGCAAACCCGGCCGACTCGGCGCGCGCGCGTGTTTCCGGCCGGGGGATATAAGCGGCGATGTGGCCAGCCAGTTGCCTGCGGCGCGCGGCGTGGGCGATCGAGGAACCGATCAGCCCGGCGCCGATGAGAGCTATCTTCTTGAAAATCGGCTGAGCGCTCATGCGGCGGCGTATTCCTTGATGGCGGCAAGTGCGGTCTTGTTCGCTTCCTCGCTGCCCACGGTCAATCGCAAGCATTGCGGCAGAGCGTACGAAGCGCAGCCGCGCATGATGATTCCGCGCGACATGAAGAAGCGGTCCGCCTCGCTGGCGCGGTTGGCATCGGCGAAATGGAGTAGGATGAAATTCCCGGCGCTGTCGTCCACGCGAATGCCGGCATTGCTCAATTTGCGAATCTCATCGATGAGCCATGTGCGCCATGTTTCGTTGTGACGCACAACCTTCTCGACGAAGGCTTGGTCGCCGAGTGCTGCCGCTGCAGCGCGCTGCGCAGCCACATTGACATTGAACGGCTGCCGCACGCGGTTGAGCACTGAGGCGATGCCGGGTGGGCAGTATGCCCAGCCGATGCGAATCCCGGCCAAACCGTAAGCCTTGGAGAATGTGCGCGTCATGATGACGTTCTCGCACGTGCGGACCAACTCGATGCCAGGCCCGTAATCGTCGTGGCCGACATATTCGGCGTAGGCGGCGTCGATCACCAATAATGCGGAGTCCGGCAGCCCGGCTTGAAGCCGGCGCAGTTCCGCGGCCGACAAATAGGTCCCCGTCGGGTTGTTGGGATTGGCAAGGAAGACGATCCGCGTGCGCGGGTTGATGCGCGTGAGCACCCCGTCGATATCCATTTTGAGATGCGGCTCGGGCACCTCGACAGGCGTCGCACTGTTTCGCAGCGTGGCGATCTTGTAGAGCGAAAAGGCGTGCGTGCTGAATATCACTTCGTCGCCGGGCCGAACATAAGTATCGGCAATCAGGTGCAGGAGCTCATCCGATCCGTTTCCGCAAATTATGTTCTCCGCCGTCAAGCCAAAACGCTTGGCTATCGCCTCGCGCAAAATGCGCGAAGTCCCTTCCGGATAAAGTCCCAACGCCGGTTCCGCGCTTTCATAGGCGGCGACGGCCTTCGGGCTTGGCCCGAACGGAGATTCATTCGACGACAGCTTGAATATGCGCCCCGCACCGGCCGCGTCGGATCGACCCGGCACATACGGATGCACATCCAGCACGCCAGGCTTCGGGGCCAGGCTCATGGCGCCTTTATCTCCGACAGGTCGACTGGGTCGGCGAAGCCGCCGATCAAGGCGATGCGGGCAATCGCATCACCCGCGATCTCCTTCAGCAGTCCCAAGCGTTGGTCGTCCTTGGCCACGAAGCCTTTTATTTCGAGCAGGAGCTCGTCAGGCACGGTCATTTCCGAAATGCGGCCGCGCGCTGCCAGCCGCGCCGCGAGGCCCGACTGTTTGAGCATGGATTGGAGCTTGGTCCGGCTCATGCCGGAGGTGATCTCCAGCAGCAGAAGGGTGGTGTCGTCCCCGGTCGGTTCCTGCTCCACGGCGCCGATGACGTAGGCAGCCGGGCTGTCATCGTTGGCGATGACCGGCAGCTTGGCGATCACCCGCGGTCCCTTTTCGCCTGCCGGTGCCAGTTGCGCCCACCAGGACGCGCCGGGCTCCTCCATCTGGGGCAGGGGAACCACGCCCAGCGCATTTGTCTCCTCCGCACAGGCATGCACGACCAGCGACGCCTTGCTGTGGGTCCGGATTGGAATAGCCGAACCGAAGTAGGTACGGGCCATTCCGACATAGGCGGTCTCGTCGCCCTCGGCATAGACATGAGCGCGAAAGTCGGACTGCGCGCGCAGCGAAGCCGCAATGATTTCACGCCAGATTCCGACCACCAGCTGCGGGGGCAAGTCGCCGGTACGGCGGGCCAACAGGCGCCGAAGGATCAGCGCCTCGCGCGCTGGCCGCAGAGCTGCCGACAAGCGAACGGTCTTGGGGCTGGCGCCGCCGTGCTTTACCTTGGCGATCGAGCGCGTTACGGCCGCCCGCCGGATCAAGAGATCCTGCAGGGCATCGTCGATCTGGTCGATCTCGCTGCGGAGATCCTCAAGACTACCGGGCGTTTCCCGCATGTGGTGATCAAATCCAAAGATCCGCGTCGTCGTCCATCGCTAGGGACAGATTTCCCGCCTGCAGTTATTGTTACGGGCGGCGGAGGCCAATAGCAAAGCGCGGGCTTTCTTGCCAGTCGGCTACCCTTTGCCGCAGTCTGCCGCGTGAAATCCAAGAGGCACGGGATGTTCAAAGCCGAGGCAGCCTGGCTGGAGCAATGGCTGCGGGAGCACTCACCCGCCGAGCTTTCCCCGCTGCTCAATGTCGGCAGCAGCACCAGCACGTTCAGGGAGAAGGAGCAGCCCTGGACGGAGCAGCTGCTGTTTGCGCCTTTGCGCTCGCGCGGCATCCGCCTGATTCATCTGGACGCGCGCGAGGGCGAGGGCATCGACATCCGCGCGGATATCCTGTCGGAAGCAGACCTGCCCCGTATCAAGGCGACCGGCGCGAAGGCCATCCTCTGCTGCAACATTCTCGAGCACGTGACCGCTCCCGAGAAGCTGGCCCGGCGCTGCATCGACATCGTCGGCCCGGGAGGCTTCATCTTCGTCACCGTCCCGTTCAGCTATCCTCACCACCGCGATCCGATCGACACACTGTTCCGGCCGACGCCCAAGGCGCTTTCGCTGCTGTTCCGGCCGGCGGTGATGCTCAAGGGAGAGATCGTCGATGCCGGCGAATCCTACCGCGACCAGATACGCCGCCGGCCCTGGATCTTGTTCCGCCACATCCTCCGTTTCCCCTTTCCCTTCATCGGTTTCGAAGGTTGGAAACGGTCGATGAGCAAGCTCCATTGGCTGTTCAACAATTACCGAATCACGGCGGCGGCCTTCCAAGTGCCGCCGGTGGCGAGCAAGTCCGCAGAGACCCCGGTCGTTGACACCGCGGACCCTGGGATTTAGCACGACGCTCCCGTTGGAGGTGGTGGCTTGGCCGAGATTGTGCATCCGCGTTTCCTGCGTCCGCTGAAGGCGCCGGCCGAAGATCTCGGCCAGGTGCTGAAGTTCGGGCCGGACCACCCATTGGTGCTGGACTCAGGCAAAAATCTGTCACCGCTCACCATCGCCTACATGACCTATGGCGAGTTGAACGCCGACCGTTCAAACGCGATCCTCGTCGCCCATGCGCTCTCGGGCGATCAGTTCGTCGCCAGCACCCACCCCGTGACCGGCAAGCCGGGGTGGTGGGACTTGACTGTGGGACCCGGGAAACCGATCGACACCAACCGCTTCTTCGTCATCTGCGCCAATGTCGTGGGCGGCTGCATGGGGACGACGGGGCCCGGCGATATCGATCCTGCAACCGGCGAACCCTACGGACCGAAATTTCCCGTCGTCACCATCCGAGACATGGTGCGCGCACAAGCCATGCTTCTGGACGCGCTCGGCATCGAGCAGGTTCTTTGCGTCCTTGGCGGCTCGATGGGCGGCATGCAGGTTCTGCAATGGGCCGCGTCCTATCCCGACCGGATTTTCTCGGCGATGCCGATTGCGACGGCCGCGCGGCACTCCGCGCAGAACATCGCCTTCAACGAAGTCGGCCGTCAGGCGATCATGGCCGATCCGGAATGGCGTGGGGGCAATTACGCCGTAAGCGGCAACAGTCCCTCCAAGGGACTCGCCGTCGCGCGGATGGCCGCCCACATCACCTATCTTTCCGAAACGGCGCTGCAGCGGAAATTCGGCCGGCTCTTGCAGGATCGCGAGGCGCTCTCCTTCGGTTTCGATGCGGACTTCCAGATCGAGTCCTACCTGCGCCACCAGGGTATGACCTTCGTCGACCGCTTCGACGCGAACTCCTATCTCTACATCACCCGCGCGATGGACTATTTCGATCTCGCCGCCGATTACGGCGGCGTGCTCGCCGAAGCCTTCCGCGGTTCGAAGACGCGTTTCTGTCTCGTCTCGTTTACAAGCGACTGGCTCTTCCCGACGAGCGAAAACAAGCGCATTGCTCATGCGCTCAATGCCGCGGGTGCCAATGTCAGCTTTGTCGAGATCGCCAGCGACCGCGGCCATGACGCTTTTCTGCTCGATGAGCCTGAGCTCTTCGACACCATCCGCGGCTTCTTGAGCTCGCAGGCTTACGCCAAGGGCGTGAAATGAACGACGCCTCGAAGGTCGGTTCCGCGATTGCGCTCCGTCCCGATCTTGCCGCGATTGCGGACATGATCCCCAACTCCACGCGCGTGCTCGATATCGGCTGCGGCGACGGCGCATTGCTGGAATATCTCGTGCGCGTCAAGAACATCGACGGCCGCGGGCTCGAGCTCAGTCAGCAGAACGTCAACCAGTGTGTCGCGCGCGGGCTCTCCGTCGTTCAGGGCGACGCCGATACTGATCTGGGCGAGTATCCGTCCGGTGTGTTCGACATCGTGATCTTGTCCCAGACCATTCAGGCAACGGAGCGGCCAAGTTACGTGCTCCAGCAGCTGCTCCGCATCGGCAAGCGAACGATCGTTTCGTTTCCCAATTTCGGCCATTGGCGAGTGCGGCTGTCGCTTGCCCTTCGCGGCCGCATGCCCGTGACCAAGACGCTGGGCCATGAATGGTACGACACGCCCAACATCCATCTCTGCACGATCGCGGATTTTCTTTCTCTGGCGCGCGACGTCGATGCGCGCATCGACCAGGCGCTGTCATTAAACGAGGGCGAGCGCACCAAACCGATGCAGCCCGACGCCTGGGGGCCGAATCTGTTCGCGCAGGGCGCGATTTTCCTGCTGGCCAAGAAATAGCGGGCTCCGCGGCCGGGACGACGGGCGTTTTCCGCGAAGCCCGCTTACAACCTCAATGATGCTCAGGTGCCGCCGGGGGGGCAGTTTTGGAAGATGCGGGCTTTCTTTTGGCTGACCGCTTCTTGATCACCTTATGCTTCACTGGGGTGTTGTCATGACTCGACGACGCTGCGGGAGGCGCCTGCGTCGTCGTACCGGCCGCCAAAGCGGTTCCGCTCGCAGCGACGGCAATCGCGAGAGCGGAAAGAGCAGCCTTCACCATACGCATCACAATTACTCCTGTGTACGAAGCCACGCACACGGCTTCATGGCCCGGAGCATGCGCGCAAAACCTGTCGCCACTCTGTGAGAGCAATGAATTCGACGAAATCGTTACGCGGGCGTAACGGAACGTGAGCCTGAGCCAGCGACGGCGGGCTTGAGCGCGCGGCGGCGTACTTCTTTGACCGGCGCGGGCACGTAAAGCGATTTGCTTGCTTCGACGATGTGCACGCCGGCGAACCGCGGCCACAAGGAATGGCCAAGCCGTTCCCAGCCATTGCCAGTCCGTATCGATCGGCGGCGTCCGAACGGCGGCATATAGAGCGCCGAGTCCCACGCTTCGGGAAGAAACAGCGATTGCACCAGCAGGCGCTCCAATTGTCCCCGGCTGTAGGGTTGCCCGTGACCAAAGGGCGACGTCTCGAACTGTGCCCACAGACTGGCGCGGTTCGGCACGACAAGCATAAGCCGCCCGGCAGAGGTGAGCACGCGCCACAATTCGCGGAGCGTCGGACGTTGGGCTTCGGCAAGCTCCAAGCCGTGCACCACAAGCAGGCAATCGAACGACGCATCGGGAAACGGCAACGCCTGTTCGTCGACCAGCGCGGTCTGCACGCGGCCGGTGCTGCCCCAGGGCAGCGCGCCCAGCCCCTCGGGCATCGCGGCGAGCACGCGCTCCGCTTCGGCAAACGAGCGCAAATAGGGGGTGGCGTGTCCGAATCCGAGCAGCCTCTGGCCGGCAAGATTGTTCCAGCGCAAGCGCAGCCGCCGCGAAATCAGCCGGCGCGCGACCTGCCCGATGCGGCTGTCATAAAACTCCTCAAGCGCGTGCGAATCGAGCGCCATGAAACCAATGCATAGAGCCTTTCTTGCCCGCTGGAAACGTCTTACGCCAGCGCCTCAAACACAATTCCGCGCTGGAGCGCAATTCGGCGAAGTGGACACCGGTTCGCCGCTAGATTGCGCGACAAATCAAGAATCTAGAGCGCGCATCCGATTCAATTAAATCGGATCGCGCTCTAGACGGTAGGCCGCGATGGGTTAATTTGGTCACCATGAGCACGCTCCAAATCGACCCCGTTCCCTGCCTCAAGGACAATTACGCCTACCTCGTCTACGACCGCGGCGAGGCCGTATGCGGCGTGGTCGACGCCTCGGAAGCCGAGCCCGTCAAACGCGCCCTGGAAAGCCGCAATCTCAAGCTCACGCATATCCTCAGCACCCATCACCACATGGATCATGTCGGCGGGAATCTGGCGCTGAAGCAGGCCTTCGGCGTCCAGGTCGTGGGAGCCGCCAAAGACGCGGCACGTATTCCCGGCATCGATATCGGGCTCAAGGAAGGCGAGACTTTCAGCCTCGGCAGCCACCGCGCGCAAGTGCTGGAAATCCCTGCTCACACGTCGCAGCACATTGCATTCTGGTTCGAAGACGATCGTGCGGTGTTCACCGGCGATACGCTCTTTGCGATGGGCTGCGGCCGCTTGTTCGAGGGCACGGCGGAGATGATGTGGGCGAGCCTGTCCAAATTGATGCGGCTTCCCGACGACGTGCGCATCTATTGCGGTCACGAATACACCGAGGCGAACGGGCGGTTTGCGCTGAGCGTCGAGCCGGACAATCGCGATTTGCAGGTGCGTATGGTCGATGTCAAAGCCACTCGCGCCAAGGGCCTGCCGACGATTCCCTCAACGATGGGGTTGGAGAAGAAGACCAATCCCTTCCTGCGCGCGCAATCGCCGGAAATCCGCCGCGTGCTCGAGCTCAATGACGCGAGCAATGTCGATGTCTTCGCCGAAACACGGCGCCGCAAGGATAAATTCTAGTCCGTTTCAATCGTCGGATTTCTTGTCTTCGTCATCGTCGTGATGGGAGCCGCCGGCGCCGGTGACCGCGCGCGCGGTACCGCTGACCACGGATCCCGTGACGTTCGCCGTGGTGGATACCACCGTGCCGGTGACGCTCGCAGCCGTACGCACCACCGTGCCCACGACGCACCCGCTGAGCGCGACGGTCATCGCACACACCAAACCGAGCTGCAGCCAACGCATTTTGTTCAACCTCTCGACTGAAGCCAATCACATCAGAGATGCATTGGCTGCAACAGGCGAAACCCAGTCGAGCGGTTAAGGCGCAGTGAATACAATTGCGGGAATGAAAGGCGAATTTAGCGCGAGCAGGTGAAATCCTGGCCGAGCAGCATGTACTCGCCCGCTTCGGGATTGATCTGCCAGGCGCTGTTTTCCGGATCCGACGTGACGATGCCCTTCGCCTCGACACGATCGCCGA
>Ga0134122_10003287_pt1 | contig 12004 bp, 13 predicted proteins | sample KB302_FD_96461 | JGI IMG/M metagenome (GOLD analysis project Ga0134122, IMG submission 96461) | Terrestrial soil microbial communities without Nitrogen fertilizer from Kellogg Biological Station, Michigan, USA - KB3-0-2 | ecosystem: Environmental > Terrestrial > Soil > Unclassified ...
ATGACGTACGCCTTGACCTCCTCGCCGTGCTGCGCGTGGGGCACCCCGATGACCGCCGCGAGCGACACCGCCTCGTGCGTCATCAGCACCTCCTCGATCTCCCGCGGATAGACGTTGAAGCCGCCGGCCAGAATCAGCTCGCTGCTGCGGCCGAGCAGTGAGATCGCGCCGGTCTGGGGATCGCGCCGCGCGAGGTCGCCGCTCTTGAACCAGCGGTTGCCCTGGGCATCCGAGACGAAGCTCTCCGCGGTCTTTTCCGGCGCCCGCCAATAGCCGTCGAAGACATTGCCTCCACGGACGATCAACTCCCCCTCCTCCCCGTCCGGCACGTCGCTGAACGAACCCTCGGCGAAACGAACGAGACGAACGGAGATTCCCGGCAGCGGCGTGCCGACCGTCCCCGCGCGGCGTTCTCCGACGTAGGGGTTCGAGAGGATCATCCCCGCCTCGGTCATGCCATAGCGTTCGAGGATCGCGTGGCCCGAAAGCTCGCGAAACGCCTCGAACGTCTCGGGCGCGAGCGGCGCGCTGCCCGAACAGAACAGCCGCATCCGGGCGAGCGGCGAGCGATCGACGGCAGGGTCGGCCAAAGCCTCGACCAGCCGGACGTACATCGTCGGCACGCCGAAGAAGAGGGTCGGACGATGGGCGGGATCCGCCGCGGTGAGGTCGGCGGCGATCGTTTGCGCTTCGAACTTCCGCCGTAGCTCGACGGTCGCCCCGGCGGCCAGCGCACAGTGGAGCCCCACCACCAGACCGTGGGTGTGAAATAGCGGCAGGGCAAGCAACAGGATGTCCCGGCTTTCCCAGGCCCAGGCGGCGAGCAGACCGGTGATCGTCGCGAGCAGGTTGTCATGGCGGATCTCGGCCCCTTTGCTCCGCCCGGTGGTGCCGGAGGTGTAGAGCAAAAAGGCCAGCTCGGAGCCATCGATCGGCGGCGTCAAGATCGGAGCGGGCGCGCCGTCCGGCCAAGCGCCAAAATCCTCCGCGACGATCGTCGCCTCGACACTCCCCCGCGCCGCGGCATCGACCTCAGCTACGATCGGCAACAGATCCCGCTCGGTCAACAGAAGCCGCGGCTCGGCGTCCGAGAGGATGTGCGCCAGCTCCACCTTCCGATAAGCGAGATTGATCGGCACCACGATCGCGCCGAGCCGGATCGCCGCGAGGTAGGCGATCACGAACTCCGGCCGATTGCCGAGAAAGAACGCGATCCGGTCGCCGCGTTTCAAGCCCCGCGCCGCAAACCCCGCCGCCGCGCGCTCTGCCGCGAGGTACAGCGCCGCGTAGGAGAGCGAGACCTCCTCTCCATCCGCTCCGCGAAAACGGAGAGCCGCCTTCGCCGGTGTTTCGGCGAGCGGGATGGCGAAGAGGTCGAGGAGGTTCACGGCCGCCCGGCGCCGCTCGGCTTGATCCCGATCAAACCGAAATCCTGGGTGCCGAACAGCAGCTCGTCGATTTGGTCGCGCAGACGGTTGACCCGGTCGGCAAGGAGGTGCTGCGCCTCCGGAATCTCTTGGAGATCGATCTCCGGCAGGCGCTCGCTCGTCGGGAAGGGGCGCAGATCGAGGCGCTCGATGGGGTCGAAGCCCGCCAGCTCGTAGTGGAGCTTCAGACTCTCGGGATGGACCGGCCGGCGGTGGGTCGGGTCGAGCCAGAAGTTGCGGGCGGCGACCACCAGGGAAAGCGGGTTCGGCGTCTCCAGGATCAACGCGCCGCCCGGCCGGAGGGCGCGGTAGGCGAGCCGGACCAGGCGGTCGAGCGATTCGGGCGGCAGGTGCTCGATGACGTGAAACGAGACGATCGCGCCCAGCTCTCCTTCCGGCAAACCCGCGAGATGGCCGAACAGGTCGCCGACTTCCGCTTCGAGCCCTCGCTCGCGGCAAAGATCGACCATCCGGGCGGAGGAATCGACCCCTCTCCCGGCGATCCCCTTGGAGCGCAAGAGGGCGAGCGACTCGCCCCGGCCGCAGCCCAGATCGAGCACCGGAGAACGCTCGGCCAGCCAGGGGAGATAGATCGAGATCCGCTCGCCGATCTCCTCTTCGGTGCCCCGATAGCGGCGCTCCAGCTCCAGATAAGCATGCTCGTCGCGCACCCGGATGAGATCTTCGACCGTGGACGCCGCCGGGGCGATCTCGCCGGCAGGAGAAGCCCCTTCCGCGGTTTCAGCCACCGAGAGCGCTGCCCCCAACGAGGCGAGCAGGTCGCGCGACTCGCGCCGCACCCGGTCGAGCTTCTGGTCCACCCGGGAAAACAGCGCGTCGTTGTGCTGCATCAGCTCGCGGATGCCCTTGGCGTCCAGCTCTTCGAGGTAGGCCAGGCGGTCGTGATGGCGAACGCGCTCGGCGTCCTGGCGCTCCAGATGTTCGAGCAGGATCAGGTTGAAAATCCGCTGTCGCTCCCACAGGTCGTTCTGTGGCACCTTGACCAACGGACGCAGCAGCCGCTTGCCGGCCACCAACAGCCGGCCCAGAAAGCCGCGATGGCTGCGGATCGGGAACTCGAGGTCCCCTTTCCACAGCCAGCGCCAATCGGAAAGCTTGCGGGTCGGCTCGACCAGAAAATCGTCGAGCGTAAGGATCGGGCGGGAAGAAGAGGCGCTGTCGGGCGATTCGATCGATACGCGATCTGACATCTCGAATCGCCCGAGAGCTTGAGGCTACCGGTCCGGGATGACCGAAACGACCACCTCGGCCACGACTTCCGGATGCAGGTCCACCCGCACCGTGTGGTCGCCGAGCTTCTTGATGCCGCCGGCCAGATCGATCCGCCTTTTATCGACCGTCACACCCTTCGCTTCGAGCGCCGCGGCAACGTCTGCCGCGGTCACCGAACCGTAGAGCACTTCGTTCTCGCCGACTCTTTTCGCGATCTCGATCTTGATGTCGGCGATCTGAGCCGCGATCGCCGCCGCCGCATCCCGCTCGCGCGAGTGGCGGTCGTCGATCTTCTTTTTCTGGTGGGAGAAGTACGCCTTGTTGGCGTTCGTCGCCTCGAGAACCATCCCTTGGGGGATCAGGAAATTGCGCGCATACCCGGGCTTCACGTCCACCTCATGGCCGCGCTTGCCGAGGTTCCGCTGATCGGAGAGCAAGATCACACGCATCTCGGTTGTCCTTTAATCGGTGGTGAAAGGCAGCAGGGCGAGGTGGCGCGCCCGCTTGATCGCCGTCTGGAGGAGCCGCTGATGCCGGGCGCAGGTGCCCGAAATGCGGCGCGGAAGGATCTTCGAGCGTTCCGGCACGAATCCCTGGAGGAGCTTCAAGTCTTTGTAGTCGGCGTGCTCGATGCGATCGACACAGAACTTGCAGACCTTGCGACGGCGGAAGAAAACCTTCTTCGGACGAGCCATGGATCAATCCTCCCTGCCGGACGAATAACCGCCGCGATCACCGCGGCCACCCCGATCCCCACGGTCTCCACGATCCCCGCGGCCGCCCCGATCGTCGCGATCGTCGCGGTCGCCGCGATCACGGTCGCCCGACTCGGTCTCGGGGCTCGGATTGCGCCGCGGAACGACCCGCGCCGCGCGCTTTAGGTCTTCGTCGGTGCGGACGGTCAGGAAACGCAGGACTTTGTCGTTTTGGAGCAGTCGGCGCTCCACGTCGGGAAGACCTTGGGCGCCGCCTTCGCTCGAAAAAAAGATCAGGACGTACTTGCCTTCGGTCAGCTTGTTGATCGGGTACGCCAGCTTGCGGCGGCCCCAGCTCTCTTCCTTGGTGATCTCGACACCCTTGGAAGTGAGCAGCTGTTTGTAATCTTCGGTCATCGCAACGACTTCTTCGTCGGATAGACGAGGGTCGGCGACGAAGCAGAGCTCGTAGGTACGCATGAGGGGAAACGGACCTCCCTATGGCCTGGGTCGGTCCCGCGCCTGGCGCGGAACAGAGAGGGTGGAAATGGGCCGGAACACTTCCGGCCGCGAGCCCTTGATTCTACCCGCAGAGGGCTGGCGGGGCAAGGCCCCCCTATTTCCCGTCCGGCTGCGGGCTCACCATGCCCTTCCGCAAAGCGAACCCCACCACCTGGGCGCGATTGTGGACGTGCAGCTTGTCCAGGATGTTGCGGACGTGGAATTTGACCGTGTTCTCGCTCACGCCGAGCTGCTTGGCGAGCTTCCGATTCGAAGTGACGCCGGAGACCATCAGCTCCAGCACCTCGCGCTCGCGTTCGGTGAGCGCGTCGGGATCTTCGACCTCTTTGTGGGTGGAGGCCGGCCGCGCCAGCTCGGCGAGAACTTTCCGCGCGAGCGCGGGAGAGAGCGCCGGCTCGCCGCGCTCCAGCCCTTCGAGCAGGGCGAAGAAGCTGGCCGCTTCGAGATCTTTGAGCAGGTAGCCTTGCGCCCCCGCCTTGATCGCCTCGAACAGCTTGGCGTCGTCGTCCGAGGCGGTGAGGACCGCCACCTTCACCTCCGGCAGCTCGGCGCAGATCGTGCGGGTGGCCGCCAAGCCGTCCACCTCCGGCATCGTGAGGTCCATGAGCACTACGGACGGCCGGAGCGAGCGGGCCAGCTCGATGGCCTCGCGGCCGTTCTTCGCCTCGCCGATCACCTTGTAGCCGCGCGCCTCCAGCAGGCTCCGCAGACTGTCGCGAAACAGCGCATGGTCGTCGGCGATCAGAATCTTCATGGAATGCCTCCCTCGGAGCTGGAGCCTGCCACGATCGGCAGCTCGGCGACCACTTGCGAACCTTCTCCCGGGGTAGTGTCGACCCGCAGGATACCCCCGACGGACTGCGCCCGCTCCCTCATGGTCGAGAGGCCGAAGCGGGGAAACGCGCTCCGCCCGAGCGCCGAAGGATCGAAGCCCACGCCGTCATCCGCCACCGTGACCCGCACCAGGCCGTCGGCGCTCTCGATAGAGATCCTCACCCGGTGAGCGCGAGAGTGCTTCCTGACGTTAGCGAGCGCCTCTTGCACGATCCGCACGACCTGCAGCTCGACCGGCGGAGCGAGGGTGATCTCGGGATCGATCTCGACCGTCGCCTCGATCTCGTTTTGGTCCCGCCAGTGATCGACGTAGCGCCGGAGCGTCTCGGCGAAAGTTCCCGGCTCGCCGATCCCCACGCGCAGACCGAGAATCCCTTCGCGCACGTCGGCGTACACTTCGCGGGCGGCGACCGACAGTTGGCCGATCTGGGTTTTCGCCTCCGCCGTCTTGCCCTGCTTCAGATACTCATCGACCGCCAGAGCCTTGGTGTTCACATAGGCCAGGATCTGCGCCATGCCGTCGTGCATCTCGTGCGCCAAGTGCAGCCGTTCTTCCGCCACGGCAAGAGACCGGAGCCGCTCGTGAAGGTGCGCGATTTCGATCGCCACGGCGGCCGCCTCGGCGAACCGGACCAACGCCGTTTCGTCCTCCTCGGTAAAGCCTTCGGAGGAACGGCTTTCCGCGAGGTAGAGATTGCCGCGGAACGGACCTCGACAGGTGATCGGCACGGCGAGCAGGGAGCTCATCGGCGGATGGTTCGGAGGAAAACCGACCGAACGCGGATGAGCGCCCAGATTCGCCAAGCGAATCCGTTGCCCTTCGAGGAGCGGCACGCCCAGAACCCCGCGCCCCTCGGGCGGGCGGCCGATCCGCTCGCGCTCCTCGGGCGAGATCCCGGAGGTGACGAAAGCCAGGATGCGCTGTCCGGCGTCGAGCACGGAAATCGCGCCGTAGTGCGCGCCCAGAAGGCTACGGGCCTGCTCGACCACCCGCTGAAGCACCGCATCGAGGGCGAGCTCGCCATAGACGGCGACCGAGGCGATGCGCAGCGCTTCGAGCTCCCGGTTCTGGCGCTCGACCCGGCGGTAGAGCTGACCCAGCTGCTCGAAGAAGAAGCCGAACAGGATCATCATCCCGAACAGCACCGCCAGGTCCATCACCAGGTTGCCGGCGACCGAGCCGGTGTAGGGCCGCAGGACGATACGCGCCGCCTCCACCCCGATCATGAAGAGCAAAAGCCCTCCGAGGGCGAACCAGCGAAGACGCTTGAGCATCACGGCGTTGTCATCCTCGCCTCGGATCTTGGAAGTTGCGATCGGACCGGAGCTTACCTCTTCCGGGGCCGGGACATCGTGCTCAGGCCGAAAAACGCGTACACCGGGCTCCAGCCGGCGAGGCCGGTGAGCAAAGGCAGCCAGCCGAAGATGCGCAGCGCCACGGCGGCCAATCCCGAGAGGCCGCCGAAGAACCCGACCAGCAGCAGCGTCGCCCCGAGGGCGATCCGAAGCCCGCGATCCCAGCGCGCCTGATTGCGAATCGGCAACATGCGCCCGAGTGTCCGCTCAAGCCGGTACCTCGGGTACGCCCCGCGGGGTAGTCCTTCCGTGCCGCTTGCCCACCTTTCGGAGTAGGGCCGAGGCGGCTCAACCGTTCCAGCGGGTCATCGCGGCCTCGACCCCTTCCGCCGCCCACGTCGTGCAGGCGTCCGCGGCGCGCTCGATCATCGCGGCCACGGGGTCCCGCTCTTCCGGCGCGAACGGGGACAGGACGAAATCCGCGAGGTTCGGGAGAGGCGGCGCCTCGATCGCGCCCTCTTCGCCCGGAGGGCGTTCTCCCCGGCCGACGCCCAGGCGCAGGCGGGGGATCTGATCGGTGCGCAGCTGCTGGAGGATCGATTCGATCCCCCGGTGCCCGGCGGGGCTGCCGCCGCGCCGCAGCCGCAAACGGCCGAGCGGCAGGGCGACCTCGTCGTAGACGACCAGGATCTCCTCCGGCGCGAAGCCGTGGACTTCGACCAGGCAGCGCGCGGCGTAGCCGCTCCGATTCATGAACGTTTGGGGCAGCGCGAGCGTCAGGTCGCCCAAGGTGAGGACCCGCGAGCCGCATTCGTCGCGCGCGGCATCCCCCTCGAACGAGGCGCCGAGACGGCGGGCGATCTCTTCGCCGACGCGAAAGCCGACGTTGTGGCGGGTCTCCCGGTACTGGGGGCCCGGATTGCCCAACCCGAGAAGGAGGTGCGGCATCGAAACGGCGGTGGGGAGGAAAAGCCGCACGGCCGCGAGACCGATCGACACCCTCTCGATCGGCCCCGCCGCCGCGGAAGGCTGTTACTTCTTGTCCTTCTTCTCGTCCGGCTTCTTCTTCTTGATCACCTCGGGCTCGGCCTTGGCCGCTTCGAGGAGACCTTCGGCGCCGGCCGTCGCCTGCTCGGCGTGGGTGTGCGAGCAGGAGACGATCACCCGATCGTCATCCTCCAACAGCTCGACTCCCTTGGGCAGCTCCAGCTCGCGCGCCTCGATGTGCTGGCCGATGTGGAGCGCGGTCACGTCCACCGAGATCTTCTTCGGGATGTCGGCCGGCAGGCACTCGACCTGCACCTCGCGGGTGACGAAGTCGATCAGGCCGCCCTCGGTCTTCACGCCGTAGGCGATGCCGGTCACCTCGATCGGCACGGAGGTGCGCAGCTTCTCGGTCATCAGGATGCGCTGGAAATCGATGTGCTGAAGAATCCGGGTGATCGGATGGACTTTCAGCTCGCGCACCATCGCGTGGCGCTCCTGGCCGCCGGAATCGGCGAGCTTCAGGAGGAAGATCGGGTGCTCGCTGCCGGCCTTCTTGAGCAGCTCGATCATGTCCTTCCTCACCACCTGGATCGAAACGGTATCGCGCTCGCCACCGTACAGGACGGCCGGCACCAATCCGGACGCCCGCAGCCGTCGGTTGACGTTTTTGCCGGTTCCTTCGCGCTTCTGGACTTCCACGGTCAATTCGTTCATCGCCTTGCCCTCTTTGGCAGCCGCCGTCAGACGAACAGCGAGCTTACGGAGCTGTTTTCGTGAATCCGGCGGATCGCCTCGCCGAGCAGCGGGGCGACCGACAGCGTGCGCAGCTTCGCCGAACGGGCGAGCTTGGCTTCCACCGGGATGGTATTCGTGATCAGTACCGATTCGAGCGGGGACTCGTTGATCCGGTCGAGCGCCGGACCGGAGAGCACGCCGTGGACTCCGGCGGCCAGGATGCGCTCGGCGCCTTTCCGCTTGAGCGCTTCGACGGTCTTGGTGAGCGTCCCCGCGGTATCGATGATGTCGTCCACAATCAGGGCGTTTTTCCCTTCGACGTCGCCGATGACGTGCATGACCTCCGCCTCGTTCGGCGCGGTCCGCCGCTTATCGACGATCGCGAGACCTACCCCGAGGCGCTTGGCGATCGCCCGCGCGCGTTCGACGTCCCCCGCATCCGGCGAGACGATCACCAGGTCGGGCACGGGAAACGCCTTCATCGCTTCGAGCAGGACGGGCGCCGCGAAAAGGTGGTCCACCGGCACGTCGAAGAAGCCCTGGATCTGGTCGGCGTGAAGGTCGAGGGTGAGCACCCGGTCGGCGCCCGCGCGGGAGATCAGATCGGCCACCAGCTTGGCGGTGATCGGCACCCGCGGCATGTCTTTCTTGTCCTGGCGGGCATAGCCGTAATAGGGGATCACCGCGGTCACACGCGAGGCGGACGAGCGCTTGAACGTATCGAGCAGGATCAACAGCTCCATCAGGTTCTCGTTGACCGGCTCGCAGGTGGGCTGGACCACGAAGACGTCCGAGCCGCGCACGTTCTCGGTGACCTGGCAGAAGATCTCGCCATCCGAGAAGTTCAGGGCCTTGACGTGCCCCGACTCGAGATGGAGGTATTCGCAGATCTCCTGTACCAGCGCCGGGTGGGCGCGCCCCCCGAAAATCTTCAACTCTCCTGCCATGTACGTCCTCGCTCCTGTTGGCGTGGGGACTCGCCGACGAATTTGGTTGGGGCGGGAGGATTCGAACCTCCGTATGCCAGAGCCAAAGTCTGGTGCCTTACCGCTTGGCGACGCCCCAAGGTTGCTTCGCCGTCTCTACGTGCCTACGGTTCCTTCTCCTGCTCTCGCCCCCGCCTAGGTGACGCTCCAGAACGAGTCGCTCAAGTGTAGCTCTTCGAGCTCTTCGAGCGTCTTCGGCTCCGGCGCCCGGGGCTCCGACGCCACGGCGGCCGGACCCACCACATCGCGCGGTTCGAGAAGGCTCGGCGGCGTTTCCGCCCGCATCTCCTGTCCGTCCGACCCGCCCAGGCCGTTCGATCCCACCGCCCCCAGGGCTCCCATCGCCGCCATCGAAGCGCCGTTCGAGCTCATCGGGCCATTGCTCGCCAGACCCGCCGAAGGATGGATCGAAGGCGCGCCCGGTCGGCTCGGCTCGGCGGTCTGACTGAACGCGGCCAGGATTCGATCCTCGATCGTGCGCCGCGCCTCGTTGTTCAGCGGGTGCGCAATGTCCTTGAACTCCCCGTTCTTCTTCTTGCGGCTCGGCATGCTGATGAACAGGCCGTCCCGCCCTTGAATGACCTTGATGTCGTTGACCATGAAGCAGTGATCGAAGACGATCGAAACGAAGGCCCTCAGCTTCTCTTCATGGATCGGAAAGACCTTGACCTCCGTGATCTCCATGATCGCATCCCCTCTTCGCCCTACGAGCCGCCGCACTGAACGTCCGAGCCTTTTCGAACCCCGAAGGCCTCGAACCGAAACGGCGATCGCGACGAAAGAATCTCGGGAAATTCCCGAGGCACCGCCGGTTGAGCGGCGACACAAACACCCCGCACGGAGCCCTGCGGTCCGGTGGGGTTGATCGGAAGCAATCTTGGAGGCGGGGCAAGGGTCTCCCCTCTTTCCGCGGCCCGCAATCCTAGAGGCGAGGGGCCGGACTGTCAAACGGAGGGGAATTCGTTTCCCGCGCGAGTCTCGCCGTCGCCGTGCCTATGCACCTGATCTTAATGGAGCCTATACACACTCAAAGGAGAATCTCAAGTGAGAATCCGAGGTCTGGCTTTCGTCCTCTTCGCCCTGTTCTCCGCCCCCACCTTCGCCCAGAACCTGCCCCAGGTATCTCCGGCGAACCCTGGAACCCCCGCCGAGGCGCCGTTCCTATCGCCCGGGGAACAGGGCGCGGCTCCCGTCTGGCTGACCGTCACCTGGTGCTCCCAGTTCGACCACGACCTCTGCCACTACATCCCGCACCCCGCGTTCCCCGACGAATGCTGCATCCCCTCGCCGCAGAGGGTCGGTTGTTTCAACTACTGCGTGGCACCGCCGATCGAATAATCCGGCGGCTCCGGTCACTGTAGACGTCGGGCGCAGGCCACGCGGTCCGCGCCCACGCCCTCCCCGGTGAACCGGGCGTAAAGGCGGCGGCTATCCGCCGATCCTCAGCTCTTCAATCGACTGGACCTCTAGGATCCGATCGGCGATCACGCCGAGCTCGTCGATCGAGCGGATTGCCGCCAAACGCTTCGCGAGCCGTGGGGGTACCGTCCCGAAACGCCGGGCCAGAAGGCGGATCACCGTGCTGCGCAGGCGGTCCGCCACCTTCGCCGTGACCTTCACCTCCATTTTTGCAATCTCTCTGTCAGCCCAGGTCATTTGCATCGCTCGGATCTCCGGAGATTCTTGGGCGCCCGCGAGAGAAGCGTACTCCTCCGCGTCACGTCCCTTCAAGGGTAGGTAGGTCTCGACGCAATTCATCAACAGGAACCGCTGGTGCTGGCGGAGCTCGGCGTTCGCGATCTTCCGCAGCGCCTCGAATTTGACCCGGGCGCGGCCGAGAGCGCCGGGTTTGGCCAAGGCCGCGAGCCCCCAGGCGAGCGGCTCCGGGCGAGCGAGCAGCTTTTCGGCCGGAAACCTCGACAGACCGAAAGAGAGATAACGGAAGCGTACGACCTCGTGCCCTCCCGTCTCTTCCGTGTAGACCTGCCAAGCCGGCCCCGGCGGGCCGCCGCGAAGAAAGACGACCAGAGAGACCGACGGCTCTGGCGAGTGGCCGCGCAGGCGAATCGAGTACTCCCAAAGGCGCCGGCCGATCTCCTTGCCTGCCTTCCTCTCGATCTCGACGTGAACCAGGAACGTGCTTCCTCCGGCCGGGTCCGGGATCGCGGCGAGGAGATCGACGGTGCGGTGCTCGGCCTCGGGAGAGTGCAGGATCAGCTCCTTGTCGAGAAACTCCACCTCCGCATCCGGCGAGAGCCATGCGGCGAGCTTGGCGTCCATCAGGAGGAGGAGATCCCGGAAGAACGCGCGGAACAGCGATTTGAACAGGTTGTCGTGTGGGGGCACGGCGAATTTCTCCTTTCGCCGTGCTAAGACGCCAATGACCCCTTTTGATCTTGCAATTCGCGTCGATTCCGCGAAATCCCCTCCCGCTCCGCACCGTGGATGCGTTCGCGTTTGTGCTCGCTGCGGTATTGCAACGCAAACCACCGGTCCCGAACCTTGAGACTCGAGATTCTCGGGACGACGCACTCCTTTTCGGGCACCCCGCAGTCCTTTTCGAGCGCCCCGATCCGGTTTGGCGACACGAGGAAGCGGTTCGCGGACGCTACGAACCGCTCCGCGAACGTTGGAAACCACTCGACGGATGCTACGGAGAGGTCAGTCAAGGCTCGAAAGCGGTGCGCGGACACTACGAAGCGGTGCACGGACACTACGAAGTGGTGAGCGAACGCAACGGAGTGGTGCGCGGAACCTGGAAAGTAGTGGGCGAACACCGCGAAGTGATGCGCGGACGCTGCAGAGTGGTGCTCCGCCTCGGTAAATCACTTCGTAGCGTCCGCACATCACCCTGGAGAGTCCGCGAAGGTGTCTATGGCGTCCCCGAAGCGGTTCGGAACGTTCGCGAACCCCCTCCTGATGTCGCCACACCAGGTTCCGGAGCCCGCGAGGAGGGTTCTTGTCATCGCACCGTGGTGCCTGTGCTCGCTCCACCGGTCTCGGGTCGCCGCGAAGTCCGCTCGCGATGCCGAACCGCACCGATCCCGCGGGAAACACCCTAATTCTCGCATCCGATCACCGGAGCGCCGTGCTCGGAATCCCTCTACCGCCCCTCGCCCAGCTTGAGCGCGGGGCAGCCCCCCGAGGCGTAGTCGGCGGGCACCTTGAGCGGCACCAGCGCCCCCCCGAGCGGCTCGGCGACCGATGCGCGCCAGCGGAGCTTTCCACCTGCCCGATCGGAGAGGACCGCTTCGACTTGTTCAGTCGCCCAAGAAGCGGCACGCTCCCC
>Ga0134122_10003288_pt1 | contig 12004 bp, 11 predicted proteins | sample KB302_FD_96461 | JGI IMG/M metagenome (GOLD analysis project Ga0134122, IMG submission 96461) | Terrestrial soil microbial communities without Nitrogen fertilizer from Kellogg Biological Station, Michigan, USA - KB3-0-2 | ecosystem: Environmental > Terrestrial > Soil > Unclassified ...
CGCGCGTTCAAGTGCGGTCGCATGCACAAATACATCTTTCGACCCGTCGGTCGGAGAGATGAAGCCGAAACCCTTTGCGCCGTTGAAAAACTTTACGGTGCCGTTGATTCTCATAATGAGAGCCCTTTGCATTGCGTGCAAAAGCCGGTCAAAGGGTCCACGCTGACCCAGGCTGCTCAGGTTCGGCTAAGGGCACTAGGCCGGTGATGGCGAGGTGATTTAACCCAACAGGAGAGGCGCGGCCCACCATGGATCGCACCGGCAAACGGCATATGGGCCGCCTTGCTGATGATTGCAAGCCAAACATGATGCGAAGCCACCTCTCCACCGATCCGCAGTCCGCTGACCGCAATTGTTTGCCTCGCATGTCCTACGCTCCCAAACTAATGGCGATCGAGGCGTGTTGCCCTGTCCGGAGAATTGTCGTGACACTTCGATCGCGCAAGCGTATGGTCGCGACCGTGTCCATGGGACACCAGACGCAACGGCGCATCGCTCTTGGCTTGGCGATCACCCCCCCGGCTCGCTCACAACATGTTGCGTCTCTTGGGTGTGAGCGGGACTTGAGACATCGAAGATCCGATCTCGGCTTAGCAACCGTCTTTGGTGAAAGGTGCCTTCGCTTCGAGCGCGCTGCCGTGCGCCAAGGACCCTTCTTGGAACATACCACGCTCGTCGGCTTCTCGATCCTTGTGATCGAGCGCGACCCCGATGCCGAGCACTACCTGCGCAGGACGCTTGACGGTGCAGGCGCACGCGTCTTCGCGCCACGAACGTGCGAGGATGCGATTTGCACGGCGGATGAGCTGGAGGTATCTGCGGCGGTCCTGGACTACGACGAAAGCCGAGCAAGCCGCCATACTTTGGCAATGCGGCTTACTGACCTCCGCGTGCCATTCGTTTTCAGCGCAGACGCCGGCCAGACCTGCGCACCGTTCGTGGTCCCCGCTTTGTACCGTCCAATTGTCGGGGCCGAGTTGATCGAAATGCTACGCCGCCTGCTGCAGCCCCCGCTCACCTGGGCGGCGGCTACCGCAATCCATCGAATTGGTTCGTCGACCCCTTCGAACGGGTTCAGCAGCCGGCAAGGGAGTGCCGGCCAAGCGCCTGAATCGACAAAGTTCAGCGTAAAGGAGACGCGCGGTGGCAAATCGACAGCAGCCAAGCAAGCAAGAGAAGCACAAATCCAAGGTCAATAGGCCCAAAGCGCCTGTCGCACAGACCTCGCCATTCGCGCGTCCATCGGGTCCTGGCTCGCCTAAAAGCGGTGGTCGAAGAACGAACCATTAAACCCCACATAGGTCGGCGATGCACCACAAGTTCAAAGTCGGACAACTTGTCGACTACAATCCGGGACGGGTCGGCATGCCGGCCTCGTCCTGGCAGTACAAGGTCCTGCGACTGCTCCCTGCCGAAGGCAGCGATCTACTTTACCGCATCAAATCACCTGGGGAGACCTTCGAACGCGTCGCCAAGGAACGGGAGCTTGCTGCACGCTAGCTGCTTTCGCCAACATGAGGAGGATCTCGGATGCGAGGATATCATCTGGCTTTGGCAACGCTCTTCGCGGCCGGCGCCTTGGAAACTCATGGCGAACAGACGGTGCTAACCCATCTGGGCTTTCTGACGTGCAGCCTCGCAGTAGCATCCAATGGGCCAGATGCAAACGCCCCCGGTCCGCTGCGGCAGACGCGCGAAATGCTATGCGCATTTAAGCCCGGCGACGACGGCCCCGAGGAAACCTACTCCGGTACCTTTCAAAGCATCAGTCAGGATCAGCGTGACGCCGAGAGCCCAGTGATGATTTGGAACGTCAAGGGGACCGGCTCGATGCTTGGGACACCCGGCTTCCTACAGCAATTGTATTCAGTCGATGCCGGGGCGGCGCCTGGACGAGTAACGCCGCTGGTCGGCGAGACCAACAGTTCGGTCATGCTGGAGGCAATGACCGAAGATGGTGATCAGCAGAGCGGCGCCGACAAACAGCCTATGGCCATAAGCATTCTCATCGCCCTCAGATTAAAGTCGACCCCCACCTAAAGGTTTCTCCGTGAGTACGGCTCGTCTCTACTTGGAAGCTGTGGTCGCGATCATGATCATGCTGACGCTAAGCGTAACTTCGGGCTTTCTGGCAGCCGGTGTAACCGATAACCGAATAGCGATCCTGGTCACGATGGCCGGCGTGTTCTTGGCAACGGCCAGCATAATTTCGTTGCGGGTCTGCCTGCCATCGGCCGCCGCCGGCAAATTTGGGTCAGACCAACATGCGACAGGGATACGTCAACAGCAGCACGGTCTTGAATGGTAATGCGGGATAACTTTAGAAGTTCGCGCCAGCGCTCATCCAACCGTCCGGGGTCGGGTTTCCGTTCGACCAGAGCGTCCGGTCAACGAGGCGGAGACGGCAACAACAGTGTGGCCGGCGCCAAAAGACAATACGAGCGCTATCTGGCCCTCGCACAAGCCGCACTCGTGAGTGGTGATGCGATCGAAGCGCAGAATTTCTACCAGCACGCCGAGCACTTTTACAGGGTGATGACCGGGGAGCAGACGTAACTGTTGGTTCGCCACATCTAGGCCGGCTGCCAGCCGCGGTCGCCCTTCACGAAGGTCGAGACCAAGCGACGTTACCCGAGCCAGCAGGCGTCCTCCTCAGCGTCGTCGATTTTGAACGCAATGTGGTTATAGCTACGTGCAGGCAGGGACTGGGCTTCGATCGTCGCAATCCATGGCCTCCCGACCAGAAAAAACCGTTCCCTTGCCAGAGAGAATGTTTGCGATCCGCGGTCGAAGACCTTGCGCGCGTTGAGGACGGTGGTCAGTAGTGCTTCCATGCGATCCAAATTGCTGACAATGAAGGTCAGGTGGCCGAGCCCCTCTATCGCACCCGTCTGGTCCTGCTTTTGCGATTTCCAACTCAGACATCACAGTCCCAACCGGTTCGCATGAGCTGATGTCACTATCGCATTAACTCCCGGCACGACGCCAAGGCAGGGAGCGCCGCTATCGGCCCTTCGGTCCTGCTCCCGCCCGGCCTGGGCCGGTTTTTGCCGTGCACCAGTTAAGGGTTTGCTATTGGTGAGCCGCCAGGGGCGGGGCTCGATCATTCCGAACGGCGATCATCCTAGCGGCCTCGCTGAAGGCGTGAGGTGCTGAGAAAACTGCCAGGCGTTTGCGGAGGAACTTAAAACGAACGCCCTGCCCCGGAGGGGCAGCACAACGGATCACTCTTTGAGGTGGTAGGAATGCCTCAGGGTCGGTGCCCCTTTTGTCTAAGGGTTAGTGTTGATTCAGCTCACTGCGCAAATGCATTACGGGCTCAACGTCGGAGGATGGGGTGTGGAGGCTCTGCGATTTGCGGCGGGCCAAACCACATCTGAGTTCCGCGGATCGGCAACGACGGGCACATCTGTGGTCAAGGCGTTCCAAGCCGCCGAGCTGAAAACGGAGGACGGGATCGTCGGCGACACGATGGATCCGGGCTCCGAGTTCGCCATCTCCGATACGTACCTGACCAAGATTAGCTACAAGCACGCGGGCCGGGGATGCGGTTTGGATGTGGTCAGTCCTGGCCCGGCCCCGGCATCAGACCCTGCCGCTGCTGAATGAGGACATGATCCAGTGCAAGACGTTGTGCCTAAGTGGATGCGTCGCTCGCAAACCCGCCCTCCATTCGAGTGTATTGCTTTGCTCTTACAGGGCGGCGGTGCCCTTGGCTCCTACCAGGCTGGGGTCTACCAAGCTCTCTCGGAGCACAATCTGCAACCCGACTGGGTTGCCGGCATCTCGATCGGCGCCATCAATTCAGCCATCATCGCTGGCAATCCGCCCGAGCAGCGCGTCGCAAAGCTGCGCGACTTCTGGGAAGGAATCACCGGCAACCCGCTGCTCGACTGGGTCGCCGCCGCTGACCAGTTCGCGCCCAAGGGGGATATCGCCCGCAGCGCTTTCAACCAGTTGAGCGCAGCCTGGGCGTTGCTCGGCGGTGCGCCGGGTTTCTTCGCCGTGCGCCAGCCAGCTCCGTGGCTGCACCCCGGCGGCTGCCTCGAAGCGACTAGCTTTTATGAGACCAGACTACTCAAGGCGAATTTGGAACGGCTCGTCGATTTCGACCGCCTCAATGCTGGTGAAATGCGCTTCAGCGTCGGCGCCGTAAACGTGCGCTCGGGCAACTTCGTCTATTTTGACAACACCACGCGCGAGATCCGCCCCGAGCACGTGATCGCCAGCGGCTCGCTGCCGCCGGGTTTTCCCGCCATCGAGATCGAGGGCGAACACTACTGGGACGGTGGTCTCATCTCGAACACGCCGCTGCAGTGGGTGGTCGAGCATGGTCCGCGGCAGGACACACTCGCCTTTCAAGTCGATCTCTGGAGCGCGCGGGGCGAGTTTCCTGGTAACCTCGCCGAGGTCGCGACAAGGCAGAAAGAGATCCAGTTCTCGAGCCGCACCCGAGCGAACACCAATCAATTCAAGCGTCTGCAAAAAATGCGCGGCGCGCTCGCAACCCTCATGGACAAGCTGCCTGAGGAGCTGAAAGCGAGCGAGGAGGCGCGGATGCTTCGCCCCTTTGCTGACCGCAAGCTCTACAGCATCGTGCACCTGATCTATCGCTCCAAGCATTATGAGGGCAACTCGAAGGACTACGAATTTTCGCGACTGACCATGGAGGAACACTGGCGCGCGGGCTATCACGATGCGGTGCGCACGCTGCGGCACGAAGAGGTGCTCGAGCGCCCGGACAATTTGGAAGGCGTGTCTACCTTCGACGTCGCCTACGACGGCCGCGAATGAAAGCTAGTGCACCCGGGTGCAGCTTCTCAGCAGGAGAATTCCATGAAAGAAACCGACGTTCGCGCCAAGGCATTCGCGATGCCGCTCACCAGCCCGGCATTTCCGCCTGGGCCCTATCGCTTCGTCAACCGCGAGTTCCTGATTGTCACCTACCGCACGGATCCCGAACGGCTCCGGGCCGTCGTGCCAGAGCCGCTCGAGGTCACTGAGCCCGTGGTCAAATACGAGTTTATTCGCATGCCGGATTCGACCGGCTTCGGCGACTACACGGAGACCGGCCAGGTCATCCCCGTGTCGTTTCAGGGCAGGAAGGGTGGCTATACCCATTGCATGTTCCTGAATGACGAACCGCCGATCGCCGGTGGGCGTGAGCTTTGGGGTTTTCCGAAGAAGCTTGCCAATCCCAGCCTGCGCACCGAGATCGACATGTTGGTCGGCACCCTGGACTACGGGCCCGTCCGGGTCGCGACAGGGACGATGGCCTACAAGCACAAACAGGCTGATCTAGCAGCCATCAAGGCGACGCTCTCGGCGCCGAACTTCCTCCTCAAAATCATCCCACATGTCGACGGCAGCGCGCGCATTTGCGAGCTGGTCGAATATTACCTCGAGGACATCACGATCAAGGGCGCGTGGACCGGGCCGGGGGCCTTGTCGCTCAGCCCGCATGCGATGGCACCGGTCGCCGAACTACCAGTGTTGGAAGTTCTTTCCACGGTGCACATTCTCACCGATCTCACCTTGGGGCTTGGCAAGGTCGTTTACGATTATCTCACGCCGGGTGTGCAGAAGCCGATTCGCAACAAGCTGAAGGTCGATGCCTCTTAGGGCCGGGGTTGCCGATGTTCACCGGTCCTGAAAGCGGCGACACCTGCGCAAAGGAGAAACTTTCTGCGCCTGAGTGCGGCGAACGAGCGCGACGGTGAGGCAACCGGTCAGCGTCGATGATTGAGCGTCTCGCTGTGTCCCTGCTTCGGCTTTGCCGTCGGCAAAAAGCCACCCGACTGTCGGTTCCACAGCTCCGCGTAAAGGCCGCCGCGGCGCAGAAGCTGTGCATGATCTCCCTCTTCGACGATTTTACCTTGATTGAGCACGATCAGCCGGTCCATCGCTGCAATAGTCGAGAGCCGGTGGGCAATCGCGATCACGGTCTTGCCCGTCATCAGGTTGAACAGCTGCTCCTGGATCGCCGCCTCAGCCTCGCTGTCGAGCGCGCTGGTTGCCTCGTCGAGGATCAGGATGCGCGCATTTTTGAGCAGCACGCGGGCGATGGCGATGCGTTGGCGCTGGCCTCCGGAAAGCTTCACGCCGCGCTCCCCGACGCGCGCGTCATAGCCCTTGCGCCCGTCTTTGTCCTCCAGACCAAGGATGAACTCGTGCGCATGCGCGCACTTTGCCGCCTCGATCGCCGCTTCCAGGCCGGCGTCGGGCTGGCCGTACAGGATATTCTCAAGCACCGAGCGGTGCAGGAGAGAGGTATCTTGCGTCACCATGCCGATGGCGGCGCGCAGGCTTTCCTGTGTCACAGCCGCGACGTCCTGGCCGTCGATCAAAATTCTCCCCTTCTCAAGGTCGTAAAAGCGCAGGAGCAGGTTGACGAGGGTCGATTTGCCGGCTCCGGAGCGGCCGATCAGCCCCACTTTTTCGCCCGCCGCAACGGTGAGCGAGAGCCCGTCGATGATGCGTGCCGGGTCGGCACCTGGGAGGCCCCTGATACTACCGTAATTGAAGCCAATGGCATCGAAGTTGATCTCGCCTGCCGTGACTATGAGCTCGCACGCCTGCGGTGGGTCGACGATGTCGTGCGGTTGGGCGATGGTCTGCATGCCCTCCTGTACGACGCCCACGTTCTCGAAGATGCTGGTCACAAGGTTGAGCACCCAGCCTGACATCTGACTGATGCGTACGACTAACCCCGCCACGAGCGCGATGGCACCGAGCGTGATGCTCTCGCGGCTCCAGAGCCACAGAGCGAGGCCCGTGGTGCCGGCGATCAGCAGCCCGTTCAGGCTGAATAAGAGGGCGGTCATCAAGGTTGTGAGGCGCACGTAATGCTGGTGCTTCGCCGTCTGCTCCGCAATGGCGGCGCGTGCGTAGGCGTCCTCCCGCTCGGCGTGGGCGAAGAGCTTCACGGTCAGGATGTTGGTATAGCTATCGACGATGCGACCGAGAAGCATGGAGCGTGCCTCGGAGGCATTGGTCGAGCGCTCGCGGATGCGCGGCACCAGCCCGGAGACGATGCCGACATAGGCGACGAGCCAGATAAGCAGCGGGACGGTTAGACGCAGGTCCGCGGCCCAGAACAGCGCGAGCGCGCTCAGCCACTGCACGGCAACGAACACGGCGGCGTCGCTGAGCTGCAGGATCGAATCGCGCATCGCCGGCGCCGTTTGCATCAACTTGTTGGCCACCCTGCCCGCGAAGTCGTTCTGAAAGAAACCGAGGCTCTGGCGCAGCATGTGCCGGTGCGACTGCCACCGCACTCGCGCCTGGAAAGGCGGGGAGAGCACCTGGCTCTTGGTCAGCTCGTAAGCCACGAAAATGACCGGCCGGGCGATCAGCACGACCAACGCCATCCAAAGCAAGAGCCCCGCGTGATCGGTGAAGAGCGATGCCGGATTGACCCCCCTGAGCAGGTCGATAAGGTCGGCGACGAACTTAGCGAGCGCCACCTCGGTCAGGGCCGCGAGCAGATCGAGGACCAGGACCACCAGGAACGCCGGCCAGACTGGCTCGACGAAATGCCAGTAGAATGCCCACAGCGGCCGCGGCGGCTGCCCGGTCGCGGCGCGCTGGAATGGGTCGATGCGCGATTCAAGCCAGCGGAGCATCTCGCTTTCCAAATCTTTGTCGCAAGTCGCGCGTCAGGCGGAACTTGCCATCGGTCGCATCAAATTCCTGGCGCAGCGACCCCCGCCCCCGGCGCGAATCCGGATGCGGGCGCTGTCTTTCCTGCGGACCGCTTGAAATGCCCCGCTGCCTAGCGATCGATTGTGTCCATTCTGCAGCGTAGCGTTGGGCCAAGCGTGGCAAGAATGCCTGCACCTGCGCGCCAGCACCGCCGTTCCGCACGCGGTTCGGGCGATGGTCGGCGGCTTGGCCTCATCGCGTACCGCTATGGCGCTGCGGCGTGACCAAGGCGCCAGGGTCTCCAACGAGAGGCTCCGCCCGCACTTCAGCGATCAAGGCCCCTTTTCCGGCCGCGCGCAGCGGCTTCCACGCGGCGCCTATCGCATTGGAATTCATCGCCGGTACGCCAACAGAGGCTTGGCGTAGAGTTTTTCATTGGGCGGCGCGCGCCGCTCTGGCTCAGCTCCACCGCGAGGTCCCCGGCGATCGGCATGGTGGCAAAGCTCTTTGCCGCGGCCGCCGCGGCTTGGCCGTGGCCGAGGCTCAGCCATAGCCCGCCACCTGCGACCGCTCCGGCCATCAGAAAGGTGCGTCGTTCGTCAGGCAGCCAGGACGCCGTCTTCCCCCGCACACAGGTCCCGCACCGGCGGATCGGGACATCGCCTCGTCAATGTCGGCGTCCGTTGGGCGCGCATTGCTAGCAAGCAATGCCGCAGTAGACCTAATCTGGCCGGACTGGCAGTGGTGAAGGCGATGGCGTCCTCGCGTTCGAGCCGGTGTTTAACGACAATCAAGAAGCGTAACCGTCGACCTCGAGGATCGCTTCGGCGAAGGCCTGCGGCGCTTCCTGCGGCAGGTTGTGCCCGATGCCACCTGTGATGACCCGGTGTGCATATTTGCCCGAGAATTTCTTGGCATAGCTGCTCGCGTCCGGGTGTGGTGCGCCGTTGGCGTCACCCTCAAGGGTAATCGTCGGCACGGCGATGACCGGAGCTAAGGCAAGGCGCATTTCCAGATCGTCATACTTCGCCTCGCCTGCGGCCAGGCCCAGCCGCCAGCGGTAGTTGTGCACGACGATGCTGACGTGCTCGGGATTGTCGAACGCGGCCGCGCTGCGATTGAAGGTGGCATCATCGAAGGCCCATTGCGGCGATGCCAGCTGCCAGATCAGCTTTGCGAAGTCGTGCGTATATTTCTCGTAGCCGATCCGGCCGCGCTCGGTGGCGAAGTAGTACTGGTACCACCACTCGAGTTCGGCCTTCGGCGGCAACGGCATCCTGCCGATCTCCTGGCTGCCAATCAGATAGCCGCTGACGGACACCATCGCCTTGCAGCGTTCCGGCCAGAGCGCCGCCATAATGTTGGCGGTACGCGCACCCCAATCGTAGCCGCCGAGAATTGCCTTCTGGATCTTGAGGGCGTCCATCAAGGCGATGATATCGACGGCGAGCGCCGATGGCTGGCCGTTGCGGACGCTTGCACTTGAGAGAAAGCGGGTCGTGCCATAGCCGCGCAGGAACGGGACGATCACATGATAGCCCGCCGAGGCGAGCAGCGGCGCGACATCGACGTAGCTGTAGATGTCATAGGGCCAACCGTGCAGAAGGATGACCGTGTTGCCATCGGCCGGGCCGGCCTCGGCATAGCCGATATTCAGGGCGCCGGCCTCGACCTGCTTCAAGGGAGCGAACGAGGTATTGGCTCCCGGCCTGATTTTGGGCAGCTCTGCCGGCTTGGTCTTGCTGGGTTGCGCCGCCGTGGAGCCGATCGTCGCCAGCTGGGCTGCAGCAATGCTGACGGCGCCGGCGGCCGAAGTTCTGAGAAAACCGCGCCGGGTGGGTGGTGACGATGTCGCCGACATGGTGGCTCTCCCTGGTCGTGGTATTTGTTGCGCCTCTCAGGATGCCCGGCGCAGCGCCCTGGGCCAATCGCCCATCGGGTTGCCGGGCTTAAACGTTGGTATGACCGATCGCGGGGATCGACGGATCAGCCGAAGGTGAATGCAAAGGCCTCCACGCCCGGATCGAGAAACTCGATCTCGAATAGGCGATCGGCGATGGGATTGGGTTGGCGGATCAGCTGATACAATCGCTGTTGGCTAACCGTGCCGCTGCCTTGGTCGTCGATATCGACACCGTGCGCAGTGGCCGGCGCCTGACCATCGAGGCGCACGCGAAAGCGCACGGCAGTGCCTGGCGCGGCTGGCCCCATGACAAGATGAACATCACGGGCATGAAAGCGATAGGCGATCCGTCCGCTACTCTTGTTCAGAAGGGCGGCCCCCTTGTTCATGGTCCAGTCCCCGGCAAGGGCCCAATGATTGAGCCGCACTTGCGCCGGGGCGGCATAAACACGGTTTTTGGCCAAGACGGCACCGCCCAGAGATGCAAAGCGCTCGGTACGTTCATAGCCCAGGTAGGTCTCCGGTGACCGCAAGTTGCTCCAATCGGCGGCAACTTCAATACCGTGGGGATCGACCGATACCAGCTCCTGACCGATACCGGTGGCTCCGGCCTCGGTCAGCAATCTTTGAATGAACCTTTCCGACTGATCGTAGCTGCCCTCGCCGAAGTGATGATGTCGCGTGCGACCCTGCGCATCGACAAAATACAGAGCCGGCCAATACTGGTTCCTGAACGCACGCCAAATCGCAAAGTCGTTGTCGACCGCGATCGGATATGTCAGGCCCATTTCCTGCACCGCTCGGCGAACGTTGTCGATGTTTCTCTCGAAGGGGAACTCGGGTGCGTGCACGCCGATCACCACCAGCCCTTGGTCCTTGTACTTTTCCGCCCAGGCGCGGACATAGGACACCGTACGCAGCCAATTGATGCAGGTGTATGTCCAGACATCGACGAGGACGACCTTTCCGCGCAGGCTGGCTGCCGTCAACGGCGGCGAGTTGAGCCACTCTGTGGCACTGTTGAGCGAAGACAACTCTCCTTCGCTCACCGATTGCGCCTTTGCCGGCATCTCCCTTGCGGGCGTCATCTTGTGCATCGGGCTTTTGTCCTCGGCCAAGGTCGCAATCGAAGCCATGCCGGCACTGGCGAGCATGGCGGCAAGTATAAGCTTGTTTGCTTTCATCATGCTTGCCTCCCATTTGCTGCAAATTCGTCGGCTATGTGTGCGCGACTTGAGGTCTGGTAGACGCGAAGTCGCGCACCCAATCTGCGCGCACCGCTCCTCTCACGCCGGCTGGCGCAGTGATTTGAACGCGGCGCGCATCTCGTCCACAAACAGCTTCGGCTGTTCCCAGGCCGCAAAGTGCGTGCCTTTATCGAGCTTGTTGTAATGGATTAGCTTGGGATAGGCCTTCTCCGCCCAACTCCGCGGCGCCGCGTAGATCTCGTCCGGAAAGACGCTCACCGCGACCGGGATCTTGATGCCCCTCGGGTCGAAGAAGCCCCCGGTCGGATTGTGTGCGTTGTCCCAGTAGAGGCGCGCCGAGGAGATCGCGGTGTTCGTCACCCAGTAGAGCGTGACGTTCTCAAGCACGTCCTCCTTCGTCAGACCTTCTCCCTTTCCGTCGAAGATGCGGGCGATCATCTCCTGGCTGCGCGCGTCGTGGTCGATCATCCAGGCCGCGAGGCCGACCGGCGAATCGACGATCCCGTACAGCGTCTGCGGGCGATTGTTCATCTCGATGGCGTAGCCCAGGCCCTCCTTGTTGAAGAAGTCGAGCTGGTTCCAGGCGTTGCGCTCCTCGGGCGTGAGATCGGCGGGTGGCGCCTCGCCCCGCGCGAGTGCCCTGGAGATGTTGGCGGGAACCGTGGCCGGCATGTTGGTGTGTATACCGAGCAATCCGGGCGGCCGCTGCAGGGCCATGTTCTCCGTGACGGCGTTACCCCAGTCGCCGCCCTGGGCCACGTACCGCGTGTAACCAAGGCGCTGCATCAGCGTCGCCCACGCCCGCGCGATGCGAGGGGGGTTCCAGCCGGGCGCCGTTGGCTTGCCGGAGAAGCCGTATCCGGGCAGCGATGGGATCACCAGGTGGAAGGCGTCCGCTGTACTTGCGCCATGCGCCGTGGGATTTGTCAGCGGCTCGATGATCTTGAGCTGCTCGATGATCGAGCCCGGCCAGCCGTGCGTGACGATCATCGGCAGCGCGTCTTCGTGCTTGGAGCGGACGTGAATGAAGTGGATGTCCAGCCGATCGATCTCGGTGATGAAGTTTGGCAGGGCGTTGAGGCGCGCCTCAACCTTGCGCCAGTCATAATCTGTCGCCCAATAGCGTGCCAGCGATTGAATGGTCGCAAGCTGTATTCCTTGCGACGCATCTGTAACCGTTTCGCGTTCAGGCCATTTTGTGGCGTTGATGCGCCTGCGCAACTCGGTGAGTTCCGCTTCCGGAACGTTC
>Ga0134122_10003289_pt1 | contig 12003 bp, 10 predicted proteins | sample KB302_FD_96461 | JGI IMG/M metagenome (GOLD analysis project Ga0134122, IMG submission 96461) | Terrestrial soil microbial communities without Nitrogen fertilizer from Kellogg Biological Station, Michigan, USA - KB3-0-2 | ecosystem: Environmental > Terrestrial > Soil > Unclassified ...
ACCGTTGCCAAGCTGCTTCGCCTGAACGGCCTTTGCGTCGGCGTTCAGCGGGAAAGCCGCCATCGCCCCGAACGCAGCACCGGTCGAGGCGCGGTTCGGCGCCCAGTGTCCCGCGATGCTCGCCGCTGGCGTCAACACTCGCGCGCGCGTGTTGGCCGCGTAGAACGGATGAATCTCGCCATCTTGAGTCGTGACGTCGAGGATGCGCACCTGCTTGCCCCAGCCGCTGCGATTCGGATTGACGCGGACGACGACCGGAGTGCCGGGCGGCAGGTCCTCGCGCTTCAAACCGTCGACCATCGCCTGCGTGATGCCGACGCCTTCGCCTTCGACGAGCGCAGGTTTGCCGTCCGGCCCCTTGGTTTCGACGGCCAGGTACATGTGCGGGTTCGTCCACTGGAGCTTCGCGATCTTGCCTTCGATCACCTCTACTTTCGACATGTCGTACATCGACATGCTGTGGTGGGCGAATGCGGAGCCGCTGAGCAGCGCGGCGGCGGCGAGAACCGGAGTAGTGGCAGTCAGACGATGCATCGAACCCCCCTCCAAACGGAAATCAAGCCGAATGATAGTGAGAAACGCTGGGAATGGAACACAGTTACTGCCACCACGCGGCCCCAGGGACACCGCGGCGGCCAACTCCCGCAATGCCGGGTCCGAAGTGGCCCTGGGTTGACACTCGCGGACAAGAATCACGAGCACCGACGTGGGGTTGACTGGACATCGGTGGACAGTCATTGGCAGGGAATGGCGCGCCCGGAGAGATTCGAACTCCCGACTTTCGGCTTCGTAGGCCGACGTTCTATCCAGCTGAACTACGGGCGCGCGCCGTGTGACCGTTTTCGCGCGGGCCTCGTTCAGAATCGTTGATTCTCGGCCCGGCGCGGCATTCTACATCATTAAGAAAGGTGTGCCGAAACCGCATCCAGCCTACGCCCGCGGGAGATGGGCCGTTTGGACCGCCCGGTATCGTCCTTCGCCCGAACCGGAACCGCGACCAGAGTCACATACGCCGCCTGTTACAGCGTCGTAGCATTTTGTCGATGAGCACGCCGCGCGGAAAGAAGCCGCTCACCGACGACGATCCGACTCTCGAAGAAGAAGCTCCCGACTTCGATCCCACTCGCACGGACGAAATCGAGCTCGACTTCGTGGCGGCGCGTCACGCCAGCACCGGCATCATCGAGCATGACGACCGCGGACAGGCTCGTTGGGTCTTGACGCCGCAGCACGAGCCCGCGAGCGATGCGGACTCGACGTTCGACGAGCTGCGCGCGCTGACCAACGAGAGGCTCGAGATCGACGACGCGGCACCCAAGGAAAAGAAGAAGCACCCGAAGGTCGGCTACAACCCCTACGACACGAACGACCCGACGCCGCCGCCGCCACGCAAGCGGCGCTGAAGCTCGGCGTCAGAACAGCGATAGCGCCTCGTGCTCGCGCAGGTACTGCGCGACGTGGTCCTTGTAATACGCGGCCGCGCGGCGCGTCAGCGGGCCGCCGCCCTCCGGAAAGCGCAGCACCTCGCCGGCGGTCAGGCGCAGCGAAACGACTGGCATCACCTCGCGCGTCGCGCTCGTGATGAAACACTCCGTCGCACGCGGCAACTCGTCCGCGGGCACGTCGCGCTCGCGTGTCGCGAGCCCGCGCACCGCGCACGCCTCGTGCAGCGCCACCTTCGTGAGCCCTCGTAGATTTGCGGCGCTCTGTGCCGGCGTCACGAGCTCGCCGTCGAGCACGAACCACACGTTGCTGTTCGACGCCTCGGTCACGAATCCCGCGTCGTTCAGCATCACACAATCGTCGGCGCCGAGCGCGCGCGCGTCCATCACCCCGAGCACGTTGTTCAGATAGTTGCCGCCCTTGATGTTCGGATCGAGCGCGCTCGACGGGTTGCGCCGCGTTCCGGCCACCGCCGCGCGCACACCGCGCGAATAGAGCTCGGGGGCCCAAGACGGCACGCTCCGCACGATGATCACGTAGCGCGTCTCGAGCTCGGGCGACGGGAACAGATCGACCGGCCCCTCTCCGCGCGTGACGACGTAGCGCACGTAGACGTCGGCGCCGAGCCGCGGAGCACCGGTCGCCGCAATCGTCGCGCGGATCGCGGCCGTGAGCTCGTCGAGCGTGAGCCCGATCCGCATCCGAATCAGCGCGGCCGAGTTCTCGAAGCGCCGCCAATGCTCCGCGTAGAACAACGGGATGCCGCGGTAGGTGCGAAACACCTCGTAGATCGAATCGCCGTAGAGGAACCCGCGGTCGAGCACGGGCACGCGCGCGTCGGCGGTGCGCGTGATCGTGCCATCGACATTCGTCATGCTTTCGAATGCGGTCATCGTTGCGTCGCTCGTCGAGTCAACATCGTAGCGCACGGACTGCGGAGAGGCTTATTCGCCGCGGTACTCGCGCTGAAGGCGCGGGCTGAGCCCCGTGAGGATCTCGTAGCCGATCGTGCCCGCCGCCGCCGCGACGTCGTCGAGCAGCACGTTCGGGCCGAGAGCCTCGACAGACGCTCCCACGCGCACGACGTCGGGCGACAGCGCCGTCACGTCGCAGCAGAGCAGGTCCATCGAAACGCGGCCGACCACGGGCGCGCGGTGTCCGGCGATGGCCACGACGCCTCGATTGCCGAGCGCGCGCGGATAGCCGTCGGCGTAACCGAGCGCGACGATCGCGAGCCGCGCGGGCGGTGCGACTCCGAACGTCGCGCCGTAGCCGACGGTCTGAGCGGTGTCGATGTCGCGGATCTGGACTATCGGCGCGCTGAGCGTGACGACGGGCTCGAACGGATTCGGTCGCTCCGTGAACGGATTGCCGCCATAGAGGCCGATACCTGGGCGCACCAGGTCGCCGCGCTGCGCGCCGCCGTTCATCGTGCCCGCCGAATTCCCTATCGACACGCGCGCGGCCGGCAACTTGCGGCGCAACCTGTCGAACGCTTCGAGCTGCTCGCAATTGAGCGGATGGTCGGGCTCGTCCGCGCACGCGAGGTGCGTGACGACGAGCTCCACTTCGATGCCCGCGAGGAGCTCTGGCCGGCGCGCGAGCTCATCGACCTCGCGCGAGCTCAAACCGAGCCGCGCCATGCCGGTGTCGATCTGCAGCAATGCGCGGCCGCGGCCCGCCCAGTGCTCGACTTGCTCGAGCGAGCAGAGCACGGGCGTGGCACGAGCGGCCGCGAGCGTGTCGAGCTCGCCGGCGCGCGCACCCTCGAGCACGTAGATGTCGACGCCGGGCGCGACAGCGCGCAGCTCGCCGGCCTCTGCGGCGGTCGCGACGAAGAATCGTGTGCAGCCTTCGCGGAGCAGACGCCGCGCAACAGGAGCGACGCCGAGCCCATACGCGTCCGCCTTCACGACGGCCGTGCATTCGGCCGGCGCCGCCGCCGCGCGCAGACGCGCGTAGTTGCGCGCGAGGGCGTCGAGATCGATCTGAAGCGTCGCGCTGCGCGTGGACCTAAGCGGCATCCGGCACGCTCACTTTGAGCACTTCGGCAGGCTCGGTGTCCGCGACGACGCGATACGCGCCGACGCCGATTGGCACGAGCGCCGAGTCGCCGCTCGCGAGTCGGCCGACGAGCGCGCCGTCGCTCGCGTAGACCGATACGGCGCCCGCGAGCGCGTGCAGGTTGTGCGGCTCGCCGGCGGCGACATCGATGGAGAGGGTCGAGGTCGGCGTGAGGTGCTCGAGCCGGTATTCGTCCGAATCGACCGAGACGGCGACGCCGGGTCGCCCTGCCACGCTCGTGCGCGCAACCACGAACTCCTCGGGCCGCGTGCGCTGCAGATTCAGCGCCGCGATTGCGGCGTCGGCGTCGACGTCGCGAAGCGGAAACCGCACGTTGTCCCACGCACGGTACGTCGTGCCGGGCTTGCGAATCTCGAGCGCCACGATCTCGAGCGCCTGCGTGTTGCCGAGCGCGTGGATTTCGGCCGAGCGCGGGATTCCGCGCGCAGCGGCGATCCGCTCGGGCGTCGCGTTGTACAGCACCTGACCGGGCGAAACCGGAATCTCGTTCATGAGGTCGAGCACGTCCCAGTACGCGGCGTGCAGCGCGGGCAGCACGCTCGCGACTTCGGGCCAGCGTTTGTCGAGCAGGGGCCGCCAGCGCGGCTCGAGCGCGGCCGGCGTCGCGGCGCGATCGGCGAGCCAGGGCTTGAGCTCGCTCTGCAGCGCCTCGTCGCCGAACGCGGAGCCGCAGAGCTGCTTGAGCCGCTGCTGGTCGCGGCGACCCGCCGCGACACGCGTCCCGAACGATTTCGCGTCGACATCGGTTTTGAAGCCGAGCCGCAGCGTCGCGCCGGGCTCGGCCGCGAGGATCATGTAGACCTCCGTGTTGCCTGGCGGATGTGCTTGCACGGACAGGAGCTCGACGACGTCGAGCGTCTTCGGTAACAGCGGCCAATGCCGCCCATGCCGGGCGACGAAACGCGCCCCGAGCAGTGCCTCCGCGTGCGCGTCGAGCAGCGCGGGCAGCGTCGCGACGGAGCCGTCGCGAAGCCGAATTCGGCTCGGATACCGACGCGCCTCGGCATCGCGGTCATCCGCCGCAATTTCGAAGCATTCGCCGATTCGCCGTCGCGAATCAGTCCCATCCGCGGGCGCACGTTTCAGCTCGGGCAGCCGGAAACCGCCCCAAGGGCGCTCGACGAAGTTATTATTGAGCGGTACAACTAGTTCCGAAGCGAGCCGAGCTGCCGCTGCACCATTGTCGCGCAGTAAAACATCGGCCTCGGTATCGCTCGCTGGCACAGAGTCTTCCTCTATATTCGCAGCAGTATGCCACGCCCCGTTTATGTCAAAACGTGACTGAGTACCGCCTTCAAAAAGCTGAAGCGGGGTAGTCTGTCGAGCAATTCTGTTCACTACATCGAGCGATGGCTAACCCACGGGAATTAGCCGAACAGGCCTTCTCCCTTCTCCAGGACGCGCTCCGCGATTCGGAAGCCCGTGCTTCGGAGCTCGGCGAGGAGTTGAAGCGCAAACGGGCGCCGAAGACGAAGGTCGAAGAGCAGCTCGACGTGCTCACTCACCGTCTCGAGGCCGTCGAGGCCGAGCGCACGCGTTGGCAGCAACAGGCGAGCCATCTCGAGGAAGTCGCCGAGGCCGAGCGAACCAAGGTTGCTCAGCTGCGCAAGAAGCTCGAGGTGGCCGAGTCCGGTCCCGAGAAGTTGACGAAGAAAGAGGTGAACTTCTGGCGCGCGAAAGCCGAGGAGTTCACGGGCGAGACCCAAGAGTACCGCGACCGGCTCGCTGCGCTCCGCCGCGAGATCATCGAGCGCGACGCACTGATCGAGAAGCTGCGCGACGCGCAGACACAAGGCGGCGTCGTGGCGATGCCGGATGGGTCGCCCGCGGCCCCGGCCGAGCCGTCCGCCGAAGTGCACGCAGAGATCGAGAATCTGCGAGCGCTGCTCGCGGAGCGTGAGCGTAAGGTGGACGAGCTCCAGTCCGAGCTCTCCGCCGCGCACGACACCGATTACAACGCCGCGCCCGAGCAATCGCTCGAGATTCAAGCGCGGATCGAGACGCTGTCGCGCCAGGTCGCTTCGTTCGACCAGGCGCTCAACGAGGCGCACACCGCTCGCGCAGCGGCGAAGTCCGAGCTCGCGTCTGCGCGCGCCGAGCTCGAGCCCGCGCAGCGCTCCGCTCGCGAGGCCCTGGCAGCGGCGGAACGCATGCGCGCGCTGCTCAGCGAGCGCGAGCAGCGGATCGTCGAGCTGTCGGCTGAAGTCGAATCCGCGCGCCAACGCTCCGCTGCCGAGCGCGAAGCCGTGGCGGAAGCGCGCGGCGACCTCGAGCAGCTCCGGACTGCGGCGGCGCAGTCGCGACAGCGCGCCGAGCAGCTCGAGGCAGAGCTCGAGACTGCGCGCCAGGCACTCGCCGAGCAGTCACGATTCGCGCACGAGGCCACTTCCGCGGGGCACGCCGCGCAAGGCGCGCTCTCCGACCTCGAGGCGCGGCTGCTCTCGCAGCGCGCGCAGGTCGAGGCGAGCGGCCGCGACCTCGAAGCGCGAGACCGGCAGGTCGCGGAGCTCGAGAAGTCGCTCGCGGACTTTCGCAGCGAGATCGAGCGGTCGGAAAGCGAGATCACCCGCCTTGCGGTCGAGCGGGCGGACATGGAGCAACGCGTAAACGATTGCGAGCGGCGGCGCGAGGAAACCGAGCAGCGCGCGCAGGAGCTCGAGCGCCAGCTCATGGGCCATAGCGAGCAGCTCGACGAGCGCGAGCGACGCCAAGCCACGGTGAGCGCGGAGCTCGAGCAAGCCCGCGCGATGCTCGAGGCCAGCGATCGCGAGCTCACGAGCATGCGCGACACCCTCCTCGGCTCTAACCGCGAGATCGAGCAGCTCCGCGGTCAAATTCATCAGCTCGACGGCTCGCTCGCGGTCTCGCTGTCGCGGGCTGACGATGCGGCGGCGCGTCTCTCGCTCGCTCACGACGAGCTTCGCTCGTTCCAAGAGCGCATCGCGGAGCTCGAGCGCCAGCGCGACGAGGTCGGAACGCAAGTCGCGGGGCTCGAGTCCGAGCTCAAGGAAGAGAAGGAGAACGCGGAGAATCTCGGCGAGATCGCGAACGAGCGCCGCGAGCTCCTCACCAAGCTCCAGGAAAAGGTCGAGGAAGCCGAAGAGCGATACGAGGAAGCCAAGTATCGGCTAACGAAGGCCGCGCACTTCGAGCGGCTCGTGAAGCGCCGCAAGGGCCTCGTCACGAAGCTCTTGAACGCTCTGCGTCAGAAGCAGAAGGCGAACACCGCGCTCAAGGCGGGCGTGGACGGCCTGCGCACGTACAAGGCCGGCGCCGAGATGAATCAGCAGAAGCTCCTGCAGCGCATCGACGCGCTGAAAACGGAGATCAAGGAGGCCGAGGAGACGATCTCGCGTCAGCACGGCGCCACCAACACGAAGGAAGAGCTCGCAACTTCCAATACGAAGGTCACCTCGCTCGAGCAGCGTCTAAACGCTCAGGCCGAGGTGATCCAGACGCTCGAGAGCGACCTCAAGGCCGCGCGTTCGCTGGCGAAGTCGGGCGACGAGAAGAATCACGAGATCGAGCGCCTCCAACGGGAGCTCGAGACGAAATCGAAGGTCGTCATGCAGCTACAAGCGGACGTCGACGACCTGCAGCGCAAGCTCGCGAAGCTGCGCGGCAGCGAAGGCGAGACGATGCGGCTCAAGGCGGCGACCGAGAAGGATCGCGGCGAGATCGACGCGCTCGAGCGCGAGGTCGCGCAGCTGCGCGAGGCGCTGTCGCGGCAGAGCTCCGGAAGCGGCACCGGCGCCGACTCCGCCGAGCTCGAGTCGAAGCTCCGCGACCGAGAGCAAACCCTGACGCGGCTCATGGGCACGATCAAAGAGCACGAGGCGACGATCAAGAAGCTCACTGAATCGGCCGAGTCGTGGAAGCGCAAGTATCAATTCCTATCGTCAGATAGCCCCGACGCCTACAAAACGCAGTCCGAAACTAAATAGCGGCGCGCACCCGGGATGGAAACGCTACTCCGCGCGTTCGACTTCAGCGCTGCCCTCGACCACCGCGGCGTATCGTTTGCGAGCCTCGGCGCGGCGTACCTCGTCTTCATTGCGAGCTGCATCGCTGCGGCGGCGCTGTTCTCAGCTGCGCGCAAGCACCTCGTGGTCGCGCCGAACCGCCAGTCGCGAAACTATGCGCTGTACGTGATCGCCTTGCTCTTCGCGTTGCTGACCGCTACGGCGCTCGAGAACGAGCTGTCGGCGGCGGCCGTGCCCACGCTGCGCTATGTGGCCTACCCCCAAATCCTGTTCCTGCTCGCGTTGCATGTCTGGGTCGCTTCCCGGACGGAGCCGTGGCTGATTCAGCTCGGCGCATCGTCGCTCGTCGGCTCCGCCCTCGTGGCCGGCACCGCTGCCGCCGCGACCGAGTCGTTCCGCATCGCGCACGGTGCCGCGCTGCTCGTAATCGCCGTGCTCCTCGGGTTCCTCTGGTACGGCGCAATCTCGACGAAGCGAGCGTTCGTATCGGCCGCGTCGATTTACGTGCGCTCGAAGGAGAACCTCGGCGCGGCCGTTGCGCCGCAGAAGCCGTGGCTCGGGGCGCCGCATTGCGCCGCACTCGTCGCGGCGAGCGTCGCGCTCGCCATCGCGAACTCGCTGCTGCGCGGCCACGGGCTCGAGGAAATTCCGGCGGTAGACGTCGCGGTCGAATCCGGAGGGCTGATGCTCGCCACCACGCTGGTCTGCGCGGTGCCCGCAACGACCTATTGGCTCGCGCGCAAGGCCTGGATGCCGGAGCTGACCCGCTTCGCATGGCTCGCTTGGATCGTCGTCGGTTTCGGGTTCACGTACAGCAACTACCTCACGAGCCTCGCGAAGACTTGAGCCTCGCCAAGAGATGCGGCGTGAGATCCGCGCGAAAACGCGAGAGCTCGCCGACGCCGCAAAGCGTGCGCAGATCCGTCACCTCGAGGCCCTCGTAGCCGCACGGATTGATGCCGGCGAACGGCTCGAGATCCATCGCGACATTCACCGCGAGCCCGTGGTACGAGCAGTGGCGCCGCACGCGCAGCCCGATCGCGCCGAGCTTCTTGCCGGCGACGTAGATCCCGGGCGCATCGCGGCGGGCCGTCGCTGCGACACCGTAGCCGGCCACCGTGTCGATGACCGCGCTCTCGAGCGCCTGAACGAGAGTGCGCGGGTTGAAGCCGAGACGGCGCAGATCGAGCAAGACGTAGACCACCTGCTGCCCCGGCCCGTGATACGTAACCTGTCCGCCGCGATCGATCTGCACGACCGGGATGTCGCCGCTCGCGAGCACGTGCTTGCGGTCGCCCCGCATGCCGAGCGTGTAGACCGGCGGATGCTCGACGAACCAGATCTCGTCGGGCGTCTCCGCGACCCGCTCCGACGTGAAGGTCTGCATGTCCGCCCAGACATCGGGCAGGGGCTTGAAGCCGAGATCGCGTATCGCCAAGCGCGGCGCGGCGTCGGTCACAGCACGATCATGACTTGCGGGGCCGCGACGAGGTCGTTGTAGACGGCGTCGATCTGCTCGCGGCTCTCGGCGCGTACGGTGATCGTGAGGCTGAGATAGGCGCCTTCGCGGCTCAGCTGCTCCGCGACGCGGTGCTCTTCGCCGTAGTGCGCGCGCACGATTGCGAGCGCGGCATCGCGGAACGCGGCTTCGTTCTTGCCGAGCACCTTGATCGGCAGCTCGCACGGGAACTCGAGCAGAGACGAGTCGCGGCTCACTCGAGCAGCTGGCCCAATCCGCTCACGACCTTGGTCCAGACGCCGCCTTCGAGCACGGGCTTGAGCACGACGAGCGGCAGGCTCGTGAGCGGGTTGCCCTCGAACGAGACCCGCATCTCGCCGACCGGCGTGCCAGCGCGCAGCGGTGCGGTGAGCTGCGCCGTGAGATCCGTCGTCGCGGCGAGCGCCGCATAGGTGCCGCGCGGAATCGTCACGAACAGATCGTGCTCGAGGCCAAGCGGGGCCGTCTCGGGCGACCCGCCCGTGACGCGCGCGGCACTGACCGGCTCGCCGGCCGCGTACAGTCGATGCGTCTCGAAGTTCGTGAACCCGTACTGGAGCAGCGCCTGCGCCGCGCTGTTGCGGATCTTCGGCGACTGCGCGCCGAGCACCACCGCGATTAGGCGCATGCCGCCGCGCTGCGCCGAGCTCACGATGCAGTAGCCCGCCGCGTCGGTGAAACCGGTCTTCATGCCGTCGACGCCGAGGTCGCGCGCGAGCAGCGCGTTGCGGTTCTGCTGGGTGATCCCGTTGTAGCTGAACTCGCGCTCGGCGTAGAGCCCGTAGTACTTGGGGAACGTCGAAATGATGGCCCTCGCGAGTACGCCCAAGTCGTGCGCGCTGCTCACGTGGCCGCGCGCGGGCAAGCCCGTCGGATTCTTGAACACGCTGCTCTGCATGCCGAGCGCTGCGGCTCTCTCGTTCATCAGCGTGACGAACCCCTCGACCGAGCCTGCGACGTGCTCCGCGAGCGCGATGCTCGCGTCGTTGCCGGATTGGATCAGCATTCCGTGCACGAGGTCATCGACTCGCACATGCGAATTCACGTCGATGAACATCCGGGAGCCGCCGGTCCGCCACGCCTTCTTGCTGACGAGCGCCTCGTCGTCGAGGTGGATTTCTCCGGCCTCGAGCGCCTCGAACACGATATAGGCGGTCATCAGCTTCGTGAGGCTCGCGGGCGGGACGGGCTCGTCGGCGTCGCTCTCGGAGAGCACGGTGTTGCTGGCGTAGTCGACGAGGTAGTGCTCGGTGGCGGCTACGCGCGGCGGGACCGCATGCGACGCGTCCTGCGCGACGGCGTCGGCGATACCGGCCGTAAGCGCGATCAGAGCGAAGACGAACGAGACTCGAGTCACTACTTTCCCCTAGACGTCAACGTGCGGTCACGAGCTGCGACTCGCCGAAACCGAGCGAGCGCAGCTGGGCACGCACCTGGTCGAATTCCTGGTCGTCGCGCAGCGGGCCGAGCCGCACGCGATGCAACGTGCGCCGCCCATCCTCCTCGCTCACGACGAAGGCGTTCACAAAGCCGTTCGCGCGCAGCCGTTCGACGAGCCGCGAGGCATTGGCCCGGTCGCCGAATGCGCCGACCTGAGCGAATAGCGCGGTTTGAGCGCTCGCGGCCGACCCAGGGCGCGGCGCCGCATCGGCCGACGAGATCAGCGCGATCCCGGCCACTGCGCCGAGGCTCGAGTCGGGCGCAGGCGGCACCGCTTGCGCGGTCGTGACCGGCGGCGTCGAAGGGCTCGGTGCCGGCAGCGGCGGCGCCCCGAGCGGCGGCGCAAGCGCGCGAACTTCCACGCGCGCCGTGCCGCTCTGCACCATGTCGAGCTTCAACGCGGCCGCATAGGAAAGATCGATGAGCCGGTTGTCGACGAACGGGCCGCGGTCGTTGACCTTCACGACGACGTGCTTGCCGTTCTCGAGGTTCGTGACCTCGACCCAGGTCGGGATCGGCAGCGTCGTGTGCGCGGCCGTCATTGCATTCATGTTGTACGTCTCGCCGCTGGACGTCGAGAGCCCGTGAAAGTCGCGTCCATACCAGGACGCGACGCCGCGCGCGCGGTAGCCGTCGCTCGTCGGCAATACGTAGTAGCGCCTGCCGAGCACGTCGTAGAACGGCGGATTGCCACGATCGTTGCGCTGGCTCGCGCTCCCGGAGTCGACCGCCGCGTCGGCGGGCGGCCGCACCGGCCCGTTCGAGGCGCACCCCCACTGGACCGCAATCGCGGCCAAGACGGCGAGTAGGGTCGAGCCGCGCAGCGCGCGCATCACGGACGACCGCTCCGGGCCGCGAGCGCGTCGTGCGCGGCGTCGGCGGCAACCACCGCCGTATCGCGCGCGTTCGGGTTCTCGGTTGCCGCGTAGCTCGAACGAATCGCTTGGCCGAGCTGATGCGCCGCGAGCGCGTACTTCGGGCTGCGGTTGTAGCGCGTGATCACTCGGAAGTTGTGATAGCCGATCCAGAACTCCGAGCCGCCGCCTTGCGCCTCGAGCGCGAACGCCGCCGCCGGCGCGTCGGTCGACTCGCTCGTGCTGAACACGTAGCCCTGCTTCGCGAGCGAGCCCACGGTCTCCGCAAGGTCGAGCGAGTTGGTCGGCTCCGGGCCGCTCCACGCCGCCGAGCGTGTCGCGGAATCGACCACCGGCTCGCCCGTTTTCCAGCCGCTCTTCTTGAAGTAGTTCGCGATGCTGGCGAGCACGTCGGCCCAGTCGTTCCAGATGTCGCGCTTGCCGTCGCCGTCGCCGTCGACCGCGAAGGTCCTGAAGCTCGACGGAATGAACTGGCCCGCACCCATCGCGCCCGCGTACGAGCCCATGGGAGTCTTCGGATCGAGACCTTCCTCGCGCGTGAGCAGCAGGAACTGCTCGAGCTCGCCGCTGAAGAACTTCGCGCGCGGCGGATAAGCGAACGCGAGCGTCGAGAGCGAGTCGAGCACGCGGTACTTGCCGGTGCGCTGGCCGAAATAGGTCTCGACGCCGATGATCGCGA
>Ga0134122_10003290_pt1 | contig 11999 bp, 10 predicted proteins | sample KB302_FD_96461 | JGI IMG/M metagenome (GOLD analysis project Ga0134122, IMG submission 96461) | Terrestrial soil microbial communities without Nitrogen fertilizer from Kellogg Biological Station, Michigan, USA - KB3-0-2 | ecosystem: Environmental > Terrestrial > Soil > Unclassified ...
GTTCTTCTATCTATTGACCTGCGAGTACTGCTTCAGCCACTACGTGACGGCCTTTTTCCTGCTCCTCACGCGCTATCGGCTGCTGCTCGACGACTGGCGGGGATACCTGATCTCCTTCTTCGCGCTGGTGGCGATGGCCAACGTCTACATGAGCTGCTTCGGGCGATTGCGGCAGGAGGTGAAGTCGGAGAAGCTGGACGCGGAGAGGAAGGAGATCGAGCTGGAGGAGGCGGAGAACGGACCTTGAGGTCTACTCGGAGGCCTCGTCCAGCTCCTCGACCTCGGCCAGGATCTCCAGCGCCCGCTCGGCGTCCTCGGGGTGGACCTCGACGCGGCTCATCACCGCCGCCTCGCCGGTGAGCAGGCTGATCGCCGGCAAGCGCTCTTCCATGACACAGGCGTCGATCCCCTCCGACTCCAGGAGAGTCCTCGCCAGGTGTGCCTCCCAAGGGGTGGAGAAGCGGCCGATGGTGACCAGGGCTTCCGGCTCCTCCTCCGCCTCCTCGGCAACGGGAAGAGCATCCTCTTCGGTCACCAGGTAAAGGATCGGCCGGCGCTGGCGCAGCAGCTCGGCGGCGCGTTCAGAGTCCTCGCGGCGGACCTGGAGCTGCACGCCGCCAAGGGTGCTGGAGAGGGCTCCGTAGAGGCGGAAGAAGTGCTCGTCGGCGACGATCGCGTGGATCCCCTCGCCTTCGAGACAGGCCCGGGCGAGCTGCGCCTCCCAGGCCGAGGAGAACGTCTCGACCGTGACCAGCCTTTCCATCTCGTATTCCGGATCCGACATTTCCACCACGTCGCTGCGACATCCCGAGCCTGGGCGCCTTGGGAGGACGTGCAAGATCTTACTCTCCCGCGGTCCGCGGGGCCAAGAAGCTGTCGCTACAGCACCCACTGTCCCGCGCGATGACGCGGCCGAGCACTCCACTAATATGGCCGGAATGCGTCGGTTCCTGATCCTCTGGTTCGGCCAGTCCGTCTCGGCTCTCGGCACCGGTCTCGGCAGCTTCGCCCTCGGCGTCTGGGTCTATCAGACGACCGGCTCCGCCACGCAGTTCGCCATGGTCTCGTTCGTCATGGGCCTGGCGCTGATGCTGGTGATTCCGGTGAGCGGCGCGCTCGCCGACCGCCGGGACCGCCGCCAGCTCCTCCTCTGGAGCGACTTGGGCTCCGGCCTGATGAGCCTGGTCATGGCGGCCCTGCTGTTCAGCGGCTGGCTTCAGCCCTGGCACGTCTATCCGATCGTGTTCCTGAAGGTGAGCTGCACCGCGCTCCAGGGACCGGCGCTGCTGTCCTCGGTGTCGCTGCTCGTGCCGCGCGAGCAGCTCGCTCGGGCCAGCGGCATGACCCAGACCTCGCGGGCCGTCTCCCTGATCATCGGACCGCTGGCCGCCGGCGTTCTGCTGGGGAAGATCGGCTACGGCGGCGTCATCCTGATCGATTGCCTGACCTTCTTCTTCGCGGTGGGGACGATCCTCGCCGTGCGGATTCCCAACCCGCCGCGGCCGGCTGCGCAGGACCGCCAGTCGCTGCTCGCCAGCCTCGCCTTCGGCTGGACCTACCTGCGCCGGCTGCCGGGGCTGTTCGCTCTGGTGAGCCTCTTTGCCGCCACCAACTTCTGCATGGCCATGGTGCAGGTGCTGTTGACGCCTTTGATCCTCAGCTTCGCCTCGCCGGTTGCCCTGGGCACCGTCGACGCGGTGGCCGCCGCGGGCCTCCTGCTCGGCAGCATCGCCTTGACGGTCTGGGGAGGACCGCGGCGCCGGATGGCGGCGATCATGACCTGCTTCGGCTTCCAGGCCCTGATCCTGTTTCTCGGCGGCGTCAAGCCGAGCATCACCTTGATCGCCACCGCCGCGTTCGCCTTCATGTTCACCCTGCCGTTCATCAACGGCTGGACCCAGGTCATCCTGCAGAGCAAAGTCGCGCCGGACGTCCAGGGCCGGGTCTTCGGCGTGGCCAGCATGATCAGCTTGGGCAGCGTTCCCCTGGCTTCGCTGATCGTCGGTCCGCTCGCCGACCGGGTTTTCGAGCCGATGTTCGCTCCCGGCGGCGCTCTGGCCGGCTCCATCGGCCGGTTGATCGGCGTCGGCCCGGGACGCGGCATCGGCTTCCTCTTCGTGCTGCTGGGGACGCTCACCTTCGCCGTCTTGGCCGTGGCCTCGCTCAATCCGCGCCTGCGGTGGCTGGAGAGCGAGATTCCGGACGCGCTCCCGGAGCCGTCCGTCCCGCTCGCGGAGGCAGCCTCAGAGCATCCCGCCGCTGCGCAGTAACGCCCACAGACCGAGCAGCAGGACGCCGAAGAAGAGCGCGGTGAGCGCGGCGGCCCAGATCGCCGCGGCACGGCCCCGCCAGTGCTTGACGATGAGGAACGCACCGGCAGCGCTGAGCAGCGCGAAGAGGAGAAACAACGCCAAGGGCAGCCACAGCTCGGCGGGCTGGGAAGTCATCGACGAGAGAGATTATACGAAGGACTTTCCCCGCCCTCCGTTTGCCGTGCGAGTCCTTCGCGGCCTGTTCCCCGCCGGCGAATCGGCGCGTCGGCGGGGAATGCGCCATTGGCGGGCCGCCGGCTCTCAGTCAAGCGGGGAATAGAGCATTCTGCGGCCTGCGGCTTCCGGGAAGGTGGGGAACGAGCCCCGTTCCGCCGAGGAATCCCCGGGCGGACGGGGAATGGCGCGCGAAAGCCTCGTCGATCTCCGCGTCGGCGGGGAATGCTGACGGAAAGAGGCGCTCGCTAGCTGTAAAACCGCGCCCCGCGCGCCGCCATATCGCGCAGCAAGGCCGCCGGCTGCAAACGTTCGCCGTGCTTCCCGGCGTAGCCATCCAGGCGCTCCACCACCCAGGCGAGGCCGTGCCGGTCCGCTTCGCGCAGCAGGCCGCCGCGGAAAGGCGGAAAACCGAAGCCGAAGATGACGCCCAGATCGACGTCCGCCGAATTGGTGATGATTTCCTCCTCCATGCAGCGGGCGGTCTCGTTGAGCATCTGGAGCCAGCAGCGCTCGACGATCTCGGTATCGTCCACCGGCGCCTCCCGCCAGCCGATCAGGCGATAGACCGCCTCGTCGACCCGCTTGCCGCCCTTGCCTTTCTTCTCTTCCTCGTAGAGATAGAAGCCGCGCTTCGCCTTGCGCCCGAGCCGGCCGTCCTCGATCATCCGCTCGAAGATGGGCGGCGGCGCGACTCGCTCGCCCAGCGCCTCACGGACGACTCCGCCGGCGTGGTGGGCCACGTCGAGCCCCACTTCGTCGAGCAGGGCGAAGGGGCCTACCGGCCAACCCCAGCGGCTCATGGCGCGGTCCACCTGCTCGATGCGTGCCCCCTCGGCCAGCAGCCAGGCGGCCTCGTTGAGCATCGTCCCCAGCACGCGGGAGGTGAAGAAGCCGGGGCCGTCGCCGACCACGATCACCGTCTTGCCCATCTTCCGCCCTACTTCGACCGTGGTGGCCAGCGTCTCCTCCGAGGTGCCGGGATGGCGAATGACCTCGAGCAGCGGCATTTTGTGGACCGGACTGAAGAAGTGCATGCCGACCACGTTCTCCCGCCGCCGGCTGGCTTCGGCGAGACGCCCGATGGGAATGGCCGAGGTGTTGGAAGCGAAGATCAGGTTCTCGGCAGCCACCGCCTCGGTGTCGCGGATGACGCCGCGCTTGACCTCCGGGTCCTCGAACACCGCCTCGATGACGAAGTCGGAGCGCCGCAGCGCGTCGAGCTCGACGGTCGGCAGGATGCGTCCCAGGGCGACCTTGGCCTCCGGCTCGGTGAGCTTGCGGCGCTTGACCAGCTCGCTGAGCTGCTGCTGGCAGAAGGCGTAGCCGCGCCCCACCGCCGCCAGGTCCTTGTCCTTGAGCACCACCCGCACGCCGCGCTGCGCCAGCACCTGGGCGATACCGGCGCCCATGAAACCGGCTCCGAGCACACCGATGGTTTCCACCGGCCGGGCCCCGCGGGCGATCTTCGCCGCCCTTGCTTCCACCCCGTTCTTGGCGAAGAAGATGGAGATGAGGTTCTTGGCCGTCGCGGAGACCACCAGCTCGGAGAAGGCTCCAGCCTCCAGATCCAGGGCGCGCCGCAGCGGCAGCTTCAGCCCCTCGCGCACCAGGCCGATGGCCACCAGCGGCGCCGGATAATGGCCCCCGGTCTTCTCCATCACTCCGGCGCGGGCCTTCTCCCACACCAGCGGACCGCCGAGCGGCGAGCGGGCGAGCAGGTCCGCGGCGCGAGACGAGAGCGGCCGCCTCTTGGCCTTCTCCCCACCGCGCAAGAGCCGTTCCGCCGCCGTCCGTAGATCGGCCGGGTGGCAGGTGTCGTCCACCAGGCCGAGGCGCCTGGCCTTGCGGGCATCCACCTGCTTGCCGGTGAGGATCATGTCGAGAGCGTCCGGCACGCCGATCCGCCGCGGCAGGCGTTGCGTGCCGCCGAGGCCGGGAATCAGCCCGAGCTGTACTTCGGGAAACCCCAGCTTGGTCTTGGGGCTCTCCGTCGCGACGCGGTGTTTGCAGGCGAGCGCCAGCTCCAGGCCGGCGCCCAGACAGGCGCCATGGATCGCCGCCACCGTCGGGAACGGCAGCGCGGCGAGGCGCTCCATCAGCTCGTGGCCGCGCTGCAGCAGGGCAATCACCGACTCCCGGTCGGAGAGCCGCAGCAGCTCCTCCAGGTCGGCGCCGGCGACGAAGCCTTCCGGTTTGCCGGAGTAGATAACGAGACCCTGCGGCCGTTCCCGCTCCGTGACCGCAATCTGTTCCTCGAACCAGCCGAAGAGTCGGCTCGACAGGGTGTTGACCTTCTTTCCGGGGTCGTCCAGCCGCAGCCAGGCGATCCCCTCCTCAAGAGCCAGCGTGCCCGGAGGCGGATCGGCCTGGATGCTCTCAGTTCGGGGTACGGCGTCGATGACCGTCATGAGGCCATCGTAGGAACCCATGCCGCAGTGTGTCAAGGAAGCGGGTCAGTCGAGCTCCTCCAGCGCCTTCTTGGCGTCCTTGAGGTCGGGATCGAGCTTCAGAGCCATCTGATATTCGGCCCGGGCCTGTGCCTTGCTGCCCTTCTTCGCATACACCATACCCAGGCGGAAGTGGGCGTTGGCGAGGGGAGGCTCGTCCGCACCGGGTGCGCACTACGAAGAAAAGGTGGTGGAAGTTGCCCTCTTGACACCGGCAGGTGAGTTCTATGCTATGATGACATTAACCGGTGGAGGGATGTCCTATGACAATGAATGCGTTTTCCGGGCGCGCGGGGCGGCACGCCGCCGTCGTGCTCGCCGGCGCCCTGCTTCTCGGCGCCTCGCCGTTGCTGGCCGACGATGTACCGCCCAAGGCTGGGCCGGACTTCCCGGTCAACACGCACACCTTTGGATCGCAGGACTCACCGGACGTGGTCCGCTATCCCGGCGGCCGCTTCGTGGCGGTCTGGAATGACTGGGGAGCATTCCCCGTCACCGTCAAGGCCCGTTTCTACGATGGGTCCGGTGCCCCCACGAGCGGCGAGATCGGGCTTGCCACGACGACTCTCTCGTTCTCCCCGCCCCGCGTCGCTGCGATGCCGGATGGCGGCTTCGGCCTCGTCTGGCGAGACGTCGAAAAGGTCTTCCTTCGCCGCTTCGACCGCGAGGCGCAGCCCCTGAGCAACGCCGTCGACGTCGACCAGTCCCCCGAGGCGAACCTCTCTCCCGACGTCGCCGCGGACGTCGCCGGCAACATCGCGGTCGTCTGGCTCAAGGATGGAATCTTCGAGGATCTCGTCCTGCTTCGCCGCTTCGACGCCGCGACCAACCCGCTGGGTGATGCCGTCCAGGTGAACCAGAAGCCCGGCCGCGTCCGGCGTTCGCCGCGAGTGGCCATGAACGGCAAGGGCAGCGTCCTGGTGAGCTGGGACGATGACAGCCGTTCCAACGTCACGGAGCGCCGTTTCGACGGTCCGAGCGGCTCCTGGTCCGATGAGGTGCGCCTCGCCGCCCCCTTCGGCGGCCATTCTTCGAGCAGCACTCCCGTGCTCTACGCCGAAGGCGACGGGGCGGTGGTGTTCAGCGATCTCAGAGCCACGGACGTCGGCATCTTTGCGCAGCGGCTGGACGCCGCGGGCAAGCCGCTGGGAGAAGTCGTCGAGATCGGCGGTGGTCTCATCGAGGGCCAGATTCCGGACGTGGCGGTGGACGGCGCCGGCAACGCCTTCGTCGTCTGGACCCGTCCCGAGCCGAGCTTCAGCAGTCGGATTTTCGGCCGGCTCTTCGATCGCTCCTGGCAGCCTCTGGGTGGCGACTTCGCGGTCAGCGCCGATCCGCTCAACCTGGGAACAGACGACTTGGAGCCGGCGGTCGCAGGGGACCCCTCCCGCGGCTTCGTCACCGTGTGGGCCAACGGCCGGAACCCCGACTTCCTTTTCCCCATCCCCCTTCCGCCGCAGATCTTGAACGGGCGGGACGGCAGCATGTTCGGCGTCTTCGGCCAGGTCTTTGGCAGCCCGAAATGCCTCGCCGGCTCGGCGGTGCTCTGCCTCGGCCCGGACGGCCGGTTCGAGGCGCGGGCGAGCTGGAAGATCCCCTCCAGCGGCGAGACCGGAGTCGGCCGCTCGCTGCCGCTCACCCCGGACACCGGCGCCCTGTGGTTCTTCGGTGCGAACAACTTGGAGGCGATGATCAAGGTGCTCGACGGCCGCGCGGTCAACGGATACTTCTGGGTCTACCTCGGCTCGTTGTCGAACGTCGAATACACCATCACCGTCACCGACACCGTGACGGGAAGCCAGAAGAGCTACCACAACCCACCGGGCCAGTTTGCCAGCCAGGCGGACACCAAGGCTTTCGTGGACTCAGAACCGGTGTTCTGTGGGGCCGCGGCGACGGTGGCTCCTGCCCTTCTCCAACGACCGCAGACGTTGCCGGAGAGCGCCGGCTGCGCCGCGTCGCAGGAGAGCCTTTGCCTGGCCGGCGGACGGTTCCAAGTACAGGTCGATTTCGTCGATCCGCGCGACGGCGCCGCGGGACGGGGGAAGGCGATTCCGCTCACCGGCGACACCGGAGTCTTCTGGTTCTTCGATCCGAAGAACCTCGAGGCGATGATCAAGATCCTCGACGGCCGCGGAGCCAACGGCCACTTCTGGATCATTTTCGGGGCGCTCTCGGACGTCGAGTACACGATCACGGTGACGGATACCGAGACCGGAGAGCGGCGGACCTACGCCAACCGGCGCGGCCAGCTCGCCAGCCGGGCGGACCTCGATGCCTTCCCGGGCGGGAACTGAAAGGAGGGTCTCGGATGGCTCGTCTCGCGATGCCGGTTGCGTGCTTGCTGGCGGTCCTCGGCGCGGCTCCGTCCCTCGCGGAGGAGCTGCCGCGCCTCGGGCCCGAGTTTCAGATCAATTCGACCACCAAGGGCCTGCAATTCGCTCCAGCGGTGGCGAGCGACGGGTCCGGAGGCTTCGTCGCGATCTGGATGGGTGAGGTTGGCGTAGGCTTGTTTCAACTCTTCGGCCAGCGTTTCGACGGCAGCGGGGCTGCCCAGGGAGGCGAGCTCCAGATCAGCTCCGGTCCGGGCGTCACGGATGTGCCGCAGATCGCGTCCACCCCGGACGGCGGCTTTGCAGCGGTCTGGACCGGCCCAGGAGTCCGGCTGCGCCTCTTCGGTCCCAGCGGTATCGCCAAGGGCGGCGAGATCCAGGTCAACGATCCCGGCTTCCTCGTGCTCGGCGCGGATGTCGCGGTCAATGGAGCCGGCGAGGTCATGGTCTTGTGGACGACCGGTGGGTCCGACGGGCGGGTCTTCAGCCGGCGGTACGACCCGCTGGGACAGCCGCTCGAGGAGCCGTTCCCGGTCCGATCCCATCGCGACTTCAGCTATGCCAGCGTGGGCTTGGCGGCGGCTCCGGGCGGCGATTTCCTCGCCGTCTGGTCGGAAGGAAACGACCATTTCAGCCTGGATCTCTGGATGCGGCGCTTCGACGCCGGGCGCAGGTCCTGGAGTGATCCGCTCCGCACGTCCACCCCGTCCACCATGTCCTACAACAACGACCCTCAGCCGGTCTTCCGTGCCGATGGCAGCTTCCTCGTGGTGTGGACGAGATTTCCGGTCTTCTTTTATCCGAGCGTCGGCTACCCGGAGGTTTTCGCGCGGAGCTTCGACGCCGCCGGAAGTCCGCTTGGCTTGGAGGTCGAAATCTTCGAAGGCAACTACTACCCCGCCGCCGTGGCGCTCGACCGCGACGGCAATGCGCTGGTGCTCGCCGACGAAGATCTGCACTCTGTCGCGGGCACGCTGTTCGACCGCTCGTGGCACCCGCTGACGCCACGGGTGCAGTTGCATGACGATCAACTGAGCGACAAGTGGGGGCCGGCGGTGGCGGCGGACGGAACGGGCAACTTCTTCGTGGCGTGGACCTCCGGGCTGCCCTATCTCCAGACGCCGAAACCGGTCGGGAGCGATGGCTACCTCTGGGGAGTCTTCGGCCAGCGGTTTGGCGATCCCCGCTGCGCTCCCGGCTCCGAGGTGCTCTGCCTCGGACCGGACAACCGGTTCGAGGTGCGGGCGAGCTGGAAGATCCCCTCCGGCGAGACGGGGATCGGTCGCGGCCGGCCGATCTCGGCTGACACCGGAGCCCTGTGGTTCTTCGGCCCGACCAACCTCGAGGCGATGGTGAAGATCCTCGATGCCCGCGCGATCAACGGCCATTTCTGGTTGTATCTGGGATCCCTGTCCAACGTCGATTACACGATCACCGTCACCGACACCGCGACGGGACAGCAGAGGAGCTACCACAACCCTGCGGGGCAGTTCGCCAGCCAGGCGGATACGCGCGCCTTCGCCGACTCCTCGCCGGCCTCTTCCGTCGCCGCCGCGGCGCCGGAGCTCCAACCCCTGGAGCAGTCTTCAACGGCGGCGGCGGGATGCGCGGCCTCGACCGAGAACCTCTGCCTGGCCGGCGGGCGGTTCCAGGCGCAGATCGATTTCGTCGATCCACGCGACGGCGCCCCGGGACACGCCAAGGCGGTGCCGCTCACCGGCGACACCGGAGCCTTCTGGTTCTTCGACCGGAAGAACCTCGAGGCGATGATCAAGATCCTCGACGGCCGCACGGTCAACGGCCATTTCTGGATCCTCTACGGAGCGCTCTCCGACGTGGAGTACACGATCACGGTGACGGACACCGCGACCGGCGAGCAGAGGACCTACATCAACCCGCGCGGCCATCTCGCCAGCCGGGCGGATGTCAAGGCTTTCCCGGGAGGCTCGAACTAGCCTTCCGAGCCGGGCTCTTCCAGGGTTTGCACGATCTGGGTGACCTCGACCTCGGCCTTGCGGATCTTGCCGCGGCAGAGGTCGAGGAGCACGGCGGCGCGGCGCAGCTCCTCGGCGAGCCGGTCGACGTCGATCTCCTCGCCTTCGATGCGCTGGAGGATGCCCTCCAGCTCGTCCATGGCCTGGCGGAAGCTCAAGACCGGCTCGCTCGGAGCCGGGGCGCCGAACGGCAGTCCGGTGTTTCGCGGTTCGTTCATGATTCCTCCACGCGGCTCCCGAAGTGCCCGCCGGCGACGCGGGTGGTGATGCGGTCTCCGGGCCGCACCTGCTCCGGCTGACGGACGATGCGGCCGGAGGCCTCGCGCGTTAGGCTGAACCCCCGCTCCAGCGTGCGCTCCGGGGCGAGCTGCAGGCAGAGACGCTCGATGCCCTGCAGCGTTGCGGCCGCCTCGCGCACCCGGCCGCGGGCGACGCCGGCGATGCGCTCGCCGAGCTGGCTGCGTTCACGCGCGCCGGCCGCCAGCCGCCGCGGCGCCAGCTCGGCCAGCCGGCCGGTCAGCTCGCCGTGGCGGCGCGCGGCTTCCCGCAGCGCGCTGCGGCCGATGCGGCCGAGGGTGCGGGCGTGCTCCTCGATGCGTGCCGCCGCGGCGGCGAGACGCATCCGCGCCAGGTTCACTCCGCGCTCGGCCCGGCCCAGCGCCTCGCGGCCGGCGCGCAGCGGCTCCATGGCCTCGCGCAACAGCACCCGCCGCGTCTCGGCCAAGGCCCCTTCGGAGACGGCCACGCGCCCGACGAGATACTCCGCCACCATGGTCGGCGTCTTCAAGGCGAGGTGAGCCGCCAGGTCAGCGATGGAGGTGTCGATCTCGTGCCCGAGGCCGGTCAACACCGGAAAGGGCGCGCGGGCGATGGCCTCGGCGATGGCGCGGCTGTCGAACGCCGCCAGGTCGGTGCGCGAGCCGCCGCCGCGGATCAGCACCGCGCAGTCCACCGCCAGACCGGCCAGCGCGGCGAGCGCGGAGACCACGTCGCGCTCCGCTTCGCGCCCCTGCACGGCGGCGTGCACGAAGAGCACGCGGAAGCCGTAGCCGCTCTCGCGCAGACCGGAGAGGAAGTCGTGGTAGGCGGCGCTGCCGTGCGAGGTGATGAGCGCGACCGCCAGCGGCAGATCGGCGAGCGGCACGCCGCGGTTGCGCTCCAGCAGGCCGGCGCCGGCGAGCGCCGCCAGGGTCTCCCGCCGCCGCCGCTCCAGCAGGCCGAGACTGAACGCCGGATCCACCTCGCGCACGCAGAGCTGCAGCCGGCCGCCCGGCGCGTAGAAATCGAGGCCGCCCCGGCAGCGGATCTGCACGCCGTCCGTGATCCGCTGCTGGGAGGCGGCGAGCAGGCGCTGGACCTTCGCGAAGTCCGTCTTCCAGATCACCGCGTCGAGCTTGCCGACGATCTCGTCGTGCTCGCCCTTTTCGACCAGCTCGAAATAGAGGTGCCCGCGCGCGCTCGGCTTCACCCGCTGCGCCTCGCCGGCCACCCACACCGCGGGGAAGCCCTCGCGCAGGAACTCCTGCACCTCGCCGCAGAGCTGGGAGACGCTGTAGGTCGACTGGAACAGGGGGAGAACGGTCAGGCGGAGCTCCGCGGCCCTGGCGGCCTCAATGGTACGACTTCAGCTCCTTGGTCGAGGAAAGCGGGATCGACTCCGCCCACTCCACCGCCTTCTTCTCGCCGGCCGTCAGCTTGCTCAGGAAGTCCACCGCCTCATCGCGCTCGCGGAACAGCCGCCAGATGAAGGTATGGCCGGCGGGCGCGGTGAAGTAGGTGTAATGCCGGGCGCCGTTCGACAGGTCGAAGCCGAGGTTGGACTCGCCGTTGACCCCGACGCAGGCCAGGGCGATGGCCCGGTAGGCCAGCGCCAGCGCCTTGATGGCGTCCTCGTAGTCGCCCAGCTCCTCGCGGGAGAGCGGCGAGTGGTAGACGGCGATCTTGGCGCCGTCCTCCTCCGCCAGCAGGTTATAGGGGATGTCGTTGCGGTCCATCGCGTCCTTGGTCTCGCTGGTGGTGACGAAGACGTCCTCCGTTCCGGCCACCTTGTAGGTGATCGCGTAGACCTCTTTGTCCAACTGGGCAAACGTCTCGGCGAGGATGCTCTCGTCCTCGATCGTGAAGTAGTAGAGACGGTTCATCATGCGTCGCGCAGCCATATCGGCAAATCCTCCAAGCAATCGCTTCGAACCGGTCCGCAGGGCCGCCGTCGGCGACGGAACCCGAGGACCCGGGGGAGCTTGTACGGGTGGAACGGGGTGGCGGGCCGAGATCTTGTCTACGTCCCCCGGCGCCTCAGTGTATCAAACCGTTACAACCCCCCGCCGTCTTCCCTGAAGGGGCGCGGCCGCGGCGGCAGGAAGAGGCCGAGAAGCAAGCCGGTCGCGCAGCCGCCCAGGTGGGCCGAGTTGTCGATGCCTTTCACCGAGAAGCCGAAGACAACATTGACCGCCGCCCAGAACAGGAGCTGCATGAGGAGCGACTTGGCCTGCGGGGTGAGCATCTCGCGGCGCTTGACCAGGAATCCGATGAGGGCTCCGAGCAGACCGAAGATGGCCCCCGACGCGCCGGCCGAGAGCGCGACCCGATTGAACATCACGCTGGCGAGGGAGCCGGCGATGCCGCTGAGGAAGTAGGTAAGGAGCAGCTTGCCGGAGCCGAGCAGGATCTCGAACAGACTGCCGAGCTGGTAGAGCGCATAGGCGTTCACCGCCAGGTGCAGGGCGCCGATATGGA
>Ga0134122_10003292_pt1 | contig 11990 bp, 21 predicted proteins | sample KB302_FD_96461 | JGI IMG/M metagenome (GOLD analysis project Ga0134122, IMG submission 96461) | Terrestrial soil microbial communities without Nitrogen fertilizer from Kellogg Biological Station, Michigan, USA - KB3-0-2 | ecosystem: Environmental > Terrestrial > Soil > Unclassified ...
CAGGTCAGCGAGGGCACGATGCTGGTGAAGGTGGAGGCTGCCGATTCGTCGTCCTGAACTTGTTTCAGGACCCATTTCGCCGTCCGCATTGCATGTCTCCGCATTGGATGCTGAACCAAGTTCGGCATGACGGGTTGAAGCCCCATGCGCCCGACGATCTTCGTCACCCTCGCCTTCGCCGCGGCCGCCGCCGCGCCGCTGACCGGCTGCGTCACCGACGAGCCGCAGGGCGGAGCGGCGATGGCGCTGGTCAATTCGGCCGGCCAGTCGATCGGCGGCGTCCGCGCCTGGCAGACGCCCGGCGGAGTCAGCTTCCGCGTGACCGCGTCGGGCCTGCCGCACGGCATCCACGGCATCCACCTGCACAGTGTCGGCCGCTGCGACCCGCCCGATTTCGCCAGCGCCGGCAGCCACTGGAACCCGGCCGGGCGCAAGCACGGCCTCAACAACCCCGCCGGCCCGCACGCCGGCGACCTGCCCAACGTCGAGGTCGCCGCCAACGGGGTGCTCGGCGCGACAGTGGTCGTCTCCGGGGCAAGCATGGCGAGCCTGCTCGACGCCGACGGCTCCGCGCTGGTGATCCACGCCGCGGCGGACGACAATATGACCGACCCGAGCGGCAACAGCGGCGCGCGCATCGCCTGCGCGGTAATCAGCGGAGCGCCCGAGCTGCGCTAGTCAGAGTTCCTTTTTCTCCGGGTTCCAGCCCTTCACCGTCACCTTGCCATAGTCGAGCGTGACCGAGCCGGGCGCGCAATTGCTGATCACCACGTCCTTGAGTTCGTAGCGCATGCTTCCGCCGGCGAATTGCGCGCCGCCGTAGCGCGCGCCGACCGTGCAGCCGGGCAGGCTCGCCTTCACCGTCAGGCTGCCGCGCTGGGGCGGCCCGGTCAGCTCGCTTTCCGAGCCGAGGCCGCCGTCGCGCGGCGGCGGCGGATCGTGGGTCACGGTCCGATCCGATGCGCCGAGCATCGAATGGCCCCCGGTCGAGGCACTGTCGCCCATGCGGTCCTGGCGCTGCAGGTCCTTGGGCATGTCGTCTGCCGCGCTCGAGGCGGCGGGCGGCTTGTAGAAAACCTCACCGGACACGGTTCGGGCAGTCGACTGGCGCGGGCCCCAGTGCCAGGACTGGACCTGGAGCTGCTCACCCTTGGAGGTCGCCCGCCCGCCCAAGATCTGGCCGGTCAGATAGAGATGGGGTTCATTGTCGAGGATCGGCTTGGCTGCGACGACCGGCAAGGCCAGCGCGGCGATGCTGACGGCGAGAATGAGTGTGCGGCGCATCTAACCCTCCCTTCGGACGAGGTGCGACTGGCGCCGAGAATAAGCGTTTCGCCGCGCGGCCGCCAGCCGCGCCGCGGCTTAAACCGTCCTTAGGAATGGCCCGGTTAGTAACTGCGGCCATGTTGAAGAAGCTTCTGATCGGCCCGTTGCTTACCGCCGGCGGATGGCTGGCGGGCAGCTATTACGGCGCCAGCGCGGAACAACTGGTCCACAAGGATCCGGCGACGACCTACGCCGCGATCGAGCGGGCGATCTCGAACGCCCGCCAGAGCGGGACGATGACGCTCGAGGGCGGCCGTCCGGTGCCCTACGAGCTCCAGGTCGAGCGCAGCGACGGTGAGCGGCTCGTCGTCCACTTGCTGTTCGACGGCCGCGAGGGCGCGGAAACCGAGCTTCGCTTCGCGCCGCATGGCGACGGGGAAACCATGATCACCGCCCGGGTCCATGGCGATCGGGCCGTCCTCGGGGCGGCGCTTGCCGGGACCGACAAGGCGCGGCTCGCCTGGGCGCCCGACTGGATGCTCAACCTTAGCGCCAGGCCCCTGCTGCGCCAGCTGGCGGAGCAGATCGACCGGGGCGACGCGGTCGCCGCGGCGCCGGGCTTCCTGTCGCAGGCCGACTGGGAATCGCAGCTTCCGGCCGACCAGCAGCAGCAGGTCCAGCAATGGCGGCAGTACGAGGCGAGCCGGCCGATGGTCGACCCCGACCAGTCGGCCAACGCCTTCCTCGGCAACGGCGAGTAGCGAGGCCGACCCGCGCCCGGTTGGATTTGTGCCGCGGTTTTCCATACAAGTTGCAGCGCCGAATCGACTTGCTCAGCCCGGGGGACGAGCAATGCGGTCAATCATCATGAAAATTAGGGGGAGCTGATGTTCACTTCGCTCGTGCGGGGTCTTCCCCGCATGCTCGCGCTTCTGGCGCTCGGGCTGTTCTTCATCATCATTTCGGTCCCGGTCGCGCGAGCGATCAACATGGCCGAGATCGCGCCGTCGATCTGGTACATCGGCTGGGCCTTCCTGGTCGCGCTGATCGTCGACGTCGTCAGGCGGATCATCATGCCGCGCCTCGACTTCCAGGAGACGGCCTGGGCCGCGATCAAAAGCGGCAACGTCGCCGCCGGGCTGGTCGTGCTCGGCATCTCGATCTTCCTCGGGGCGTTCGTGATCGCCTCGGCGGGCCTGCTGAGCCAATGAGGCGCTGCGCGCGGCTGGTCGCCGTCGCCGCGACCGCCGGCTGCCTGACGGCGGCCGGCGAACCGCAAATCCCGCCGCAGGCGCTGCAATATTTCCCGCACATCAGCGAGGACGCGGCCGACACGCTGCGTCATGACTTTCGCCCGGAGATGCTGGCCTCCCAGGTCGAGCAGGAAAGTTGCATCACCCTCACCCATTCGCGCTGCTGGAACCCCGAAGTCGAATTCAAGACGGCGCGCGAATATGGTTTCGGACTTGGCCAGATCACCATCACCTACAAGAACGGACGGGAGGTCACCAACCGGTTCAAGGAGCTGCAGAAGGACCACGACCCGATGCTCGCCCAATGGCGGTGGGACGACCGCTTCAACCCGCGTTACCAGCTGCGCGCGCTCGCCGTCGTCGACCGCGACTGCCTGCCCTATGCGCTGGGCGCGACCGGGGAGGACAAAGCCGCGATGGCGCTGGCCTGCTACAACGGCGGCCCGGGCAAGAAGAGCAAGTCGGGCGCCGGCCTGCAGGCCGACCGGATCATCTGCCGCGCGACCGCGAACTGCGACCCCAATCGCTGGTGGGGCAACGTCGAGAACACGTCGAACAAGGCCAGGGTGCCCAAGGTCGGCTACAAGCAGTCGTTCTTCGCGATCAACCGCGAATATCCGCGGCGGATCCTGCGCGAGCGAATCGCCAAATACCGCGCCTACGACTGGAATTCGATGCCCTGGTCGGTCGGGTGAGACGCAATCAGCGTTAAACTCCCGTTTACACGATTGAGCTAAGGCAGATTCGCGAAAAAACGGGGTATTTTGCGATGGACGCCGGCGGCGGTTCCGCCTTCTCGAACCTCGATTCCGCTCCGGCCGACCGGAGCGAGCGCCGACCCGTAAGCCTGCGCGGCTATGCCATCCTCGCCGACGGCGGCCACCATCCGATCACCGTCCTCGACCTTAGCTATGAGGGCTGCGGGATCGAGGCCGCGACTCCGCTCGAGCCGGGCCAGCCGCTCAAGCTCTCGGTCCTTCGCCGCGGCGCGATCGACGCAGTCGTGCGCTGGAGCCGGGACGGCAAGGCCGGGCTGGTCTTCACTGCGCCCGCAGCCGCGGCGCGGGCGCGCGGGCCGCGGCGCAGCGCGCGCATCGAGCTCGCCGCCGACGTCGTCCTGCGCCGGATCGGCCGGTCGAGCTTCCGGGTCGCTGCGACCGATGCCTCGCCCGACGGCTGCAAGGTCCAGCTGGTCGAACGGCCGTCCGAGGGCGAGCGCGTCCTCGTCAAGTTCGACGGGATCGAGCCGCTCGAGGCGGAAGTGTGCTGGATCGACGGCTTCACCGCCGGCCTGCACTATGTTCGGCCGATGCACCCGGCCGTGTTCGAGCTGCTGGTCGAGCGCCTCAAGGGCTGACCGCGCCCGGCGGCTAGCTCTTCGGGCCGAGCCCCACGCCGCCTTTTTTCTTGCCCGCATCCTTCTTCGGCTTGCGGACTTCCTTGTTCGAGCGCTTCTGACCCTTGGCCATGCTGTCCCTCCCTAATAGCGGCGGTAGGCGTCGTTGCGGTTGACGCGAACGTTGCTGACATAGCCGCGATAATCGACGTCGCAACGGAACGTCAGGTCGCCCGCGGCATAGGCCTGGTTCTGGTAGCCGTAGGGCCGGTTGCCGATATAGCGCTGGCCGCCGTACATCCCGGTGTCGAGCAGGCCGCGGACGCGCAGCCCGCCGGAGCGCCGCTCGACGTTGGTGATCGCGGTGACCCGCATCGCCGGGGCGGCGATGCCCTGCTGATAGCCATAGCCCTGCTGGTACCCATAACCTTGCTGGTAGCCGTAGCCGCGATACTGGGACTGGGCCCGGACCATCGCCGCGCTGGCGCAGCGCGAGACGGCCTGGCGGTCGGTGACGTTGTAGCGATTGCCGAGCAACTGGTTGACGATCTGGTCGATCGCATTGCCGCCGTAGCCATACTGTTGCTGCGGATAATAGCCAGGCGGATAGGCCTGCGGCGGGTAGGACTGGGGCGGGTAGGGCTGCGGATAATATTGCGCGGCGAGCGGAGCGGCGGCGAGTGCACCCAAGGCGGCGGCGAGCAATTTGGCGAGGTTCGTCATGAGCGAGTTCCTTCGTTCCACCCCGGAAGATGCCGGTGAGTCCGGCAGTCTCAACGATTCTACTGCTGTCGGGATGCATGGCAACTGCAGATGAGAGCCTCAACAATCACGAACGGGGGAGCTGCACGACAGCATTTTCGCTTTGTGCTATGGGCGCTGTCCGTGCCGATCGAGGAGGGGGAGACTCCGATGGGCACGTTCGCACTTCGAATTTCGGTTGGCATTGCGGCGCTGATTCTCGCGTCGGGCGCTGCGGCGCAGGACGACCCGCAGGAAGGCCGAAGGATGATCGTTCAGTTTCCGCAGAGCCGGATCCTGAGGATCAACTGGACGGACGTCCCGTTGCACGACCCGAGCGGGAACGTGGTTGCGACCATGTCCTACAGCAACGGGCGCGACGGGACTCGCATGATTCGATTTCTCGATGCCGACGGCAATCTGATCAACATGCTCGGAGGGAAGTCGTCGATGGCGCCGTCATCCTCCGGGGGAGGGTCGAATCCGCTACGCGGGGACCCGCTTCCCGCGCTGGTTGAGGTGCAACCACCGAATAACAATTACCGGTCATACGGAGCATCCGAACTCGGCTACCTTAAGGAGCAGGTCGAGTATTTGAAAAAGCAGGTCCGACTGCTCACCGATCGAATCAATGACGCGGCAGCCAGATAAGCCCGCGCGGGGAAACTTCGTCGGTGCCTGGCGCGCGCAATGGCCGAACATCGCCGCGGCGCTGACCGTCTCGTTCCTGCTGTTCCTGATCCCGACGGCCTTCGCTTCGGTGCGCAATTGGCTGTGGCCGCCGCCGGTTACCTATCCGGTTGTGTGTACGGCCGAGCCGGTGTGGCGCGGCGGCAATCAGCGCCTGGTCGAGATCTATTTCGTCAACACCGAGAATGTTGAACTGACCGGCGAGCGACTCAACGAGCGGCTGAGCGCCGCGCTCGGTGATAGCGCCAAGAGCGCCAGCACGGCTGTCCTGTTCCCCTACCAAGAGGGCGAGCCCAAGGCCGCGAGCGCAGTCGCTGATGGCAAATTCAACAAGGGCAAGGGGGAACTTGCCGTGCAGCTCACCGACCGGGGCGTCCGCGTCCAGCCGGTGTGGATGGCCGCCTACGCGATCCTCCGCGCCAATGTCGTCTTCCCGGTCGAGGACGACAGCATCGAGTTCGACCGCGGAGCGAAAATCACTGCAGGCATGTTCGACCTGACGCAGCCGGAAGCGGGCTGTTTCACGCGGTGAGGGGCCGGTCGGGACCGCGGCCGCGGCAGGCGCGTTGAGGCCCCGTGCGCAAGGTCACCTATGGCGGCGCGACCAGCCTCGACGGCTTCCTCGCCGGGCCGGGCGAGAGCCTCGACTGGCTCAAGTGGAGCCAGGACGCGGCGGCGATCTCCCGGGCCAGCTTCGAGGGCGTCGACGCGATGCTGATGGGCCGCAAGACGTTCGAGCTCGCCTGGGCCAAGGGCGGCGGCCCGCCGGTCACGGCGGTCACCACCTACGTCTTCTCGCGAACCCTCGAGCGCCTGCCCGAGGGCGCGACCGGCGAGCTGGTCCGCAGCGACGCGGTCGCGTTCGTGCGGCAGATGAAGGCGGCTGAGGGCGGCAATATCCTGGTGATGGGCGGCGGCGAGCTCGGCACTGCTCTGGTAGAGGCCGGGCTGGTCGACGAGCTCGGCTTCTCGATCCACCCGGTGCTGCTCGGCGGCGGGGTGCCGGCGCTGTGCCCGATGACCCGCCGGGTCGACCTCGAGCTGCTCGAAGCGCGGCCGATCGCGGAAGGGTGCGTGCTGGTGCGCTATCGGGTGGTGAACGGGGACAGCACGTCTGCCGCATGATATGGCACCAGCCCACGCCAGCAGCGAAGGGGCAGGGTGGCCATGACCGCGTTCAACGCCGTGCGTTTCCAGGTGAAGCCGGGCCGCAACCAGGAGTTCCTCGACGCTCACCAGCGAGTCGACCGCGACTGGCCCGGCCTGCGGCACGTCAATCTCATACAGACCGGCGAGCAGAGCTACTGCATCATCGGCGAGTGGGACGACATGGACGCGATGGCCGCGGCGCGGCCCAACATGATCGCGACCCTCGACACGTTCCGCGACTGCCTCGACGGCGAAACCGACCCGGTGTCGGGACCGGTGGTGCTGGCGCTGAAATAGCGTAGTCCCGCGCGGAGGGGCGTCGGTGAGCAACTTCGAGTTCGTCTTTTCGCTGTTCGGGCTGCTGCTCGGCCTCGCCCTGGCCGAGGTGCTCGGCGGCCTTAGCGACGCGCTGCAGGAGCGACGCAAGCTCAAGGTCGGCTGGCTCACACCGCTGCTCGGCCTGCTCCTGGTGCTCGACATCAGCTCCTTCTGGACGGTCGCATGGAGCATCCGGGACGCGTTCCGGCCCGATTATTTCCACCTGCTCTGCGGTGTGCTGATCACCGGCACTTATTATTTCGCCGCCTGCCTGGTCTTCCCCAAGGATCCCGCCGAGTGGCCCGACTTCGACGTCTATTACTTCCGCCACAAGCGCGTGGTGCTCGGCGGGGTCACCTTCTGCAACGTGCTGGCCTATGCGGCGCAGCAGGCGCTCGGCGCCGAGCCGCTGGCGGCACCGCTCGACAAGCTGGTCGCGGCGTTGTTCTTTTCCGGTCTGCTGGCCGCGATCTGGGCGCCGGGCGGACGGCTCAACCTTGCGCTCCTCGCCTTCCTGGTGGTCCAATATCCGGTGTTCGCGAGCCTCTACATGCTCGGCTATGGGCCGGGGTCGTTCTAGGGTAAGGGGCGCCGCGCATGACGAGCTTCGAATTCGTCTTCTCGCTGGGATCCTGCTCGGCCTCGGGCTCGGCCAGGTGCTGACCGATCTCGCCACCGGCGAAAGCTTCTGCCGAGTCGACCGACGAGCGCGCGAAGTGCGGGCCTTCGACAATGCTGCGACCTAGGGGCCCGGCGACCCGGCCGATCCTGTTCATCCAGGGCGGCGGGGCGGGCGCCCACGACCAGTGGGACGACAGGCTCGTCGCCAGCTTGAGCGCCGCGCTCGGCAAGGGCTGGCGGGTGCGCTACCCGCGGCTGCCCGGCGAGGCCGACCCGAGCTATGCCGGATGGGCGCCGGCGATCCGCGCCGAAATCCTCGCGTCGCGCGAGGCGATGAAGCGGGACACGCGACTGCTGACAGGCTCGCCGCTGCCGCGCGGCGACAAGCCGCTGGCCGTCGTCGGTCATTCGCTCGGCGGCACGATCCTCGCCGCCGCGCTGGCGGAGGAGCCGCCCACGGTCCCGCTCACCGCGATCGTCCTGGTCAGTGCGCCGTTCGTCGGACAGGGCGGCTGGCCGGAATCCGGGTTCGCGCTTCCGGCGGACCTCGGCGCGAAGCTGCCGCCGCGGGTGCCGGTGTACATCTTCCACGGCCTCGCCGACGACACCGCCCCGCCGGCCCACGCCGACCTGTGGGCGCGGGCGATCCCGCAGGCGGTTGTGCACAAGCTGCCGGGTCGCGATCACCAGCTCAACGACGACCTCGGCGAGGTGGCGGCGGTGCTGCGGGGAATGCGCGGCTAAGGCGCCTGGCCGGCGTCGGCGCGGGCTTTGGCCAGCTCGAGCTCGAGCTGCGCGACCCGCAGCCGCGATTCCGCCGCCTGCCGCCGCTCGCTGCGCCAGCCGAGGATCACGCTCGAAATGGTGCCAAGCCCGGTGAAGCACAAAGCGGCGAGGCCGAGCACCAAGCCGGCATTGCTCTGCGTCGTCAGGCAGCCTTCGCAGCCTTGCGGCGCGCTCTTTTGCAGCGAGAAGTAAGCGAGGAAGGCCAGCAGCAGGAGGGACGCCACAGCGAACCATTTCGCGGCCCGGAACCAGCGGCTTCTGCCCGGCTTCGCCATCGGCGGAGACTAGCATGCCCGTTGCGACTTGTCCTGAGCCGGCGCGCGTCCCTCAGCCGAACCGGGTGGTGCTGACCGCAGCGAGGCAATCGAAATGCAGCGGCAGGGTCTGCTCGTCGAACTGGGGTCTCTTCACGGGACCGACCGGCTTCTGGACGCGGAGGCGGACAAGGGCGGCGGGAGCGATCGCCTGGCCGCACATCGCGCAGGGCCGGCCGTCGACGTCGGCGTCGTCGTCGGGCAGCGGCGCGCGGCCGGCCCAGTGGCGATGGAGGGTCAGCGCGACCTCGGGGCGCAGCACGCGCTTGAGGCACTCCTTGTGGCAGGCGGTCTCGTTGAGCATGTAGCCGGGCGTGTCGAGGTCGACGCGGATCAGGCGCAGGATCGTCCCCCACGGCACCAGCTCGCCGCAGAAGCGGCAGAGATGGCCGGTGATGAAATTGGGGTCGCGGCGGCGGGGCATGCGCCCCGATAGCGCGTTGCCGCGGCGGCCGCATAATGTTCCGTCATGTTCGTCAGGCCTTCGGGCCGAGCCCCCGCATCGAGGGCGCGGCGGCAGTGGCCTTCCTGGGCCTGGCCGCCTTGGGCTTGCGCACTTCCTTGTTCGAGCGTTTCTGACCCTTGGCCATGATCGTCTCCCTCGTCGAGCTGAAGAGCCGGCGGCGCGACTGCCGCGCCGCCGGGGTTCGTCAGTGACTAGCCGCGATAGGTATTGTTGCGGCCGATGCGGAGGTTGGTGACCTGGCCGCGATAGTCGACGTTGCAGCGGAAGCTAAGGTCGCCCTGGGCATAGCCCTGGCCCTGGTAGCCGTACTGGCCGCCATACTGGCCGCCGTACTGGCCGCCGTAGCCCGAGCTCATCAGGCCGCGCACGCGCAGCCCGTTGTTGCGGCGCTCGACGCTGGTGATGGCGGTGACGCGCATCGCCGGAGCGGCATAGCCCTGCTGGTAGCCGTAGCCTTGCTGATACTGGCCGCCATAGCCGCCGCCGCGATACTGCGACTGGGCCTGGACCATGGCCGCATTGGCGCACTGGCTGACCGCGGTGCGGTCGGTGACATTGTAGCGGTTGCCGAGCAGCTGGTTGATGATCGCGCCGACGCTATTCTGCGCATAACCCTGCTGGCCGTAGCCGTAAGTCTGGCCGTAGCCGTAGCCGGGCTGGCCCGGATAGGGCTGCGGGACCTGCTGCACCGGGTAGCTCTGGTAGGGGTAGCTCGACTGAGCTGCGGCCGGAACGGCGAGCGCGCCCACGGCGGCTGCCGCCGCCAGGAAATGGAAGATTCTCATTTGGGAATTCCTCGGTTCTCGCCCGGGAAACGCCGGGGAGTTCAAGGTGTAGAACGCGTATCATACGAATAAGACGCATGAACCTCAAACAACAAGAGCGGAAGGGCCGGTGTCGGGTCCCCGACATTAGGCGAATCCGCCAAACAAGCGTATCAGGGCGCATCACCGCCAATGGCCCGGCGCAGCGGTGACCGAGAGAGACTGGAGAGCTCCCGCTGACGTCAGGAGCCTCACATGCCCTCGGCCCCCAAGATCACCTACCGCGTCTATTGCTTCGACGCCGCCCGCCACATCCTCAGGGTCGACGAGCTCGACGCCGCGGGCGACGAGGACGCGATCGCCAGGGCCCAGGCCCAGGGCTTCGGCGACAAATGCGAGATCTGGGACGAGAAGCGCCTGGTGGCGCAGCTCGCCGGCGAGCGGCAGACCGGCTGAGCGGCCGGCGGTCGCGGCGCTAGGGCAGGCTGGCGCGGTCGCGGGGGAACAGGTCGAGGGCGAGGCGGATCAGGATGACCGTCATCAGGGTGACGGTCACCACCCCGCCGATCGGCTCCGGCAGCCAGACGTGCGCGAAGCCGAGGAAATAGAGCGCGATGAGGACGATGGCGAGCAGGAACACCGCCCATGCCCGGCTGCTCGGCGCCCCGCGCGCCCGGGCCAGCCACGGCGCCAGGACCACGAAGGTGACGATGAGATAGAAGCCGACGTCGGTCATTGCTGCCTTTCGCCCCGAGGCTAACGCCGGGCGCCCGGCCAGGCAATTTCGGGTGGGGGAGGGGGTGTGTCAGCTTCGCCGCCCGCGGCCCGCGGAAGTTGCCAAAGTTGTGCCCTCAACGCGCGCGCGCGAGTCCGGCGCGGCGAAAGGCAGCAAACGCAGCGATGACACGCGCGTGCGCGCAGGGCGCTCGCGAGGGTCGCGGTGTGGCGGCGAAGGAAGGGCGCGATTCGGGCGCGGCTCCTTATTCGAAAGGCTCAGGCGAGGCATCGCCGAGCTTAAGGCACAGACCGGGTGAAATAGGACAGCATTTTCTCACGCGAAGCCGCGAAGCCGCGAAGGATTTGCAAACCTAACGAATTGGCCCAGTCTCTTGCCGCGCTCGTGCTCGGGAGCGAGTCGCAACGGGGAGCACCAGCGATGAGCCTCTGGTCCAGGGCGATCGGCGCGCCGCTCGCCGCCTTGCTCGGCTTCCTCGGCCTGCTCGCCGGCGCCTGTCTCTTCGGCTTCTGGGTGATTTACGGCCGCAATCCCGGCCCAAGCACGTTGGATTACGAGCTCGCCAAGACCCTCCTGCAAATGGGGGCGGTGTCGGTCGCCGCGGCGATCGTCAGCCTGCTCGCGTTCAATTACCAGCACCGGACCCAGGCCAGCCAGCGCGAGCTCGAGACCGAGCGCGAGCGCCGCCACCGAACTGCCGAGAAGGACCGCGACGAGCGGCGCCAGGAGATGCGGCAGAATGCCGAATTGATGGCGCGCCGGGCCGACTATGTCGACGAGCTGCTGAAGTCGACGCTGAGCCGAGTGACCGAAAGCTACAATGCCGCAAAGCGCGCCCGCCGGCAGCTGCGCGCACTTGCGCGTTATGAGACCGAGGCCGGCGAAATGATGATCCGCGCGTCGGTGTACGACGAGTGGATGGCACGGCTGAACGACGCCCAGCTGGATCTCGAGTCGGTCAAGCGCGACGTCGACGTCAGCCGCGGTGCCTATCCGTCGGCCAAAGAGATGTTCGTCTGCCTCAAGCGGATGGAGGATTATCTCCGCGCGGTGCGCAAGGAATATGAGGAAGCGCGATGGCAGGCCGACGGCGACCTGCCGCTCGATTCCCTCGAGCGGCTGGTCGACTTCATCGGCAAGAAGAAGGCGAGCAAGGCGTTCAGCGAGGAGCTGCAGGACCAATATGCGGAGCTCCGGCAAATGGTCCGAAGCAACCTGCTGAACGCGCGTTTCGCGCCGGTCACTCCGCCGGAGGCGGCCGAGCCCGGCGCGGTGGACGCACCGTCGCCGACACCGGAGTAGGTGGGCGGGGGTTGGGAACAGGACAGCACTCTCTTTTCACGCGAAGGCGCGAAGGTGCGCCGAAAAGCCCGGCCGGATCGCTCCGGCCGGGCCCTCGCGTGACGTTCTGCGATTAAACGGTCTGCAGGTTCAGCGCGCGGACCTGGTCGTTGGTCTTGCCCGATTCATAGGACAGGCGCTGGCCGATTGTCGGGTCAATCTTCGTGTCCCACGCAATCGCGCTCTTGTCGAAGCGGATGAGGTCGCCG
>Ga0134122_10003294_pt1 | contig 11988 bp, 12 predicted proteins | sample KB302_FD_96461 | JGI IMG/M metagenome (GOLD analysis project Ga0134122, IMG submission 96461) | Terrestrial soil microbial communities without Nitrogen fertilizer from Kellogg Biological Station, Michigan, USA - KB3-0-2 | ecosystem: Environmental > Terrestrial > Soil > Unclassified ...
AATTTGCCCACCACGCGCGGCGCGCGCCGGCCGGCTTCCCAGGTGTAGAGCTCTTCCTTGATCTGGTATTCGATCAGCTGGCGCTTTTCCTCGACCACGAGAATTTCCTCAAGCCCCTGCGCGAAGCGCCGCGCGCCCTGTGGCTCGAGCGGCCAGGACATGGCGACCTTGTAGACGCGCAAGCCGATGTCGCGCGCGACGCTCTCGTCAATGCCCAGGTCGGCGAGCGCCTGCATGGTGTCGCCGAAGCTCTTGCCGGTGGTGATGATGCCGAACTTCGCGTTGGGAGAATCCCAGACGATGCGGTCCAGGCCGTTGGCGCGCACGTAGGCGAGCGCCGCATAGACCTTCCAGTCGAGCAGGCGCGCCTCCTGCTCGAGAATGCCGTCGGGCCAGCGGATGTTGAGCCCGTCCGCGGGGAGCACGAAGTCGGTGGGAATTTTCGAAACGATCCTGTCCGGATCGACGACGACGGAAGCGCCGGATTCGACGACATCCGTCACGCATTTGAACGCGATCCAGCAGCCCGAATAACGGCTCATGGCGTAGCCGTGCAGGCCGAAATCCAGGTAGTCCTGCACGTTGGACGGGTTCAGTACGGGGATGCAGCAGGCCTTCAGGATGTGCTCGCTCTGGTTGGCGAGGGTGGAGGACTTGGCGGCGTGGTCGTCGCCTGCCAGCACGAGCACGCCGCCGTGCTTCGCAGTGCCGGCCGAGTTCGCATGCTTGAATACGTCGCCGCAGCGATCCACGCCCGGGCCCTTGCCGTACCACATGCCGTACACGCCGTCGTACTTGGCGCCGGGGAACATGTTCAGTTGCTGCGAGCCCCAGATCGAGGTGGCGGCAAGGTCCTCATTGACGCCGGGCTGGAACTTCACATGGTGCGAGGCTAGGTGTTTCTGCGCGCGCCACAGCGCCTGGTCGAGCCCGCCGAGCGGCGAGCCGCGGTAGCCGGAAACGAAGCCTGCGGTATTGAGCCCCGCGCGCTGGTCGCGCTCACGCTGCAGCAGGAGCAGCCGGATCAGTGCCTGGGTGCCGGTGAGAAACACGCGCCCTTTGTCGAGCGTGTATTTGTCGTCGAGGGATACCTTGGCAAGCATGGCGGGATCGACCGGGGCGTTCATGGGGCAGTCTCCTCGTGCGGCATCCAAATCATATTAGACCGTGCTGTGGTTCCTGGTTCGTTTCGACGATGCGCGAACCACCGGCCGGTCCCAGTACGGCTCCGGACCGAAAGATTCGGCCAGATAATCGATGAATACGCGCGTTTTCGCGGGCAAATGGCGTCGGTGCGGGTACATGGCGTAGATTGCGACGTCGGTGCCGAATTCGTAGCCCGGCAGAAGCGGCACTAGCGCGCCGTCGCCCAGTTGGCGGCGCACATCCCAGGTGGATTTCAGCGCCACGCCCAGTCCCGCCATGGCCCATTCGCGCAGCACCTCCCAGTTGTCGCATGCGTAGTGCCCGGTGACCCGGACTGCCCCGCGCTTTCCATCTGGCCCCCTGTACTCCCAGTTCATGTGCAGATCATTCGTCGTCAGGCAATTGTGCTGCTGCAGGTCGGCGGGGGTGCGTGGCGCAGGGTGTCGCTTGAGATAGTCGGGGCTCGCGCAGACCACGCGCCGATTGGGCGCGAGCTTGCGCGCCGCGAGCGACGAATCTTCCAATTCACCGATGCGGATCGCGAGGTCGTAGCCTTCCTCGATCATGTTCACGGTGCGGTCCGAAAGGCTGAGCGCGAGCTGGATCTTCGGGTAGCGCGCCGCGAACGGCGGAATCAGCGGCGCGATGTGCTTGTGGCCGAATGAGGCGGGCAGTGCGACCTTCAGGATGCCTTGCGGCTCGACGAGTTGTGCTGCGGCTGCCGCGTCTGCATCCTCCACCTCGCCAAGGATCCGAACGCAGGCTTCGTGGTAGTTCGCACCTTCGTCAGTGAGCGCTAACCGCCGCGTCGTACGGTTCACCAGGCGGACCCCGAGACGAGCCTCCAGTGTAGCCAGCCTGCGACTTACAACCGCAGTGGACACACCAAGATCGCGCGCGGCGGCCGACAGGCTGCCGGCCGCAACCACCTTCGAGAACACCGACATTTCGTAGAGAGAGTCGCCCATGGTGCAAAAGTATTATTGCGTATTTAGCAAAGGTGTTTTTCTTTTGTCCGTGATTGTATATCGTTCGGCAAAGCCGTAAATTTGATGCACCGCAACACTGACGACGATTCGGCAATCCTAGGCCGATGGCGCGTGTAGCGGACGGAACATAAGTACGCGCCTTCCGCGGTCTCCTCCCTCCTCCTCCGCGGCGGGGTTCGTCCCCTCCGCACTTGCCGCAAGGCGGTGCGGAGAGGGACCGCGTCTGGTGCCGGTTCCTAGCGCAGCAGCGCGTAACCCAGATTCGCGATCACATACAGACTTCCCAGAACCACCAGGACGCCGACCAGCCGCGGGTGCGCGCGCGCGAACCTGTCCGGCGACAGGTGCACTTCTTCGAGCGGCTTGGTGCTCTTGCGTGCGGAGATGCGCCGGTCTGCCCAGGATTCGAGCGACTTGAGTGCGCTAGGGCGCACGATGAATACGAGCCCGAACAGCAGCGCGCCCAAATTCCCCGTCAGCAAGATGGCGCGCAGGCTTTCAGCCAGCCACTCGGACATCCGCGGCGGCCCAATGCCGGCCAGCGACTTTGCGATTGCGGCTTCGCCCGAGGGTAGCCCAAGTACCACCAGCGAGTAGATCGCGCCGGCGCAGATCAGAACGCCCACCACGCGGTGCATCCGATACAAGGGCCGGCTGATGCTGTGATGTTCTTCCAGCGGGCGGATCGCGGCGCGGGTCGAGACCCAGCGGTTCACGCGCTCACCGATGCGAAATGCGGTCTCGCTGCGGAACACCAGCAACAATCCGAACACGAACGCGAACACCGCACCCAACGCGAGGAAGATGAACACCGTCTGCTGGATGATGGCGGCGGCGAACTTTAAAAATGGCGCGTACGCGCTCATCCGATCGATGCTGTCATGTGAGTACCGAGTACCAGGGTTATTGGAAAATTCCGCCTTTTCGTCCGCATAGAGCCGCAGTAGTGACAATCATATGCGCTCCACTGGGGCTCAGCCAGAGCGAGGCCATCGGGAAAGGCGGATAATGGCCGCCGCGCGGTCCGCGCACAGTGCGGAGCAGGCATGGGACGTCCGGAAAAGATCAGGCTCGGCGACATCCTCGTCGGCCAGAAAATTGTCTCGCAGGAAGACTTGCGCCTCGCGCTCGACCAGCAAAAGCGCACCGGGCGCAAGCTCGGCAGGGTGCTGGTGGAGATGGGCTTCGTCACCGAAGACCAGATTTGCGAAGCGATTGCGCGCCAGCTCAATATCCCCTTCGTCAATCTGAAGTTTTTCAATACCTCGCTCGAGGTGGTGCGCCGCCTCTCGGAAACCCAGGCGCGCCGCTTCCGCGCCATCGTGCTCGAGGAGCGCGGAGGCAAGCTGCTGGTGGGAATGTCGGACCCGACCGACCTGTTTGCCTACGACGAATTGACGCGATTCCTCAAGCGCGAGATCCAGACCGCGGTGGTGAACGAGAGTCTGCTGGTGCAGACCATCGACCGGGTCTACCGCCGCACCGAAGAGATCAGCGGCCTGGCACGGGAACTCGAGCGCGACCTCGGCGACTACATCGATTTCGGCGCGCTCGGCGCCGGGCTGGGCGCAGAGGACGCGCCGGTGGTCAAGTTGCTGCAGAGCGTGTTCGAGGATGCGGTCCAGGTGAATGCCTCCGACGTGCACGTTGAGCCGCAGGAGTCGAAGGTGCAGATTCGTTTCCGCATCGACGGCGTGCTCCTGCCGCAGACCGAAACCGACGTCAAGATCGGCCCCGCCATGGTTCTGCGCCTGAAACTCATGGCGAATCTCGACATCTCGGAAAAGCGCCTGCCGCAGGATGGCCGCTTCGCGGTCATCGTGCGCGACCAGCCGGTGGATGTGCGCATGTCCACCATGCCGACGCAGCATGGCGAGTCTGCGGTGCTGCGGCTCCTCAACCAGAAGAGCGGCCTGCTCGGCCTTGATCACATTGGTATGCCGGCGGACATGCTGGTGCGGTTTCGCCAGATCATTCGCTGCAGCAATGCGATGGTGCTCGTTACCGGCCCGACGGGCAGTGGCAAGACGACGACGCTCTATGCCGCGCTTTCGGAATTGAACACGGTAGACAAGAAAATCATCACCGTCGAGGACCCGGTCGAATACCGCCTGGCGGGGATCAATCAAGTGCAGATCAACGAAAAGATCGAATTGACGTTTGCACGCGTACTGCGCGCGGCGCTGCGCCAGGATCCGGACATCATCCTGGTGGGCGAGATGCGCGACGAAGAAACGGCGCAGATCGGGTTGCGCGCGGCGCTCACCGGGCACCTGGTGCTCTCGACCCTGCATACCAAGGACGCGGTTAGCACGCCGATCCGCCTGATCGACATGGGCGCGCCGGCCTACATGGTGGCGACCTCGCTGCACGCGGTGCTCGCGCAGCGGCTCGTGCGCCTGGTGTGCGAGAGCTGCGCCGAGCCGCACCAGCCCGATGCCGCGGAAAAGAACTGGCTCGCAGCAAGCGTGGCGGGCGCCGCTGCGGGCGAGACGACCTTCAAGCGCGGCCGCGGCTGTTCGCATTGCAACGGTACAGGGTTCCTGGGACGCTTGGGCGTCTACGAGATGCTCGAGATGACGCCGGAGCTTGTGCGCGCGGCAGCAAGCAGCGATACCAATCTTTTTACCGTGGTCGCCAAGCGGCAGCTCGAGGGGCGCACGCTCGGGCGCAATGCCTACAAGCTGGCTGCCGCGGGACGCACTACGCTCGATGAGGCGATCCGAGTCGCGAGCGCCCAGGAGGAATAATTGCCCTATTTCAATTTCAAGGGGCGCAACAACCGGGGCGAGCTGATCACCGGAACACTTGAGGGCGGGGACGCTGGCCTGATTGCCGACCAGCTCATCAACACCGGCATCACGCCGGTGGATATCCAGGCAAGCCAGCGCATCACCGGCGACCAGATGCCGGATTGGTGGCGCAACTTCGGCCGTCGCGAGGTGACGCTCCTCGACCTGATGCTCTTCAGCCGGCAGATGTATACGCTGCTCAAGGCCGGGGTGCCGATACTGAAGGCGCTGGCAGGCCTGCAGGAATCCGCGATCAACCCTACTTTCATCGAAGTGATCAAGGACCTGCGCCAGAGCCTGGACAGCGGCCGCGAGCTCTCGGCTTCGATGCGGCGTCACCCCCACGTATTTTCGTTCTTCTACGTCAGCCTGGTGCGGGTGGGCGAGTTGACCGGCCAGCTCGAGGATGTGTTCCTGCGGCTCTACAACCACCTCGAGTTCGAGAAAGAAATCCGCGAAAGCATCCGTGCCGCAGTTCGCTACCCGATCTTTGTGCTGTGCGCGATGGCGGGGGCCATCGTGATCATCAATCTGTTCGTGATACCGGCCTTTGCCAAAGTCTATGCCGGGTTCAAGGCGGAATTGCCTTATCTGACCAAGCTGCTGATCGGGTTTTCCAATCTGATGGTCGAAACGTGGTACCTGCAGCTTGCAGCTCTCGTATTTGCGGGTCTGGGGTTTCGCGCCTGGATCGCTACGCGCGGCGGCAAGTACGCCTGGGACCGTTTCAAATTGCGGATCCCAATCGCGGGCAAGATCATTCTGAAGGCGACGCTGGCACGCTTTGCGCGCAGCTTCTCCCTGGCGTTGCAGAGCGGCGTCCCGGTGGTACAGGCGCTCTCGACGGTGGCGCTCGTAGTGGACAATGACTATATCGGCCAGCGCATCGAGCAGATGCGCGATGGCGTGGAGCGCGGCGAAAGCGTGCTGCGCACAGCCGTGGCGGCGGGCATCTTCACTTCGGTCGTGCTACAGATGATCGCAGTCGGCGATGAAACCGGCGAACTCGACGGTCTGATGCGGGAGGTCGCGGATCTTTACGAGCGCGACGTCCAGTATGAAGTGAAGACCCTCTCGCAGCAGATCGAACCGATCCTGATCGTCGGCCTGGGGGGCATGGTCCTCGTCCTCGCGCTCGGGGTTTTCCTGCCCATCTGGGACCTCGGCAAGGCCGCGATTTCGAAATAGAGGAGCGCGCAATCTGATTCGCCTGCGCGGCTTCAGCCTGCTCGAGCTGGTGATTGCGCTGCTGCTCGTCGCGGTGCTGGTCGGCGTGTTCCTCGACAGGGCCCTCTACTACCGCGAGCTCGCGGAAAAATCCGCGATGGAGCAGGTCGCGCTGGACCTGCGCTCCAGCGTCAACCTCAGGGTGGCCGAACTTGTGCTGGAGAACCGGTTTGCCGACCTGCTGCCCCTGGCAGACCAGAATCCGATGGACCTTCTGGCGGGCAAACCGCGGAATTATCTGGGGGTCCTGAGCGGGGGCGGGGTGCAGGAGGTTGTCGGGGGTAACTGGTACTTCGACATTACTTCAAAAGAAGTCGTATACTTCGTTGATTCAGGGCGGTATTTCGTCCCCGACGAGCAAGGCCGCAAGCGTGCGGCCTGGCGCGTCAGACTAGTGCAGGGAGCAGGCGGCGCCGCGGCGCCGCAGTGGGCCCGACTGGAGCTGGTGCGGCCATATCGTTGGTTTTGAATGGGCGCAAGGCGCCCCGGGAGTCTGAGCAAATGCGCGCATCGAGCAGTGGAACCGGTTCTGCCCGGTTCCTCAGGGGATTCACTCTGATCGAGCTGGTGGTGGTGATCGCGATCGTCGGCATCCTCGCGGCAGTTGCGTTGCCGAGGTTCATCGCCATGCAGAATTCAGCGCGCGTGGCGAAGACGCAGGCAATGTTCGGCGCGATTCGCTCCGCCTCGGTGTTGGCGCATGCCGGTTGCCTGGCGAACGTTGGTGGGGCCTGCACTCCGACGGGAGGTTCCGTCCTGATGGACGGCGCGATCATCAATATGGTGAACGGCTATCCGGCAGCCAACATCGCAACGACTACGCCAGGCGGCATCATCCTTGCCACCCAGATCAACCCAACCTCCGACACAGTGACGGTGGCGGTGGTCGGCAATTCGGTCACGATCGATATCGATGGCGGTAGTGCACCGAATTGCCGCGTGACCTACACCGAGCCTGTCGCAGTCAACACGGCCCCCGTGGTCGTGATGGACGTGAGCGGTTGTTGACCTGGACCAGGGTGCGAATGTGAACAGAATCCATGAAATGCGTGAGAAGTTCCACACTTCAGCGGAGCCCCGGGCGGTGGGCGGGCGCATTGTGGATACACTGAACCGAGTTGGACGGCGCGCCGCGGCGAGCCGGGTACGCTGTAGCTTGAAGCTGTCTTAACCTGCTTTTAGCTCCCGCTGCGGCGGGCGCGAAAAAGCGCACACTAGGAGACCAACAAATGGTCAGAAGTCAAAAAGGTTTTACCCTCATCGAACTGGTGGTGGTCATCGTGATCCTCGGCATCCTCGCGGCTGTCGCATTTCCAAAATTCCAGGACCTTTCTGGAGACGCGAAGACGGCAGTCGTGAAAGGCGCCGCTGCCGCATACGCATCGGCCGCGGTCATCACGTTCGCGAAGAATAGCGGTACCAAGCAGAGCATCGCTACGATCCAGGGCAATATCACCAACACGGACGCCAATATCGTCTACGGCGGAACCTGCTCCGCTGCAACGGTCACCTATACCGGCAGCACCGCATCGATGACCATCGACCTGTCAGATTACTGCACCTGATTCGCACTGGGATTGTGCAAGTAGGGAAAGGGAGGGCCACAGAGCCCTCCCTTTTTTTTGTTTTTGGAGCGTTGCTGTTGCTGCTTGCGGCGGCGCTGCTTCCGGGAAACGCCTATCGTTGGGGCGCGATCGTTCTGCTGGCGTTCGCCTGTGCGCCGTGGCGAGCATTCCCACTAAACGCTCTTAGCGCCGCCGCCGTGCTTTACTGCGGCTGGTTGCTCGGTTCCGCGGTCTTCGCCACGCCCGCGTATTCTGCAGAAGCCATCTATCGGCCCCTGATTCTCGCGGCGGCGTTCGCTGCTGTCGCGCTGCTCAGCGATGGATCCAGAATTCAACTTTTTCGCGCAGGCGCAGCCCTGATTGCAGCTCTCGTTCTGCTCGGGCTGCTGCAATACCTGTTTGGTCTGTGGCGCTTTGTCGATAACGCGCAAAGGGCCGCGGCGACATTTACAACGCCCAATACGTTTGCCACCGCGATCAACCTTTTTCTCGTGCCATTGGCCGCGATTTACCTTTCCGGCCGCGGCTCCGCGCGCATCCTGATTCCATTGCTGTGGTTATTTGCGGGACTGGTGGCCAGTCAGAGCCGTGGAGGCATGCTCGCGTTTCTGGCGGGACTTGCTTTCATTGGCTTGTGCGTCGGCTTGCGCGCCCTGTGGCGGCAGCGGAAACGTGGCATGGTGCTGCTTGCCGGTTTGGCCGCAGTCTGGTGGGCGGTCGTGCTGGCCCCTGGGCTGCTTGCGCTATCCGGCGGTAGTTTTGACGATGCGAGGCCGTCAGGCGCAGGCGGATTTGACATAGTGGCAGGGCTGTCAAATACAACCCGGCTCGGCCTGGGATCCCCAGACCGTCTCGAAATCTATGCCGCCACGCTTAACCTGATTTATGCGCATCCCCTCAGCGGCGCCGGCGCCAACACGTTTTATTCGCTTTTCGAGGCTGTAAAGCCGGAATCGCTGCAGAGCGCGGTGTACGTGTTCGCGCACAATGATTATCTTCAGCATTGGCTCGAGTTTGGTGCGCCGGGCCTGGCCCTGCTCGTGCTGGTGGTTGCGCAAACATTGGTCCTTGCGCGCCGCGCGTACAAGCGCGGAGCCGGCGATCCAGTTCCGCTCGTGTGCGGCGCCGCGCTCGCATCGTGTTTTATGCACGCGTTGGTGGATTTCCCGCTGTACGTCCTGCTGATTCTGATGCTCGTCGGCGCTTATTTAGGGGCGCTCGCGGCGAATCTGGGCGACAGTCCTCGCATCGCCAAGGCGATGCGCAAGGTCGCAGGTACCGGCTGGTCGCTCCCGCCGATCGTTCGCTGGGTGCTCGCGCTTTGCGCGCTGGCCTGGATATCACAACCCCTGCTTGCCGAATTGGCCGGCCGGAATGCTTTGGCGGATCTCTTCGCGGGCCGCGCCGACAGCGCGCTGTACTGGCAGTCGGTGGCGCGTCGCCTTGAACCGCGCAGCGGGACGCAGTACTGGACGGAAGGCGTCATCCTGCGTGACCAGGCGGTGGCGGTGCACGACAAGGCGCTCGCTGCAAAGGCAGATGCACTTTTCCGCCAGGGCATGATTGCCGATCCATATCAGCCCAGCAATTACCTCGAGCGCGCCCGGACGTACAGGATGCACCCGGAACTGTTCGACGACACCGGGATGCGCGATAAAGCGCTGGTTCTGACCAGCGAAGCGCTGCTGCTACGCCCGCGCTCGAATGCGGTGCAGGCCGAGCACGTCCGGTCGCTCGCCTACCTCGGGCGCACTGCGGAGGCGAGGCGTATCGTAGAGGCCATGCAGCTGCAGAATCCCGACTCGCGCCTTGCACGCGGTCTCGCAGCGGAGCTCAAATTTGCGCCGCTGAATGGGCCGACCCGATGAGTGCTGCGCGTCGATTGGCTGCAGGCTTCACGCTCGTCGAGCTGGTGGTGGTCATTGTCATTGCGGTCATATTGTCGGCACTTGCGATTGCACGCATCAATACCCAGGGATTCGATACCGAAGGTTCCGCCAACCGTATCGCAGCCATGGTCCGATACGCGCAGAAGGTCGCCGTCAGTCAGCACCGTACGGTCGCTGTCGTCATCGCGGGCAACAACATCAAGCTTTGCTATGCCGACACTGTGTGTAGCGGAGGCATGCTGCATGAGCCGCCCGGCACGAGTGACTTTTCCTTCACCACGCCATCCGGCATCGCATTGGCAGGAACCAGCGTTACATTCAGCGCCCTCGGCAAACCTACCCCTGGCCCGGTGACCATCACCGTGACAGGTGACGGCACGAAGACCATCACCATCGCGGCGGAGACGGGGTATGTGCAGTATGTGCCCTAGACGATTCCGCGGCGTCACGCTGATTGAGCTCATCGTGTTCATCGTCATCGTCGGCGTGGCGATGGCGGGTTTGTTTGCCGCCTTCAATACCGTCACCGCGGCGAGCGCCGACCCGCAGGTGCGCAAGCAGGTGCTGGCGATCGCCGAGTCGCTGATGGAGGAGGTGCAACTGATGCCCTTCACCTATTGTGATCCCGACGACGCCAATGCAGCGACGGCGAGCGGCACCGGCGGCTGCGCCGTTGCCGCCAACAACGAGGATCTCGTGATGGGCCCCGAAGGCGCGGAAACGCGCTACAGCACGACTTCGCGCTTCGACAACGTGAGCGACTACCACGGATTCTCGATGGCGTCGGGCATTCAGGATATTGAAAACAACACGATCAGTGGCCTGGGCAGTTATTCGGCGTCGATCGCGATCACCCGGGCCGGAACGGCGCTGGGCCTGGCGGCCAATGAGGACGCGCTGAAAATCAGCATTCAGGTCACCGGTCCGGGGAGCGTTTCGATGACGCTCGACGGCTACCGAACGCGTTACGCGCCGAACGCGCTGCCATGAGAACCCGACCCGGTTCAACTGCCCGCGCGCGCAGCGCGGGCGTTACGCTGATCGAGTTGGCGATCACCATCGCGCTGGTCGGCATCCTTGCGGCAATCATCGTGCAGTTCGTCGCCCCCGTGCGCTCCTACATTGATTCCAGCCGGCGCGCGGCGCTCGCCGATACCGCCGACACTGCGCTGCGCCGCATCGGCCGCGACGTACGCCTCGCGCTGCCCAACAGCGTGCGTGTGACAGCCTCAGGCGGTGTCACGTACCTTGAGTTCCTGCTGGTGCGGACTGGTGGGCGCTACCGGTACGAGGCGGGGACGGGAACCGATTGCGGCGGCACAACCGCGGATGACGCGCTCAGCTTCAGCGCATCGGATACCTGCTTCACCTCGATCGGCAACGTTCCGAACAGCGCTGATGTAACGACCAGCGACTATGTGGTCGTCTTCAACCTGCCGCCGGGTACGGATAAGGCGGATGCGTATCAGACGACTTGCGGCGCAGCATGCAACAAGGCACAGATCACGACCCAACCGCTGGCTGCCGGCACGGGCGGGCACCGGATAGATTTCACTGGCGGCAATACCTTCACCTATGAATCGCCGGGACGGCGTTTCTTCATCATCGAGGGGCCCGTGACTTATGCCTGCGACCCCAACGCCACCCCTCCCTACGGCAGCTTGACGCGCTATTCGGGCTATGCGATCGCGGCCACGCAACCGACACCGCCAGGCGTTGCCGGCGCGCTCCTGGCGAGCGGGGTGACCGCGTGCACCGTCACCTACGACAGCGGCGTGGCAACGTCGGGCGCCGGTCTGCTGACGATGTCGCTCAAGCTCAGCATGCAGGATTCGCGCGGGGACACCGAGAACGTGGTGCTCTACCACACCGTCCACGTGAACAACGTGCCATGAGACGAACAATCGGGCGGCAGCGGCAACGCGGCTTCCTCATCATCGCCGCGGTGTTCCTGCTTGTTGTGCTGGCCGGGCTGGTGGCCTACCTGACCACCGTGTCCACAACCTCGCAGGCGGCTTCGGCAGCGGATCTGAATTCAGCGCGCGCCTACCAGGCGGCGCGCGCCGGCATCGAGTGGGGCGCTTACCAGTTGCTGAGAGATTCCGGCGGTGCGTTTACCGCCACCTGTAACGGGGGTACGGCAACATCGAACCTGACCTTCGGCGATTTCACCGCCACCGTCACCTGCACGGCGGGCGCCAGCCTCAGCGAAGGCGCCTCGACAGTGAGGGCCTATCGCATCGTATCGAACGGCTGCAACCAGCCAGCCTGCCCTACTGTGACGACCTCCGCCACCTACGTGGAGCGCGAGTTGGCGATCAGCATCACGAGCAATTGAGCCGCAGCGGGTCCATGCTCAGTAATTCTCGCGGAAGAAAAT
>Ga0134122_10003295_pt1 | contig 11988 bp, 13 predicted proteins | sample KB302_FD_96461 | JGI IMG/M metagenome (GOLD analysis project Ga0134122, IMG submission 96461) | Terrestrial soil microbial communities without Nitrogen fertilizer from Kellogg Biological Station, Michigan, USA - KB3-0-2 | ecosystem: Environmental > Terrestrial > Soil > Unclassified ...
CGTGGCGCCATCAATGCTGGCCGCCTCGTACATAGATGGTGGTATGGTTTGCAGTCCCGCCAAAAGGCAGATCGCGACAAACGGCACACCGCGCCAGATGTTCGCGATGATGGTCGACATCCGTGCCAGATTGGGGTCTCCCAGAAAATCGATGTAATGGTCCATCAGACCAGCCTTCACCAGTACCCAGCTGACGATGGAAAATTGCGGGTCGTAGATCCACCAGAACGCAATCGCCGACAGCACTGTGGGAACGATAAACGGCAGCAGCACGATGGCACGTATCAGCGATTTGAACGGGATGTGCTTGTTCAGCAGAAGCGCGAGCCAAAGACCCAGCGCGAACTTCACGACGCTGGCCACTGCGGTGTACAGAAAAGTGTTGTACACCGAGAGCCGGAATACGCCATCGGTCAGCAGGAATTCGTAATTCTCAATGCCAATCCATTCGCCAGGGCGGCCAATCTTGGTATCGGTAAATCCCAGCCAGACGCCGAGGCCCAGCGGGTACGTCAGAAAGAAAACAAGCAACGCCGCGGCTGGAAGCATGAATACCGCGCCCAGGACATTGCGGTTATCGAAAAAGCGGGAAGCAGTCATGGGCGCGTGGCACGCCACTGCCGGGAGTCGCTGGCTACCTGCCCGCCATCGATATTGGTCACTTCATTCGTCACGTCAGGCTCGGCATTATGAGGAGGCGCGCGCTATCTGTAATACCGCTTGGCGCGCTTCTCCGCCTTGTCGATGGCGTCTTTGACGGACAAGTTGCCCGAGGCAGCCTCCGCTACCATGTTGACCACGACAAAATCGGCCATGCAACCGGCTGATGCGCTCCCGAGAGTGCCCGCGTAGCCGTTGGGCAGCATATTCCTGCAGGTGAACTTGAAAGGAGTGTGCTTGGGATCCTGCGTCCAGACCGGGTTGCGCTCGTAGAACACAAGCGGCTGCGTCACGAAGCCGATCGACGCTTGCTGCCAGGCCTCGTACTGCTCCGGCTCCATCATGAAGCGCAAATACTCCTTGGCTGCGTTTGGATACTTTGTGTATTTGAAGATCACGCAGGTAAAGAACAGCGCGCTCATGGTCTGGTGGCCGACCGGCCCGACCGGAAATACCGCGTGGTTCATGTCCCGGGCGATCGCCTGCATCTTCGCATCCTGCGAGTTCTTCGCGGCAAAATAGATCGAGATGCCATTGTTCGTCAGGCTGATGTCGCCGGACAGGAAAGCCTTGTTGTTGTTTGGATCGAGCCAGGACAGCGTGCCCGGAATGAATGTCGGATACAGCTCTTTTGCGTATTCCAGCATCCGCATCGTTTCCTTGCTGTTGATTGCGACCTTGTTGTGTTCATCCACCAACCTGCCGCCGAAAGCCCAGAGCAGCCAATGGCACCATCCATTGGCGTCCCCGGTCGCGTTACCGAGTGCGAACCCCGGCGGCGTGCCGTTGTTCTTCAGGTTCTTGCATAGCTTCAGGAACCCATCGGTGTCCTTCGGAAATTCCTTGAACCCCGCTGCTTTCAGATGGCTTTCGCGGTAGTTCATGCAATTGCCCCCCGACCCAAGTGGTAACGCGATCCAGCGTCCGCTGCTCATGCCGTAGGCAAGCGCACTTGGATACCATGGCCCATACTTCTTGCCGAGGTATTCGCACAGATCGCCCACATCGAGCAACTTGTCCGGATATTGGTGGGAATCGTCGTTGGTCGACAGGATGATGTCCGGGCCGTTGCCGATATTCGCCGCCACCGCGGCTTTGGGGCGAATGTCTTCCCAGTTCTCGGCGTCGGTGACGACTTCAACGCCGGTTTTCGCCGTGAATCGTTTGGTGTTCGCCAACCACTGATCTTCGTCGCCTTGCACGAAGCGTTTCCAGCGCAGCACCCGTAATTTGGCTCCCGCTTCAGGCTTGAAAGCCAGCTCTTGCGCATGCGCCTGCGGTACCAAAATCGGCGCACCCAGCGCCGCGCCGGCAGCTGCCGATGCTTGCAAAAAGCGACGTCGTGTAATGCGACCCACGTGCTCTCCTTTCCGAAGTGGTATCAGAAGATCCGGGCGCCGGAAACCGGATCGAACAAATAGCTTTTGCCAGCGGAAGGGTTCAAGCCAATGGTATCGTCCGGCCGGAAAGTATGGCGCGCCCGCGATACCACGGTGACGTCCTGGCCGGCGACACGGCAATAGACTTGCGTGTCCGCGCCGGTAGGCTCAACGACAACCACCTGCGCTCGCACGCCGGTCTCGCCGATATCAAAATGTTCCGGGCGTACGCCGATGACGACTTCACGTCCTTCGGACCCGCCGCTTACAGGCGCCGGCAGGACGCAGTCCGGTGCAATTTGCACGCCGCGCCCAGCGCTTGCGCTGACCAGTTTGCCTTTCAGGAAATTCATGGCCGGCGAGCCGATGAAACCTGCAACGAACAAATTAGCGGGATGGTCATAGAGTTCGAGCGGTGAGCCGATCTGCTCCACCCTGCCGGCATTCATCACGACAATCTTGTCCGCCATGGTCATGGCTTCGATCTGGTCATGCGTAACGTAGATCGAAGTCGTCTTCAGGCGCTGGTGCAGTTCCTTGATTTCGGTGCGCATCTGCACGCGCAGTTTGGCATCGAGGTTGGACAGCGGTTCGTCGAACAGGAACACTTGAGGGTCGCGCACGATCGCGCGCCCCATGGCGACGCGCTGACGCTGGCCACCGGAGAGTTGCCGGGGATAACGCTCGAGATACTCGGTTAGTCCCAGAATGCGCGCGGCCTTGTCCACCCGTTCACGGATTTCCTGTGCGTTTCGTCCCGCAAGCTTCATGGAGAACGCCATGTTGTCCGTGACGGTCATGTGCGGGTAGAGCGCATAGTTCTGGAAGACCATCGCAATATCACGCTGCTTTGGCGCAATATTGTTGACCACGCGCTCTCCTATGCGGATCTCGCCGGAGCTAATTTCCTCGAGGCCAGCGATCATGCGCAACAGCGTGGATTTCCCGCAGCCGGATGGTCCCACCAACACGACAAACTCGCCATCGGAGATGGCCACGTCGACATCGTGAACCACCTCGGTGTTGCCGAATAATTTGCGGACTTGACGGAGTTCGACGGATGCCATGGCTCTATCCGTAGAGTCGCCAGACCGCGCGAAGTTTCGCGCTGGTGAACTGGTGCGCGGCAAACACTGTTTCGGAAGCCATGATCCGATTTCCTTAACTCTGGAATTGTCGCGATCCAGTCTAGAGTAAAACGCAACGCAGCAACAAGGCGGGGCACGTTCGCGCGCGCCTGTTGGGTGCTGTGGCATACTTACGACCCTTTACGGGTTGGACCATAATATAAAGGGGGGGCCGTGGCGGGAAGATTGAGCGGCAAGGTTGCATTTGTGACCGCAGCAGCGCAGGGCATCGGCCGCGCAACCGCGCTCGCTTTTGCGCGTGAAGGCGCCCGCGTTTGGGCAACGGATCTAAATGAGCAGAAGCTCGGAGAACTCAAAGGCACCCCGGGGATTGAAGTTCGCAAGCTGGACGTTTTGAAGGATGGCGATGTCGCGAGAGTCGCTGCCGAAGTAGGCGTGCCAAATGTAATTTTCAACTGCGCCGGATTCGTGCATCACGGGACCATACTGGAGTGTGCCGACAAGGATTGGGATTTTTCCTTCAATCTCAATGTGCGCAGTCACTATGTCGTAATCCGCAATTTCCTGCCGAAAATGCTGCAGGCGGGCGGGGGCTCCATCATTAACGTTGCTTCGGTTGCGGGCTCAATCAAAGGCATCGCGAACCGTTTCGTATATGGCGCATCGAAAGCTGCCGTAATTGGCCTGACAAAATCGATCGCAATGGACTACGTCAAGCAGGGCATCCGCTGCAATGCGTTGTGCCCCGGCACGGTCGATACGCCGTCCCTGGGGGACCGTATCAATGCATTTGAGGATCCGGTGCAAGCTCGCAAGGACTTTATCGCACGCCAGCCAATGGGGCGCCTTGCGAAAGCCGAAGAACTGGCTGAGCTTTCGGTATTTCTTGCCTCGGACGAGTCGGTGTTCATGACGGGCCAGGCCGTAATCATGGATGGGGGCATTACCATCTAAGCATGGTGGCTTGATTGCGAGCCATGCGTCCTGCGTCATAATCACGACGTTCGTTGGGGTCAATAGAAAAGGGAAAACAAATGAAACTGGTGCGCTATGGAGAAGCAGGAAAAGAAAAACCGGGGATTCTTGACGCACAGGGCGAGATCCGGGATTTGTCCGCCATCGTCAAGGACATCGATTCGGCAGCGGTATCGCCGGACGGGCTTGCCAAGCTAAAAGCCATCAAGACGGAGACACTGCCAAAAGTCAGCGGCAAGCCGCGCCTCGGCACACCAATCGCAACTGTGCCCAAGTTGATTTGCATCGGGTTGAACTACGCCGACCATGCCAAGGAATCGAATCTTCCGATCCCACCCGAGCCGGTCGTGTTCATGAAAGCGATTTCTGCGATTACCGGACCGAATGACGAAGTAAGGCTGCCCAAAGGTTCAAAAAAGGGCGATTGGGAGGTCGAACTTGCATTCGTCATTGGCAAAAAAGCGCAAAGCGTTTCTGAAGCAGATGCGCTGAGTCATGTCGCCGGTTACTTGATCTGCAATGACGTCTCCGAACGTGAATGGCAACTGGAGCATGGCAGCCAGTGGTCCAAGGGCAAGAGCTTTGATACCTTTGCGCCTCTTGGGCCGTGGCTCGTGACGGCGGACGAAATCAAGGACCCGCAAAACCTCGCCATGTGGCTGGACGTCAATGGTCAGCGCAAGCAGACCGGCAACACCAGCACGATGATATTCGGGGTGAAGAAGCTGGTTTCGTATTTGTCATACATGTGTACGCTTTCACCAGGGGATGTGATCAGCACCGGCACACCGCCCGGTGTCGGCATGGGGATCAAGCCCACGCCGCAGTTCCTCAAGTCCGGCGATGAAATGCGCCTTGGCATCGATGGCCTCGGCGAACAAAAGCAAAAAGTGTCCGGCTGATCACGGGCAGAAACCGAACCGACTCAAAGCGATTTTCACAGAGGCGCACCGCGGTGCGCCTCTGTTGCTTTCGCGCGGACTCAAGGCAGAAAAACTGGACAAAGATTCGCACAAGATGAATGACAGCAGCGAACATGCCCTGCATCCCCTCCATAAACTGCGCAAACTCTGGCTATTCATGATTGCGCTGGTAGCCGCTGCCGGTGGCATCGCATTATTTGGCATCGCACTGGCGACCTAGGAATTCGCCATGAAAGAATGGATCTACGACTGGGGCGGGGCCAATGTCGCCCTGTTTCATGCGATCAATGCCAACCATGCGCCGTGGCTCGACCGGTTCATGCTGGCGCTGACCTGGGCTGGCGACCACAATCGCTTCGCCCTTTATGTCGCTTGCACCGCACTCATTACCTGGTGGCAATTCGTGCGACGCCCCGCGCGCCCGACTTCAGGTGAATGGATTCTGGCGTTGGCGACATTTTCACTCGCTTACCTGGCGGATGGTTTGCTGGTGACCGCGCTGAAGTCCTATCTGGATTTTCCGCGTCCCTCCGCCCTGTTTGCACCGGACGCTCTTGTTGTCGTGGGTCCGCCCGAATTCCACCGCAGCTTTCCGAGTGGACACGCATCGTTCGCGGCGCTCTTCGCCGCCGTGCTATGGCCATGCGCCAAGAGCCATGCGACGCGCATCGCATTGGTCGTTTACGTGATTGCAGTATGCGTCTCGCGCCCTTATCTCGGCTTTCACTTTCCGGCAGACGTACTGTTCGGCAGCTTGAAATCTGTGCTGCTCGTTGTCACCGTCCGGATGGCGCTGAAAAAATGCACGCCGCAATCGCACGTCTGACAGGTTACGTTATGATGTCGCATGATGATCATTCAGGTCCGCTTCGTTCCACTGCTGGCTTTTGTCGCGCTGTTTGCCGGCCCCGCGTGTCCGGCAGAGCAGCTGGACCCACAAGAATCCGGCATCACCGCCGCGTCGCGCCCGACCTATTCACTGGACGCGCAGCCGCAAGTCAACCGCCTGGATTTCGAATTCCGCACCGGCGAATCATTAGCATGGCTCAACAGCACCGGCGATTTTCATGTGCACGGCTGGATTCAGCATCGGGGACTTCTGTGCGCGACCTATAGCATGGGCCTGCGATTCGGAGCCGGTTCGCCGGGCTGCCTGAATGTCGAATGGCTGTCCGAAACGGTATATGTCACCTCGCAATACCAGTGCAACGGTGCCAGGGTAGAGCATGACGGCGGTGAAACGATGCCTGAAATCGGGGCCAAGATTGCACAAATTTCCTGTGCTGAAAGAGTGGTTCGCTGCAGCGGATCATGCAAGTGACATGGGGGGGTCAGCGGACCACCGAAGCCCGTAACCTTTCCGTCACTCGCACACTTCTGATCGCCGTTTTGTTGGGCGGCAGTGCCTTATTCCCTTCACTGGCCCGCGCGGAACTTACTCTGAGCGCCGGCATTGATTATCTGAACTGGAGTGAAACCACAACGCCGGAAGTCACCGAAAGCGGTCCTGTGTATGCCCTCGGCCTGGCCTACACGCAAGACCGCGACGGCGGTGCGCTTTTCGCTTACCGGGGAAAGGTATGGTGGGGCAAGGTCGATTACGACGGCGCCACCCTGTTTGGTGGCACGCCGATAAAAAGCAAAACAAACTACGTCGGTGTCAGTAACGAGGCGCAGGTTCGCTGGCGCAAGGCCGGCAAACCATCCGGCAACCTTGATGGCGTTCTAGGCGCAGGACTGGACCTGTGGCGCCGGTCGCTATCGACCGTTCAAACAGAAGATTATGCCGTCGGCTATTTGCGACTGGGTGTGGAAAGCGGCACTGACGATGCCGGCGGATGGACGGCATCCGTGGGATTCAAATACCCCGTATGGACTTACCTGAACGCGCATTTCGACGATATCGGATTCGATTCCAATCCGATTCTGCGTCCAGGCAGAGACGTGTCTCCCTACGGCAGCCTGGGCTATCGTTTCGCGCCGTCGCTTCAAGTCGTCGGCTACTACGATGGCTTCCGTTTCGGCAGGTCAAATGCGGTACAGGCCAATGAACTCGCGACCGGCTTGGGGCCAACCACGCTGGTACAGCCGGCGAGCACCATGTCGGTCTTTGGCATTCGGTTCGAATACCTGTTGCGCTAACATATCCCCCGTTTGTTGCCGCCTCAGTGAGCCATTGGCATGACGACGTTCGATCACCGCCTGTGCACTGCGCCGATGATGGACTGGTCAGACCGGCACTGCCGTTATTTCTTCAGGCAGCTATCACAGCGCGCCGTGCTCTACACCGAGATGGTCACCACCGGCGCACTGATTTATGGCAACGTGGAGCGGCATCTTGCGTTCGATGCGGCGGAACATCCAGTCGCGCTGCAACTCGGCGGTTCCGATCCAGAGTCACTGGCTCGGTGTGCCCGCCTGGGGGAGCGCTACGGGTACGATGAAATAAACCTGAACTGCGGTTGTCCCTCGGAGCGCGTACAGCATGGCGCATTCGGCGCCTGCCTGATGGCGGAGCCTCAGCTCGTCGCAGATTGCATCCAGGCGATGCGCAATGCGGTTTCGATCCCGGTGACCGTCAAGCACCGTCTTGGCGTCGATCAGATAGAAAGTTATGGATTCGTCCGGGATTTTGTGGCGGCACTGGCACAAGCGGGCTGCACGACGTTTTTGGTGCACGCTCGCAATGCAATCCTGAAAGGACTTTCCCCCAAAGACAATCGCGAGGTACCACCGCTGAAATACGACTATGTCTACCGATTAAAACGGGAATTTCCCAAATTGAGCTTTGTGCTCAATGGCGGCCTTAAGGCGCTGGGCGCAATCGAGACACACCTGGCGCAGGTCGATGGCATCATGCTGGGACGCCTGGCGTATCACGATCCGTATGCACTTGCGCAGGCCGGGCTGAGAATTTTCGGCGATGCACCACCATCGCGTGCGCGCGTAGTGAGCCAAATGTATACCTATGCGATCGGTCACGTGCAACGCGGCACCCCGCTGCGCGCAATTGTCCGTCACATGCTGGGCCTCTATCATGGGCAGCCAAATGCGAAAGTGTGGCGGCGCATGCTCTCGGATGCACAATTGCTTGCCGCTAATCGACCCGATCTTCTGCTCGATGCCCTGCGCGCCACTGAAGAAAGCGCGGCGGCGTTGGCCGCAGTGGGCTGACAGCGCCGGTCATGCAGAGGCGGCGAGCACGACTGGCATGACATTGTCGCTTGCACATTCTGCTATCGTTTATCAGCAAAGCCTTTCCCAAGCATGAACCCAATTCGCTTCGACACGTACTATCGCTACGAAGAGCTGGTGCGCTTCCTGACTGACTGGGCAGGCACCTGTCCGGGGCTGGTGCGCCTGGAACCAATCGGCCGAAGTTACGAGGGCCGTGAGATGTATGTCGTACGCGTGACGAATTACAAGACGGGGCCCGACACTGATAAACCCGCGCTTTGGGTCGATGGCAATATTCACGCAACGGAGCTGGCCGGCTCGATGGCGTGTCTGCACTTGCTGCACCGGTTGATTACCGGCTACGGCAAGGACGCGGAGGTCACCCATTGCCTCGACACACGCGCGTTCTACGTCTGTCCACGCGTTAATCCAGACGGGGCGGAATGGGCACTGGCAGACATTCCGAAATTGATTCGCTCGAGCACGCGGCCATATCCGTATGACGAGGAACCGGTCGCGGGACTGAAGCGAGAAGATGTCGACGGTGACGGCAGGATTTTAACCATGCGGGTGCCGGATAAGAATGGTCCCTGGAAACAGTGCGAGCAGGATTCTCGCCTGCTGGTGCGTCGCGATCCCGTTGAGAGCGGCGGGCGGTACTACCGGCTGCTGCCGGAAGGCCGCATTGAAGCTTTTGACGGTGTAAACGTAAAACTGCAACCGCGCCGCGAGCGATTGGACCTGAACCGCAATTTCCCGGCATTCTGGCGCGGGGAACATGAGCAGGCAGGTGCCGGCCCGTTTCCGACGTCTGAGCCGGAAATTGCTGCAGTCACCAGCTTCATCGCACGCCATCCCAATATCACCGGTGCAATTGCGTTTCACACCTACAGCGGCGTGCTGCTGCGCCCCTATTCGCATCTGGCCGATGATCAGATGCCACCCGAAGACTTGTGGACCTTCCAGAAAATCGGCGCGAAGGGCACACAGATAACAGGGTACCCGGTGGCCTCTGCGTATCACGATTTTCGCTACCATCCGAAGGAAGTCATTACGGGCGATTTTGATTCGTGGATGTACGACCACCGCGGTGTGTTTGCCTGGACGGTGGAAATCTGGAGTCCGCAACGGCAGGCCGGGATCACCGATTACAAATACATCGACTGGTATCGGGAACACCCGCTCGAGGACGATCTGAAGCTCATGCACTGGAACGACACCGTGCTCAAGGGCAAGGGCTTCGTTTCATGGTACGAGTTCGACCACCCTCAACTTGGACGCGTGGAACTCGGTGGCTGGCAAAGTCTTTACACCTGGAGCAACCCGCCACCGCACATGCTCGAAAAAGAAATCGCACCGTTCTCACGCTGGTTGACGTGGCATGCACTGATTTCGCCGAAACTGGAAATACTTGAAGCAACGGCCACGTCACTTGGCAACGACGCCTGGCGTGTGCGCTTCGCGCTGCAGAATACCGGTTGGCTACCGAGCTATGTGACGAAAATGGCCAAGAACAGGAAGCTCGCGCGGGGGGTTGTATGTGAAATCGAACTGCCGAAAGAGGCGCGACTCGAGACCGGCAAGCAGCGAGAGGAACTGGGCCAGCTTGAGGGCCGTGCGTACAAATCGGCTGCTGCCAATACCTGGGCCGGATCCAGCGCGGATGAAACGGACGAGCGCGTGAGCGTCGAATGGGTCGTGTGCGCGCCCATCGGGACCAGCATCAAACTGCTTGCGCGTCATGAGCGGGCTGGCGTCGCAACCACTCGCGTAACGCTCGAATGAATAACCTGTCATGACAACTTCCCGGGCAACCATCAATACCATCGGCGCAGCTTTCTTCGCCACGGCGCTTCCCCCTCTTGCCATTGCCCTCGGCTGGCTCATTGTGCCGTCGGAAAGCCTTCCTGTTCCGCTCTGGACCATGGGTTGTGGCGGCGCGGCGCTCGCTTTCGCCGGATTAGCGCTGCTCATGCCGGAATATTTGCCCGGGCCGCGCGGCATACTTGCGGCGTTGTCGATTACCGCTCTTGCCGGAATTTTCAATTGGATTGCCTTCGGACATTTCCAGGGCGGATGGCGCTTTATGCTCGAGTCCTTGATGAATTCGCTGGCCTTGCGACACAATGCAGCCCACAACGTCGTGGTGCTGTTCGCGGTCTTGTTGAACTTGCTGGCGTTGCTGGGCTGGACACAGTGGTTCCGGGAGATGACGCGCAGGGATGGAACGCCCCTCAAGAGCCTCGGACGAAAAGCAGGTTCCAAACGAAAACCGGCAGACAACTCCGCGTCAGCACAGGATTAAACGGACGGGACACCAAAGGAAACGGCTTATGCGGCGAATTGCTTTGATCGTGATGTTCATGGTTGTGGCGGCGTACAGCACGACACCAAGTCATGCCGAAGATGGAAATAAGCAACATTCCACAGACCGATTCAAATCGGATGTAAAGGCAGTCGGCAAAGGCGCCAAAGATGCGGCCGTGGACGTGGGCCACCAGATCGCCACCGGCACAAAGAAAGCTTATAAGAGTGCGAAAGACAAAATCAAGAAAGACGCCAAAGACGGCAAGCCCGGTGATGGCAGCCTCGCCAGCAAAAACGATGCGCTGCCAGCTGTGACATCAGGCAGAAAGCCGAACTAGCGCCTCATACGAAACGATTCTGTGTGGCCGGTCACGGCACATCGGCCGGCACGGCGGGACGCGTGTAGTGCAAGGCGGCGGCCATCAGGGCAATGATCAGCACATTCACCACAATGACCACGACAATGACCCAGTTCGCTTCATTGAACAACTCGAAAATTTCCAGAGGCAGGTAAATCGCCGCGCTGCATGCGACCAGCCACTCCCCCCAACGCCTTTCGAACCATAAGCCGTACGCCATCAGAAAGCGAAGCCCTCCATAAACGGCTGCAAATCCAGCGAATGCCCACAGCTGCCCATAAGTGACGTGTGAGGTGACGGACAGAAGCATGCGCGCGAAGCGGCTGGCAGGATTGATATGCAATACCGCAATGATTTGCCCGCCAACATACTCAATATAGCGATGAAGTCCAAGCACCAAGCCGATGCCGATGAGCAAGACCAGGACTCCCTTGAACGCCTCGTAAATCGCGACGGCGCGCAACGTTCGAGCTAACCGCACTGGCACGCTCCTCGCACAGATTTGTCAGAACGCAGCGACTGGTTTGCAAAGCCGCGATCCCGGTCCGCGCGGACTCCATTGCAACAGTTGCGCATCGCAAATAACGGCCGGGGGTGGAAACGTATAGATACCTACGGTAGCCCCGAGTTCCGACTCAAGTGTGACGCGGGAATGCGCTTCATCCGGAGCGCGCCACTGGATTTTGCGCTATTCGACATCGACGGCCCGGCCGCTGCCTAGTGACTGGGTAAGTGCAATGCCGATGCGAGTCGCTTCAGTCGCATCGCGCAAGGTCACCGGCACTGGACGATCATCGAGCACGGCGTCCACAAATGCTTGCGCCTCAAGCTGGAAGGCTTCCGCAAAACGCTCATAAAAAGTTGGCGTGCACTCATTGCGCACTCCCTGGGCATCGGATATCTCCACCCGGTCGATGCGGGGATTCTGGCCGACCATCAATCGACCCCGCGTACCCACTATTTCGGACAACGTTTCATGCCCATGCGCCATGGTCCGCGATGCATAAAAGCAGGCAATTTGTCCATCGCGGAACTCGCAGATGGCCACGCCGTTATCGACGTCTCCGCATTGAGCCAGCCCCTGGTGGATCGCGATGGTGCCGGCGGCATAGACCCGTAC
>Ga0134122_10003296_pt1 | contig 11987 bp, 4 predicted proteins | sample KB302_FD_96461 | JGI IMG/M metagenome (GOLD analysis project Ga0134122, IMG submission 96461) | Terrestrial soil microbial communities without Nitrogen fertilizer from Kellogg Biological Station, Michigan, USA - KB3-0-2 | ecosystem: Environmental > Terrestrial > Soil > Unclassified ...
CCGGGGATGACATCGATCCCAAGACCCAGCAGCTGGCTACACGCCCGGGACCTCCGATGTCCGGCGACCACGCGCACGTGAACGCCGAGCGCCAACAGCCCTTCAAGCCCGGCGATCCGGCGCTCCTGGACCGCATCGAGCGTTCGCTTGCGCAGGATGGCGTGGATCCCACCGTCTATGGCTACCCCAGCGGAGTAGTCGGGTTGCGGCTGTTTCCGAACCCGGACTTCTTTGGTACTTCCACCGCCGCCACCGATGCGCGTGCCAAGTGGGAAACAATCGTCAAATCGAACCCGGACAACTACTACAACAATGCCAGCGTGGCGGCGGACCCCGGGCTGGTGCGCCCATTCCGCGTCGGCATGTCCTGCGCGTTTTGCCACGTCGGACCGCATCCGCTGAATCCACCCAAGGAAGTCGAGGCACCGAAGTGGGAAAACCTGTCGAGCGTCATCGGCAACCAGTACTGGACCGCGGAGACGATCTTCGCGAACCTCACCCAGAACGACAAAAACGTTCCGCCGCAGAATCCGGCCCCGACCGGGCCCGTGCCGACCAGTTTCCTGCGACAGTTCCTCGCCAGCCAGCAGCCCGGCACCATCGACACCTCGCTGGTCAGCACCGACCACATCAACAACGCCAACACCATCATCTCGATCTTCGACGTTCCGGCACGACTGGTGCGCGCGGCTAACAACTCACCCGAGGTGCAGGAGCCGGCCAACCTGCTGCTCAAGAGTGTCGAAGAGGGGAATCCCGGCATCAACCCGCGCCACACGCCGCGCGTGCTCATCGACGGCTCCGACAGCGTGGGTGCCTATGGCGCGCTGGCGCGCGTGTACCTGAACATCGGAACGCACTCCGACCAATGGTCGATATGCCACAACCCCGTCATCGGCTTCAAGCCGCAACGGCCGTTCGCCATCGCCACGCTCAAGAAGAAGTCGGTGTACTGGAACTCGTCCGACGAACAGCGCATCCCCGCGCTCGTGGACTTCTTCACCTACGTCGACAAGACCAAGCACAAGAACATCGCCTCGCCGATGAAACTGAAGTACGCGCCGATGAGCGACGCGACTCGCCAGGCCTTCGATGCCGAGGAGGCCGACGCCGCCGGGGGCCGCGCAGTGTTCGTCGACAGCTGCGCCATCTGTCATTCGAGCAAACAACCTGCGGGGTTCGACCTCAAGTTCTCGCGCCAGTGGAGCGAGGCAGCCGTGCCGCAGGCCGGCGGCGCCATGGAACTCACCTTGCCTTACGACTACGCCGACTGGCCGGCGTTCCGGCGTGGCAAGGCATACGCGGCGTACCTGCAGGCGATTCGTGCGCTCGCCAATACGCCGGCCGACGGCAAGGATTTCCTCGACGACAATTTCCTGTCGTCCGAAGTGCGCATCCCCGTGACGCTGGACGGTACCAATTCCGCGCGCGCGGTGGCTACGAATGCGATGTCCGGGCAGGTGTGGGACAACTTCTCCTCGAGTACCTACAAGCAGCTGCCCGCGGTCGGGCCGGTGCCGTTCTTCAATCCGTTCTCGCACACCGCGCTGAAGGATGACTGCTGCAACAACGATTACTACTTCCCGCCGCCGGGCGGACCCGGCTACTACCGCCCCGCGTCGCTCATCGGGCTGTGGGCCACGGCGCCGTACCTGCACAACAATTCGCTCGGCATCTACACGCGCGATCCCTCCATCGAGGGGCGGCTCGCGGCTTTCAACGACGGCATCGACCGGATGTTCTCGCGCGAGGTGCGGCGCAGTCGTCCTACCGGCATCAACGGCGACCTGCGTTTCGGCGCGGAGGACAGGGCGCTGGCGACCGGTGATCCCGGTCTGATTTATCGGACCACCGAAAGCACGCAGATCGCGTTCAACGCGCGCTTCGTCCGTCCGTTGCTGGTGGGGATCATCGGCGAAGGGCGGCTCGAGTTCCTCACCGGGTACCTGTGGGGTGGCCTCGCCCTGCTGTTCCTGGTGCTGGCGTGGTTCGGACGCGCGCGCCACGTGGGGTTCGTGCTGACGCTGTTCGCCGTGCTCGCTGCGTCCCTGATCGTGATCGGGCGTTTCGACCGCATCTCCTGGCACCTGTGGTGGATCCCGGGCATCGCCGTGGCGGTGGCGCTGCTGTGTTTCCTAAAGCGGCCGGGAAGAATCATCTCGGGCGCATTCTTCGTAGTGCTGGCACTCGGCAGCCTGTGGATTGCGCACGTCGCCAATGGTTTCGCCAACGGCGAACGTGGCGGCATTGCGCTCGGACCCATTCCGCGTGGCACGCCCGTCAGCCTCATCATGAACATGAATCCGGAAGCTCCGCTCGGCAAGACGCTGCGCAGTGCGACCGCGCTGGTGCGCGGGATCTATCTCGCGAAGCGCCAGCACTCCGAAGAGGCGCAACTGCGCGTATTCCAGGCGGAAGCGGGCCAGGCTTTGCTCGAGGCGAGCAAGTGTCCCGACTTCGTGCTCGATCGTGGCCACTGGTTCGCCGAGCCACTGACTCCGGATGAAAAGAAGCAGCTGAAGGCTTTCCTGAAACGGCTTTAACGGGAGCGCGCGATGTTTGGCAGGCGTGTCGAAGTCGAAAACAAGGAACAGGAAGCGCTGGACGAGGCGGCTCGCAACGCCGATCGCGCGGAACTCCTGGCACGCGCGCAGTCGCGCCGCGACACGCCTTTCGACTACATCATCGTGGGCGCCGGTGCCGCGGGCGGCCCCATGGCGGCGCGGCTCGCCGAAAACGGCCGTACCGTTTTGCTCATCGATGCCGGCATCGACCCGGTGCTGGACAAGGACGTGGGCTCCTCCGGCATCTTCACCGGCGCGCGTACCAAGACGACCTACGAGGTTCCGGCGTTGCACGCCGCCGCGACGGAAGACGAGCGCATGAGCTGGGGATTTTCCGTGCGCCATTACGCGGACCGTACGCAGCAGCAGGACGACACCAAGTACGACGCGAAGGACGATCCGGAGGCTCCCGGCGCCGATGGCAAGCCCAAGGGCGAGGGCAAGGGGGGCATCTTCTATCCCAGGGCATCGGGCATCGGCGGCTGCACGACGCACTACGCGATGATCGTCGTGCGTCCCAACGACAGCGACTGGAATCGCATCGCAGAGTTGACCGGAGATACCAGCTGGCGTGCCGAACGCATGCAGGGATATTTCGCGCGCATCGAGAACTGTCGTTACTACGATGACTTCGATCAGTTCTTCAGCATCCTGCGGCTCTACACCTGGTGGAAACGCCTGCTGACGTTCATCAACCCGCGACTGCAGCTGTTCCGCGGCGGCCACGGCCGGGGCGGCTGGCAGGACACCAGCTTCATCGATCCCTCGCTGATCCTGCGCATCACCAAGCGGGACCGGACATTCCGCCGCGTGTTGCTGCGTTCCATCCTGTTCCTGATTTTCCAGGAGGGACGGTTCAAGAGACTGCTCAGGTTCCTCAAGACCTCGCGCATCGTGCAGCTGCTCGACCCGAATTTCGGGACCTCGCGATCGGCACTGAACGAACAGCTGTCGTTCATCCCCATCGGAACCGACGGGCTCAAGCGCGTGGGCATCCGCGATCGGCTGTTGAAGGTCCACAAGGAATATCACCGCCGCCTGGTGATCAAGACCCAGACGCTGGTCAAGCGCGTGGTGTTCGAGCCCGCCGCTTCCGTGAAGGAAGCCGTACCGCGTGCGGTGGGTGTGGAAGTCGTCGAGGGCCTGCGGATCTACGAGGCAGCGGGCGGAGCACCGCTGGCCAATCAGGATTCCAAGTTCTACTTCGCGCGCGAGGAAATCATCCTCGCCGGTGGCGCTTTCAATTCTCCGCAGCTCCTGATGCTGAGCGGCATCGGCGACAAGAGTGCGCTCGAGACCGCCAAGGTTGCCGGCCTGCGTGATGCCGGCGGGCGCCTGGTATCCGGCGACCCGTACGTCCATCTACCCGGCGTCGGGCAGAACCTGCAGGACTGCTACGAGATCAGCGTCATCAGCAAGGTGGACGGAGAGGAATTCAAGACGCTGGCGGGCGTCGAATTCGATCCGGACAAACCGAGCGATCCTGCGCTCCAGCGCTGGAGAGACGAGAAGAAGGAGCTTTACTCCACCAATGGCGGTGCGCTCTCGTTCTTCTACACGTCGGAGAACCAGAAGAGGAACACGCCGACGAGCCAACCTCTGGACCCGGACCTGTTCATCTTCGGAGCGCCGGCGGCATTCCGCGGCTACTACCGCGGCTGGTCGAAGGAGCTGTTGTTCGAGACCAAGGGCTCCGGTGTGCAACAACGCAACCTCTGGAGCTGGCTGATACTCAAGGCTTACACGCAGAACAACGCCGGCACGGTCACGTTGCGCGACAACGATCCGCTGCACGTACCCGACATCTGCTTCAACTCGTTTCCGCCCGGGTCGGCAGGCGACGTCGACGCGCTGCGCGAGGGACTCGGGTTCGTGCGCCGCATGAACGAGAAGATCGAGCCGTTCACGGAGATACAACCCGGCAAGTTCGATCGCGGCGGCCAACCGGTCGACCTCGATAAATGGATCCAGGACGAAGCCTGGGGTCACCACGCCTGTGGAACCTGCAAGATCGGCAGCGCACCCTGGCAGAAGAATACCGACGCGGTGAAGGACGGCGCGGTGGTCGACAGCAAGTTCCGCGTGCACGGCGTCAGCGGACTACGCGTGGCGGATGCCTCGGTGTTTCCAAAAATACCCGGCTATTTCATCGTGACGCCGATATTCATGGTGGGCGAGAAGGCCGCAGATGAATTGCTGGCCACGCGTGTACACGACCGCTATCCGGCGCACCTCGAACAGCTCGAGGCGACTGCGGTCCATGCGCGTCGACAGAAGGTGGAAGGGAAAGACCCCGATCCCCTGTGGGTCGATAACAAGCTGCCGGACGACAGCGTGGGTCTCGCACTCTCCGGCGGTGGCATTCGCAGTGCGACCCTGTGTCTCGGTGTACTGCAGGCGCTGGCGCAGCGCGGACGGCTCAAGGCCATCGACTTCCTGGCGACGGTCTCGGGTGGCGGGTACACGGGATCATTCCTCGGACGCCTGTTCACGCGCATGGCCCACGTGAGCCAGCCGGCGCAACGCGTCGAGGAAATCGTCGGCAACATCAACTCCGAACAGAATCGCTGGATACGTACGCACGCCAACTACATCAGCGCAGCGGGACGCTCCGATCGCGAGGTGAACACCGGGGTCATCTGGCGCAACCTGCTGGGTGCGCACCTGTGCCTGGCGGCCATGTTCATCGGCTTGTTCGCGCTGGCGCGATTCCTCGCCGACGAGACGTTCCTGGGATCCTGGGAAATCCAGTTGTTCGGCATGCCGCTCAGCCCGTGGTGGTGGACGCCGGCGCTGGTGTTCGTGTTTGGCGTGTACCCCGCATGGCTGGCGTTCTGGTTTGCTCCCAAACCCGGGGCGGGTGCGGCCCATCCTCTGTTCGGACTGATGCTGTGGCTGGTCATGCTGGGAGCGGCGGTGGCGGCACTGCGCGTGCAGAAAGTCGAGCTGCTGGCGGCCATCGCCATCACCTCGTTGCTGACCGCATGGTTCTGGCAGGAGCTGGCGCGCATCGGCGCGGTGAAAGACGACGATCCGGAGGCGATCAAGCATCGCGGCTCGGTGGTACGCAATCGACTCACGCGTGGCCTGGGAGTCACGCTCGCCGCGTTCCTGTGGACGCTCGCGTGGGTGATCCTGGATACTTTCGCGCGGCTCGGTGCGCGTCACGAGCTCATGTTTCCGGCGGTCGGTGGAATGGGCGTGCTCGCCACGCTGATTCCGCTGTTGCGGTCGTTCGCGGTGAAGTTCGGGGATGCGACGCCGGACGCCGCCCTGCGCCGTCGCAACATCGTCGCGGCCATGGTCGCGTTTCCGCTGTTCACGTTCCTGCTGTTCGGCTACGACGTGATCGTGCACACCGCGTTCTGGTCGGGAACCAACGTGGGCATGTGGACCATGCTGCTCACCCTGCTGGTGGCATTCGTGCTGAGCCGCGCCAATTCGTTCCTCAACCTGACCTCGCTGAACGGACCCTACGCCTCGCGCCTCGGGCGCACCTTCCTCGGCGCATCGAATGAAAAGCGCATTCACGCCAACCCGGGTGAAGGACCGACGGAGGTGGGCACCACGCATCCCGACGACGACATCTTCTACGACGACTATCGACCGGAGAAATGCGGCGGTCCGCTGCATCTCATCTCGACCTGCGTCAACGAGACGGTCGATGCGATGTCGGGCCGCGTGATCGACGAGGACAAGGGGCTCACCATGTGCGTGGGGCCCGCCGGGGTGAGTGTCGGGCGGCGCTTCCACGCCGTCTGGGAGAACAAGGGGACGGAGAGCTGCCTGACCGACCAGATGATCCTGAGAAACGTCGAGGCTGCCGCCGACACCTTGCCGATGACACTGTGTCCTTTGCCGGTGGGCCCGGATCCCACCGCGTTCCACGTGCTGTCTACCGATCCCTTGCGCAACGACGACATCTGCGCGGTACCCGAGGAGCTGCGTCTCAGCCAGTGGATGGCCATCTCCGGCGCGGCGTTCACTCCCGGCATGGGACGCCAGACCAGCCTGCCGATGTCATTGTTGTTAGGCCTGTTCAATATCCGGCTCGGATACTGGTGGGACTCCGGCGTCGCAACCGGCAACCGCCCGGGCCGGTTTCCGCCGACGGCGCTGCGCCGGCTCGGGGGGATCCCGGCCTGGCTGTTCCGCACGCAGTCGCGCCTGCTGGCCGAATGGTGGCGCCACTTCCAGGGGCCGGGTCATCGCCACTGGTACCTGAGCGACGGCGGTCACATCGAGAACAGCGCACTGTACGAACTGCTGCGCCGGCGCGTGCGCCTCATGATCATGGTCGACGGCACGCACGATCCCACCTACGTGTTCGACGACCTCTCCGCGCTGGTGCGGCGCGCGCGCCTGGATTTTGGCGCCTGCTTCCGCTGGGTGGATCCGCAGGACGTGCCCGCCGAGCTGCCGACGTGGATCCGCAATTGGATAAATGTGTCGGCGCTGGGGACATTGCAGTCGTTGCGACGCGAAGGTCCGCACGCCGCCGCGCTCGCACAAGTCAATTTCGATGACGAACCGAAGGATTCACCGCCGTACTGGCTGGTGGTGCTCAAGGGTTGCCTGGTGCCAGAGGACATGCCGCTCGATCTGCGCTGCTATTCGATACAGAACCCGCAGTTCCCCAACCAGCCGACTTCGGACCAGTTCCTGACCGGCGATCAGTGGGAGGCCTACCGGGTGCTCGGAGAGGGCACCGGGAAACGTATTTTCAGGTAGATCGCGGTGGCTGTGCCGCGGAGGTGGTGGGCGGTACAGGGATTGAACCTGTGACCCCGGCCGTGTGAAAGCCGTGCTCTACCAGCTGAGCTAACCGCCCGCCATTTGGGAGGGCCGGCAGTGTAGTGACCGGCCCTGCGCCTTGCAACCGAAGCGTCAGTCCACCCGTGACTTAGGCGTGCTTTTCAAGCCATTTCCTCAGGCTTTGCACGCAGCGACCGGCCGTCGAACCGTCCCAGTGGTGCGGCTTGCGGCCCTTGGGCCAGCGCCCGCCGACGACGTCGCGCACGGCCGCCAGCAACCCTTCGGGTTTGATCAGCCGGTTGGTGCCCTCGGTCACGGTCACGGGTCGCTCGGTGTTCTCGCGCAGCGTGAGGCAGGGGATGCCGAGATAGGTGCTCTCTTCCTGCACGCCACCCGAATCGGTGATCGCGGCCGCGCTCTGCGAGACCAGGTTCATGAATTCGATGTAGCCCAGCGGCTCGGTCACCGTGATGCCGGCCGCGTCGTTGATCTGACCCATCAACCCGAAGTCTTCGAGACGCTTGCGCGTGCGCGGGTGGATGGCGAACACCAGCGGCAGTTCGCGCGACACGGCGACCAGGTTTGCGACCAGTCCCGAGAGCGTCGCCTTGTCGTCGACATTCGAAGGCCGGTGCAGCGTGACCATGGCGAACCTGCCGCGCTCGAGGCCAAACTTCTCGCGCGTGCCGGCGCTCTCGATGCGCTCGCGCAGCATCTCGAACGAATCGATCATGATGTTGCCGACGCACTCGATCTTGTCGGCCGGCACGCCTTCGGCGCGCAGGTTCTCGTCGGCGTCGGGCGACGGGGTCCAGAGCAGATCGACAATCGCGTCGGTCACGAGGCGATTGATCTCTTCGGGCATGCGCCGGTCGCGGCTGCGCAGGCCGGCCTCGAGGTGCACCACGGGAATCCACAACTTGGCGCCGACCATGGCGCAGGCCGCGGTGGCGTTGACGTCACCCACCACGATGATGGCGTCGGGACGATCCGTCTGGCACAGCGCCTCGTAGGCCATCATGGTCTTGCCGGTCTGCTCGGCATGCGAACCGCTGCCGATTTCCAGGTGATGCGCCGGCTCGGGCAGCCGCAGGTCGCGGAAGAAGGCGTCCGACATGTTGGCGTCGTAGTGCTGGCCGGTATGCACGATGGACGGCGCGCACCAGTCCTGGTTCGCGAGCGCGTGGTACAGCGGGGCTACTTTCATGAAGTTCGGCCGGGCGGCCGCGATCAGGTGGATCTTCCTCACGTTTGTCAACGCTCTCATCCTGTAGGGGTGCCGGCTGAGGCCGGGTATCCGGTCAATGCTGAACTATCGGGCGCTCTGCGGCTACCATTCGCCCCCCGAATTCCGGAAAAAATCATGACCGTCATTACCCGCTTTGCCCCGAGTCCCACGGGCCTGCTGCACATCGGCGGCGTGCGCACGGCGCTGTTCAGCTGGCTGTACGCGCGGCGCATGGGTGGCCAGTTCATCCTGCGCGTCGAGGACACGGACCGGGAACGATCCCAGGACGCGCACGTGCAGGTGATCCTCGATGGCATGAAGTGGCTGGGGCTCGACCACGACCTCGGGCCTTACTACCAGACGCAGCGCTTCGACCGGTACAAGCAGGTCATCGCCGAGATGCTGCAGGCGGGCACGGCGTATCACTGCTACTGCAGCAAGGAAGATCTCGACGCGATGCGCGCCGCGCAGCAGGCACGCAAGGAAAAACCGCGCTACGACGGCCGCTGCCGCCACGGCAAGGGACCGGGACCCCAAAGCGCCAACTACACTGGAAACGCGCCGGTGGTGCGCTTCAAGAACCCGGAAGAGGGCGCCACCGTCGTCGAGGACGTGGTGCATGGCGCGGTCACGTTCCAGAACAAGGAGCTCGACGACCTCATCATCGCGCGCTCCGACGGCACGCCTACCTACAATTTCTGCGTGGTGGTCGACGACGCGGACATGAACGTCACGCACGTGATCCGTGGCGACGATCACCTGAACAACACGCCACGGCAGATGAACATGCTGCTGGCGCTCGGCAAGACACCGCCGGTGTATGCACACGTGCCGATGATCCTCGGGCCCGACGGTGCGAAGCTCTCGAAGCGCCACGGCGCGGTCAGCGTGCTCGAGTACCAGGAGCAGGGCTTCCTGCCGGATGCGTTGCTGAACTACCTGGTGCGCCTCGGCTGGTCGCACGGCGACCAGGAATATTTCACGCGCGCCGAGATGATCGCGGCCTTCGACGTGCGCGAGATCAACAAGGCGGCCTCGGCGCTGAACCCCGACAAGATGCTGTGGCTCAACCAGCAACACCTGGTGCGCTCGGATCCGAAGGACGTGGTGCCGCACCTGAAGTGGCACCTGCGGCAGATCGGCATCGACAGCGACGACCCGGTATTGCTCGAAGGCATCGTGGTGTCGCAGCGTGAACGCGCCAAGACGTTGAAGGAAATGGCCGCCAACAGCCGCTTCTTCTTCGGCGACGAGGTGACGCTGGATGCCAAGGCGGCGGAGAAACACCTGACGCCCGACGCGAAGACTCTGCTGGCCGAGTTGCGCGCGCGGCTGGAGACGCTCGGCGACTGGAAGGGTCCCGCCATCCATGGCGAGATCGAATCGCTGGCGAAGGAGAAGGCGCTCGGCCTCGGCAAGGTCGCTCAGCCGCTGCGCGTGGCCGTGACGGGCGGCACCGTGTCGCCGCCCATCGACGCGACGCTGGTGCTGCTCGGACGCGAGCGGACGCTGGCGCGCATGGAGCGCGCCGCTACCGGCTGAAGTTGCTCAGGGGATGGTCTTCGACGCGATGTTGGAGATGTCGCTTTCGAAACCTTGAGCGTTGACCGCGTAAACCGCAAAGAACCACTGGCCAGAGGTCAGGCTGCTCACGGTGTAGGTCGTCAGTCCAGCGCCCGATACCGACACGGAGTGATCAAGCGAGTTGGACGATTGGCCATAGGCCACCCGGTATCCGGCGAGATCCGTGAGCACGGATCCGTCGGTGTTGGTGAGCGGCGGCGTCCACGAGACGTCTGCGGTCCCGGTGCCCACTGCCACGACGTTCAGGCTGAACGCAGACAACGAGGCACTCGCGGTGCCGTCGGACACCGTAATGATGATGCCGGCGGTCGTACCCACGTCGCCGGCGCCGGGCGTTCCCGAGAGCCGTCCGGTGCTCGTATTGAACGTGGCCCAGGTGGGCATGTTCTGGATACTGAATGTGAGCGTGTTGCCATCCGCATCGGAAGCGCTTGGCAGGAAACTATATGCCGTCCCGACTGACACCGACGTCAGGGGAGCGCCGGTGATTGTCGGGGCGCGGTTCGGGGGAGCCAGCACCTGGATGGTGAACGATGCCAGCGCGGTCGTGGCGGTACCGTCGCTCACGGAAATCGTGATGGACGCCGAGGTGCCGACGTTCGCCGCAGCGGGTGTGCCCGAGAGTCGCCCGGTAGTCGCGCTGAAGGTGGCCCAGCTGGGCTTGTTCTGAATCGAAAACTGCAAGGTATTGCCGTCCGGATCGCTGGCCACCGGACGAAAGCTGTAATTCGATCCTGCCGTGACGCTGGTGGCGGGCGTGCCGGAAATCGTCGGAGGACGATTCGCCGGCGGTGGGGTTGCCGCCACGGTCAGGTTGAAAGGCGGAAGCTCGTCGCTCGACTGGCCATCGGTTACGCGGATGACGATGTTGGTGGTCGTGCCCACGTCTGCGGCGGTCGGGGTACCGCGCAATTGACCCGTCGCGGCAGTGAACGTCGCCCAGCTCGGCCGGTTCACGATGGTGTACGTCAGGGCGTCGTCATCGGCATCGTCGCCCACCGGGGTGAACGTATACATCTGCCCGACGCTCGCCGAAGTCGCCGGCGTGCCGGAGATGGTCGGTGCCGAATTGGCGGGGGGCGGCACCGTGGTGCCGCTCGCTACGGCGATCTGGAATGCCGGCAGCTGCGTGACTGATTGCCGGTCGCTCACTTCGATGGTGATCATCTGCGACATACCAACATCGTTGGTACCCGGGGTACCCGTCAGCGCGCCGGTAGTCGTATCGAATTGCGCCCAGGCTGGCTTGTTAGACACCGTGAAAGTCAGGGTGTCGCCATCGGGATCCGCAGCCTGCGGAGTGAACGCATACGCGCTTCCTACCTGGACGGTAGCGGCGGGCGTGCCGGTGATGACCGGAGGCGCGTTACCTCCGCTACTTTGGTCAGACGCAGCGCCTCCGCAGCCGGAGAGCGCGCCCAGCGCAAGTACAGCAACAAGTAGATGTCGGCCACAGATTCGCATATTCGGTCCTGTCTAAAACCAGCGTGAGTACCGAAGCGTCTGCGGCGACCACGGGATGACGGCAAGCGCACTTCTTGTGCATGGTTCCTTGCCGGCAACTCCGCTATCTGTCGCCCAAGTTGCGCTTCAGACCGGAAGCTTTGCGTCCCCGTCTCACAACGGGTTTGCCTTTGCTCTGTCAACAGTAGATCGTGCAAACAAACATATTTCAACGTGTCGTAGGTGGCAGACACGGGGACTCTGGGAAGAGATAGCGACGACGGAATTAAGGTGAATTCAGGTCCCGGAATCCGATGTCAGCAGTGTGAAGCGCGCACTTTCATTTACTTGACATACCTCACACCGGACCGTAAGTTGCCGCGCCTCGCGTGGGGCCATAGCTCAGCTGGGAG
>Ga0134122_10003299_pt1 | contig 11983 bp, 13 predicted proteins | sample KB302_FD_96461 | JGI IMG/M metagenome (GOLD analysis project Ga0134122, IMG submission 96461) | Terrestrial soil microbial communities without Nitrogen fertilizer from Kellogg Biological Station, Michigan, USA - KB3-0-2 | ecosystem: Environmental > Terrestrial > Soil > Unclassified ...
GCGTTGCTGCAGTCCGGCGTGGCTTATGTCGGTGGTTATCAGGGTGCGCCAGTTTCGCACCTGATCGACGTCATGGTCCAGGGTCGGGAGTACCTGAATACGCTCGGCGTGCATGTCGAAGCATGCTCGAATGAGGCGTCCGCGGCAGCCATGCTGGGCGCATCGATCCATTACCCGTTGCGCGGCGCCGTAACCTGGAAGTCGATCGTGGGTACCAATGTCGCGGCCGATGCCTTGTCGAACTTGTCTTCACCTGGCGTCACGGGTGGCGCGCTGATTGTGGTCGGCGAAGATTATGGCGAAGGCGCCAGCGTAATCCAGGAGCGCACGCACGCGTATGCGCTGAAGTCTTCGATGCTGATGCTGGATCCGCGCCCCGAATTGTCGAACATGGTCCGGATGGTGGAACAGGGGTTCCAGCTTTCGGAGGCGTCGAACATGCCCGCATTAATGGAACTGCGCATCCGCGCCTGTCACGTGCGCGGCAGTTTCGTATGCAAGGACAACATCGCCCCGGCCATCTCGACACGCCATCTCATGGCGGAGCCGGCGAAATTTGACTATGCGCGGCTGGCACACCCGCCGGTGACGTTTCGTCACGAGAAGCTTAAGGTCGATGACCGCATCCCAGCCGCGCGGCGGTACATCGCAGAAAACCAGCTGAATGAACTCATGGCCGGCGCACGCGCTGAAGCCGGTTTTATCGTGCAGGGCGGGCTTTATAACTCGCTCATCCGTGCGTTGCAGCACTTCGGACTGGCCGATGCCTTTGGCGTGTCCGCGATTCCCATCTTCGTGCTGAATGTCACGTTTCCGCTCGTACCAGAGGAAATTTCCCGATTCTGCGTGGGAAAGCGCGCAGTGATGATCGTGGAAGAAGGCACGCCCGAATATATCGAACAGGAGATACTCGCATCGTTGCGCAGGCTAGAAGTCGGAACACCAGTGCACGGCAAGGACATGCTGACGGCTGCGGGTGAATACACGGTTGAGGTCATTGCCCAAGGTCTCGAAAAATTCTTCGATGCTTATCTGCCGGGCCTCGCGAGCGAGGGGGGTAAAGACTGGCTCCGAAGCAACACAACACGCCGGCGCGACATTGCGCGCCAGCTTTCCGGGCCCTTACCGGCACGTCCGCCGCAATTCTGCGTCGGCTGTCCCGAGCGGCCGGTTTTCGCGGCGCTCAAACTGTCCCAGCGGGATGTGGGTCCGACGCACATTGCGGGCGACATCGGTTGCCATTCCTTCGCGACATTCGAACCGTTTTCTTTCGGCCATTCGATCCTGGGCTACGGCATGAGCCTGGCCAGTCGTGCTGGTGTCTCACCCATGATGAAGCGGCGCGTGCTCTCGGTCATGGGTGACGGCGGATTCTGGCACAACGGTCTGCTGACCGGAGTGCAGTCGGCCTTGTTCAATGGCGACGATGCGGTACTGGTGATCTTCAAGAACGGGTACACGTCCGCTACCGGCACCCAGGAATTGATCTCCACTCCGGACGCAGAGGATAAGATCGCTGCAGAGGACAAACAACAAAGTCTCGTGCATCGCAACCTCACCATAGAAAAGACGTTGACCGGCATGGGCGTGAAATGGATGCGCACCGTTCATACCTATCATGTCGAAAAAATGCGCCAGACCTTCGATGAAGCGTTTACGACCGACTTCAACGGACTCAAGATCATCATCGCCGAGGGCGAATGCCAGCTTGAACGCCAGCGACGTATCCGGCCATGGATGGCGGGACTGCTGAAGGCGGGCAAGCGCGTGGTGCGTGTGAGGTACGGCGTAGACGAGGACGTTTGTACCGGTGACCACGCGTGCATCCGCCTGTCGGGTTGCCCGATCCTGACTCTGAAAGATAATCCGGATCCGCTCAAGGTGGATCCGGTGGCGACAGTCATCGACGGTTGCGTCGGCTGCGGGCTGTGCGGCGAAAACGCGCATGCCGCCACCTTGTGTCCCTCGTTCTATCGCGCTGAAGTCATCCGCAACCCGCGTTTGCATGAACGCGTGGTAGCGGGTTTGCGCAGCGCGGTGCTGCGGTGGATGCAGCCGGCATGAATCTGGCAGATCGTCGTCCGATCACTTTGCTTATCTGCGCGCTTGGCGGCGAAGGTGGCGGGGTGCTGGCCGAGTGGCTGGTCGATACCGCTACGCGCAGCGGCTATAGCGCGCAGAGTACGTCGATACCCGGCGTTGCACAGCGCACCGGTTCGACAACGTACTACTTTGAAGTTTTCCCGGTTCCGATCGCGCAACTCGGCGGCCGCGTGCCGTTGTTCAGCCTGTATCCGGTACCTGGCGCGCTCGATGTACTGGTTTCCTCTGAACTGCTGGAAACAGTGCGCCATATCGCGAGCGGCATGGCTTCGCGAGAGCGCACGCTGGTTGTGTCCTCGAGTTCGCGGACGCTGACCACTGCGGAAAAATTGCAGCTGGCCGATGGGCGCGCTTCATCGGAGGAGCTGCTTAAAATCGTGCAGCAATACAGCAAAAGGGCGCATGTATTTGACATGTCCTCGGTGGCCCAAGATGCGGGGACGGTGTTGAGCGCAGTGCTGTTCGGTGCGATCGCGGGCAGTGGTGCGCTGCCTTTTCCGCGTGAAGCGTTCGATTACACCATCCGGCAGTCCAATACCGGCGTAGAGGCCAGCTTGCGCGGTTTTGCGCGTGCATTCGAAATCGTCGAACGGGGTCGGAACACAAAGCTGCCGGCAGCTTCGATGAGCGTATCCGCTGGCGCGGATTTGCCATCGGATCTCGCACACGACTTTCCCTTGCAGACCCATGCGCTGCTGAGCGCCGGTTATGCGCGCGTACATGAATATCAGGACGAGGCCTATGCCGGACTTTATGTTCAACGCCTGAAGCGCATCCTGGAGGCCGAACGGTTGGCAGACCCGTCCGGCGATCGCCAATTTGCCACCACCAGCGAGGCCGCGCGTTATCTGGCGCTATGGATGGCGTTCGATGACATCGTCCGTGTCGCCGAACTGAAATGCCGGGCGAGCCGCTTTGCGCGGGTTCGCGCCGAAGTCAAGGCGGCAGACGGCGATCTGGTGCGCATCTACGACTACTTCAAGCCTGGAATGCCCGAATTCGCGGCGCTCTTGCCTGCGCGTTTGGCACGCGCACTGACGGCTTGGGACAGTCAGCGACAACAGGCGGGTAAAGCGCCCGTTGCATTGCCGCTGAAGGTCGGCGCGCATACCGTTTTCGGTTATCTCTCGTTACGTCTGCTGGCCGGTCTGAAATGGCTGCGCAAGCGTGGCAGCCGGTTTGCGGCGGAACAGAAGATGATGGAACGCTGGCTTGATGCAGTCGAACGCGGCGCGCGCTTGCATTGGGGACTGGGTAACGAGATCGCGTTATGCGGCCGCCTTATCAAGGGGTACGGTAGCACCAATGAGCGGGGCAAGGATAACTTGTTGCACGTGCTAGAGCAGCTTGCACCGGCCGATAAGGCAAACGGCCCGGAAGCGCGCGCGCAGGCGATCCGTGCCGCGCGGGTGGCGGCACTGGCGGACGACGCGGGCCGGGAACTGGATAAGACGCTGCTCGAGCACGGTGCGGCGCCCAGGCCCGTGAAGGCGCAGCCAATCATGTGGGTTAAAAAGCGGCGCGGCACTCCGGCCTGAGGTGTGCCCAGAGAAAATCGTGTGCGGGGTTGCGCACCGTTACGTTGACTACTATGCTTAAGAGCGTAGTCTGAAGCCAACCTTCACCGTCAGGACTGACTAGCGAGGGGAACAAAATGAAAACAGTTCAGCAGCTGCTGGAATCCAAGCGCCATAGCGTGATCTCGGTTGCGCCATCGAGTTCGGTACTAGATGCGCTGAAAGTAATGGCGGAAAAGGAAATCGGGGCTGTGGTCGTGATCGACGGCGGGCATCTGGTCGGCATATTTTCCGAACGCGATTACGCGCGCAAAGTGATCCTGCAGGGGAAGGCTTCGAAAGATACGCTCGTAAGGGAAATCATGACCGAAAAGGTCGTGTGCGTGCGTCCGGAACAGACTATCGAAGATTGCATGGGGCTGATGACCGACAAGCGCATTCGTCACTTGCCCGTACTCGAACACAAGAGAGTAATCGGCGTCATTTCGATTGGTGATGTCGTGAAGGAAATGCTTTACGAAAAGGAATTCGTCATCAAACAGCTGGAAAGCTACATTCACAATTAGAGGGCCCGCCTGGGGCGGCCGGCATCCAGTTTCCATTGGCGAATACCTTCATTTGCGTCTTGATCGCAATCACGCTCGCCCTGTCGGGCTGCAAGACCCAGGGCGCGTTGACTGCCGATTCGACCCACTGCCGCACGATGGACGTGGACGTGATCAAGAGCCGCTATTCGCGCGAAGGTTCCACCACCGTGTGGTGCGCAAAATGCAAGGACAAGCTTTACCTGTGCGTATCGAATCCACCGCGCAGCCGGGTGGAATGTAAGGAAGCCGCGCCGGAGGCCTGCTCGTAAGCAGACCTGAAGCAAAAAAAGAAGGGCAGCGTCAGGCTGCCCTTTGTTGTTTACTGCCTGCGATCAATCCTTGAGTGCCTCGATTTCAATGGTGATCTTTACTTCATCGCCCACTGCCGGTACATAAGTGCTGAGACCGAACTCGCTGCGCTTGATGGTCGTCGTGGCGTTTGCACCGCACATGGGCTTCTTGTTCATCGGATGAGGTCCGCAATTGAAGGAAGTGACCTCCAGGCTCGCTGGTTTCGTTACGCCCAGCATGGTGAGTTCGCCGTCTGCCCCGCTCAATTTGTCCCCGTTGAACCTGAGTTTGGTGGCTTTGTACGTCAGCGTCGTAAACTTGGCTACATTAAAAAATTCCTCGCTTTTGAGATGCGCATCGCGCTTGGCATGGCCGGTATCAATTGAACTCGCATCAATGGTGATGTCGATGCTGCCGTTCTTGCCCGCCTGGTCGAGCATGACCTTGCCGTGTGTTGCGCCAAAGCGGCCATGCATGGTTGAAAATCCAAGGTGGTTGATTTCGAAATTCGGATAAGTATGAGCCGGGTCCACGGAGTACGAGTCGGCTGCGGCCGCAGGCAGCGCAAATGCGCCGATCAAGCAGAGTGCTGCAAATTGCGTTTTCAAATTGAATCTCCCATGTTGATTGAACAAGGTGCTGCGATAAAAAGTGCCCGACGCCACTCGCGATTGTGCGGACGCTATTTGTTGCCTGTGGTCACGATACGAAAATTCACTTGTACGTCGTCTGCCACGGTATCGGTGTCCGACCACACGCCCTCACCGATTTTGAACTGCAGGCGTTTCAGGTTGAAGCGGCCTTCATACGTGACTGCATCTCCAGCGCGCTTCAAGGTAAAGGGCGCCACGACATCCTGGCCGATGCCTTTGATGGAAAGTTTTCCGCGTACCTCGTATTTGTCCGGCCCGGACTGCGATACCGCACTGGACACGAATTTCGCCGTCGGGAACGCACTGGTGTTGAACCAGCCTTTCTTGCTCACTTCCGCATCGGCGTCGGGGCTGCCGGTATCGATACTGGCTAGATCGACGTCGATCTGCGCCTTGGCGGCAGCGAGTTTTTTGGGATCGAAGTCTATGCGTGCCGTGAATTTCTTGAAGCTGCCCTGCACCGGCACGTTCATCTGCTTGGACACGAAAGTGATCTGGCTGCTGGCGTAGTCGACCTCAGCGGCGTGCGCAGGGACACCGGTCGCGAGCACTGCAAACGAAAAGACAATGGCGCGAAAGTTCATCTGAGTGCGCTCCGTTTCTTGAGGAATGGCAGCATGCGCTGCAATACGTCGTCGCGATCGACCATATGGTGTTTAAGGGCGGCCGCGATGTGCAATATGACGACGCCGAGCATGACCCAATTCAATGCCTCGTGCACTTCCTTGAGTTGTTCCGCAAGGTGTTTGTTCTTGGCCACCAGATCCGGAATCGGAATCTGTCCAAGATAAACGACCTGGAAGCCTGAAGCAGAGCTCATCAGCCATCCTGAGATGGGAATGGCCAGTGTAAGGATATACAGAAGCAAATGAGCTGAAGCAGCAGCCCGATGCTGCCATGCCGGCATCGCGGCCGGCGGGGCCGGTGGCCGGTGGGCCAGTCGCCAGACGAGCCGCAACAATACCAGCAGAAAAATCGTGACCCCAATCCACTTGTGATACGAGTACAGCTTCAGCTTGACAGGAGAAAGCTGCAGTTGCGTCATGTACTGACCGAGCAGGAAGGTGCTGAAGAGGGCCGCCGCGATCAGCCAGTGCAAGATGATTGCGACCCGGGTATAGCCTGGCGAAGTGATTTGCATGTCAGGCGGCCTTTGGTGCGGCGCGCGCATTCCGCAATGCATCGCGCAGCTTATGCAAAAGTCTCGCCGTCTGCTCCAGCTCCCGCGAAGATAACGCGCAGAACGCCGACTTCAGGTGATCAGCGTGTGCCGGGAATGCCCGCTCGAATGTGCGCACGCCCTGCGCCGTAAGCGTTACGAATACCTGCCTGCGATCTGCATCGGTCGCGCTACGCCGGATCAGGCCGCGGCTTTCCAGCCGGTCCAGGACGCCGGTCAGCGTGCCTTTGGTAATGAGCGTATTAGCACCCAGTTCCTTGCATGTCATGCCCGGGGTATTGCCGAGCGTGGCAACGATATCGAATTGAGAGCTTGTCAGGCCAAGCTTGCGGACGTGTGTGCCGGAATATGATTCGAATGCCTGATAGCACTCGGCCAATGAACGCAAGGTTCTAAAGAACTGCTCCTTAGGCATATCGCCGCCGTCCGTGCATTTAGTTCTAATGCGAACTATTCTTGCGGTTGGCGCGGGCGAAGTCAACGCGTTTGCTCCAGTCGCCCGCTTGACGGGTGTTCCCCACTGCCCGCAAACTCGCCGCACTCAATAGTTCGACAGGAGCAGCACGTTGTTTGGAGCGCTCATCATTGGCGATGAAATTCTTTCGGGCAAACGCCAGGACAAGCATTTCCCGAAGATTGTCGCACTGCTGAAGGCGCGCGGACTCGGGCTGTCATGGAGCATGAACTTGCCCGACGATGCCGAAATCCTCACGCAAGTGCTGACCAGCACGCTGGCGCGCGCGGATATCGTGTTTAGTTTTGGAGGCATTGGCGCCACGCCGGACGATCACACTCGCCAATGTGCCGCGAAAGCGGCAGGCGTCGAACTGCAACTGCATCCCGATGCCAAACGTGAGATTGAAGCGCGGTTCGGCGTAGAAGCGTATCCCAAGCGCATACAGATGGGAGTGTTTCCCGCGGGCAGCCGGATTATTCCGAATCCCTACAACCGTGTGCCGGGATTCAGCTATGCAAAGCACCATTTTTTGCCTGGCTTTCCGGAAATGGCCTGGCCGATGATGGAATGGGTGCTCGATACCGAGTATCCCCACCTGCATAGCGCGCAGCCGCCCGTGGATATGGCGATCATCGTCAAAGACGCAGGCGAGAGCCAGCTGATCGATCTGATGAACGACTGCATTGCCAGGTATGCTGGGCTGAAGCTGTTCAGCCTGCCAAGCTTTACGCCAGCGGGCCGCCGCATCGAACTCGGCGTCAAAGGCGAGGCAGAGCTGGCCGCTGAGGCGCTGGAGTTCCTCAAGCAGGGTGTTGTTGCGCTCGGATTTGCATGGGATCCAACAAAATAACGTCGCACCAGCCGTTAATTTTGCGGTCGTCTAACCCCGTTTCATTCTGACCTGCGTTTACAGCGGTGTTCTCATGGACGAGGGGCATACCGTGAAATACATGGCGCAGGTTTTGTTCCTGTCGTTGTTGCTTGGCGGTCCGGCGATGGCGGCTGGCCACCTGGCCGATGTTGAAATCAAGGATCGCACTAGCGGACGTACGTTGCCAGTCTACGAAAGCGCGGGCCATTGGTTTGTGGCCGGTCGGCCCGGAAATGAATACCGGATCAACATCCGCAACCGCGAAACTGAAGACTTGCTTGCCGTCGTTTCTGTTGATGGCATCAATGTTGTGACAGGTGAAATAGCCGGAGCCGCGCAAAGCGGTTACGTGATCGACCGTGCAATTTCCTTATCCATCGCCGGTTGGCGCAAGAGCCTGCAAAAAATCGCGTCTTTTTATTTCACCGATCTGAGCGATTCCTATGCCGCCCGTACCGGGCGTCCGGACAATGTCGGCGTGATTGGTGTTGCGCTGTTCCGGCGGCATCCACAACCGCTTGCACAAATGGACCCTCCAGAAGCGAGTGTTGGTGCCGGAGCTTCGAACGACAATGCGGCTCGCTCGGCCAGCGCGCCGGCAAGAGAGAAACGAATCGGCACCGGCCACGGCCGCAGCCAGTCTGCTCCGGCACGTTATGTTGAATTCGAGCGCGCATCGAATAGCCCGGCAGAAGTGATCGCCATCCACTATGACACCTACGCCAATCTGGTCGCGCGCGGCGTAATCCGCGACGAGCACAGATTACCTCTGCCTTTTCCCGGCGAATTCGTTCCTGATCCGCCGCGAAACGGCTAATCCCATGCCAGGGAACTGAACCTCATTCGGGATGTCATGACCGATGCTTCCGGCTAGACTGGCGCACGTGAGCGCCGAAAACGTCTCCGATGAGCAACTGATGTCGCGCTACCGCGACGGCGATGCGGTGGCGTTCGAGGCGTTGTATGGGCGCCATCGTGGCCCGGTGTTTCGTTATGTATTGCGCCAGGTCGGATTGCGCTCGGCAGCCGAAGAGGTATTCCAGGAAATCTGGATGAATATCATCGCCGCGCGGGAGCGCTACCGGGTGCAGGCGCGTTTTGCGACTTTTCTGTATCACGTTGCGCACAATTGCGTGGTCGATCACTTTCGTCGCAAGACGCCGCTGCATTTGATTTCGCTCGATGACGATCCCGAAGAGGCGATCCAGATTGCGGGTCCCGAGCGTGATCAGCCGGAGCGCGCAGTAGCATCGCGGCAATCGTCCGCGAAACTGCTCAACGCGCTGTCGCTGTTGCCTCCGGAACAGCGAGAAGCTTTTTTGTTGCATGAGGAAGGTGGTCTGACGCTGGAGGAAATCGCCACCGTCACCGGTACCGGCAGGGAAACAGTTAAAAGTCGCCTGCGCTATGCGCTGGCGAAACTGCGCGAAGGAGTCGAGCATGAAGCCGACGTCGCCTGAAGACCAGGAACTGGAGAAAAGCAGTGCGGAGGTTTCGGAACACTACCGTGCTGCTGCCCAGGACGAGCCGCCATCGCGCGTCGATGTCGCGGTGCTCGAGGCCGCCCGTCGCGAGGTCAAACAGCCGGCACGCCGCCGGCGTGATTGGCAGATACCCGCATCGGTTGCCGCAATGGTGATCATCGGCGTCGCTATGGCGCTCCTGGTGCGAGAAAACCAGGCGCCGCCATCGCTTGATGTCGTCAATGAAGCGAAGCTCGCCAGGCAAACATCGCCGCAAATGGCGATGAAGACACCGCCAAAGGCAAACACCGACTCCGTTCGCGAAAGGCCTTCCCGGGAACGCAGCCCGCGTCCGGATCGCACGCTATCCTCGCAGGAACAAATGGCCCCGGCTGCCCGGGACAGCGCGGCGCCGGACAACGTGGCCAATCGGGCAGCAGCTCCGGCCTCGGCACCCGCGCCTGCAAAGCCAGCAGAATCAGCAAGCATTGCCGCAGCCGAGAGCAAGAAGTCGGAGTCAGTGTCTGATGCCGCCGCGCAATCCCGGACCAGCGATCAGGCGCTGCTCAAGCAAAAAGCCGACAATTCCATTGCCCAGCCTGAGGACTGGCTGCGCAGGATCGATGATTTGCTGCGCGAAGGCAAAAAAGCCGACGCACGCGAGCAGGTGCAGGTGTTTCAAAAGGCTTATCCGGAGTTTGTGTTGCCGCAGCGGTTCAAAGCGTTGCTGGTCGAGCAACATTGAACTGCCGCATGGTGGCAATCTCGCACACGAACCGTGCCCTACAGCTTCAGCGCAAGCGTTAGTCCATCGCCGATCGGCAATAGTGAAATCTGCACGCGCGGATCGGACCGCAGTTTTTCATTCAGGCTCCGTATGGCCCGTGTATCTTCGCTTTGGGACGACGTATCCACGACCTGACCGCCCCAAAGCGTGTTGTCCACTGCGATTAGTCCGCCCGTGCGGGCTAATACCAGGGCCCGCTCGTAATAATTCAAATAATTTATTTTGTCGGCGTCAATAAACACGAAATCGAAGACACCGCCCTGACCGCCTGCAATGAGATTGTCGAGCGTCTCCAGCGCCGGTGCGATGTGCAGTTTGATTTTCCGGGCGACACCTGCTTCCTTCCAGTACTTGCGCGCGATTGCGGTCCATTTCTCGGAGACATCGCAGGCCACGATGTGACCGTCCATTGGCAGCGCAAGCGCGATGGACAGACTGCTGTAACCGGTGAACACGCCGATTTCGAGGCATTGTCTGGCGCCCATGAGTTTGACCAGCAGCTGCATGAACTGTCCTTGTTCCGGACTGATCTGCATCATCGACATGCTATCTTGCGCCGTTTCTGCTCGCAGGCGGCGCAGAATATCGGGCTCACGCACTGAATGCTCGACCAGATAGGCATGCAGCGCGTCGGAAAGCGAAAGTGTTCTATTGGCCATTGCTCTTATGATAACCGTGCCGCAATTACATGATGCGAAATGCATCAGTACGGCATGCCGCACAGGCGTTAAGTTCCCGAAGGGCGCGAACCCGCAATCAATGGAAGCTCCTCACGCCTCCAGTTCTCGACGCCCCAACGCAACAGCGCGGATGCGCCTTCGGCACGCACTTGATGCGGCGGCGGATGCCGCAAAAATTCAAGTGCATCTGCCAGTACCGTAGCTATCCGGGCAATATTGAGCGCCGGTGCGAGCGTCTGCTTGGAAAGTTTTTCACCCGCTGCATTCAGGGCGATCGGCAGATGCAGGTACTCGGGTGTTGGCAGACCCAGCAGTCTCTGCAGATAAATCTGGCGCGGGGTTGAAGACATCAGATCCGCGCCACGCACAACATGCGTAATGCCTTGTGCGTCATCGTCCACGGCGCAGGCGAGGTGATAGGCGAAGACGTGATCGGTGCGATAAAGCACAAAGTCGCCGATCTCGTACTCGAGGTTCTGACTGATCCGGCCTTGCAACAAGTCCTGAAACGCTATTTCCGCAGGCTCGGTGCGGACGCGCCAGGCTCGGAGTTCGCGTCCCGGCGCAACGCCATGGCGGCAGGTTCCCGGATAGACGGCGCCGCCGGAAAGCGTTTCACCGATCTCTTTTCGACTGCAACTACACGCGTAGACCAGGCCATTGGCGCGGAGTTGCTGCAGCGCTGCCTCGTACGCCCTTGTGCGTTTGCTTTGATAAATAACCTCGCCATCCCAGTGCATCCCCGATTTTTCCAGGCAGCGAAGAATCGCGTCGGCCGCACCAGGGGCGACCCGGGGCGGGTCGAGATCGTCAATGCGCACAGCCCAGGTGCCTCCGCGCGATTTTGCATCCAGGTAGCTACCCAGGGCTGCGACCATCGATCCGAAGTGCAGGGGTCCGGAAGGGGTCGGGGCAAATCTTCCGCGATAAATGTTCAAGAACTGCTATGCCGGTAACGTACGGGCCAGGCGTGCGTAGCTGATCGCCGCGATAAAGAAAACAACTGATAGTGCAATTTCCGCAAGCGCCAATGCCTGTCCGGCTCGATGCTCGCTCCACGCACGCACCACTCCCTCCATGAAGTAAGCAAATATCAGCATCGAGGACCACTGATAGGTGTAACGTTTGCCGCGCAGGACGCCGAACAGGGGCAGCAATAGTGGAAGCGCTTTAAGGACGAGCGAGGAACCACCAGCACGCACCGGCGCCAGCCACAATTCCCATGCAATACACAGCAGGATCAGTGCGATGAGGCTCGAACTCGCGGCAATACGCGCAACACCGATCACGCGCGGCTGGCCTGCGCAAGTTTTACGAGTTCGCTACGCGCCTCGCCTGCATTGGTGACTTCGCTCGAGAATTCCATGCGCAGCACTTCGCCGTCCGCCAGCACA
>Ga0134122_10003301_pt1 | contig 11981 bp, 12 predicted proteins | sample KB302_FD_96461 | JGI IMG/M metagenome (GOLD analysis project Ga0134122, IMG submission 96461) | Terrestrial soil microbial communities without Nitrogen fertilizer from Kellogg Biological Station, Michigan, USA - KB3-0-2 | ecosystem: Environmental > Terrestrial > Soil > Unclassified ...
GGGTCCCCGCGCCGAGCGTGATCAACCCGCTGTTGCACATCCCGCTGTCGAGCCCTGTCCCGGTCGCTCTCGAGCACCCCACGCCCGCCAGCGAGATCCCCGTGATGACCGCCGTCCCGCCGAGCGAGGCGAAGGTCGCGCCCGCGGCCAGCTCGCCCTTCATCGTGGGGCGGGCCTGGAGCTGCACCGGCCCTTCGCGGGCGGCGGGGAAGAGGTTGGGCACCGCCACCTCGTCCGGAGGCCGGAACCAGTCGTGGTCGCGCGTGCGGAGGAAGATCGGGTGCGACGGGTCGAGGAAGCGCTTGCACGGCGTGGTGCAGATCACCTCGTCGTCCACGTAGACGTCCCAGCGGCTGTCGGCGTGGGCGGAGAGCAGCTCCACGGCGACCGTGTTCCCGCGCGGCATGGGGGCCTGTTGCGCATACGGCGCACCCGGGACCGGCTGCTGCGGTGCGTACTGAGGCTGAGGCATCGCCGCCGGGGCAGGCACGGGCGCCGGCGCGTACTGAGGCGCCGGCGCGGGAGCGGCCATCGGAGGAGGCATCGGCGCCATGGCGACGGCCGGCGCGGCGCGCCTGGGGATCGCCCACAGGAACGCCTGGATGGGCGAGCGGCAGCTCTGGGGCGGGGCCTGCTCGCTGCTCTGTCCACAGGTGTCCGGCTGCCCCGCGGATCGGACGACCTTGGTGTCGTGCCCGATCTTCCCGCCGCCGCCCACCACCCAGGTGTTGACGCCGCCGCCCACCGACCCTCCTCCCGAGGTGGACATCACGAACGCGCCCACCGAGAGCGCGCCGATGACGTGGGTGGCGCGCGCGCACTCCCCGTCCATCGGGATGTCCGACGGCTGCAGCCCATCCAGCCGGAGCTGGCCGGAGACGCTGGTCTGCACGTTCAGCTTCCCCCACCGCTGGAGGTCCGCCTCCAGGCCGACCGCGCCGATGGGGAGCTTGGCGTAGAGGGAGTCCTCGTCGTTGATCTCGAACGAGTCGGAGGTCGGGCTGACCGCGTACCAGTAGTACTTCCCGCCCAGCCGGCAGTTGTAGAGCACCTGCATGTTGCAGCCGGAGAACGCCACCGCCACCGCGCCGCCGCGGCTGAGGATCTCCAGGTTCGCCTTCTCCGTGGCGGGGAGCTCGGTGAGCAGCGGCGCCCCCTGCGCCATCGCCTGCCGGCACTTGTTGGGGTTGTCCGGCTGCATGGAGCTGGGGAGGCTCTCTTCCGGGATGGGCGGTGGCCCGACCACCCGGTGCATCCGGCACCCCCCCAGCGCGAGGACGGCGAGCACAACGGACAGCAGGGGACGGATCGGCAAGGGGCAGGAGCGCATACGCCGCGGATGATAGCCCCGCGCGCCGGGGTGCGTCCGACTCGCGTTCCCGGAGTGGCGGGTATTCGGCGCCCCGGCTACCTGGACCGCTTCCCCGCCGAGGGCGTCATGCCTCCGGCTCGTCCCACGGCCACTTCGTGGGGCGCGGCATCCGCCCGAAGATGACGTCCTCGATCACCTGGGCCACGCCCTGCGCCGCGACGTTGTCCGGCGCCGCCACCGTGGCCTTCGAGGCGAAGAAGCGCGCCCGGCCCACCTCCCCCGCCAGCAGCAGCGCCAGCGCGTGGTTGGAGAGGAGCCCGGCGTCGTCCGGCTTCAGCCCCAGCACCTTCCCGGAGACCTGCACCGCCTCCGCGCCGCGGCCGTTGATGCAGCACTGCAGGACCAGCTCCCGCCCCACGTCCACGTGGTTGGGGTTGATCGCCCACGCGCGGCAGAACGCCTCGTAGGCCTGGTCCTTGTATCCGGCGACGCGGGCCGCCATCCCCAGGAACCAGTACGCCGACCAGTTGTTGGGGCTCAGGTCCAGCGCGCGCGTGAGGAGGCGGCGGCCGCGCTCGATGTCGTCCAGGTCCACCGGCTTGCCCGGGGTGATCCCGTTCACCAGCGGCAGGTAGGGGCGGAGGATCTGGCAGCCTTCGCGGTAGAGCTCGTCGTGTAACTGGGCCTGGAGCGAGGGTGGTTCGGGCGGCACGGGATGGAGCATCGCAGTTTCTCAGCGCCTGAGGGGCCCCGGAATTGAGGTGCAATATGGCCTGACAAGACCTGGATGGTGGAGGCGCGGAGAATTTCGCAATCCCCATGCGCCTCTCCAACCCCACCGCCAACGCCCTCTCCCCCGCGGCCCCGTCCGCGTCTCCCCGGGCCGCCACCGCGACCGCGAAGCAGCCCGCGGCGCAGGCCCCCACCGCCTCCAGCGCGCTCCGCCGCGCGGACACCTTCGCCCCGGCCAAGGGCCCGGTCGACCGCAACATCCCGCTCGAGCCGCAGGACCAGGGCCAGACCAACTCCTGCGGCACCACGTCGATGGCGATGATCGAGAGCTACTTCGGTCACCCGATGACGCACGAGCAGATCGACCCGGACATCCGGGCCTTCAACTTCGGGACCGCGCCGGACGACATCGCCGACTACGCCAACTCCCACAACCTCCGCGCCTCGGTGAAGAACGAGGGCTCGCTGGAGGACCTGGCGAAGAACGTGGACAACGGCATCCCCACCATGGTGCTCACCGACGCGCCGGGGAACGCCCCGGATCCGAAGAACGGCGAGAACCACTACGTCGTGGTCACCGGCTACCAGCGCGACGCCTCCGGGAAGATCACCAAGGTCGACGTGGCCGACCCCTGGGGCGTCAAGCGCGAGATGGACGCCAAGGACTTCGACTCCCGCTGGGCCAACGGCAACCAGCTGGGGATCTCCACCGGCGACTCGCGGATGATGATCTCCTTCGCGCCCAGGAGCGGCACCGTCACCGGCACCGACGGCGTCACCCGCAACGCCAAGGACATCCCGCTGCCGCAGGACAGCGCGGGCTCGTACCTGGACGGCATCGCCTTCCGGAGCGTGGAGCGCCGCGCCTCCGACCTCGCCGGCGGCGTCCAGCACGGCGACGTGGGCAAGATCGCCGGCGGCCTCTACGGCCTGGTCACCAACGTGCCGGAGCTGGCGATGCAGAAGCTGGCCGAGTGGTCCCACATCCCCGGCCTGCAGCGCATCCCCGAGGCGTTCGCCGCGGTGAACGACAAGATCGCCGGCGGGATCAAGGCCGCCGGCGAGTGGGTGCAGGGAGCGGTGGGCACCGTCGCCAGCGGCATCGGCTCCGCGGCGAAGTCGGTCGCCCACTTCTTCGGCTTCTAGCCGGTTACTCGACCCACCAGGTCTCGGCCAGCACCTCCACGCCCGCGACCTGGTCGACGAAGAAGCGGATGGTGTGCCCGCTCCACGGGTCGTTCGCGTACTCGATGTAGCAGCCGAAGAACGACTTGCCCGCGGTCACGGACTGGAGGTTCGCCAGGCCCGCCGTCCCGTCGACGTCCGGGTTGATGAAGTAGTTGGCGTAGGTCACCGTGTACGACGCCGCGTTGTAGACCTCGGTCGCGTCGGCGAGGTTCGGGCGGATCTCGGCGCCGTTGGGCAGCAGCGCCGGGTCCACGCCGAAGCAGGTCATCCCGCTCAGCCGGTAGGCGTAGTTCGCGTTCTGAAGCTCCTCGTACCAGTTGAAGTGGCGGAGCAGCCGCGCCTGCGGGTGCGCCCCGTTGATCGCGGCGGCGAGCTGCTCGAACGGCCGGCTCAGCGTGGCCGCGTTGCGGAGGTTGTGCATGCTCACCGGGCCGATGCCGGAGGCGTTGGAGATCTGCGCCACCGTGGTGAAGGGCCGGGCGCCGAGCAGGTTCACCGCGCCGTTCCAGGCGTACGGCAGGATGTCGTGCATCTCCTGGTCGCTGATCGAGTCCACCAGCGAGACGATCGCCGCCGCGTCATCCGCGGACACCAGCAGGTTGTCGTAGACGCCCACGCAGGTGGAGGCGTTGATGAAGCCCTGGGCGATCGAGGCCGCGTAGAGCTGCTGCAGGCGGGTGGCCGCCACCTGGTCCACCGCCACCAGGGCCGCCAGCGACGCCATCGGCCGCGCGGCGATGATGTTGTTCGCCACGTTGCTGGGCACGTACAGGTGCAGCGTGTCGTAGGAGGCGGTGTTGACGAAGGTCATGTACCCGGCGCACTCGGGCGCCACGTCCACGTCCGTGGCCGTCAGCGGGGCCTGGGCCTGGGCCAGCCGTTCCGGATCTCCACAGGCGGCCAGACCTGCGGCGAGGACCACCGTTGCGAGCACTCCGCGCATCCCACATCTCCTTGGCAAGTTCCCGAAGGGGCTTCGGGAAAGGGGGCGGCTCTATAAAGTTCTGCTGACACGAAATCAACCCCCCTAGGATGATCGAATGTTCGAACCGCCGGCGCAGTACGACGTGGTGATCGTAGGTGGGAGACCGGCGGGCTCCTCGCTGGCGGCGCGGCTGGGCGCGCGCGGTCACAAGGTGCTGGTGGTGGACCGGGCCACCTTCCCCTGCGTCCCGGCCGTGCCCTCGTCGCCGACCGTTCACCCCGGCGCGATGAAGCTGCTGGACGAGTTGGGCATCGAGGAGCGGCAGTACGCGGACCCGCACGCGAAGATCGTCATCTTCGGGTTCCAGTTCGCCGAATACTTCCGCGTCCTGATGACGATGCCCAAGGTGTTCGGGCGCGACTACTTCTACGGCGTCGACCGGCGGCGCTTCGACGAGCTGCTGTGGAAGAGCCTGGACCGCTACCCCAGCGTGGAGCGGCGCGACGGCTTCCCCATCACCGGCGTGCTGCGCGACTCGAGCGGGAAGGTGACCGGCGTGGTGGGCGGGCCCAACGACCGCGGCGAGCGCATCACCGCCCGCTGCGTGGTGGGCGCGGACGGGCGCTGGAGCCGCGTCGCGCGCGAGGTCGGCGCGGAGGTGGTGGAGGAGGACGCGGTGCACGTGAGCACCGTGCACTACGCCGACTGGAGGAACGTCGCCCCGGTCGAGCCGGGCGTCCACGCCGGGCACATCTACACCACCGGCCGCGGCGCGGACGTGCTCATGCTCCCCATGCCGGACGGGCTGATCTCGGTGAACACGCACATCCGCGCGGACCGCGTCGACGACCGCAAGGACCCGAAGTCGCACTATCTCGACACGCTGCGCTCCATGCCCAGCGTGTGGCGGCGGCTGGCGGGCGCGGAGCAGGTCAACCGCATCCACGGCATCCGCCGCATCGGCAACGGGTACCGCGAGGGCAGCGGGCCCGGCTGGGTCCTGGTGGGCGACGCGCTCCACTTCAAGGACCCGGTGGACGCGCAGGGCATCTACGACGCGCTGATCGAAGCCAAGCTGCTGGACGAGGCGCTGGGGACGTGGCTCTCCGGCGCGAAGGGGTGGGACGAGGCGATGGCGGGCTACGCGAAGCGGGTGAAGGAGGAGACGCACGCCATGTTCCTCGCCACCTGCGGCCGGCTGAAGCGCGAGCTGTACGACGAGCCCCCGGTGCCGATCATCAAGACCCTGATCCGCTGGTCGATGACGGACCGGAAGTACCAGGTGCGCTTCCTGGAGTTCCTCGCCCGCGGCATCCCGGCGGAGGGCGCGATCACGCCGGGGTTGATGGCCGGGGCCGCCCTCCGGGGAATCGGGCGCGACCTCAAGCGCCAGCTGCGGCTCGCTCCAGCGTCTTGATGTCGATCTTCACCATCTGCATCATGGCCTTCATCGCCCGGTCGGACTTCGCCTTGTCCTTGGACATCAGCAGCTTGGGCAGCTGGTCCGGGATGATCTGCCAGGAGACGCCGAACTTGTCGGTGACCCAGCCGCACTGGATCTCCTTGCCGCCGCCCTTGAGCAGCTTGCGCCAGAGGGCGTCCGTCTCCTTCTGGTCCTTGCAGTGCACGTAGAGCGAGATGGCCATCGAGTGCGGGAAGTCCGCGCCGCCGTTGAGCGCCATGAAATCCTGCCCCTCCAGCTTGAACTCCATCATCAGCACCGAGCCCTTCTTGCCCGGCCCGGCGTCGCCGTGGCGCATGATGCTGGTGATCTTCGACCGCTTGAACACGGAGACGTAGAACTTCACCGCCTGTTCGGCGTTTCCGTTGAACCACAGGCACGGGGCGATCTTCTGCATGGGGTGGGGCTCCTGGTGTGACGGCTGGGTGGTCTTCCCCCTTTACCGTCATCCGCTCCGGCCGGGAACGCGTCTATGCTGGCGGGCCATGTCCGCACTCACCCTTCCCGTCAACGAGATGAGCTCCTTCGATCTGCCCCCGGTCTGCCTGATCACCGGCGAGCGCACCGGGGTCTCCTTCCGCAAGGTGAAGTTCGCCTGGTACCCGCGCTGGATTCCGGCCCTGATCTTCGTGCCCTTCGGCGGCCTGCTGCTGGCGGCGATCGTGGCGATGATCCTCACCAAGAAGGCGGCCGGGGAGCTGCCCTTCACCGACGCCGGGTGGTCGAAGTGGCGGCTGGCCAAGATCATGGTCGGCCTCGACGTCCTGTGGGTCATCTTCGCGATGTTCGCGGGGATCGGCCTCTTGGCGGCGGCGGAGGGCAGCGCTGGAGGAACCGCCGCGGGGGTGCTGGCCCTGGCCTCGATGGTGGCGGTGCCCGTCGTCATCTACTTCCTCTTCCAGCGGAAGAAGATGATCACCCCCACGCGCATCACCGACACAGAGCTCACCATCAACGTCCCCAACGAGGAGGCGGCCATGGCCATCCGCCAGCACCTCACCGGCGGCCGGGTGGTGCAGGCCCAGCCGATGGCGGTCCGCGCGCGGTGAGCGCGCTGGCTCCGGCCGGGTCGAACTGCGCGACCCGGACGCATCCCCCGGCGCCCGCCACCTGGACGTGCCAGCGCTGCGGCGCCTTCATGTGCGAGGCGTGCGAGCGCCGGACGCGCCCGGACGCGCTCCCCATGTGCCCCAATTGCTGGGGCCTGCGCGAGCAGCGGGTGGCGGCCGCGCCGAAGGGGACGCGACTGGAGAACGCCGGCCTGTGGCTGGGCGGGCTCTCGTTCCTGTGCCTGCCGCCCATCGTGCTGGCCTCGCTGGTGGTCAACCTGATGGTCGTCTCGCGCTCGGCGCCGGGACATCGGAACAAGGGCCTGATCGGGCTGGGGCTGACCATCGGTGGAGTGGTGGTCACGATCACGGTGTTCGCCCTCGTGATTTCCATCGGCTCGTGATGACGTGGGGCCATGCGCCCCGTCTTGCCGACCCGCCTGGCCGCGCTGCTCGGCCTGCTGCTCGCGCTGTCGCAGGGGCAGGGGCAGGGGCAGGGGCAGCCTCCGGCGCCGGTGGCGGCCTGCACGACGAAAGCGCAGGAGATCGGCGCCGCGTACGACGAGCGCGCGTCGGGGATCGCGCGCGAGCACGCGCTGGCCATCGCGGAGGTGGCGTGCGGGATGGGCGAGGTGATCGCCTTCCGCCCGGTGAACCCGGCGGCGGCGGCGTGGATCGCCAAGGGGTACGCGACGAAGGGGATCACCGTCCACGGGAAGACCTCCGACAAGCCGCTCATCCAGGGGCTGATCCCGGTGGACCAGCACCTGAGCAAGCTCAGCGACGAGAAGCGCGTCGAGCACTTCAACGAGGAGAACCTCGGGAGCCTGCACCACCATGACGGCGGTGGGCGGCGCGACATCATCCAGGGGATGGTGCACCTGGATCCGGTGTCACATCCGGACCGCGTGGTGTGTCGCACCGCCCGAGGTTCTCTCCAGCAGGCGGACCTGACGGACGAGGCGGTGCGCGCGTTCTACGAGCGCTCGTACTCGGAGCAGGCCCCCATCCACCTCGACGCGGCGACCGCGCGCGGTGAGGCGTGCGAGGTGGTCACGGTGATCGCACAACCGCGGCCGGACGCTCCGCTGATCAAGGCCAGCCCGTTCACGGCCGACTACGACGTGCTGCTCCTCGCCTCGAAGGCGGAGGTGAAGCGCGGAGCGTACGCGTCGGACCCGTCGTTCGGGAATGGGTGGGAGCGCGACCGCGACGTGGTCGCCTGCCTCAACGCCACCCTCGCCGCGCACGGCCAGAAGGCCCGGCTCATCAACCACGGGTCGGACCAGTACAACCCGGCCGCCGAGCCGATGGAGCGCGACGGAGCCACCAACTCCGCCAACCTGCCGGCGCTGCTCTTCCCGCCGTGCCGGCCTCCGGTGGGGGTGAAGGACCGGCGGGAGCTGGAGCAGGCGCTGGCCGGGCTCGCGCGGCAGGGCTACTGCGCGGCGGTGAATCCGGCGTGGGGCGTGAAGGCGCCCGAGGTGCCGGCCTCATGCCCGGCCGCCGGGCGTCCCGCGGGGAAGTGAGGTTGTCCGCCTCCGGCCTCGGCCGCGTTACCCGGCGTCTGGGGGCGGCCAGATCCACCCATTGCATCGGACGGCCATCCAGGAGATGAGACGTCGGCCCACCATTTGCTACCCGTTCTCCAATGCCCCCCGCACTGCTGCTGTCGCTGTTCCTCGCCGGCCAGCCTTCACTCGAGGAACGGGCGCTCTCGGCATACCAGCGCCATGACTACGCCGCCGCGTGGCAGCTCTACCGCGCGGCCACCAGGGCGCACCCGGAGAACGCCGGGCTGTGGGCCGACCTCGGGCTGTGCCTGTACCACCTGGACAAGGCGAAGCAGGGCGAAGCGGCGGACGCGGAGCGGCGAGCGATCGCGGCGGCCAAGGGAGATGCCGGGCGCGAGGTGCGACTCCGCGCGTACTACAACCTCGACCTGATCCAGGGCGCGCTCGATCTTCCCCTCGCCATGGGGCACCTCGACGAGACGTGTCAGCCGAGGACGGACGCGAGGTGTCCCGGCGCGACCCTCCAGGTGTGCGCGGGCGAGCGCTACATGGGAGGGAACGGCACGGGAGAGACCGTCACCTACCTGGGCTTCCGCTCCGATGCGGGCGCGAGCGAGGGCGAGGGGCCGAGCCTGGAGCTGCACACGGACGTGAGCGATTTCTTGATCTCGAGCCGGATCTGTAGCCCGAGCGATGCGCAGGGTCCGTGCGACAAGTGGATCGCCGAGTTGCCGCGCGAGGCGAAGCGCCGCTTCGATCGCTGGGTCGCCGCGTGCGTGCGCGACGGCGCGAAACGGGACGCTCCACCGGACGAGGGCAGCTGCGCCCAGAGCATCTGCGCGGACATGGCCGAAGGCGCCGACGCGGATGCGTCCCACGCCGCCGTGCAGAAGCTGTTCGTCGCGAAGTACGAGGAGTGCAACGAGCAGCGGCGCGCGGAGGAAGAGCGAATCAGGGACGACATGCGCTCCAAGGTCGAACAGTGCCGCGTCGTCCACGTCGACGTGTGCACCCGCCTGGTGGGGATGGTCTGCGAGCGCGACGGGAAGCGCGCGGCCGAGGAGAAGGTCATCCCCTGAGCATCTCCTTCAACATCCCCAGCCCCACGGTTCGCTCGATCGATCTGGCCCGAGGCGCGCTCACCGGGCGATGCTATGACGCCCGGAGCCCTGGAGGGTCCTGATGGTCACGCTCGCCTCGGTCCTCGCCACGGTCGCGCTCCTCGCCAACCATCCGCCCCGGTTCGAGGGCGCCCAGGAACGGCGAGCGAGCACGGGCGAAGAGATCAAGGAATTCTTCACCGCCACCGATCCCGACGGGGATCCCCTCAAGTACCGCGCCGAAGGGCTCCCGCCGGGCGCTGAATTCGACGCCGGGGACGCTCGCCTGCGCTGGCGCCCGCGCGACGACCAGACGGGCCGGTACGAGCTCCGCGTCTTCGCCTCCGACGGAGCGGAGGAGGTGGGCCGCGCCTTCACGCTGGAGGTCGTCGAGGAGTGGACGTCGTTCCTGCTCCCCGGCGCGCGGTACGGGGTGTTCCTCCCGGTGGCGACAGACGAGGTGGGCGTGCTGCACGGCGTCTCGCTGGAGCTGGCGGTGACCGCGTGGATCCACCGGAACGAGAACCGCGGCCCCAGCCACGGCCGGGTCTACCTCCGGGCGGACCTGCTCTCCTCCACCGCGCCGGGCGTGCCGCTGGGGTTGATCTACGCCGCCGGGTTCGACCTCTCGTTCGAGCGGAACCCGCGGCGGCACTGGTTGATCCCGTTCTATGCCGTGGAGGCCGGCGGCGTGGTGCACCCGTCGTACGGCCACTTCTTCCAGGCCACCGCGCTCGTCGGGGCGCACCTGTGGACGAGCCGCAACGTCTTCCTCGACGTGAGCGCGGGATACCTCGTCGCGCCGGGAGCGCTGCAGCTCTTCCGCGGATGGCGCGCGTCCGCGGGCGCGAACGTCACGTTCTGGTAGTCAGCCTCAGCCCTTCTTCTGCCAGCTCCGGTCGAAGTCCAGCTCCAGCGCGTCCGGGTCCACCGGCCCCGGAGTCGGAGCCGGCGCGGGCGCTGCCGATGCAGCAGGCGCGGGCGGCCTCGGGCGTGATGGGCGGGGAGCGGCGGCGGGCGGAGGCTCGGAGGAGCCGGGCAATGGCAGGGTGATGGTCTCCACCGGTTCGAAGCGCACGACCTCGTCCGCGTGCGCCAGTCCGCGCCGCACGCTCCAGGTCACCAGCAGCGCGAAGGCCACGACGCCCACGACCGCCGAGCCGGGGCCCAGGCCCTTGCCGGTGAACCCCGGGATCACCACCAGGCCGAACGTCACGACGAACGACCACAGGAAGGCGGACCTGATCCCGAGCCAGACCACGCCGCCCGCGCGCTTCCCGCACTTCGGGCAACGCGCGCGTTCGATCATCCTCCTCGCGGCGGAGACCGCGGAGCTGAAGGCGTCGATGTTCGCGCCCTCCTGTGCCGACTCCCTGCCGAGCCCGTAATACGTCCTGCCGTACCCGCGCCCCCGAGCGACGACGCCCGCGCGGGACTTGAAGCCGCAGTGCGGACAGGTGGCGGCCTCGCTCCAGTCGAGCTGCGTGGTCGACCTGTAGACGGTCCTCACGACGGGGACGTGCATGCGTCGACTCTACTCCACGCCGTCCGCTCGATCAGCGGAGGAGGCCGATGGACTGGAGGCCCTGGATGATCCCGAGGATGGAGGTCTTCGGGATCAACGAATAGGCGCCGGGGTTGTACTCGGTGGCGAGCTGATACAGCGGCGACGCGCGGAGGTCGGAAATCCGTTGCATCAGCTGGGTGGCGCCCTGGCGCTGCGCGGGCGACATGCCGGCCACGTTGGGCGCCGGCGTGCCGGCGTCGGAGACGAAGCCGGCGACGAAGACGGGCTCGAGGAGATCGATGTCGCGGCCGTCGGCGTGCTTGCCGGCTTCGGCCTCGGCGCCGTACGCGCGGGCCTTCCAGAGTTGCTGGCCAGTGACGATCCCGGTGGAGCTGGCGGCGAAGTCGGCCATGGAGCCGCCGCCGGCGACCCAGGCGTCGGGGTCGAGGGTCTCGTGGTAGATGTTCCCGGCCTGGGCCTTGGCGACCATGGCGAGGTCGCCGCCGGCGACGTACCCGGCCGCCACGAAGAAGTTGGTGTGGAACGCCTGATTGTCCGTGTGGTCGCTGTAGCCGTCGTAGAACGTGCCGCCGCCGTGGGTGTGGTCGAGGCCCATCTGGGCGAAGTTGTTTCCACCCGGGTCGTTGGCGGCGATGTCGCGCATGTACTGGACGGTCTTCGTCTGGCCGGAGTCGACCTGGGAGAGGTGATCGATCTGGCCGGGGCCGTTGAGGACGTAGGTGGCGATCGCCACCGCGCGGTCCATGCGTTCGGAGGGACCGGCGCTGGGGTACTGCTGGCGGACGAGCTCGACCGCGCGCTGGTGGGCGATGGTCATCAGCTGCGCCGCGTCCGCGCCGTTGTTGGAGGCGGCGACCACCTCCGACTTCACCTGCGCGGCGATCGCCGAGTCCTTCGCCCCGGTGTTGGCGGGCTGGGCCTTGGCCGTGGCGGCGACGGGAGTGAACGTGTCCTGGTGCGTCGCGGCCGTCGAGGTGGGCTTGGGAGTCGGCTTCGGGGTCGGGGTTGGGGTTGAGGTAGAAGTGGACTTGGTAGGGGTGGAAGAAGGGCCGTCAGCGATTTTCATGGGGAGAACTCCTGAAGAGATTCTCGGTCCGCGAAAATCGGCGGAATTGGGCCAGGGAATGGGAAGACGCTTACTGGCCCCTCTCGCGCGATGAGAGGCGGCACC
>Ga0134122_10003302_pt1 | contig 11978 bp, 12 predicted proteins | sample KB302_FD_96461 | JGI IMG/M metagenome (GOLD analysis project Ga0134122, IMG submission 96461) | Terrestrial soil microbial communities without Nitrogen fertilizer from Kellogg Biological Station, Michigan, USA - KB3-0-2 | ecosystem: Environmental > Terrestrial > Soil > Unclassified ...
CAGGCCCCGAAGTACGCTTCGATGACACGCTCGTCGGCCTGGATCAGTCCGGGCGGGCCCTCGGCGATCTTCTCGCCGTGGTCGAGGACGAAGACGGTCTCGCACAGGCCCATCACGACCTTCATGTCGTGTTCGACCAATAGAATGGTCCGCCCCTCGTCGCGCAGCCGCGCCACTGCGGCCAGCAGGTCGTTGAGCAGCGTGCGATTCACGCCGGCCGCCGGCTCGTCGAGCAGGATCAGCGCGGGATCGGTCATGAGCACGCGCACGAACTCCACCAGCTTCTGCTGGCCGTAGGAAAGGTTGCCCGCGTACTCGTCGGCCAGCCGCTCCAGCTTCACGAACTGCAGCATCTCGCGGCCCCGCCGCTCGGCCTCCGCGCGCGCGCCGCGCGTGACGACCAGGAGATTCTCGAGCGCGGTGAGCTCCGGAAACACGCGGATCATCTGGAACGTGCGCCCGATGCCCCGCCGCGCCACCTGCGAGGGCTTGAGCCCGTCGACACGCTGGTCCTTGAAGCGCACGTGGCCGGCGTCGATCCGCTCGAGCCCGGTGATGCAATTGAAGAGCGTCGTCTTGCCCGAGCCGTTGGGGCCGATGAGGCCGTAGATGCGCCCGGCCTCCAGCGCGAACGACACGCCGTTGACCGCGGCCACGCCGCCGAAGCTCTTCTTCACGCCGTCGACGGTCAGGACCGGCATCAGATCGTCCGCGGCAGCCGGTACTTGAGCTGCAGCAGGCCGAGGATGCCGCGCGGCATCAGCAGCACGACGGCCACGATGATGGCGCCGAACAGCAGCGGATGCACGTAGGGGTAGCGCGCCCACACGATCTCCTGGATGACGAACAGCGCGACGGCGCCCAGCACCGGCCCCCACACCGTGCCCTTGCCCCCGAAGAGGACCATGACGATCATCGTCACGGTGATGGCCAGCGGGAACACGCTGAGCGGCTCGATGTACCCCTGGTCGCGCGCGGTCAGCGCACCCGCCACGCCGGGCCCCACCGCGGAGAGCAGGAAGGCGGCCAGCTTGTGGCGGAACGTGTCGATGCCCATCGCCTCGGCGGCCACCTCGTCCTCGCGGATCGTCATCAGCCGCAGGCCGAAGCGCGACGTGACGATCGCGTACGTCATCGCGGTGACCGCGATGGCCAGGCCGCCCATCACGTAGTAGATCGACCGCGTGGCGTCGAGCGTCGGCAGCGACAGCCCGTTGCCGCCGCCGGTGAGCCCCTCGAAGTACGACACCAGCGCACGCAGCACCTCGTTGAGGCCCAGCATGGCGATGGCGAAGTACGGCCCCTTGAGCCGCAGGCACGGATACCCGATCAGCAATGCCAGCACGCACGCCGCGGCGCCGCCGGCCGCCGCCGCCGCCGGCCACGACCAGCCGGCCGTGGCCACGAGGATCGCGCCCGTGTAGGCGCCGGCGCCGAAGAACGCGACGTGGCCGAACGAGACGTAGCCGGTGAGCCCGGAGATCAGGTTCCAGGAGCCGGCCAGCGCGATCCACATGAAGACCTGCAGCGTGGCACGCACGCCGTACCCGGTCCCGACCATCGGGTAGAGCGCCAGCGCGGCCACGAGCACCGCGAGCGCGGAGAGGACGACCCCGCGGGAGGGCGTCACACCTGGCGGCCGCCCAGCAGCCCGGTCGGACGGATCAGCAGCACGACCACGAGCAGCACGTAGGCGACGACCTCCGAGAGCTGCGTGGTCAGGAAGAGCGAGGCGAGCTGCTCGACGAGGCCGAGCAGCAGCCCGCCGAGCAGGGCACCGGGGTAGTTGCCGGCGCCGCCCAGGACGATGACCAGGAAGGACTTGAACGTCCACACGCCGCCCATCTCCGGCTGGATGGCCACGATCACGGCCAGCAGGGCGCCGCCGCCGGCGGCCAGCGCGCTGGCCAGGCCGAACGTCAGCATGTGAATGCGCGGCACGTCGATGCCGCACACCAGCGCCACCTCGCGGCTCTGCGAGGTGGCGCGGATCGCCTTGCCGAGCCGTGTCGTCTTGAGGAACAGGAACGCGCCGCCGGTGACGGCCAGGGCGAAGAGGAACGCGATGAAGCGCGGCTTGGACAGCGCCAGCCCCCCCACGGTCCACGAGCCGGTGATGTACTCCACCGCGCGCAGGTCGGACGTGAAGAGGTTCTGGGCGACGTTGACGAGCGCGATGGAGATGCCGAAGGTCAGCAGCAGCGAGGACAGCTCGGGCGCGTCGACGACGCGAAACACCAGTGTGCGCTGCAGCAGCATGCCGACCACGAACAGCACGGCCATCGCCACCGGCACCGTGAGGAACGGGTTCATGCCCAGGCGGCTGTAGAGAAAGAACGTGACGTAGCTGCCCAGCATCAGCAGCGGGCCATGCGCGATGTTGATGACGCGCATGACGCCGAAGATGAGGGCGAGGCCGAGCGCGACCATGGAGTAGAGCGCGCCCGACAGCACACCGGAGATGATCACCTGCCCGATCATCTCCGGCGTGACGACGGCGTTCACGAGCAGGCGCGGCGAGCTAGCGCTGGTTCCACGGCGGCGTCGGGAAGCGCGGCTTGGCCTGGGCGAGGTCGTCCGGCCACACCGTCACCTTCTTCTCGCCCTGCCACTGGAAGGTGACCATCTTGTGGGCCGTCTGGAACCCGTCCTGGTCCACCTTGTACTCGCCGAACGCCGTCTTCATCTCGAGCTTCAGCAGCGCCTCGCGCACCTTATCGGCCTCCAGCGAGCCCGCGCGCCTCACGCCCTCGGCGTAGATCAGGCACCCCGCGTAGCCGGCCGTGGAGTGATAGGACGGCTCGTGGCCGAACTCCTTCTTGTAGGTGTCGAAGAACTCCTGGTTGCCCGGGTACGGCAGCGTGTGCTCCCACTGCGTGGCGCCGTAGATGTACTCGGCGTTCTGCTTGAGCGTGTCGTAGAACTCCGGCAGATCGCCGCCCACCGTCACCCCGTACATCTTGGGATTGACGGCCAGCTCCTTCATCTGCCGCGTCAGCGCGACGGCGTCGTCGAAGTACGTCGCGGCGGCCAGCACGTCGGCGTTGGACGCTTTGACCTTGGTGAGCAGCGCCGCGAAGTCCGTGTTGCCCTTGGGATAGGCCTCGGTGAAGACGACCTGCAACCCCTTCTTCTTGGCCAGCTCCACCGCCCCGGAGGCCGCCGCCTTCGAGAACAGCGTGTCCTCGTTGACGACCGCGATCGTCTTGAGGCCGCGCTTGCTCGCCATGTCGACCAGGCCCTCGAGGTAGCCCTCGGCCGGCGAGATGACCATGAAGGCGTACTTGCGGCCCTTCTTGAAGATCGAGGTGGTGGCGGCCAGCGGCATCACCATCACCTTCTTGTACTTCTCGGTGACGTTGGCCGCCGCCTCCGAGACCGGCGAGGAGTACGGGCCCATCACCGCGTCCACCTTGTCCTCGGTGATGAGCTTCTCGTAGAGGCGCACCGCGGTGGGCGGCATCGACTGATCGTCGTAGACCACGAGGTCCAGCTTGCGACCGAGCAGCCCGCCCCTGGCGTTGAGCTCCTTGATGCAGAGCTGGTAGCCCTCGTGCTGGTTCTTGCCGAGCTTGGCGTAGGTGCCGGTCAGTGACAGCGACGCGCCGATACGGATGGGGCCCTGGGCTCCGGCCGGAACACTGCTGCCGGCCACGACCGCGGCGAGCGCGAGACAGGCGATGGATCGTAGACGCATGCGGGGACCCTCCTGCGGGCGATAAGTGCGCATGACTAATAGCATCGGGCGATTCGGCGTGTCAAGGCGAGGACGGTCGCCCGGACGCGCTTGTCAGCGATGGTACGGTGAAGAAAGCACCTCGAAGGAGTCCTCATGCAGGCTCGATCCATCCTGATCGTCGAAGACAACGACGATGCGCGCGAGGCCTTGCGGATGTTGCTCGAGCTCGACGGCCACGTCGTCGAGGCGGCCGCCGAGGGCGTCCAGGCGCTCGAGATCGTGCGGGACAAGGACCCCGACGTCGCGCTGGTCGACATCGGGCTGCCCGGCATCGACGGCTTCGAAGTGGCGCGCCGCGCCCGCGCCGCCGACGCCAAGCGCCCGCTGCTGATCGCGCTCACCGGGTACGGTCAGCCGGAGGATCGCCGGCGCGCGAGCGAGGCGGGCTTCGACTCCATGCTGGTGAAGCCGGTCGACCCCACCGCGCTGAGCGACCTGCTCGCTACCCTCGAAATTCCTGCTCGAGGATTTCGCGGATGAAGCGGTCGAGCGACACCGGGTAGAACCGCGCGTCGGGCGAGACGATGACGCCGGTGTCGATGACCTCGCGCCGGGCCAGCTCGTCGAGGATGCGTTCGAGCTGCTTGGCCGGATCGTGCTCGTGCCGCCGGATGGTCAGGTCCTCGCTCTCCAGCATCACCTTCGAGGCGTAGCGGAAGCTGAACACGCGCGCCACCAGCCGCCGATCCATGAGCTCGCGCTCGCCGAAGAGATCCCCGTACGTCGGGCCGTCGTTGCCGGCGGCGATGATCAGGCGCGGCGACACCTTGATCCGCCCGCGCACCTCGACGGCGTGGCTGGGCCGCTCGTGCTCGGGCCCCACCAGGATGTAGGGCAGCACGTGATAGCCCGTGATGATCCCGGTGAGCGGCTTGCGCACGATCTCCGTCTGCGCAAACACCGCGCCGAGGAACTCGGGATCCGACCACTGCTCGTCCACGCGCCTAGTGTACGGCCTCGGCATGGCGGCCGGACGCATTCCGAAATTGACGAGCGGCGGCTTTCGGGTTCACTGTGAGCGCATGGCCGACACCATCCAGCGACCGGCAGCCAGGCGCGAGGCGACGGAGTGGGTCCACATCTGCGAGCGGTGTGGCGAGCGGATGGAAGAGCGCAAGTGCAAGATCCTCTGCCCGAACTGCGGGGCCTACCGGGATTGTAGCGACCCGTAGACTGGTCTCCATGGCCACGGCGCGGGTCTTTCTCCTCTCCCCCGCCCACTGCGGCGGCGAGCGCGCGCAGCTCCTCTTCAATCCGCGCGCGAGCTTCGACCTCGCGCGCCGGCTGCGCACGCCCGACGGCGCCACCCTGGGCGAAGTGTTCTCGTTCCTCTCCGGCCTCTACTTCCGCGGCAAGCTGGCCTATGCGGAGCGCTTCGGTCTGCCGCTGGTGATCACCACCAACGCGGGGCTGCGGCCCGCCGACGAACGGGTGACGCTCGACACGCTGCGCGCCGCCGCGCGCGTGGACATCAAGGCGGGCAATCCACGCTACCGGCGGCCGCTGCTCGCCTCGGCCCGGACCGTCGCCGAGTACCTCGCGCCCGACGGCGCCGTCACGCTGCTGGGCTCGATTGCCTCCGACAAGTACGTCGACGTGCTGCTGTCCGTCTTCGCCGAGCGCCTGACGTTCCCGGCCGAGTTCGTCGGCCGCGGCGACATGAGCCGCGGCGGGCTGCTCCTGCGCTGCGTGCGCGCCGGGCAGGAGCTGTCGTACGTGCCCGTCGCGGGAGCCGTGCGCCACGGGCCGCGCCCGGCCCGCCTGACGCCGGTGCGCTGATGGCGGCCGCGCCGAAGCGCCGCGCGAAGAGCCCGGGCCCACGCCCGAAGACCGCTCGCGGGAAGTCGGGCCTCGAGACTCGCGGCGTGCGGCCCGCGCGCCCACCCCGGGTGCTGGCCGCCCGAGCGACCCGCGATCATCATCCCGCCGTGCGCAGCAGCACCGCGGGCGCGGCGGCCGCCGGCGCCGGGCGCGTCGAGATCTCCGCCGTCCGCGGCGACGTCGAGCTCGAGGTCGGCGGGCGCCGCGTGCGGCTGACCAACCTCGACAAGGTCTTCTTCCCCGAGATCGGCGCCACCAAGCGGGACCTGCTGCAGTACTACGCCGACGTGGCGGACGTCCTGCTGCCGCACGTGCGCGACCGGGCCATGGTGATGAAGCGCTACCCGAACGGCGCCGCCGGCGACTTCTTCTTCATGAAGCGCGCGCCCACGCCGCGCCCGCCGTGGATCGAGACGTGCGCCATCGAGCACGCCTCCGGCAGCGTGATCGACTTCCCGGTGGTCGGCGACGTCGCCACGCTGCTGTGGGTGATCAACCTCGGCTGCATCGACCTCAACCAGTGGTACGCGCGCTGCGACGACGTCGATCGCCCCGACTACCTGCACTTCGACCTCGACCCGGTCGGCGACCTGCCGTTCCCGGTGCTGCGCGAGGCCGCCGTGGCCGTCAACGAGACGCTGCAGGCGCTGGGCATGCCGACCTTCGTCAAGACGACCGGCTCGCGCGGCCTGCACGTGTACGTGCCGATCGTGCGCGGGCCGACGCAGAAGGACGTGTGGACGGTCAGCAAGACGATCTCGAACGACCTGGCCCGGCGCCACCCCAAGCTGCTGACCGCGATCTACCGGAAGGAGGCGCGGCCGGCCGGCCGCGTGCTGGTGGACTACAACCAGAACGCCTGGGGCCGCACGCTGGCGTCGATCTACTCGGTCCGGCCCCGGCCGCGGGCGAGCGTGTCGACGCCGGTCACCTGGGACGAGGTCACGCGCGGCTTCGAGCTGGAGGACTTCCGGATGGACAACGTGCCCGCGCGCGTCGCGCGCCTCGGCGACCTGTGGGCGCCGCTCAACGCGCCAGGCGGCCGCTTCGACCTCACGCGGCTTGGTCGATAGCCTTCTCGACGGCCTTTTCCGTCGCGCCCGGCCCGTCCTTGGCGATGCCGGCCGTCCATAGCTCGCGCTCGGCCCGGGTCATGTTGCCGTGCGGCGCCAGCCGCGGGTCGGTGTAGCCCCAGCGATCGAGGTCCACGAGGTACTGCGCGCGAGACACGAGCGTGCCGCGGCACGCGCGATCGGACGCTGAGCGCGTGAGCTCACGGTCGAGCCGCCCCATGAGCTCGCGCATCACGGCGGCGGGGAACCGCGCCCGCTCCGACGGATAGAAGACGCCGAACATCACCAGGTGCTGGAACAGCACGCGCCAGTGGCCGTCGAACCGCGCGAGCAGCCGCGGCCAGTCGAGCGTGTCGGTGCACGCGCGCAGCACGTGCGCGACGTCGGCGCCGTCGTAGCGCTCGCGCTCCATCACGAACGACTTCGACCAGATCATCTCCTCCGGCGGAATCAGCTTGACCGCGACGTCGAGCACGGTCTCCGCGACTCCGTGGTGGAACCAGAGATCGTCGACCAGCGCCACCCCGTTGCCCGAGCTGAAGATGAGGTCCACCACGTCGTCGCCGCAGGTCGCCTTGGCCAGCCAGTGCGGAAACGACAGCTCGCTGGCGCAGCCGTCGGCGGCGAGCAGGGCCAGCGCGCGCTCGACGTCGCGCGGGTGCACGAAGATGTCGAAGTCCTTGGTGTGGCGGCCGATGCCCGTGTAACGCTCGAAAGCGTAGGCGCCGCCGACCAGGAACGGCATGCCGTGCGCGTCCATCTGGTGCATGACGCGGCGATAGAAGGCGCGGGACACGGGATCGAGGGCAGTCTCGGCGACGCTCATGACGTTGACGCCGCCCCGACGGCGGCCTCCTGGAGGATGGGAATTTCGAGCAGCCGGAACGGCGGGCGGCCGCCGAGCACGGCGCGCAGCAAGGGAAGCGACACGTTGTAGACGGGTATGCCGGTGCTGGTGCGGCCCTCCGGCACGCCATGGTGGGCATGGCCATGCACGGCCGCCACCGCGCCGTAGCGGTTGATGGGCTCTTCCAGCCGGCTGGAGCCGAGGAAGGGCACGACCTCGGGCGGCTCCTGATCGACCGTGCCGCGAATCGGGGAGTAGTGCAGGACGGCAACGCGCGGCGGCTGGATGCGCGCCAGCGCCGCTTCGAGCTTGAGCGCCTCCTCCACCGCCTCGCGCACGAAGCGCTTGAGCACGGGCTCGCCCCACGACTGCAGCGCGCGGTCACCAAAGCCGCCGGCGAAGCCCTTGACGCCGGCGAAGCCGACGCCGTTGATCTCGACGAAGTCGCCGTCGAGGATCCGGATGCCGCCGTCGCCGAGGATCGCCTTCACCTCGTCGGCGTGGCCGGACTCGTAGTCGTGATTGCCGAAGACGCCGATCACGGGGACCTTGACGGTGCCGGCGAGCTCACGGACCAGGATCTTCGCCTCCTCGGGAAGACCGTAGTCCGTGAGATCGCCGCAGAGCACCAGAACGTCGGCGGCCTCGGCGATCCGGGCGAACAGCGGCTGCAACGCGCCCTGCGAGTCCTTCCCGCAGTGCAGGTCGCCGACCGCCGCCACCCGGACGATGGGGCTGTTCAGCGCCACGTCCCCGTCTCACCCACGGGCGCCCGCTGGCCGCGGAACTGCGAGGCGAGGCGGGCCAGGTCGGCATCGATGACGGATTCGGGATCGCGGCCGAACAGCTCCGCGACACCGCGCCCGAGCTCCCCACCCGTCGGTCGGTAGCTGAGGCGCACGTCCACGAGCGTGGCGTTGGGCCCCTGCGGGCGGAACCGCACGGTGCCGCGATGATCGACGAGCGAGCCCTCCACGGTGCGCCAGCTGATCGAATCGTTGGCCGCGCGCTGGGTGACGACAGCTTCCCACTCGACCGGCGCGCCGGCCGGGCCGGCCACGACCCACCGGCTGCGATCCGGACCGAGCTTGCGCACCTCGCGCACGTGCGACATGAATCGCGGGAAGTTCTCGATGTCGTTCCAGAACTCGTACACGCGCTCCACCGGCGCCTCGATCGTCACCGAGCGCTCGACTTCGGTCTCGCCGCTGCCGCTGAGCGCGCGCCGGCCGAGCCACAGGCCCACCACGGTGGCGCCGAGGAGGCCGCCGAGCAGGGCCCAGTCACCGGCCTCGAACGCCGGCCGCCGGCGCCGGGGCCAGCCGAGCCGCTGCATGCTGCGCCGGACCTCGGGACGCTTGGACGCGCGCGCCCACCAGCGGGCCGGCGCCTCCAGCATTCCCGAGCGCTCCAGCATCCGCGTCGAGCGGTCCACCAGGGCGTTCACGTCGATGCCGCGCATCGCGGCCACCGGCTCGTACTTGCGCGCGCGCTCGACCAGCGGCTCGAGCTGCCGCGCGCGCTCGAGGGCGCGCTCGACGAGCTCGCTTTCGCTCAGCTCGGCCAGCGTGTCACGCAGCCCGGCGCGGCGCCGTTCGCCACGGTCGGGATCCATCAGGTACATCAAGCCGACGCCGATGGCGGCGCCACTCACGAAGGTCATCGCTCTCATGCCCCTTACTCCTCTTCTTCCGCTCGATAGCGGTCACGGCTCTCGAGGATCTCGCTCGACGGACGGAACGGCTCGTCGGGCGCGCGCGGCACGCCGAGGGCGGCCCCGATGTCGTCCACGACGTTCTGGTCGGGCGTCGCCACCGTGCCACCGGGCGCCTCCTCACCCACGCTGTCGGCGCGGCGCCAGTCGGCATCGACGTCACCGGCGGTCAGCCGGGGGCTCGACTGCGTGTACTCACGCACCGCCTCCTCGGCCTCGCGCTCGGTGTCGCTCCGCATCACGATCGTTTCCCGCGCGGGTGGACCTTGCAGCTCTTCCTCGGGCACGCCCCGCGCCGCCGAACGGTCGGCAATTTCCTGCGGGTCCTTGGGCGGGCTGACGGCAGTCTTGCGCTTCTTCATGGTGTGGAAGTGAGCGAATCGCGTGCCAGCGGCCGCAGAGTGTAAAAGCTACGCCTCAGCCGACCGGAGCGGCGGGCGTCCAGCGTGTCCTTGCTTTCGCGCTGCACCTTGACCGCGAAGTCGGCCTGCCAGGACAGATTGAGCGGGTGCTTTCGTAGACAATGCCGAGCACCAGCGGCCATGCCCTCACCGACTGCTGACCGCCGTGCCCTACACTGCGACCAGCCAGGTGCCGGACCAGCCGGCCACGGATGTATGCAGGAGCTTGCGAGATCGTGTCAGGCGCGCGATGCACACGGCGATCTCCGCGCGGGGCACGCCGAGCAGCCGGGCGAGCCGCGCGGGGCTCGCGAACACGGCGCCGGTCACGTAGCGCTCGAGCAGCCGATCGAGCGCGGCGGCGCGCGAGAGACGGCGGCCCTCGGCGACGAGCTCGGGCAGCCACGCCTCCACCAGGTCCCAGCGATACGAGAACGTCGGCTCGTAGCGCTCCTCGGTCTTCACCACCCACAGGCCTTGCTGCAGCTCGGCCAGCGCGCGTTCGAACTCGCGCGTGCGCGAGGGCTCCAGCAGGAACGTGTTGGCGCGCAGCCCGCGCGTGTACTGGGGGTGCTCGCGGACGAGGGCGTCCAGGAGGCGCTTGGCCGTCAGCGACATCCGCCCGGCGGCGTACTCCGCCCGGTAGTCGCGCGCCCGTTGCCGGCCGCGCGTGAGCGCGTAGAAGGCCGGAAAGAGGTCCAGCGCCACCAGCAGCGGACGGCCGCGCAGCAGCTTGCCGTAGTAGACGCGGCGCGCGGCGGGCAGCTCGTCCTTGAGCTGCCAGGTGAGTCCCACGCGGTCGTCGTGGTGTGAGCGCTTCGGCCAGCGCGGCCGCGCGCGGCCGACCACGGCCTCCCACAGGCACGCCACCCCCTCGGGAAAGCAGTAGAAGGTGGAGCAGAAGCCGACGGATTCCACGAAAGCCAGGGCGGCGCTGGCCGTGCGCACCCGCAGTGTGGGATGGTGGCGGAAGCGGCGGGCGCGCCGGGTTTCGAGGTCGGCGGCGCGCGCGGTGCTAGGATCGACGGCGGATGCGGATCGGCTCCGCGCGATGGTTCTGCTACCTCCTCACCTGCGCCGACGGCTCCCTCTACACCGGCATCACCAACTCGCTCGCTCGCCGGCTGGCCGCGCACGACGCGGGATCGGCGTCGAAGTATACGCGCGCGCGCCGGCCGGTGCGGCTGACGTGGGTCGAGCCCTGCCGCGACCGCTCGCAGGCGAGCCGTCGCGAGGCCGCGGTCAAGGCGCTGCCGCGGGCGGCGAAGCTGCAGCTGACGCATGATCCGCGAGCCATCGCTCGGCTTCGGCGCGCAGCCGTGCCCGCTCGACGTCCGTCAGTCCCTCCGGATCGAAGCGATGACGATAGTGCAACGCCAGCAGCGGCGGCAGCGGCGCGGTCGCCACGCCCGGCGGCGCCGCCTCCACGACTCCGTCGAGCCAGCGCGCCAGCGGCTCGGTCCGCGGGCGCGCGAAGCCGAGCTCCGTGAGCCGCCGCTCGACCGCGTAGAACTCCGAGTCGTCGCCACGCCCCGGCGGCCGCGGAGCCGTGGCCGGCGCCCGCGCGCGGCCCACGCGCCGGCGCGCCCACAGCCGCCACACGAGGATGCCGCTCAGCGGGATGAGCAGCCAGCCAAGGCTCCCGGTGAGCCGGTCCTGGCGCTCGCTCCAGCGCCAGCGCGCGAAGAGGAACGTGCCCCACTCCCAGACATCTGCCAGCGGTTGCCACGCCGAGTCCGGCCCGGCCTCCTCGGCGACCCACACCGGGGGCGTCGTGTCGACGTCGATCCACTTGCCGTCCACCCAGGCCATCGCCCACGCGTGCGCGTCGCGCGCGCGCACCACCCAGCGCCGTTCCAGCTTGCTCCACTCGTGGGCGCCGTAGCCCACGGCATAGCGCGCGGGCACGCCGGCCCCGCGCAGCAGGAGCACCGTGGCGGTGGCGAAGTACTCGCAGTGCCCGGCGCGCTGGCTGAGCAGGAAGTCTTCCATCGCGCTCCGGCCCGGGCGTGTCCCGGTCAGGTAGCGCGAGTAGCGGAAGCGGCCGAGGAAGTGTGCGCGCACGGCGTTCACGATCTCGGCCGGCGGGCGGCGCGACAGCCCCAGATCCCCCACCACGCCGGCGATGACCTCCATCTCCCTGGGGGGCATGCTGAGATCGGCCGCGGCCGGCGGACTGTCGTCGGCGCCGTTCCCCGCGAAGTGCGCCGTGTAGGTCACCAGGCCCAGGCCGTCCTCGACGCGCACCGCACGCAGCCGGTTCTGCGAGAGGCCGACGACCATCAGATCGTCGAGGCGTGCGGCGCCGTTGGGCAGCGCCAGCATGCCGCGGCCGCGTGTGAGATAGGCCGACACGGTGACCCGGCCGGCAGGATCCTCGCCG
>Ga0134122_10003303_pt1 | contig 11977 bp, 12 predicted proteins | sample KB302_FD_96461 | JGI IMG/M metagenome (GOLD analysis project Ga0134122, IMG submission 96461) | Terrestrial soil microbial communities without Nitrogen fertilizer from Kellogg Biological Station, Michigan, USA - KB3-0-2 | ecosystem: Environmental > Terrestrial > Soil > Unclassified ...
AAGTCGTCTCGGGGGCCACCAGCTTTGCTGCGACAATGCGCGGGGCCAAGCAGGTCCTGCCGCCGTGCCATACGACCGATGCAAGCCTGCTAGCCATGCCCCCTGCGACGGCAGCAAGACAATGAGCCGCCTACGATGATTATTTGCTCCTGCGCGGCCATCTCTGACGCCGATATCGAACGGGCCCTGGTTGAGATCCTGAGCCTGCCCGAGGCACCCCTGCCCACCCCCGGCGTGGTTTACCGTCACTTGCAGAAGAAAATGGTGTGCTGCTGCTGCTCGCCGGTGGCCGTGAGCACGATCTACGAAAAAATCGATTTGCTGGCGGCCAAGGGCGTGGTCTGCCCCTATGCCTGCGCCTGCGCGCAAGGCCGGCTCTTGCGCTGCGCGGGAGATTCGCCGGCCCAGCGGCTGATCGAATGCGCCCCGCCACGGCCCTGGCGCACCGAAATACCTGCCGAGGCGGGGGCGGGACCCGCCCTGGAGACCGCCTAACCCAGCTTTTGTGGTGAGCTTTTACTCTCCCCGCTGGCCCGCTACCGCCAACTGGCGTAGGAAGCGGAGTGGCTGACGTGCGCCCGGCGTCCTTGACCCGCCGAGGTTCAACCAGAGCCAGTCCCCTTAGCGAGCAGGCACGGGAGAGGTGGCATGAAAGGCAAGAAAGAGGTCATCGACATTCTAAACGATGCTCTCAAGCACGAACTGGGCGCGGTTAACCAGTATTGGTTGCATTACCGTATGCTCGACAACTGGGGCTACACCAAGCTCGCCAAGAAGGAACGCAAGGAATCGATCGAAGAGATGCAGCATGCCGACAAATTGGTCGACCGCATCATCTTCCTGGAAGGCCTGCCCAACATGCAGCACATCGCCCCCCTGATGATCGGTCAGGACATCAAGGAGGTGCTGGAGTGCGATCTCAGGGGTGAGTTCAACGCCCGCGACCTCTACACCCGGGCGCGCGAGATCTGCCGCCGCAACGAGGATCTGGTGTCGATGGCGCTGTTCGAGGAGCTGTTGGAGGACGAGGAAGGCCACATCGACTTCCTCGAAACCCAGCTCGACCTGCTGGGCAAGATCGGGGTGCAGAACTACGGCCAGCTGCAGGCCGATGCTGCCGATGGCGACGACTGAAGCTGCCGCCTAGTCATCGCACCATTCCCGTAGCAGATTGGCCGTGCATTTGGCGAGCAGATCAGCCTCGGCCGATTTGCCCTCGCGATCGAACAGACGGCGCCGAGCCGTGTCGAGGTCGAACAGGAGCTCGCGATGCGCTGGATCGCGAACAAAACTGCGCACCCAACCCGCGGCAACCAATCGGATGCCGCGGCTCACGGGCGCAACGCGATGCAAGGAGGTGGCGGGATAGCTGACGAGACTGCCGGCGGCAAGCTTGAAGGCCTCCTCTCCCGCCGCCGATTCGATCACCAGCTCGCCGCCAGCGTAGGCCTCCGGCGGCGACAAAAACAGGCTAAAGGCGACGTCCGAGCGAACCCCGTCCATCAGTGCATCGTCGACATGCAAGCCATAGACATGACCGGGTTCATAGCGGCTGAACAGGGGGCCGATCAGGCGCTTGGGGCGGGTTGCCAGCTGGAATACCGAGTGCTCCAGCAAACGGGTCTCGATCAGATCGCGCGCGCTTTGGAGCCCGGGGCCCTCGCCGGCCTGCAGATTATTCTTCACCAGCCGCGCCGACCATCCCGCCGTCGCCCTGCCCTCGCGGAAGCTCGCCGCCGCGAGCTGGGCACCGATGGCCTCGAGGTCGGCGGCACTCAATAGGTCGGCAATAGCAAGGATCATGGCCGCTCCACGCCCACACCTTCGACTATCCGGGCCACCATTCGAGCCGACATTCGGGCTAGCGCGGGCAACGTGCAAGACCATAGCAAGGATAGCGGACGCACCGGCGCGTTCGCCTCGTTTGGCTCCCAACAACGCCAGGAGAAACCCCCATGGCGAAGCTTACCCGTAAGCTTTGGATCGGCATCGGCGCGGTCAGCATCGCCAGCGCCCCCCTGGGCCACCTCGCCCGTGCCCAGGATGCCACCCACAAGGGCCACCAACCCGCAAACAGCCAACAGCCCGCTGCCGCCAGTGCCACCGCCACGGAGGGCGGGGAGGCTTATCTTTCGGACGGCGGCCCCAAGGATACGCGCATTCGCTTTTATCGCGACATCGCCTTGATGCGGGGGCATCTGTTGGTCGGCGATGAGTTGATCGCCAAGGGGCTGTGGGATGAGGCCCTGCCGCATTTCCTGCACCCGACCGAGGAACTCTACGGCCTGCTCGAGAAATACATCAAGCTGCACAAGATCACGCCGTTTAGCCGCGACCTGCAGGCGCTGGCCCAGACCGTGAAAGCCAAACGCAAGGGGGCCTACGAACAGCGCGTCAAGGTCGTCGATCAGCGCCTGACCAGCGCGCTCGACACGGCCAAGCGCTTCATGACGCCGCCGGTGCGCACCTTTACCGTGCGCACCGCCGTGGCCGTGTTGCGTGTGGCCCAATCCGAATACGAAGCCTCCATCGAAGACGGCAAGTTCGTCAAGCCGGTCGAATACCAGGATAGCCGCGGCTTCGTTTGGCAGTCGGAGCGCATGCTCGGTGCCATCAGCAGTGAACTGCAAGGCATCGATGCGGCGGGGTTGGCCAAGCTCCGTGCCGATTTCGAGCGGCTCAAGGAGGCTTGGCCGGGCGTGATGCCGCCACCGACGCCACGGTTCACGCCGGGCGAGCTATCGGCGCTGATCTCCGACATCGAGCTGCACACCGCGAGGTTCTGATGGCGTGGCTCGCACGTGCCCTCGGGCCGCTGCGGCGGCCCTGGGCCGCCTTGGCCGTGAGCGCGATTGTGAGCTTTGCGGCCTTGGCCGGGCTCTATGGTAATCACTGGCGCGCCGAAGCCCACACCGGCCTCCAGAAGGGTGCTCAGACAGGCGCCAATCCGCCCGAAACGCTGAAGGCCAAGTTTGCCCGCCCGAGCTACCTGCCAAGCCCCGCCTCCAATACGCCAACCGCGGCCAAGCTCGCCCTCGGCCAACGCCTGTTCTTCGACAAGGAGTTCTCCGCCACCGGAACCATCGCTTGCGCCTCCTGCCATGACCCCAAACTCGCCTTTACCGATGGCGAGGCCACCGGCCGCGGCGTCAGCGGGCGCCGGCTCGTGCGTCATACGCCGACGCTTTGGAACTTGGCCTGGAGCCGCCTGTTGTTTTGGGACGGTCGAGCCCCGAGCCTGGAGGCACAGGTCCGCTTTCCCGTCGAGCACCCCGACGAGATGGGCGATAGCCTGGAGAACGCCGTCTCCCGGCTCTCGCGCCACGACAGCTACGAGCGCGACTTTGCCGCGGCATTTCCGAGCGAGCCGAAGATCAATCCCCGCAACCTGTCGCTGGCGCTGGCCGCCTACGAGCGCACGCTGGTCTCGCCACCGACGCGTTTCGATGCCTGGATTGCGGGCGATCGCTCCGCCCTCTCCGCCAGCGAAATTAGGGGATTTCGGATTTTCGCCGGCAAGGGCCGGTGCAGCAATTGCCACACGGGCTTTGCCCTCACCGACAACAACTTCTACGATATCGGCCTGCCGGGGGACGATCCCGGCCGCGGCGCCATCATCGCGCTGGCGGCAGCCGACCACGCCTTCAAGACACCCACCTTGCGCGAGCTCGCTTGGACCGCGCCCTACATGCACGACGGCTCCTTGGCCACGCTGGAAGACGTCGTGCGCCACTATGAGAACGGCGGGGTGGCGCGCCCAACGCGCAGCCGCGACCTGCCGCAGGACCTGCGGCTCAGCGACAGCGAGCGGGCCGACCTCATCGCTTTCCTCGAGACCCTCTCAAGTGAGCAGCCGCCGCAGCCTTCACAGGAGCCCTGGGTTGGCAATGTGCGGCCCGCTGCCTTGCCCGCGCCCGCCAATACGCGGCAGATTTCGCAGGCCGACAAGAAGTTTGCCCCCGCGCACGTCCGCTTGAAGGCCGGCGAGACGCTAACCGTGCTCAACGACGACACGCGCACGCACAATGTGCGCATCTTCGATCCGAGGTTCGACTTCAATTCCGGGGCGCAGGAGCCACGCGAAGCGGTCACCATTCGCTTTCCCGTCACGGGTACCTTCGAGGCCTTTTGCGGTATTCATCCCTCGATGCGGTTGACCGTCGAGGTCGAGTGAGACGCACCCGTGCGTCCTTCGCTGCCCCCGGCAGCCTTCAGTTGTGCGGTTTGCTCTTGGCGAAGGCCGCCTTCTGCTCAGCGCTCGCCTCCTTTTGGTGCTTGGCCTGCCACGCCTTGTAAGGCATGCCGTAGATCACCTCGCGCGCACCGTCCTTGCTGAGCTCGAGACCCTTCTCGCTGGCCGCCTCCTGATACCAATTGGCCAGGCAGTTGCGGCAAAAGCCGGCCATGTTCATGAGGTCGATGTTCTGCACCTCATGGCGCTCGCGCAGATGTTGGACCAGGCGGCGGAACGCCGCTGCTTCCAGCTCGGTCTCGAGACCTTTGTCGATCTTGGTCATCACCGCCTCTCCGATCAAGGGAGCCCGCGCCGGTGGCAGAGAGATTGCCGGGGGGCGCTTCAGTCGTCTTGGGCCTATTGAAAGCCGGTTTGGCCGCGGTGTCTCTTAGAATTTTTGCTACCAAGCGGGCAAGCCGGCGCGCCCAGACGCTTTGGCCGGCAGCGTCGCGGATCAAATCCTGCCGGATTTCAATTATGGCATTGGCAAGGCCGCGCTGCGTGCCGTGCTGCCACAGGCAATCGCCCACGAGTTGCCCCGAATAGGGCTGATTGTCGCCGACGATGAGACCACCCTCGGCATAGAAACTGTCGAGCAGCGGTTTGGCCAGGCGCGTGTCGCGATCCCACAGGATGCCAACGTGCCACGGTCGTGGAATGGCCTTCCAGCTCTCCGTGAAGGAGTGGATGGAAAGGAGCGCCGGTGCCACCCCCGAAGCCAAACATTGATCGGTCACGCGTCGGATGGCCTCATGGTAGGGGCGATAATAAAGATCGATGCGGCGCGACCGCTCGCGCTCTTCGATGCGGCGATTGCCGGGTATCACCGCGCCATCCGAGAGCCGCATGATCAGGGTCGGGTCGTCGACGCCGCGGTTGGGATCGATCAGCAACCTCGAGTAGCGCGTCATCACGGCGGGCACGCCGAGGGCGGCGGCCAGCGCCTGCGTGATCGGGGCCGCGCCGATGTCGTAGGCGATGTGTCGACTCAGTTGCGCGGGTGGCAGTCCCAGCGTACCAAATTCCGACGGCAAGGCGTTGCCGGCATGATCGCACAAAACGATCAGTCCGCCATCCGCACGGCCGGGCAACACGCGATAGGCGTCCGCCTCCTCGGCGGCGACGCCGGGCCCTCCGGTTCCATTGTTCACCATCCCCGCGACTATAAACAGTGTGCCGCCCGCTGGCCAGCCCGCCGGGGTTTGCGTGCTCGCCGCCGCGCTTGACGGTCGCGCCGGGGCTTGCGCAAATGCCGGCGACACGAAAGCGAGCAGGGATGTCGGCAGCCGAAGACGGTCAAGCGCGCAAAACGCTGGTGGCGCTCTACGAGGCCGCCGTCGCCGCGGCGCACCCCGATCTTTGCCTGCCCCCGCACCTGCCGAGTGTGCCCAAAGCGGGCAGGCTGATCGTCGTCGGCGCCGGCAAGGCTGCCGCCGCCATGGCGCTGGTGATGGAGGCTCACTATCGTCGCCTCGGCAGCCTCGACCGTGTCTTTGGCTTCACCACGGCGCCCTATGATACGGTCACCGCCCTGCCGATCCGACCCGAGGTCATCGAGGTCGTGCCGGCGCGCCACCCAACCCCCGATCAAAATAGCGTCGTGGCGGCCGAACGGGCGCTCGCGACGGTAGGCCGTGCAGGCGAGCGCGATCTCGTCGTTGTCCTGTTGTCCGGCGGCGCATCGGCCCTGTGGGCCGCGCCCGTGGCAGGCCTCGATCTAGCCGCCAAGACCGCCCTGACGCGCGGCCTCCTCAAATCCGGCGCCGATATCCACGAGATGAACACGGTCCGGCGCCATATCTCACGCATCAAGGGCGGTCGCCTGCGCAAGGCGACGCCGGCGCCGATGCTGACGTTGGCGATCTCCGATGTGCCCGGCGATGATCCGGCAACCATCGGGTCGGGGCCTACCGTCGCCGACCCCAGCACGCTCGGTGACGCGCGTTGCGTGTTATTGCGTCGCCAGCCAACCATGGCTGCGCTTTCCCTGTCGATACCAGCCTCGGTCGAGGCCGCCCTTGCCACCCGCGCCAACGAAACTCCGAAGCCTGACGATCCGGCCTTCAAGACGGCCGAGTACCGCGTCATTGCCACGCCCGCGGCGGCCTTGGAACAGGCGGCGCGTGCGGCCCGGCAAGCTGGCTACGAGGTCATTTCCCTTGGCGACGCGGTGACCGGCGAAGCCCGCGAAGTGGCCCAACAGCACGCCGAGCTTGCGCGTGTGGCCAAGGACGCCGGCCGCCGGGTGGCCATCATCAGCGGCGGCGAGCTCAGCGTTACCGTGCTCAACGCCAAGGGGCGCGGCGGCCGTTCACAGGAATATGCCTTGGCGCTCGCCATTGCGCTCGACGGACTAGCGGGCGTAGCGGCGTTGGCCGCCGATACCGATGGCATCGACGGTGGCGAGGGCAGGGCGAGCGATCCGGCCGGCGCCTACATTGATTGGGCAACGCTGGCTCGAGCGCGACCCCTCGACGCCCAGACCTATCTGGACAACAATGACGCCACGAGCTTCTTTGAGGCGGCCGACGGCCTCATCGTGCGTGGGCCGACGCACACCAACGTCAATGACTTCCGCGTCATCCTGGTCGATCCCTAAAAGTCGAAGGCGCAAATGATGGCTGTCCGGCGTATCGAGATCGCCGCCTTCAACCGCCGCTACGGCGTGGCCGCTGGCTTGGCCTGTGCCGTCATGGCCGCGACCACGCTCAGCGCCCGTGCCGACCTCAAGCTTTGTAACACCACCGCCAGTCGGATCGGGGTGGCGATTGGTTATCAGGATGCAACCGGTTGGACCACCGAGGGTTGGTGGAACATCGCCGCGCGCACCTGTGAGACGCTCTACCGCGGTACGCTGTCGAGCCGCTTCTATTATGTGCACGCCATCGACTACGACCGGGGCGGAGAATGGGCCGGAAAAAGCGCGATGTGCACCGTCGACAAGGTCTTCACCATTCGAGGCGTTCAGGATTGCCCGCAGCGCGGCTTCAAAAGTACGGGTTTCTTCGAGGTGGACACTCAGGAAGCCAAGGATTGGACCATACGCCTGACGGATCCCAGCGAAGGGGGCGCTAAACCCAAATGAAACGCAGCCGGCGCGCCAAGATCGTCGCCACGCTCGGACCTGCATCGTACGCGCCTGAGATGATCGAGCGTCTGTTCGAAGCCGGTGTGGACGTGTTCCGCATCAACATGAGCCATTCCTCCTTCGACACGGTGAAGAAGGTGCACGCCGCCCTGCGCGCGGCGGAGGCGCGCTTTGAACGCCCGATCGGGATTCTCGCCGATCTGCAGGGTCCCAAATTCCGTGTCGGTGAGATCGAAGGTGGCAGCGCAATGCTGCCCGAGGGCGCAACCTTTCGCTTCGACGCCTCGCCGACGGTCGGTGGGCCGGAGCGCGTGTCCCTGCCCCATGCCCAGATTTTCGAGGCGGTCGAGCCAGGCCACACGCTGCTGCTCGACGACGGCAAGATCCGCATGTCCGTGCTCGACAAGAGTGCATCGGCGATCGCCGCCACGGTCGTCGTCGGCGGTATTCTCGCCAGCCGCAAGGGAATCAGCCTGCCCGACACGGTCTTGCCGATCGGGCCCCTGACCGAGAAGGACAAGGCCGACCTCGATTTCGCCCTGCGTCTTGGGGTCGACTGGGTGGCGCTGTCCTTCGTGCAGCGCGGCGAGGACGTGAAACTGGCACGCCAGCTCGTCGGCCAAGCCGCCGCCCTGATGTCGAAGATCGAAAAGCCGGCCGCCATCAGCGACCTCGACAGCATCATCGCACACTCCGATGGGCTGATGGTGGCACGTGGCGATTTGGGCGTGGAGATGCCGGTCGAGCGCGTTCCGGGCCTGCAAAAGCAGATCGTCAGCAAGGCGCGCGCCGCCGGCAAGCCGGTCGTGGTGGCCACGCAGATGCTCGAGAGCATGATCGCTTCGCCGGTGCCGACCCGGGCGGAGGTGTCCGACGTCGCCACGGCCGTGTTCGATGGTGCCGATGCCATCATGCTGTCGGCCGAGTCCGCGGTCGGCAAATATCCAATCGAGGCCATCCGCACGATGGACCGCATCGCCATTCAGGTCGAGAGCGACCCAAGCTACGGCGCCATCGTGCATGCCACACGCACACCGCCACAGCCGACCGCCGCCGATGCGATCGCCGCCGCCGCACACACCGTCGCCGACACGCTACAGCTCGCGGGCATTATTTGTTACACCGCCACCGGCTCGACCGCGCTCAGGGTCGCGCGCGAACGCCCAGGTCTCGCCGTTATTGGCCTGTCGCCCGTAGTGGCGACCGGACGCAAGCTCGCCCTGGTGTGGGGCGTGCATTGCGTCCTGACAAGCGACCCCGAAAATCAGGCCGCAATGGTTCGCAAGGCCTGTCGCATTGCTTTCGACGAGGGCTTCGCCAAGGCGGGGGAGGGCGTGATCATCGTCGCGGGCGTCCCCTTGGGCTCACCCGGCACCACCAATATGGTGCGCATCGCCTATCTCGACGACAAGGGCAATCCGGTGGCCGAGGGCACCTAGGCTCCGCCCGGCGCGTTGGCCCGCGCGAGACGTGCGGCGGGGGCACGCCGATGTCACGCGCGCGGGCGCCGACCCCCGCCGTGAAGAGACCCAGCCGCTAAGCAGCCAACAACCCGCGCCGTCGGCGGCGCACCGGCGCCAGCGGCTGGCCTCGAGCCAGCCCTGCGGCTTTTGGCTATTTGCCGATCAGCACTTCCTTGGCCTCGTTGATCTGAGCCGCGATCCAGGTCGAGCCGCCGCGATCGGGATGCAGCTTTAGCATCAGTTCACGGTGCGCGCGGCGAATGTCTTCCTCGCTGGCGTCGGGCCCGAGCCCAAGGATCTCGAGTGCCTGCTCGCGGCTCATCTTGCCGGTGGGCCGCGCCGCAGCCTCACCGTTCTGGCGTGCCATGTCCTCGCGCCAACTCGGATGCGCCCGATCGAGGTAGGCCTCCACGATCCGCGCCGATTGGGGGTCGGCAAACCGGCAGTCCCGCCACAGCTGCGTTGCCTCCTGGGGCGAGAGATCTTCAAGTGCGCGTCCGGCAAAGGCCCCCTTGAGCACGCGACCACGTATCTCGCCCGTATCGTGCTCGAGTTCGACTTCCAAATGCTCCGTGGCAACGCGCGAGCTCTGGCCCGCAGATGGTTGCGCGTTGCCGGCCCCACCCCAGGGCGCGGCGCCGCGGCCCCACAACAGCCATGAGCCTAGCGCCGCCAAGGACACCGCGTAGCCGACGAGACCGCGCAGCACGAGGAAGCCAGCGCCCACCAAGGCGGCAATCCCCGCACCCGTGCGCAAGTGCCCGACGAGGATTTGGGGGTTGGCCATCGTGAAGCCGCGCAGCACCAGTAACGACAACAGGAGTGCCGCTAGACCCAAGAGAAAGAATTGCATGGCGGCGCTCGATGCTTGGTTGCCTATTTGAGCTGCTGCAGGAGACGCGCAGACGCAGTATCTTTGCGCGCCTCGAGCGCCTTGCGTCCCCCGGCGGCATAGACGGCGACCGCCGACAATAACGCCTTGAGCTGCGCCGCGGAGCCCGCATCGAAGCTGCAGTAGGCGCCCTTGGTCAGGCGCGCGATCTCGCGAAAGGCCCGTTCCGCGCGCTGATCAGTCCCCTCCTGGAACAGGAACACCGGTACCCTCTGCAAAGCCAATTCGCCGGCGCGCCCGCACAAATCATCGACGTCTTCTTCCATGCAATCGCCAACGTAAATGAGGGCATCGATCGGCCGCGTTGCCGCTTCCTTGTGGGCATGGCTCAACACTTTGCGAATTTGCGTGTAGCCGCCGGCACAGGCAACGCGCGTCATCAGGCCGGCCAAGGTGTCCGGATCCGACACCCATTTTGACGCCCGGCATTCTCCCGCACCGCGGAAGTAGACGAGCTGCACAGCGAGGCCGCCGACCGCGCTCACGGCGTGGAACATATCGGCCTGCAGCGCCAGCGCCATGTCCCAGGTGGGCTGCCGGCTCATGGTGGCGTCCATGGCGAAGATCAGGCGCCCGCCATGGGTCGCCTTGGCGGGCCCCAGCTGCTGCAGCCGGCGAACGAACGCGGCCACGTCGGCCTCCGACGACACCGCAGCAATCTGACCCGAGGCCGTCTCGACCGGGACGCGGCCCTCGGCGTTCGCCGGTCTTTGCTGCTTCTCGCCCGAGCCGCCGGGGGCCTCGTCCTTGCTATTCGTGGATACGCCATTCGTCGATCTGCCATTCGTGGACATGGGGGGTGTGCCTCCAAACGGCTGACCCAATCGCTATCCGACAAAGATGGCGTTTGCGCGAGCGCGCGGCAATGCGGGCTGGCTGCCGATCATGGTTTATAGGCCACCTTTGTGTGGCGAGGAACGCGCGCGACCTCCGGCTCCCCGGCTTTAGGCGCCAATCGGCGCCGGCCAAGCCCTCCGCCGGACGTTTGTTGGCCTCGCCCCGATCGGCCAATCGGGGCCCTATTTGCCGCGACGCCCTAGGCCTAAAGGGACAGTACCGATCGCCATCGGGGGCGTGAGATCACGGGACTTAGCCGGGCTCGATCCCGAGCAATCCCACGTTGCCACCCGTTGCCGTCAGGTCGGTGCTGCGTACGCGCTCGCTGGCAAAACGCGTGAGATAGTTGGGGCCCCCGGCCTTTGGTCCCGTGCCGGACAAACCTTCGCCGCCGAAGGGCTGCAAGCCCACCACGGCACCAATCTGGTTGCGGTTGACGTAGAGGTTGCCGACCCGCGCCCGCTCGGCGACGAACTGCGCCACCGCGGCGATCCGGCTGTGCACACCCAGCGTCAGCCCATAGCCCGTTCGGTTGATGGTGTCGATCACCTTGTCGAGATGACCGCCCGAGAAGGTGACAACGTGCAGGACCGGGCCGAACACCTCCTCCTTGAGAAGGTCGGCATCGTCCAGCGCATAGACCGCGGGGGTGACGTAGGTGCCATCCCGGCAATCGTCGGGTAGGGCCAGATCGACGAGCTGGCGCGCCTGCCTTTGCATGCGAAGTTTGTGGGCCTCGAGGCGCGCGACGGCATCGTCGTCGATCACCGGCCCAATGTCGGTGGCGAAGTGGAGCGGATCGCCGATATCGAGGGCTTCCACCGCCCCCACCAACATGTCGAGCATCGCGCTCGCCACATCGTCTTGGACAAAGAACAGGCGCGCGGCCGAGCAGCGCTGGCCGGCCGAATCGAACGCCGAGCGCACCAGATCGCGGATTACCTGCTCGGGCAAAGCGCTCGAGTCGGCGATCATCGCGTTGATGCCTCCGGTCTCGGCGATGAAGGGAACCATGGCGCCGCGGCGCGCGGCGAGCGCCGTCTGGATCGCCCAGCCGGTTTCGTTGGAGCCGGTGAAGGCGACACCCGCTACCCGCTGATCCTTGATAAGGGCGGCACCGACCTCGCCGCCACCCGGCAGCAGCTGCAAGGCCTCGCGCGGCACCCCCGCCTCATGCAAAAGCTGAGTGGCGAGAAAGGCAACGATCGGCGTTTGCTCGGCCGGCTTGGCAAGCACGGGATTGCCCGCCGCCAAAGCCGCCGCCACTTGGCCGGTAAAGATCGCCAGCGGAAAATTCCAAGGGCTGATGCAGGCAAACGGGCCGCGGCCGCGCAGGCTGAGGATGTTGCTCTCGCCCGTCACACCCTTGAGGGACATCGGCGCCGCAAACAGGCGTCGCGCTTCAGTGGCGTAGTAGCGCAGGAAGTCGATGGCCTCGCGCACGTCAGCGAGCGCGTTTTCTA
>Ga0134122_10003309_pt1 | contig 11968 bp, 10 predicted proteins | sample KB302_FD_96461 | JGI IMG/M metagenome (GOLD analysis project Ga0134122, IMG submission 96461) | Terrestrial soil microbial communities without Nitrogen fertilizer from Kellogg Biological Station, Michigan, USA - KB3-0-2 | ecosystem: Environmental > Terrestrial > Soil > Unclassified ...
CTGCCACGGCTTTTATGGTGCGTCATCAATGGAGCGCCTGCCCACCGAGGTGGCGCTCACCGAGCAGACACGGAAGTTCAAGGCGATTGGACGTCAACGAGGGTGAGGAACGGAACTGGAAGGCGGGGCCTGGCGGCGGGCTCCTCGCAAGTGGAGTGAGCATAAATGACTGCACAACTGATCGGGGCCATCATCCTGTGGCTGATCGTGGCGATCGTCGCCATTGCGATCATCGTCTATCTGGTCAACTGGCTGTACCGGCGCTCCTCCAAGGAGGTGTCGTTCGTCCGCACTGGCCTGATGGGGGAACGGGTGGTGATCAACGGCGGTGCCTTCGTGCTGCCGATCATCCACGACATCACGCCCGTTAACATGAACGTGCTGCAGATGAGTGTCGCGCGCGCCAAGGATGACGCGCTGATCACCAAGGACCGCATGCGCGTCGACATCGACGCCGACTTCTACGTGCGCGTCGCCCCCACCAAGGAAGCTGTGTCGCTCGCCGCCGCGACGCTCGGCCGGCGCACCATGGAGCAGGAGCGCCTGCACGCGCTGCTGTCGGGCAAGTTCGTCTCGGCGCTGCGCTCGGTCGCCTCCGAGATGAGCATGGTGGAGATGCACGAGCAGCGGGGCAGCTACCTGCAGCGCGTCAAAGCCGCCGCCTCGGAGGCATTGGCTCAGAACGGCCTCGAGCTCGAGACTGTGGCGCTCACCGACCTCGACCAGACGGATCTGCAGTTCTTCAACCCCTCCAACCGCTTCGACGCGGAAGGCTTGACCAAACTGATCGGTGAGATCGAGGACCGGCGCAAGCTCAGGAACGACATCGAGCAGGACTCGATGATCCGCATCCGCACCCGCAACCTGGAGGCCGAGAAGCAGGCCCTCGACATTGAGCGCGAGAGCGAGGCCGCCCGCCTCAACCAGGAGCGCGACGTGGAGGTGAGCCGCGCCATCCAGCGCGCCGAGTTGGCGCGCGAGCGGGCGCTGCGGGACACCGAGGCCGAGCGAGCCCAGATCGCCGCCCGCGAGGAGATCGAGAAGACGCGCATCGCCAACGAGAAGGCGATCAGCGAGGCCCGCATCGCCTCTGAGCGCGAGATCCGCCAGCGCGAGATCGAGCGCCAGCGGACCGTCGAGGAGGCCGAGATCGCCGCCCGCGAGCAAGTCGAGAAGGCCAGGATCGCCCAGGAGCGGATTCTTACCGAAGCCCGCATTGCTAAGGACGAGGACACCCAGCGCCGCGAGATCGATCGCACCCGCACCGTCGAGGAGGCCGACATCGCCGCGCGCGAGGCCACCGCCAAGGCGCGCATCGCGCAGGAGCTGGCAGTTAATGCCGAACGCATCGCCTCCGAGAGGAACGTGCGCAACCTCGAGATCGAGCGCAACCGGGCGCTGGAGGAAGCCGAGATCGCCTCGGGTCGCGCCATCGAGGCCGCCCGTATCGCCCGCGAGAAGGCGATCGCTGCCGAACGCATCGCCTACGAGCAGGAAACGCACGTGCTGGAGCTAGCGCGCAACCGCGTGCTGGAAGAGAGCACGATCCAGAACCGCGAGAAGGTTGAAGCCGCGCGCATCGCCCAAGAGGAGAGCACGCGCGCGCTCGAGATCGCCCGCAACAAGGCGCTGGAAGAAGCCGACATCGCCGCCCGCGAGGCCGTCGAATCGGCGCGCATCGCCCAGGACAAGAACATCGCTTCCGCCCGCATCGCCAGCGACGAGGCGATCCGCGCCCGCGAGATCGAGCGCGGCAAGGCGGTGGAGGCGGCGGAAATCCTCGCCCGGCAGGCGATCGAAAGCGCCCGCATCGCCCAGGACGGCAAGATCGCCAGCGAGCGCATCGCCCGCGACGAGGCCGTGCGCCAGCTCGAGATCGAGCGCAACCGCACCCTCGATGCCGCCGAGATCAAGGCGCGCGAGGTGGTAGAGGCTGCCCGCATCGCCCAGGAGAAGGTGGTGCTGGCCGCGCGCATCACCGCCGAGCAGGAGACCAAGACGCTTTCGATCGCCCAGGGCGAGGCGCTTGATGCCGCCGAGATAAGAAAGCGCGACGCGGTGGAGCGCGCACGCATCGCCACCGAGCTGGAGCTGGAGAAGGCGCGCATCGCTTCGCAGCGAAGCCGCGAGGTGCTCGAAATTGACCAGAAAAAAGTGGTCGAGATCGCCGAGGAGCAGCGCACCATCGAGCTGGCCAGCAAGAGGGTGGAGCGCACCGACGTCGACCGGCAGGTCCGCCAGGCTGAGATCATCGCCCGCCAGGAGGTCGACAAGACTGAGGTTGCCCGCGACCAAGCCCTGGACACGGCCCGGCTTGCCCGGCGCCGCGCGCTGGAGCTTATCGAGTTGGCGCGCGCTCAGGCCCTGCAGGAGGCCGAGATCGCCTCCCGCGAGGAGATCGAGCGGGCGCGCATCGCCTCCGAGCGTGGGCTCGACGAAGCACGCGTCGGCCGCGAGCTGGCGCTGCGCAAGTTGGAGGTCTCCCGCGAGCGCGACGTGGAAACGGCACTGATGGAGAAAGCCATCGTCCTCTACCAGAAGTCGCTGGAGGAATCCGCGGCCAAGGTGGAAGCCGAGGCCCTACGGGCGCGCGCAGCCGAGGCCGAGGAGCGCGTCACCACCGCGCGCGACAGCGAAGCTGCCAGGCGTCGCACCTCCGTCGAGGTGATGCTGGCGCAGAAGGATGCCGAGGAGAAACGCATCGCCGCACAGGCCGAGCAGGTGCGCGCCGTGGTGGCAGCGGAGGCGCAGAAGCTGCTCTACGAGGCCGAGAACGTGCTAACCGACGAGGCCCGCTACGGCCTGTTCCGCCGCCGCCTGCTTGACCGTATCGAGGGCATCGTGCGCGAGAGCGTCAAGCCGATGGAGAAGATCGAGGGTATCCGCATCCTGCAGGTCGATGGCCTATCAGGCGGCGGAGGCGGCCGGGGTGACGGCCGCAGCCCCACCGACGAGGTAATCGATTCGGCACTGCGCTACCGCGTGCAGGCGCCGATGATCGACCAGGTGCTGAAGGAGATCGGCATCGAGGGCGGCAGCCTGTCCCGCCTGCCCGGCCTCATGCGCGAGGCGAGCGATATGCAGCGGGTCGCCAAGGAAGCAGGCGCCGGCAGCTCGAAAAGGGAGGAGGCCGTCCCGCCCCGAGCCGCCCCGACCCCACCTGCCGGAGACGGCGACAAGGGTCGCGGATAGACGCAAAAGCAGATGGCAAAGGTCTATACCTCCAGCGTCGTCAACGCCCCTGCGGCCAAGGTCTGGGCACGCGTGCGCGACTTCAACGGATTGCCGGGCTGGCACCCGGCCATCGGCGAGAGCCGCATCGAAAACGACGAGCCGGCCGACAAGGTCGGCTGCATCCGCAACTTCCGCCTCAGAAATGGCGACCGCATTCGCGAACAGCTGCTGGGCCTGTCGGATTACGACATGTTCTGCACCTACTCGATCCTGGAATCACCCATGGGAGTGGAGCACTACGTCGCAACGCTCAGGCTCACGCCCGTCACCGACGGCCAGCGCACCTTCCTGGAGTGGACCGCCGAGTTCGACTGCACGCCCGAGCGCGAGGCGCAGCTTGTGTCCAACATCGGTACCGGCGTGTTCCAGAGCGGTTTCGATGCGCTCAAGCGTCAGTTTGGAGGCTGAGGGCGGTGCCCCGCATAGTCAAGAGCACGATCATTGACGCGCCCGTCGACCGCGTCTGGGCAGTTTTGCGCGACTTCAACGGCCACGACCGCTGGCACCCTGCAGTGAAGACGAGCACCATCGAGCGGCACCTGCCATCCGACCTGGTCGGCTGCGTGCGCCGTTTCCAGCTGCATGACGGCGCGGAGTTGCGCGAGCAGCTGCTCACGCTGTCCGACCTGGAGATGGCGTTCAGCTACTGCCTGCTCGATACGCCGATCCCCCTCTTCAACTACGTGGCGCACGTGCGCCTGCTGCCCGTCACCGACGGCAACCGCACCTTCTGGCAATGGGAGTGCCGTTTCACCACGCCGGCCGCCCGCGAGGCCGAGATGATTAAGATGGTGGGCGAACAGATCTACGAGGCGGGGTTCGAGGCAATCCGCCGTCACGAGGCGCTGACCGCATGAGAGCAGGATGATGGTGCAGGTCAAAACCTTCGGCTCGATCAGCGAGGCCGCCGCGGCACTGGCCTCGGACCGCGCCGCGCGTTTCTTCTCCGGCGGCACGTTGCTAATGCGCGCCATCAACGAGGGCGACACGACGATCTCCACGCTGGTGCGCGCCACTGACCCCGCCTATTGCCAGATCCGCAACGAGGGCGCGCGCATCACGATCGGCGCCGGCGTGCGGATGGTCGATATCCTCGCCAGCCGCGACCTGGCCTTCCTGCATCGGGTGGCGCGCGTGGTCGGCGGGCCTGCGGTTCGCGCCATGGCGACGGTGGGCGGCAATCTGTTTGCGCCCTCCCCCTACGGCGATCTCGCGGCCGCGCTGCTGGCGCTCAATACCACGGTAATGGTGCAGGGCGCCTACCGTAGCCAGCAAGAGACGCCGCTGGAGCAATTTCTTGGCGGTCGTGACCGTGCCGGCAGCGGCGGCCTCGTGGTGGCGGTGTCGGTACCGCGCCCGGCCAGCCCCGACGCCTTCCGCTTCCGCAAGGCGGCGCGCGTGCGGCCCAAGGGCGTGTCGGTGCTGAGCATCGCCGCGCATCTGCCGGTGGCAGGCGGGCGCATCGCCGGCGCCCGCATAGCCTATGGTGCGATGGCCCCGACGCCGATCCGGGCCCGTGCAGTGGAGCGTGCACTGGAGGGCCGCAGCCTGGATGCGGCCGGCATCGCCCCGGCACTCGCCGCGGCGGCCGAAGGCACCAGCCCCGCGACCGATGCGCTGGCCAGCGCCTGGTACCGCCGCGAGGTCGTCGCCATCCACCTGCGCCGCCTGCTGCTCGGCGAGGAAGGGTAGGCCGTGTACCTAACGGGCAAGCTCATTGGCATGGCGGGAACGGGGAAGGCCTCGGCTCTCCGCGGCCTGGACGTGATGCAAGGATCAAGTCCGTACGCTGCGGCCGCAGGCGCCGAAGGAGCGGATTGCACGCAATCGCAGGCCGCGACAAATGACGCATCGCCGCCCGCGAAAAACCTCCCCGTCCGCGCTCCCGGAAGCCGACGCAAGGCGGGGGCGGTGGCAATCTGGGATCTTCCCCCGCGAGGCGGGGTTTAGGAGCGACCATGGCCAAGACACCCGTGCAGTTCCGCCTCAACGGTGCCGACAAGGCGGTGTTCGTCGACGGCGGGGAGAACTTGCTCAACGCCCTGCGCCGCGGCATCGGCGACATGTCGGTCAAGTTCGGCTGCGGCCAGGGCACCTGCGGCGTGTGCACCGTGCTGATCGACGGCGAGCCGCGGTTGGCCTGCCTGACGCTGGCCGAGACCTGCGGCGGCCGCGGAATCGAGACCGCGCTGGGCCTCGCCGAGGGGCCGAACCTGCATCCATTGCAAGAAGCCTTCATGGAGCACTTCGCGGCCCAGTGCGGCTTCTGCACCTCGGGCATGCTGATGGCGGCCAAGGCGCTGCTCGACCGCGATCCGTCACCGACGCGCGAGGACGTGGCCGAAGCCATCTCCGGCAATATTTGCCGCTGCACTGGCTACGAGCCGATCATCAACGCCATTCTGGATGCCGCCTCCAAGCGCGGCAGGCAGCCGACAAGCGGGGAGCAGGGCCGTGCTCGAATTTAGGAAAGAGTACTTCAAGGACGAGCGCGATGACCACCTCAACGAGGTCGGCCAGCCGCGCCAACGCCAGGACATGTTGGGCCACGTCACCGGCCGCACGCGCTATTTCGATGACCATGCCTTCGAGGGCCTGCTGCATCTGAAGGTGCTGCGCAGTCCGCATCCACACGCGCGCCTGCGCTCCATCGACGTATCGGCGGCCGAGCGCTCCGCAGGCGTCAAGCGCGTGATCCTCGCCGCCGACGTGCCCGTGAACAAGAACACGCTGCTGAGCCTCATCGGCTTCGGCAAGGACGACGAGCCGCTGCTGGCTGTCGACAAGGTACGCTACAAGGGCGAGCCGATCGTCGCCGTGGTGGCCGAGAGCGAGGCCGCGGCCTATGCCGCACTCGCCAAGATCCGCGTCAACTGCGAGCCGCTGCCCGCGGTGTTGGACGTCGAGGAAGCAATCAAGCCCGGCGCCCCGGTGGTGAACGAGACCTACCCGGCCAATACCTTCGAGTACCACGAGAAGTACAACCACCAGAAGCTGCGCTTCGGCGATGTCGAGCGGGCGTTCGCCTCCGCCGACTTCGTGCTGGAAGAGCGCTACCAGATGTCGCCCATCGAGCATGCGCCGACCGAGACCAACGGTTCGATCGCCGCGCCGGAGACCAACGACCGCTTCGTGGTGCACACCTGCACGCAGGCGCTGTTCTTCTCGCTCGGCACCGCGGCCAAGCTGCTCGACCTGCCCTCGAACCGGCTGCACTTCATCGGCGGCACGGTCGGCGGCGGCTTCGGCGGCAAGGTAGATTCGCTCACCGAGCCGCTCTCTATCCTCGGCGCCATGCTGACCGGGCGCCCCGTGCGCTACGTGCTCGGTCGCGAGGAGGAAATGCTGTACGGCTGTCCGCGTGGGGCTGAGCGTCACTACATCAAGGACGGCGTGATGCGCGACGGCCGCGTGGTCGCGCGCAAAGTAACGAGTTATTTCGACGCCGGCGCCTACACGCGCCTTTCCAGCTACGGCGCGGTGAAGTGCATCGCCCATTTGCCCGGGCCCTACACCATTCCCAATGTGCACGGCGATTGCTACTGCGTGTTCACCAACCGCACCCCGGCCACCGCCATGCGCGGGTTCGGCATCACCGGCGTCGACTTCGCGCTGGAAGTGCAGATGGACAAGCTGGCGCACAAGGTCGGCATGGACCCGATGGAGTTCCGCATCCTCAATGCCTACCGCGACGGCGACATGAAGGCGCACCGGCGCGAGGCCCACAACTGTGCGCTGATCGAATGTGTGCAGGTGGCGGCCGAGAAGGCCGGTTGGCCGATTCGCGACGAGTTCCGGCGCATGAACTCGCTCACCGGAGGCGGCGGCGAGCGCGCCGGCATCCCCGCCACCGCCACCGACGAGGTCGGACGGATTGGCACCGGCCGGCCGGCAAGCACGACGCCGCCCCGCGCGCCGGCGATGCCGATCCCGTCAACCCCGCGCGTGCCGCAGCCCGTGGTAGCGCAGCCGCGGATGGCGCCGGCACCGAGGCCGGTCATGCCGACGCCGCCGCCGCCACCGCCCACGGCGCCTCTGCCGCGCGAGCAGACCAAGCCCGTCGCTCCCGGCCCGCAGCACGGTGCCACACGCTTTTCCAGCGTGTTCGGCACGCGCAGGAGGTAGCCGCCATGGCCAAGCATCGCGGCCGCGGGATGGCGTCGATCAACTACCCGATCGGCATGAATCTTGGGGGCGACCCGAGCCAGGCGCTGGTGCACTCCAACCCCGAGGGCAAGTTCACCGTCACGCTGTCGGCCATCGACCTCGGTCAGGGCATGAAGCAGGTGACGCGCCAGATCGCCGCCGAGACGCTGGGCGTGCCGATCTCCGACGTCTACGTCGACACCGCCGACTCCGACACCGGGCCGCACGACATGGGCAGCTTCGCCTCACGCGGCACGCATCGCGTCGGCAATGCCGTGATGGTGGCGGCCAAGGAAGCGCGCGGCGTCATGATGGAGGCCGCCGCTGAGGAGCTGGAGGTCAACGCCGCGGACCTGGAAACGGACGGTCGCGGCAACATCCACGTCAAAGGCGCGCCCTTGCGCGCCATATCGGTTAAGGACGTCGCGATCGCCGCGCAGTTTAGGCAGGGCAAGACCATCGCAGGTCGCGGCATCTTCTTGATCCCGCTGTCGGAGGTGAACGCCGAGACCGGCGAGATGAGCCCGGTCTCCTGCTACGCACACGCCTGCCTGGTCGCCGACCTGGAGGTGGACGACGAAACCGGCGAGGTCACCATGCTCAAGATGACCAGTGCCTACGAGTTGGGCCGGGCCATCAACCCCAAGATGGTAGAGCAGCAGTTGGTGGGCGGCGCCTGGATGGGCATGAGCCACGCCCTCTACGAGACGCCGGAGCCGTACTATCCCGACATCGCCCACGGTCCGCGCGACTATAACGAGTATGTCATGCCGGGACCGGGCGACATCTGCCCGCACGATATCGCCGTGTTGGAGCGCCCCGCGCCTGACGGCCCGTTCGGCGGGAAGGGTCCTGGCGAGATGTGCGCAAATCCGGTGCTCCCGGCCGTCGCCAATGCCATCTTCAATGCGGTGGGGGTGCGCATCGACGAATTGCCCATCACACCGGAGAAGGTGCTGCGCGCCATCAAGGCGCAGGGCGGCGCACGCCCTCAAGGCGCACCGGCAGGACGAGGCTAGGCCATGGTCGTGCGCGCCAAAATCGCCGGCATCGACAGCCCCGAGGCGCTGGCGCACGCGCTCAGCAGCGCCTTTTACCTGGCCGACGATGGCCTCGCCACCGCCGCCTACCTGGCGTTGGCGCTGGGCAAGCCGCTGCTGCTGGAGGGGGCGCCGGGTGTCGGCAAGACCGAGGCCGCCAAGGCCTTCTCCGGCGTGCTAGGCCGCAGCCTGATTCGGCTGCAGTGCTATGAGGGCATCGATGCGGCCGCCGCCCTTTATGAATGGAACTACCCGCGCCAGATGCTGGCGATCCGCCAGGCCGGCGACAAGCCGGTCGATATCTACCGCGACGAGTTCCTGATCGAGCGGCCGATGCTGCAGGCGCTGCGCTCGCCCAACAGCGCGGTGCTGCTGCTGGACGAGATCGACCGCTCCGACCACGAATTCGAGGCACTACTCCTCGAGTTCCTGTCCGATTTCACCATTTCGATCCCGGAGCGCGGCACGCTGGCGGCCCGCGAGCGCCCGGTGGTGATCCTCACCTCGAACCGCACGCGCGAGCTGCACGACGCGCTCAGGCGGCGCTGCGTCTATCATTTCATCGGCTACCCGGCGCCCGACCGCGAGGCGCAGATCATCATGCTACGTGCCTCCAGTGTGGCCGAGGAGACTGCCCGCGCCGTGGTGGCCGCCGTTGGACGGCTGCGGCGTGAGCCGCTCACCAAGCCGCCCGGCATCGCGGAAGCCGTCGATTGGGCGGAGGCGGCGACCGTGCTGGCCAAGGGCGGCGCGTCCTGGCCCGATGCCTTCAAGCGGTCCATCGGGGTCGCCATCAAGGACGAAGAAGACAACATCCAGATCGCGCCGCGCCTCGATGCCATCATCACGGGGGCGGCCGCATGATGCGCCCTCCGCTCCCCGATGCGGCGGCGCCGTTCGTCGCCTTCGCTAGTTTGCTGCGCGCCAACGGTTTTGCCGCGGCGCCAGAGCAGACCACGGCGTTCCTTGCCGCCATCACGCTGCTCGGGCCCCGCAGCCTCGACCACATCCGCCGCGCCGCCCATGCCACCCTGGCGCCGCCGCCGGAGCGACGCGAGGAATTCGACGCGCTGTTCGACGCCCACTTCCTGGGCGCCGTCGAGCTGGGCCGCGAGACGGCTGAAGCCGATCCTGCCAACATGCGTGTGCAGGAGGACCGCCCGGGTGGGTTGGAGCCGCCCGCCTTCGACGACGTCAACGAGGCCGGTCAGGCCGCAACGACGGCCGAGGCCCTGTCACTGCGCCGCCTTGGGCCCGCCGACGAGATCGAGACGCTGCAGCGCTTCCAGCGTGCGCTGTCCCAGCGTCTGCCGCAGCGCCGCGGCTACCGGCGCATCGCCGCCCGGCGCGGCCCCGGCCTCGACCTGCGGCGGGCGATGCGAGAAGCCCTCCGCAACGACGGCGAGATCTTTAGGCTGCCGCGCCTAAACCGCAGGCCGCGCCAACGCCCCATCCTGCTCGTTATCGATGTGTCGGGCTCGATGAAGGCACGCACGGACGCGCATCTGCGCTTCGCCCATGCCTTGGTCCGGGCCGCCGATCGCATCGAGGTGTTCACCATCGGCACCCGCCTCACCCGTGTGACGCGGGCGTTGCAACTCAGGAACCGAGCGCAGGCACTGGCCACCGCCTCTGGTCTCGTTTCGGACTGGGACGGCGGCACGCGCATCGGCGATGCCTTGCAGGCCTTCCTCGCTGTGCCGCGCTTTGCTGGCAGCGCGCGCGGCGCCGTGCTGCTGATCCTCTCCGACGGCCTGGAGCGCGGCGATCCCAAAGCCATGACCGATGCGGTGAGGCGCCTCGCCGCGCGCGCCTGGCACCTCTCCTGGCTGACGCCGCTTGCCGCCGATCCGGGCTACCGGCCCGAAACTGCCGCGCTGAAATCGATCCTGCCGTATCTCGACGCGCTGGCCGACGCCAGCTCCACGGAACGCCTCTGCCATCATGTCCTCAACCTCGCACAACCGAGGGCGGCATGACGGGCACAAGTACAAACGATACCGATTGCTAGGGAAGGACTGCCCATGCCCCTCGAAATCAAGATCCTCGACTACGGCGACATCGAGCTCGAAAGCAGCTTTCTCGTGCTGGGGCGCGGCTGCGGCCGCACGCGCCGGGTCCCGACGCTGGGTTTCCTGATCCTCGGCGGGCCGTGGCCGATGGTGGTCGACACCGGCTACCGCTCCAACCAGATCATGGAAACGCTCGGCATGCGGGGCCTGCAGTTCCACGAGAACATGATCGAGAACCAGCTGAAGCGCCACGGCGTGCGCATGGGCGACGTGCGCTATGTCATGCACACGCACCTGCATATCGACCACGCCGGCAAGGACGACCTATTCCCAATGAACACCACGGTGATCCTAAACCGGCGCGAGATGGAATACTCGGTCTCCGGCCTGATGCACCCGCAGTATCCGCTGCCCGACATCAAGCATCTGATCGACCGGCTGCACACCAAGGGCGCAATGCGGTTCCTGGATCTGGAGATCTCCGGCCCTACCGAGATTTGCCCCGGCGTCTATTGCGAGGCGGCGGGCGCGCATACAGAAGGCTCCATGAACGTGCACGTCCACACCGCCGAGGGCATCGCCACAATCTGCGGCGACGTGATCTACGATTTTCACGACCAGATCATCGAGCCCTACCACGAGATCGGCTGGATGGAACCGCGCGTCACTGGCAACCACGGCACCACCAAGCGCCAGGAGAAGGCGGCGATCAAGAAGCTGTTGAGCCAGGCGAAGTTCCTGCTGCCCGTGCACGACCGCCCCGCCAAGGTAGAGGGCAGCCAGATCGTCGGCCGCCTGCAGGATCAGGTGCCCGGGCCGCTGGCGCAGTCGCTGGCGCCGCGGAACTGGTTCCCGGCGTAAGCGCGCAAGCAAGGGCACGCAAATGTCGCACGTGGTGGTCAAGCGCGAGTTCGAGGAGCTGATCGACAGCTGGGCGGCGATCGGCCAGGTCGGCACCGGCTTCACGTTTACCGAAGGCCCGATCTGGCACCCGGTCGAGCACTATCTGCTGTTTTCCGACATGCCGGCCGACGTGCGCCGGCGCTGGGACCAGCGCGGCGGCGTGCGCGAGGTCAAGCGGCCGTCCAACAAGTGCAACGGCATGACCTACGACGAGCAGCTGAACCTCATCGTGTGCGAACACGCCACCTCGACCCTGGTGCGCGAGCGCCCCGACGGGCAGCGCGATGTGCTCGCTTCCCATTTCGACGGCTATGAACTCAACAGCCCGAACGACGTCGTGGTGAAATCCGACGGCTCGATCTACTTCTCCGATCCCTGGTACGGGCGCATGCCGGTGTACGGGGTGGAGCGGCCGCGGCAGCTCGGCTTCCAGGGCGTGTACCGCGTGCCGCCGGGCGGCGGGCCGCCCGAACTACTGGTGGAGCGCTACATGTTCGACCAGCCGAATGGGCTGTGCTTCTCGCCCGACGAGCAGCGCCTTTACGTCAACGACACGGTGCAGGCCCTAATCCGCGCCTTTGACGTCTCCACCTATGGCTCGCTGATGAACGGGCGCGTCTTTGCCAGCGGCCA
>Ga0134122_10003311_pt1 | contig 11964 bp, 3 predicted proteins | sample KB302_FD_96461 | JGI IMG/M metagenome (GOLD analysis project Ga0134122, IMG submission 96461) | Terrestrial soil microbial communities without Nitrogen fertilizer from Kellogg Biological Station, Michigan, USA - KB3-0-2 | ecosystem: Environmental > Terrestrial > Soil > Unclassified ...
GCTGATCGGCCAGGGCGCGCGCAACAATCTGCCCGAAGAAGGCGATGAAGGGAACGACTGGATCGAGGAGGGCACGCAGGACGGCGCCCCCGGCGACACCGGTGCCTTTGCCCAGCCCGATCCACTGACCTTCGACGCGGTTCCGGGTAATGACATCTTCGTCGGTGGCGAGGGCTTCGACGAGATGATCGGCGAAGGCGGCGACGACATTTTCGTCGGCAGCGGGGCCCAGGACAAGATGGACGGCATGTCCGGCTTCGACTGTACCACCTACAAAAACGATTTGTTCGGCGTCACCGTCGACATGCGGCTACCCCTGTTCGCTCCGGCCCACGGCCTCCCGTTTGCGCCCGGTGCCGTGCAACCCGTTGGCCAGTCGCCCGATTCGATCCTCGATCGTTTTGCCGAGGTCGAAGGTTTGTCGGGTTCGAAGGGCAATGACATCCTGTTTGGCGATGATCAAACCGCCGATGTCATCGCCAACATCACCGCCAGGGGGAGCGTGCTCACCAATATCTCCCTGATCAACGGATTGCAGGAGACACTCGATCATTTCTTCGGCTTCGATACGGCCTCCAATAACCATGTTACGTCCTTCGGTGCAGGCAATATCATTCTGGGCGGTGATGGCAGCGATCTGATTTGGGGCAACGACGGCGATGATCTGATCGACGGCGACAAGTGGCTCAACGTGCGTATCAGCGTGCGGGCCACGGTAGATGCCAATCACGATGGCATCGCCGATGTGGATTCGACCGGCCTGCTCGTTCATGGCGCGGAGATCGCCAGCTTCGACAGCATGAAGGACCTGGTGCCGTTCATGCGCGATGGCATCTACAACCCGGGTCAGCTCGTGGCCGTTCGCGAGATTCTGCCCGGCAGCGGCGGCTTCGATACCGCCGTCTACAACAACCCGCTGAACGACCCAGTGACAGGGTTGCCGAACTACATCATCAACATCGACGACGGCGGCACACCCAACGACTTCAGCGACGACATCGTCACGGTGCGGGACGTCAGCGCCAAGCCGCTCGACGGCACCGACCGCCTCACCCACATCGAGCGCTTACAGTTCGCGGATCAGTCGGTGGTTCTGGTGCCCGGGCTCAACAACGAGCCGACGGGTCAGCTCGCCGTTCTCGATGGTGTCACCAACACTCCGGACAACACGCCGACCGAGGGTCAGCTGCTCAGGGTGACGCTTGGAGACGTGGTCGACGCCGACAGTCCCAACGGAATTCACAACCCGACATTCGTCTGGCAGCAAGAGGTCGGTGCCGGCACCGGCATATTCACGGACATCATCCTGGCGCCAGGACGCATCGGCGTCGGTTTCCCAACCGCCGATGGTTCGACGTTCACAGTCGACCCGGCCCTCGCCCTGGGCGGGCTCGCCCTCCGCGTCCGCGCGGTCTACGAGGATGACCACGGCGTCACCGAGCAGGTGTTCTCGGCCCCGACCCAACCGGTCGTTGCCGTCCCGACCGCGCCGGCGACGTTGCCGACCTTCGTCGACCATACGCAAGATCAACAGGGGGTCGGTGTCCAGTTCATCAGGAGCGATCTCGACTTCATTCTCGACCAGATCAAGATTGCCGAGCGCAACGCCGCCGGCGAGGATCTGGTCGATATCCTGCCGAATATTCGAGTGCCCTTCGGCCTGCGTACCGTCGACGGCAGTGATAACAACCTGATCAACTTCGGCAATCCGCAACCCGGCCTGAATACCTCGGACCAGACGCACTTCGGTGCGGCCGACCAGGTGTTTCCGCGCTTGACCGATCCGGTGTTCCACACCGCGGAGGCCGGCACGTCCTATGCGCAGACCAGCGGGCTGGTGATCGACTCGCAGCCACGCACCATCAGCAACCTGATTGTCGACCAGACGCCCAACAATCCTGCGGCCTACGCCAACGCCTATGACCCGGGCCCGAATGGTCATCTCGACTTTGGCGTCACCGGTGCGGCGAATGACGACGTCTTGAAGGATGGCGTGCAACTCGTCACCAGCCCGGGTCTCGACGGCCAGTTTGGCACCGCCGATGACACCCCGGTCTTCTTCTTCCCGAACGTCAAGCCGGACGCCGGGGTCAGCTCACCATTTGACGCTTGGTTCACGTTCTTCGGCCAGTTCTTCGACCATGGCCTCGATCTCGTCACCAAGGGTGGCAACGGCTTGATCTTCGTACCGCTGAACCCGGACGACCCGCTCGTTGCCGGCACCGACAAAATTTTTGGGACGGCCGATGACCTGGCGCCCGAGCTGCGCTTCATGGTCGAGACGCGCGCGACCATGCTGCCCGGGCCCGACGGCGTACTTGGCACTGCCGACGACATCCATGAGAACTCCAACACCACCACTCCGTTCGTCGATCAAAATCAGACCTACACCTCGCATCCTTCGCACCAGGTCTTCCTGCGCGAATATGCAATGAACGCTGACGGTGCACCGCAGGCCACCGGCAGGCTGATCACCAATCACAATCTGGGTCTCGACGGCAAGTTCGGCACCGCCGACGATACCGACCTCGGCGGCATGGCCACCTGGGCCGTTGTCAAGGCACAGGCACGTGACATCCTTGGCATCAATTTGACCGATGCGGACGTCGGCAACGTTCCACTGCTGGCGACCGATCCCTACGGCAATTTCATCAGGGGTCCGAACGGCTTCCCGCAGGTCGTCATTCGCACCGGTAACGGCGCCGATGGTATTGCCGGCACAGCCGACGACACGACGATCCTCGTCGAGGGTAACCCTGCTGCACCGGTCGATCTCACCAATGCCGAGCGCACCGGTCATCAGTTCCTGATCGACATCAATGCGAGCGCTAATCCGTTCGATCCCATCGACGGCCATATGCTCTTGCCAGATGTCGACACCGTCATCAATGCCGCCGATTCACCGCCGCCTCCAGGCTTCTACGATAACGAGCTGCTGGATAAACACTACATCGCCGGCGATGGCCGAGTGAACGAGAACATCGGCCTCACTGCGGTCCACGATATCTTCCATTCCGAGCACAACCGCCTCGTCGAGGAGACGAAACAGACCATCCTGATCGCCGAGGGTGATACGCCCGGCTACATCAACAGCTGGGTGATGCCCGGTTTCGTCTATACGCCCGGCATGACGGCCGATCAGATCGATTGGAATGGTGAACGTCTGTTCCAAGTCGCCAAGTTCGGCACCGAGATGCAGTACCAGCACCTCGTGTTCGAGGAGTTTGCGCGCACGGTGCAGCCGCTGGTCGATCCATTCTTTGCCCCGACGCAGGTGTACGACACCAAAATCAACCCGGCGATCGAGGCCGAATTCGCGCACACCGTCTACCGCTTCGGTCACTCGATGCTGACCGAAACGGTCGATCGCTTTGATCCCAACTTCAACGTGGTCGGCGATCCAAACTCCGCCAACCCAGATCAGCAGCTTGGCCTGATTGCGGCCTTCCTCAATCCGCTGGCCTACGCGGGGAGCGGCCCCACTCCTGAGGAAGCGACGGGCGCCATCATTCGCGGTGTAACCCGCACCGTGGGCAACCAGATCGATGAGTTCGTGACCGAGGCGCTGCGCAACAATCTGCTCGGCACGCCCCTCGATCTCGCGGTGCTAAACATCGCGCGCGGTCGCGACACCGGCATTCCCTCCTTGAACGAGTCCCGCCGCGAATTCTATGCCGACATCAGTGACCCGGACCTCAAGCCCTACGTCAGCTGGGCTGACTTTATGCAGCACATCAAGCACCCCGAGTCGCTTGTCAATTTCATTGCCGCCTATGGCGCGCATCATTTGATCACCGACGAGACGACGCTTGAAGGTCAGCGCGCCGCCGCCTTTGCCATCGTTACGGGGTCGGCGGTGACGCTGGCCGATGGCAGGGTGATCGACGCACCCACCGACCGGCTCGACTTCCTCAACAGCGCCGGCGCGTGGGCGAACACGGTGGGCGCGGACGGCCATGCCGGCACCGCGGATGATGTGACGATCACAGGTCTTGACGGCGTCGATTTCTGGATCGGCGGCCTAGCCGAGGAGGTCACGCCGTTCGGCGGTCTCTTGGGCTCGACCTTCAACTTCGTGTTCGAGAACCACCTCGCGAAGCTGCAGGACGGCGACCGGTTCTACTATCTCGAGCGCACCGCGGGCATGAACTTCAATGCCGAGCTCGAGGCCAATACCTTCGCCAAGTTGGTGGAAGCCAACACCGATGTCACCCATCTGCCCGCCCTGATTTTCAATGCGGCGGAATTCACCTTGGAGGTCGATCCGACCAAGCAGTTCAACGCGGACGTGATGCTGCCCGGTCCGGATGGCGTCTTGGGCACGGCGGACGACATTTCCTCGCCGCGATCGGATCCGGTCAACACCGGTCCCTTCTCTACGCTCATCCCACTCGTCGATCGGGACAATCCGGCGACGGACGGCCCCGATACCAACTACCTCAAGTTCAACGGCACGGATGCCACGGTCGAGATCGTGCTCGGCGGCAGCCCCAACAACGACATCCTCATCTCTGGGCCGGGTGACGACTCCGTCTACGGCGATGGCGGCAACGACAGGATCGAGGGTGGTGCCGGCAACGATCATCTCCTCGGCGGCGCCGGCGACGACATCATCAGCGATAGCGGCGGTAACGACGTTATCGAAGGCATGGACGGCAACGATGTCATCCAGGCTGGTGGCGGCGCCAACATCTTGCTCGGCGGGTTCGGTCAGGACTTCATCATAGCCGGCGAGGATGCGTCGGAAGTCTTCGGCGGGCCTGGTAACGATTTCCTGTTTGGCACCAAAGGCGACGAGTTCTCCTTCGGCAACGAAGGCGACGACTGGATCGAACGCGGCACCAGCGATGGCGCGGCCGGTGATAACTTCGACCCGTTCGGCAACGAGCCGGTGAAGGGCAACGACGTCTTCAAGGGTGACGGTGGACCCGACAACGTCGATGGTGAGGGCGGCGACGACATCTATATTGCAACACCCAGCGAGTCGGACCGCTTTATCGGCTTTGGCGGCTTTGACTGGGCCACCTTCAAGGACGATACTGTCGGCGTGACCGTCGGCCTCGACTCGAGCCTGCGCTTTTTCGATCAACCGCAGGTGCCAGGGTCAACCTCCTCGATCATATCGAGGCTGGACCTGGTGGAAGGTTTATCGGGATCGCACCACGACGACTTCCTCTACGGCGATGACGCAGACTTTACGACCATTTCGACGGCCGGTGTACCTCCCACCGGAAGCCTGCTGCTGAACCCGGGCCTGATCGATGGGCTCCAGGACTTCCTGGATAAGCTCCTCAAGTTTGATCTTACGCCCGTGAGTGGCGGGCCCCCGGTTCTGCCGACCGGCGATCTTTTCACGCTGGATGCTGGCGGCGTCGCGCACATCAGCCAATTTGGCACCGGCAATATCATCCTTGGCGGTGAGGGCAGCGACATCATCATGGGTCAGGGTGGCGACGACCTGATCGATGGTGACGCTTGGCTGAACGTGCGCATCAGCGTGCGCAGCTTGGCGGATCACAACGTGGAAATCACCAGCGTCGACAGCATGGTGGATCTCATTCCGGCCATGGTTGCGGGCATCTACAACCCAAGCCAGCTACAGATTGTCCGAGAGCTCAAGTATTCGGCCACGCCCGACTTCGATACTGCCCAGTTCGCTTCGCCGTTGGCGAACTACAGCTTTACCCTCAATGGTGTGGCCGTCGATGCGGCTGGGCTCGTCGGTGCCGGTGGCGAAGATATCATAACGGTGACCGACAATTCGGCCACCGGCGGCGTCAAAGTCGAAGGGACCGATACGCTGAGACACATCGAGCGCTTGCAGTTTTCCGATCAAGCGCTTGTGCTCGGTGGTCTCAATCACCAACCGGCCGGCACGCTGACGATCTCCGACGCCACACCAACCGAGGACCAGCTTCTCACGGTCTCGATTGCCGGCGTGACCGATGCGGACAACATCAGCGCAACCAATCCGACGGGCGCAATCACCGGACCCGTGTCCTACTTCTGGCAGGGCGAACTGACCCCGGGGAACTTCCAAGACATCATGTTCTTCGGAGCCGGTGAGACGCAGCGCGCGGTTGGGAGCAGCTTTACCCCAACCGAGCCGTTCGTCGGCGGCGTCAACTTCGCCAGCCTCACCGGTGTGGCCTTGCGCGTACGCGCGGTCTACCAGGACGCCAAAGGTGTACTAGAGCAGGTGTTTTCCGATCCAACGGCGCCCGTGGCGAACGTCAACGATCCGCCCGTCGGGACCGTCGCACTCTCCGACATAACGCCGACAGCGACGCAGCCCATTACGGCGACGCCTGTCATCACCGACGCCGACGGGCTGACCACCGCGGTCTTCGACTTCCAATGGCAGCAGTCGGCTACCGGCGCTGTCGGTACTTGGACCGATATTGCCGGCGCCATTGGTCCGGTTTTCACGCCGACCAACGATCAGGCCGGCCTGCATTTGCGCGCGGAGGTGACCTACGTCGACGACCACGGCACGACCGAGCACGTATTCTCCGAGACAACGCAATTGGTCGGCGGCGCCCTGGTCGGCACCGGCGGCAGTGACACGATCACTGGCACGGCGGGCTTTGACCTCATCAGCGGTCTCGGCGGTAGTGACACGCTGAGCGGGCTCGCCGGCGACGATACCATCGACGGCGGCGCCGGCAACGATACCATCAACGGTGGTGCTGGCGACGACGTACTGATCGGCGGGTCCGGAAATGACAATATTACCGGCGATGTCGGCAACGACACGATCACCGGCGGCACGGGCACCGATATTATCAACGCCGGTGCCGGCGACGACCTCATCAACTACACGATGGGCGATGGCATCGACACGATCATCGGTGACGTCGGCGCGGACAGGTTGAAGATCGTCGGCACGGCCGGTGCCGATACCCTCGATGTCATCTACAATGGCTCGGCCCTGACCGGCATCGAGGGCGGAACGCTCTCCGGCGTCGAGACGGTCACCGCCGATCTGTTGGGCGGCAGTGATACCTTGAGCTATGGCACCGGCACGACCGCGAGTGTAAGCGTCGACCTGGCCGCTCATTCCGCCTCGGGCTTCGCCTCGATCACGGCTATCGAGAACGTGACCGGTGGATCTGGCGCCGACACGTTGACGGGAGATGCGCTCGCCAACGCACTGACCGGTGGCGCAGGCAACGACATGCTCGCCGGCGGGCTCGGCAACGACACGCTGGTTGGCGGAACGGGCGTCGACACGGTATCCTACGCTGGTGAGACCGACGCCATGTTCGTCAATCTTGCCACCGGCAGTGCCGAGCGTGGGTCGGCTGCCAATCCCGTCGAGGATGTGCTGGTCACGCTCGAGAACGTGGTCGGTGGCGGCGGCGACGACAGCATCACCGGCAACACCGCCGCTAACCTGCTCGATGGCGGCGCAGGCGCCGGCAACGATACGCTGCTCGGAGGCTCCGGCAACGATACACTGCTCGGCGGCGACGGCAACGACCAGCTGGTGGGCGGCGTCGGTAATGACTCGATCAATGGTGGCGCCGGAGATGATACCATCGTCTACAATTTCGGCGATGGCACCGACGTGCTTGTCGATGGCAGTAGCGGCAGTGACACGCTCAGCATCCTCGGCACAGCCGCCAACAATACCCTGAGCGTGACCTGGAACGGAACGGCGATCACGGCTCTCACGGGAATCCAGGCGGTCGCCGGTATCGAAAGCGTCATGGCCGACCTCCAGGGCGGCACGGATACGCTGAGCTATGCCGGGACGACCACGGGCGTAACTGTCGACCTTTCCGGGCATCATGCGTCGGGCTTCGCCTCGATCGCCGGGATCGAGAACGTCGCCGGTGGCTCCGGTGCCGACAGTCTCACCGGTGACAGCGCCGCCAACGTGCTGGTCGGCGGCGCGGGCGACGACACCTACGTCGTTGGTACCGGTGACACCGTGACGGAGGGTGCCGCCGGTGGAACGGACACCGTCGAGAGCTCGGTCAGCTTTACCTTGGGGTCGAACGTCGAAAACCTCGATCTGACGGCGTTTGCCAATATCAACGGCACGGGCAACAATTCCGCCAACGTCATCGTCGATCTCGGCGGCGGCAACAACGTGCTGTCCGGTCAGAACGGCACCGACACACTCGATGGCGGAGCCGGCAATGACACGATCGATGGCGGTGGCGGCAACGATATCCTCATTGGTGGTGCCGGCAACGACCGGATGACGGGCGGAGGCAACGGCGATACCTTCACTTTCGCGGCGGGCTTCGGCAACGACGTCATCACCGACTTCGATGCCAATGGCAACGGTACGCTTGCCAACCAGGATCTGCTTGACCTGTCGAGCTACGACCCTGTTGGGTCCGATACGAGCATAACCGCCGCCAATTTCGCGAGCCACGTCTTGATCTCGGCCGCCGGCGGCAATACCACGGTGACGATCGACGGCAATACCATTCTGCTGCAGGGTGTCGGTGGTGCGGGCAACAACGCCATAACAGTGACAGACTTCCTCTTGCACCTCTGATCGAGAGAATGGTCGGCCTCGTCTAGCAAGGCCGCCCCATCCCCGGTGTGAAAAGGCAGGCGATTCCAGTGAACCGTCAAGGTTGTTACCCCCGAGAGCACCATTGGCGGCGCGGAATACGGGGCGACAGTTAGGGCCTCGACAGTGTTATCGGCAGCCGCAGCAAGGGCAGGTCCATGAATGCACGACCCAAGACGTCCGAGCTGAGGGCGCAGGACTTGCGAGAGACAGATCAGGGGGGCGCCGCGGCGCCCCGGGCCGAGATAGGTGGGCGGCTCGATTGTTTTCCAACGGCCGTCTGGCGCTTCAACGCGCCGGGCCGTGAAGCCTTGAATCAAACATTACTGCAACTCGCCGACGACGAGCGCGCGCGTGATCCCGCCGGGATCGGCCATCGCTCCAGCGTCCTGGGCTGGCATAGCAACGACAAGCTGCACCGGCGCCCCGAGATGCAAGACTTTCTCGCCATCCTCCATGACAATATCGCCGAAGTAAGCCGTGCCTATCGGATCGACACCAAGCAAGTCGGCTTGGAGCTGGCGACCTGCTGGATCATCGTCAACGGCAAGTTCGCCTCTGGCGCTGTCCACTGCCATCCCAACGCCTTCTTGAGCGGGGTCTACTACATCAGCGCGGCAGAGAACTGCGGAGACATTTTCTTTCAGGATCCCCGGCATGCCGCGCTGATGGGCGCCTGCCCGGTGACCGAGCATGTCCCCTGGACGGTCCGGCAGATCTCCTATCGGCCGGCGCCGGGCGGCATGCTGATCTTTCCAAGCTGGCTCTACCATGGCGTCGAGCCGAATTTGTCCGATGCGCCGCGCGTGAGCCTCAGCTTCAATTTTCGCCTGAAATGGAAATCTACGGCGTTGTCGTGAAATCCTTTCCCTGCGCCGGTACTTGTCCGGTCGCAAGGAGCACGTCGGCACTGGCTCGCAAAGCGGACCTAGCTGAGAAGCGCGCCAGTGCTGGTCGATCTGCCCCGAAAGGGCAAAGTCGTTGCTTCAGGAGCTTTGATTTTTTGCGGCCAAGACCGCCTGTACGCGATTGCGCACGTGCAATTTTTTGAAGAGTTGCGAGAGGTAATATTTGATGGTTCCGATGGTCAAGCCCAGCCTCTCGGCGATCTCCTGATTGGTATAACCTTTGGTGATGTGCTCGAGGACTTGTTGCTCCCGGTAGGTGAGTGCGGCCTGCACCTTGGCATCCCGTTTGGGCACCAGGGACTTTCCCTTCACCCCGATCAGCAAACGCACGGCCAGCTCGGCGGTAACGTAGGGCTGCCCGCTGTGGACGGCTTTCAGGGCGCCGATGAGTTCAAGCCCGCTCACACCCTTTAGAATATAGCCGTTAGCCCCGGCTGCCAGCGCGTTGGAGACACTCAGCACGTCGTCGAGGGCGGTGAGGACCAAGCATTTGACCCCCAGCGCGGCCATTTCGCTGATGACGTTCAGGCCGTCTCGGATGGCAATGTCGAGGATGAGGATATCGGGCTGCTTGTCCCCGGCAAGGCGTTGTGCATCGGCCGCAGTCGTGCCCTCACCCACGAGCGCCATGCCGTCCGAGCGGCCAATGGTGCGGATCACGCCCTGCCGAAAAATAGGATGCGAGTCGATGACGACGATGCGGATCGGTTTGCTCATTGCCGGTCGCTCCCCTCGCCGATCCAAAAGCTTGCTACTACGGACACGTGTTGGTCCGAGTGGGACTGCGCTGATAGCACTCCGCCCAGGGCCTCGATGCGGTGGCGTACACTTTCGCCGCCAGTCTCGATGGCGTCGGCCAATCGCGACCCTAGCGGTTGCAGACGACAGAGGAGTTCAACATCGAGCCTATCGCCCTCACATGTCGCGCAAACGTGCACCCTTGCGCTTGCTGCCGAGTGGCGGAAGATATTTCCGAGCGTCTGCTCGGTGAATTGATAGAGGCAACTCTTGAGCGCGTACGGCGCATCTTGCGGCAGGTCGCGAAACTCACACGTCACCGTGGTGGCCGTACGCGCCTCGTGCAGACAGATGGCCGTACCAATCACCTTCGGCAACGATAGGGCCCGCAAATCCGACGGCGTCAGGCCCGTCGAAACTTCGCGTATCTGGGTCATGCACTCCTTCAGCGCCGCACTGATGGCCTCGACTTCGTCGCCGAGTTTGTCGGGCGCCTCCCGGAGAGAATCGAGGCGCAGCTGCGCGAAGGCGACGAGCTGCAGCGGCCCGGCGTAGAGCTCCTCGCCAACCCGGCGCAGGTTCTTCTCACTGATTTCCAGAACGCGGCGGTTGGCACGACAGACGCGGCGGTTGAACAGTTTGTCTTGCACCTGTTGCCGTGCCAATTCGCCGATTTCTCTCTGCAGGCCGCCCGTCAGAGTGAACAACACCAGGATCAGGCCAATGGCTCCGCTGGCCAGCACCGCATAGCTGGTGTACTGAGCAGTGTGTATTTCTCTCAGCAGATCGACGGCTAGCTCGGAGGTCTCGGCAAGCGCGATGATCGTGTTGGTCCCGGTTTGTCGGACCGGCGCGTAGATTTCGAGGATCGGCACGCGTAAGGCGCGCTCGTCCTCATCGTCGTCGCCATCGAGGTCGAGGTTGGCAACCACCTCACCCGCGAAAGCACGGGTACGGCTAGTGGATGGCGCGAATTGCTTGCCGACCAGTTCGCCGCGGCTACTGAAGACAATTCGGTCGTGCACCCAGATTCGGAACGCAACGACCGGTTTTCCGGAAGACGCGGGTGACATCAGCCGTTCGAGAGCACTGCGGTTCTGTTCCGACAAATAGGGTTTTGCAACCAGTTCCTGGACGAGCGGCTCAACGACGCTGTCCATGTAGAGGGCCGTGCTTGCCGCGGCTTTGTTTGCGTATAGGTCCTGGATGTGCTGCGCGACTACCGAACCCGCATAGATGGTAGCGCAAATGATGCCAATCGAAAGGGCGGCCGTTAGTTTGCGGGCGCGCCCGAGATCCCGCCACCATTGAGTGGCCGACATCATGACGGGCCAGGCAACATCCGAAAGTGCGTTCGCTATCATGGCTGAAATTGTACCATGTGATGGTTTCGTCTTTCTTTTGATATAGCGATTATGCCCTTTCGATATCCGACTAAAGTGAGGCATAGTCGGCTAGGGCCCCACTGGACCTCCGGCTCTCACCTAAGTAGCCAACTTAGGGCCCCTCGCCCATAGCGGGTTTAGGCCTCTTCCCTACAGGATCGCTCAGCTGGCTTCGCAAGCCCAAATCGGCGCGGCTGCGCGGGTAGTCGGGCGCTAAGGGAGAGAAAAATGGTACAGTTCATTCGGTCCGATCTGGACTTCATTCTTCAGCAGATCTTGTACGCCGACCAGCTTACCCAGCTGACCGCCCCGGACGGGAGCCTCTCCAGCGCGGACATCCTAAGCGTTCTGCCCAACGTCCAGGTGCCATGGGGTCTCCGAACCGTGGACGGGTCGTTCA
>Ga0134122_10003313_pt1 | contig 11963 bp, 12 predicted proteins | sample KB302_FD_96461 | JGI IMG/M metagenome (GOLD analysis project Ga0134122, IMG submission 96461) | Terrestrial soil microbial communities without Nitrogen fertilizer from Kellogg Biological Station, Michigan, USA - KB3-0-2 | ecosystem: Environmental > Terrestrial > Soil > Unclassified ...
CCGAGTCCCTGCGCCCGCAGCAAACCGTACGGCACGACGCTCATCGCACCCGACTGGCTGACCACGGCGATCGGGCCGTCCAGCGGCGGCGCTTCGATGTACATGGTCGAAAACGACAAGATGGCGCCGGTGCCGAAGTTAGCCAGTCCTTGAGAATTCGGACCAACGACCCGCATGCCTGCAGCTCGCGCTGCGTCACGCATGCGCGCTTCTTTTGCCTTTCCGGCAACTGCATCTGTTTCACCGAAGCCGGAACTCATCACTACCGCAGTCTTTACCCCGAGTTGTGCGCACTGTTCGACCGCTGCGATCGCGGCATCGCCGGCCAGCGCTACGATTGCGGCCTCTGGCACGTCGGGTAAATCGGCCAGCGAAGGATAGGCTTTGAAGCCCTGGATTTCGGCACGCTTGGGATTTATTGGATAAACCCTACCCTTGAAGCCGTGGCGGGCAAGATAGAGCAGTGGGCGTCCGCCTATCTTGTTTTCGTTTTCCGACGCACCAATGACTGCGACGGACTTCGGGTTCAGTACGGTGCGCAAGGCGTCGCGCAGGACGTCGTTCATATCACGGCCTCCAGATCAATTTACGCTTGTTGTTCCTGGCCCGGCCGATGGTGCATGGTTTTCCGTCGACTACTGGAACTTTTCGAAATAGGGAATCTTGCGTCCGGCAAGCGCGATGAAGCGCGCTCGTGCCCGCGTTCCAATCTGTAATTCCATGCTGCCATGTGCCATCAAATGGAAGCCTTCGTCGGCATCGATCATGACAATCAGGTAGGGTGAGTGCGCTTTCCACTCCTCGGTCGGTGCACGCGAGACCAGGGTACGCGCATGTACCATGCCGATTCCCGATGCCTGCAGCGTTGTTGGATTGGAACTACCGCAGCGCGGGCAAAAACCGCGCTGAAAATACCATCTCGAATCGCACTGGCGGCAGCACTGATAGGTAATGCCATCCCCATCGTTGGTCCAGTCGAGTGGATTCATGCGACTCTCTCCAGTACGAGCGACACATGCGAAGACAGCACACCGCCGTCTCCATGCAATAACGCCAGCGTCGCGTTGCCGGCTTGCCGGTTTTGGGCACGGTTCGTCAGCTGGCGTTGCGCCTCCACCAGGTGCGCCATTGCACCACCGACGCCACAATGGCCATAGGAAAGGAGTCCTCCATGGGTGTTCAGCGGCAGCGGGCCGTCATGGTCATAGTGCCCTTCGCGCGCCTGGCGGCCGGCACCGCCGCGTGGCGCAAGTCCTATTTCTTCAAGCAGGATCGTGAGCGTGATAGTGAAGCTGTCATAGATCGCGGCGTAGTTCACGTCACCCAGCTCCGCGCCCGCAGCGCCAAGCGCCTTGGCCACTGAAGCTCCGGCAGCGAACTGCGTCAGGCTCGGTGCGGCGCTGATGTGTTGATGGGTGTGCGACTGGCCGGTACCGCGAATGCGGACCGCGTGGCCGTTACCGGGGACGCGGCGGACGACAAATGCCGCCCCGCCGTCCGACACCGGACAGCAGTCGAGTAGTTTGAGGGGTGAAGCGATTGGCTTGGACTCCAGTACGGCGTCTACCGTAATGGGCGTTCTGAATTGCGCGCCAGGATGCATGCAAGCATGCTTGCGCATGAGGACGGCAAGCTCGGCCAAATCCGATTCCGTTGTGCCGTACTCCGTCATGTAGCGCGAAGCTAGCAGCCCGTAGTACGCAGGAATGGTAGCGCCGAGCGGCACTTCGTAGACGGGGTGGCCGACCTGGGCCAGCGTCTGTATCGCGGAATCTCTTGTTTGCCCGGTGAGCCTGTTCTCGCCGGCGACGACCAAAACATTGTCCGCCACACGCGAGTCGACCAGGTGATGCGCCAGCATAGCCATGGCAAAACCGGTTGCTCCGCCAAGCTGTATCGCATGCGCATAAGCCGGATTCAGGCCAAAGTGCTCGGCGAACACCGTTGACAACATCAGGTGGGGCATTGTTGTTGAGTAGCCGCACACCAGCCCATCGATGTCCGCACGCTCGAGTTGCGCATCCGCCAGCGCCGATGCTGCCGCCTCGCTCATGAGGTCCAGCGTGTTTTTATCGGGTTGCTTGCCGTAAGGCGTCAGACCGGCGCCGGTGATGAAGCTCAAGGAGAACTCCGCAAGCGTGACGGTCGTGACGGCTGCGTATGAGCGTGAATCTGTTCCGGGCCGAATTGTTCAAGAACCGGTCTCAACACGTATGTCATCGTCTCGCAGTTACCCAGTCACGGCCGTGATGCTGCCAACATCCATTATGGGCGGTAGCCCGCTATCCGGCGAGACGGGACACGGCTATGTTCTTTTCGGATTACCAATTGCTTCTGCCTCGCGCTTGAGCATCCCGACCAGTTGGTCCATGCGCGAAGAAAGCCGGTCGGAGAGCGCGGCAATGCTGATTGCCGCGACTGCGCTCCCGTCGGACCCGAAAATCGGCACACCGACTGCTCCCATGCGCTCGACCAGCATGTTCAGGAACACCGTATAACCGCGCTCGCGCGAGCGCTCCATTTCGCTCTTGAGCCATGCCAGGCTGATCTTCGGATACTGCGGCAGCCGCTGCTCCACCAACGGCAAGATGGCCTCGATCTCAGCCTGCGGTTGCCAGGCGAGTAGCGCCATCGCACCAGCGCCCATGCCCAGCGGGCGCCGGCTGCCGATGTCCAGATAATTAGCGCGTATTGGAAAACTGCCCACTTCACGGTCTACGCAGACCGACTCGGTGCCGCCACTGCGTACAGAAAGCAACACGGAATCTTCGGACATTGCAGCCAGGCGCACCAGCGAAGGCCGCGCACGAGCCCGCAAGTCATCCCGATCGCGCAGCGCGGCTGCGAGAATGAACACCTCGTTGCCAAGCGAATACGTCTTGGTCTTATCGTCGCGCTTGACGAATCCTTCACGGCACAAGACTTCAAGAATACGCAGAGTCGTGACCTTGTTCAGGCCTGCTTGCCCCGCGATTTCAGACAGCCGGGTCACTCTGGGCTCTGTCAGTGAACGCAGGATCCGACATGATTTCTGTACAGAATTGATCGCGGACGCTCGTGTTGGCATGGCAAAGTTTCAGATAGGTTAAACCGTGGCCACGGGCGTTGCCGGCGACCCGACCGCACCGGGTAATCGCAGCGGCGGAGCCGTCAACAGAAAGCGGGAACGCTTGTGTTCGCGCAACCAGTTGGCGAGCGGCGTGAGATGCCAGATCTCCCCGAGGTTGACGCCAAGCTTGAACAGGCAATGCTCGTGCAGGGGCAGGCTCGCGCAGCTTCCATGATGACTGGTGGCCGGGTGTGCTTCCACCGCGTAATTGTCTGCGATCAGCGAAACAAGCCCGGAATCCGTGATCCATTGCAACAGCTTTCGGTCGCGCCCATCGAGTGCGGCGCAGGAATGTTCGAGCTTGTGCAAATCCGGCTGCTTGTTCATTTCCAGAATCATTTGGGCAAAACCGGTGTGCAAACAAACCATATCGCCCTTTTCGACGACCACTTTGTCGCTTTCCATAATTCGCATGAGCTGGTCGTAACCGACCGCCGTGCCGGCCCGACCGAGGTGCGCATGCAAATCGATCATGACGCCGCGGCCCTGGACGCAGTGCACCGCCATGTTTTCCACTCCCAGTGCATGCACGGCGGTCGTGGTTTTCGCCGGCACATTGCCGATCGCTCCAGCGTCGTCCGGGTCTGTTGGGCCGGAGATTTCCTTGCCTGCCCGGTAGCCGTTGTAGAACACCGGCTCCGCCTTGCCATCACCGTCCGCATCGAACAGCTGCCCCACGTGCGCGAGACTATCCCACTGCGTGGAGTATTGCAGGTGAAGGATCACAGCATCATCATTGATTACATCGGTCGCATCCGGGTTATCCCGCTGCACGATGTACACCATATTCGGGCGTCCGTTGCGCAACGTCGGCCGCAGAATGGGCGGATGCCGTCGAGGATTCAGAACGTTGCCGCCCGGATAGTCCAGTGGCAGGCTCAGGCAGAACGCAAGTCCTTCCTTCACCTCTGCGATACCTTGCTTCACTTTCTCCGGCGTGAGCAGGTTCAGTCTGCCGAGCTGGTCATCCGGCCCGAAATCGCCCCAGGTCGACCCTTGGGGGCGGTTCTTCCAGCGTTTCGTTGCGGCCATTTGCTCCGTGCTCCTGTTCAAGTTCCGCTTCGGGTTCCGGCATGTCCGCCGAGATAAGTCTGATGCAGTACATCGCTCGCCTGGATCTCTTTCGGAGTCCCTGCGGCCGCTATGCGGCCTGTTTCCATCAGATAGCAATAACTTGCGTGGCGCAGCGCTTTTTCCACCAGCTGTTCCACCAGCAGAACGGCCATACCGCCTTTACGCAGTTCGGCTGCGACCGCCAGGATGCGTTCTATCACCAGCGGCGCCAACCCGGCGGAAGGCTCATCGAGAATCAAGAGCCGCGGCTCGCCTATCACGCCCTGAGCAACCGCGAGAATTTGCTGCTGGCCGCCCGACAGCCGGGAAGCCGGATCGTTGCGCTTTTCCCTCAGCTCAGGGAACAACTCGTAAATGCGAGCTAGTTTGCCACGGTCGCCATGTGCACTACGCGCGTAGGTCCCGATCAGCAAATTATCTTCCACGGTGAGCGTGGTAAACACGCGATGTCCTTCCAATACCTGGACCACGCCGGCACGCACCAAATCGCGTGGACTGGCGGCACTCAAGTCGCGGCCGTCAAATTCGACGCGTCCCGCCTTCTTTTCGATCAAGCCGGAAATCGCGTGCAAGGTCGTGCTCTTCCCCGCTCCGTTACGACCCAGCATCACGACGAATTCTCCCTGGCGTACGGTCAGGGAAATGCCGTGTACCACTTCGGCTTTGCCGTAGGCAACGTGAAGGTTTTCGACTTTGAGCAGTGGCCGGTCGCTTCTCACGTCAAGCCCCCAGGTATACGCGGACGACTTCCGGATCTCGCTTCACTTGATCGGGCGTACCGTGCTTGATCACGGCGCCGACGTCCAGCGTGGTGACCCGATCCGAGATGCGGAACACAAAATCGGTATGGTGCTCAACCAATAGGACTCCCACGCCCGATTCGGCTATGACCCTGATCACCCCGCCGAGATATTCGATCTCGGCCGGCGTCAGGCCACCCGCTGGCTCATCGAGCAGCATGAACTGCGGCCGTTGTGTCAGAGCACGAGCGATTTCGAGAAAGCGCTGCTCGGCGTGTTCCAGCAGGTTCGCTCGCCGGGAAATGGCGTGCGACAACCCGACGCCATGTAGAAACTCTTCTGCGCGATTGCGCAATTCGCGCTCATCGAAGCTCGCCCGAGGCAGCATGAATGCAGTCGCGAGAAATCCGGCGCGGGCGTCGCGCCAGCCGCCGATCATGGCGTTATCGAGCACCGACAGCGTTGGTAGCAGGCGCGGTTTTTGGAAGGTGCGTGCAATGCCAAGGTTTGCACGTTGCTGCACGGTTGCACTGGAAAGATCCTGCTGGGCCATTTGAATAGCGCCCTCATCTGGCCGGTAATAGCCGGACAGCAGATTCAACAGCGTCGTTTTTCCGCTGCCGTTCGGCCCGATCAACCCGTGCACCTCACCAGGCATCACATCCAGCGATACGCGGGACAGTGCCGTCAGCCCGCCAAACCGCTTCGTGACGTCGCGCGCTGCAAGACTCATTTTATTGCCCGTCCGGCGTGGATTGCCCGGGATAGCCGTTCGAGATCAGGTTTCACTACATGGCTCTCGCCTCGTCGTGGCCTGAAACGTTCGAGCAGCAGCTGGAACACACGGCCGATGCCTTCCGGCACCAGCAACACCACCACAAGCAGCAGCAAACCATAGAAGAAATTGCCGAGTTTCGCGAGCGGTGCCACCATTTCAGGTAACGCGGTCAGCACGATGGTTCCAATGGCGGGCCCGAGAATGTGGCCCCTTCCGCCTATGATGATGCAAACGAAAAAGAACAGGCCCAGATCGAACACGAAAGTATCGGGCGTAATATAGCTTTGCAGCACAGCGAACAGTGCACCCGCTATCCCGGCGGTGAACCCACTGAAAACAAACACCGTCAGCTTCGCGCGAAAAACCGGCACCCCGACCGCTTGTGCGGTCACGACACTATCGCGTACAGCGACCAATCCGCGTCCCCACGTATGGCGCGCCACATTCCAGGTCAGCCAGGTCACCACTGAAGCAATGGCAAGGATCAACCAGTAACTTCCCCGAGGCGTATCAAATGGCGGCGGAAATCCGGGCACCGGCAGCCCGACGCCGCCCCCCGTGAGATTGCCCTGCGCCAGAGTGATTTCAGTCACGATCAGGGCAAATGCCAGCGTCGCCATCGCAAAATAAAATCCCGGAAGACGCAGTGAGGGCAGGCCAAGCAGCAGTCCGCAAAGCGCGCACAGTGCCCCTGAAGCAGCAATCGCAACGGCCGGGTGCATGCCATGAGTGCCGGCCAATATCGCGAAGCTGTAAGCGCCAATCGCAAGCAGACCGACATGGCCGATGGATAACTGGCCCGAATAGCCCACGACCAAATTGAGCCCGCTGATGAGAACCCAGTAAGTGCAAATGAGGGCCGCCAGATGCACCTTGTAGAGATCGCCTGACCACCACGGCAGCGTGAACAGTACCGCGATGACGGCCGCAACGGCCCAGGATCGATGCGACACTTTCATACCGGACGCACGCTCTGCTTGCCGAACAGCCCCGCCGGCTTGAGCAGCAGCACGATCATCAGCAGTCCCACGGAAATGGTCTGCTGATATTCACCACCCACGAAATACGTCGCCACCGCGCTCAGGATGCCGAGCGCCGCCCCGCCGACCAGCGCGCCGACATTACTCCCGAGTCCGCCAACGGCGAGCGCGATGAAACCGTTCAGGGTCAGCGTAAGTCCGAGCGCGAAGTAAGCGAATGTCAGCTGCCCCGCGGCGAAGCCCGCCAAACCTCCCATTGCCCCGGCGATTACATACGACATGGAGCGGATTCGGCCGGTCGGAATGCCGCGCGCACGAGCCGCGAAAGCATCCTCTGACATTGCCACGAACAGTTTTCCGTATAGCGTACGGCGATAAAACAGTTCAAGCGCGATGGCGAGCAAAATCGCGATAGCAACCGGCAACCAGTATTTCTGATCGGCTAACCCGGCTGAAAAATCCTGCGGGATCAAGCGCGGAAAGGGTTTGGGCTCCGTGCCCCACCACAGGCCCGCGGCCTGCTGCACCATGGTGGCAAGGGCAAGTGTTGACAGCAGCCACAAGTGCTCATCGCTGCGAGCCAGAACGCGGCGAATCGCGATCCAATCAGTGAGCAGTCCAAACGCTGCACCGACGACGATCGAACCCAGCAACGCAATGGGGATTGGCCAGCCGAGCGTTGCAATGAACCAGGCGCCGAAGATGCCGCCGAGCATCGTTATATGGCCCGTGGTGACAGACAAGACCTTCGAAGTCGAGAACATCACGTTGTAGGTCAGCGCTGCGGCGGCATACAAGGCGCCGGTGGCGAGGCCAGTGATGAGCGCAACTAGCATCGGATCGGCATCAGTTAACTCTTCTGCAGAAAAAATTTTTCATGTGGACGGAGCGATAGTGCTTACCACCCATGCCTTGCATCTAACTGCAGCGTCCAGGCTTCGACCAGCCAATCGAGAACGTGCGCTAGCGCGGCGCCGCCATGAATGATCCATCCTTGAAGCTCCCGGCGACGTTCATGATGATTGCGTGATCGGGATAGCCGTTACGGTTTTCCCTGGTCCAGCTATAGCTCGCATAAGCGCCGGGAAAATCGCGTGTGCTCTCCAGGACTTTGCCGATTGCGGCCGCATCGGTGGAACCCGCAGTCTTGACCGCGTGCTCCACGATTTTCACCGTGTCGTAGCCGAGCGCAATCCACCAGAACATGAAATCGATGTCCCCCTTCCCCAGTTTCGGCCGGATCTTGTCCATGAGCGCCTGCGTGCGCGGCGGCAGTTTGCCTTTTGCATCGTACGTGGTGCTCACATAGCCTGCTGCGAAGGCATTTTTCCAGTACTCCGGTTTGTTCAGCAGTGGCCGGACCGGCGGCGCCATCATGGCGGGATGGCCGACGATGGGCACATCCCAACCCATATCACCGCGCGTATTGAACAGCCGCGCCAGCAAGCCGGTCGCCGCGGACCACGGCATGATCACTTCTGCCCCGGCTGCTTTGGCCTTGTTCATCTCGTCGGTCAAGTCGGTCTTGTTCGGATCGACCAGCGCGACGTAGACCGGCTTCACGCCAGCTTTGTCGAGCAGGTCCTGCGCCAGCTTTGAAGAAGCGGTACCGTAACCGGAGGTGTCGCCAATGACCGCGACCTTTCGTTTTTTGAGCACATTTAGCGCGTAGTCGTTCGCCGCTTCGATCCATTGCTTGTTGGTGTTGATCGCACGAAATGCCAGCGGAAACTTCTGCGGATCGACCAATTCATCGATGGTGCCAATGATGAGATTGGGAATGCCAGCCTTCGCGACGATTGGCACAGTAGCGAGCGATTCGCCGGAATTAACCGGGCCGATGATGAAATCGACCTTGTCGACGAATGCGAGCTGCTTGGCCAAGTTCACTGCCTTGGTGGGTTCGCCGCTGGTGTCGCGTGTAATGAGTTCGAACTTGCGGCCATTGACTCCACCGGCGGCGTTGATTTCTTCAACGGCGAACTGCACACCCTGATTTTCCGCTATGGCCGCGGAGGATAACGGTCCGGTCAGTGAAGAAAGCCATCCGATCCGAATTGGGGACTGGGCCGATGCAGTAGACGCAGCGAACACGAATGACAATGCCAGCAGCCGCGAAAAACGCGCGATCGAGCGCTTCAACATTGATTTTCTCCTCGGGGAAGGGACGCTCAAGGCGCCTTTTCGCCAAATATTCGTTGGCCAGTAGCCACTTTGTCAAGATCAGTTCTGAGATGCGGAATTCGGTGCTGATCGCTTTAACAGGGCGATCAGGGCATTAAGCCGCTTTCGCTACATCGCCGTTCCGGTTTCCGGAATCTGTGTCGATTGACTCCACCGCAGCGAGACTCCAGTATTGCGCCGGCAAAAGTTCCACAATGGGGACTGAAAGTAAATGGGGGAACGATGTTCTGCAGCAGATTGGAAACTGCACCATGAAAAGCACGGTCCGCATCGGCGCCGGATCAGCATGGTGGGGCGATCGCATTGAACCGGCGCGATGGAATGCCGAGCGCGGTGACCTGGACTACCTCTGTTTCGAAACCATGGCCGAAGCCACGATCTCGGCAGCCCAGGTGCGCAAGCGGCGTGATCCATCATTTCCCGGGTACGACACTTACCTCGATGATCGTATGCAAGCTGTTTTGCCGGGTTGCCTCAAGCGCGGCACGAAAATCATCACCAACCAGGGTTGGATCAATCCGGACGGCGCCGCGGAGCGCATCGTTTACTGGCTGAAGAAACTAGGCGCGAGGGGTATCAGGGTCGCGGCAGTCAATGGCAGCCTGATTACCGATCGCGTCTTGCAACTTACCAGCACCATCATGGAAAACGGCAGACCGACTGCGACGCTCGCGGACACCCTGGTCTCTGCCGAGGCTTATCTCGGCGCCGAACCCCTGGTCGACGCACTCCGACAGGGGGCACAGGTCGTGGTATCCGGCCGCGTGGCCGATCCTTCGCTGTTCATGGCACCGCTAATGTATGAGTTTGGGTGGGATGCATTGGACCATGACCGCCTCGGCGCCGGTAACGGACTCGGGCACCTGATGGAGTGCGGCGCCCAGGTCACCGGCGGCTATTTTTCGGATCCCGGTTTCAAAGACGTCCCGGAACCCTGGAACCTGGCCTTTCCGATTGTGGAGGCGCAGGGTGACGGCTCTGCCGTACTGACCAAGGTTTCCGGGACCGGCGGGGCGGTCAACCTGATGACCGTGAAGGAACAGATGCTCTATGAAGTCCACGACCCTGCAAATTACATCACGCCGGATGTCATCGTGGACTTCACCAGCGCGCAACTGGAGCAGGTTGGCCCGGATCGCGTTCGCATCACACATATTTCGGGCAAACCGCGCACGCCGACTTTGAAGGTGTCGATGGGCTGCACCGAGGGCTACATCGGCGAGGACATGTTCTTTTATGCCGGACCGGGCGCACTGCGGCGCGCGCAACTGGCCAAAAAAATCCTCGAAGAACGTTTCAAAATCGTCAAACTTGACGCCGAGGAAATACGCATTGATTTTCTCGGGCTAAATGCAATCCACGGTGCCATGACGCCGAGGGACGCGCCCGAGCCCTACGAAATTGCCGTTCGGGTGGCAGCTCGCACCAAGACGCGCGAAGAAGCCATCAAGGTGGGGCGCGAGGTCGACGGCATGGCCGTATCGGGCATCGGCATGACCGGAAAGCGCGTGCCACACCAGGACCGTACACGAGAGATAATCGGTGTGTGGTCCTCGCTTGTTCCGAGGGAGAAAGTCGTCCCCTCGATCAACTTTTTTGAAACCTGATGGCGGACCTAATACGCAATGGCTTCCAGCCTTCTGCTTGCGTTTAGCCTTACACAATATTGATGACATCGCCGGTACTCACAATGAAGGTCATGCTCCAACACCTGGCCCACACCCGTTCCGGCGACAAGGGCAACACTTCGAACATTGCAGTGATCGCATATGCGCCGGAACTATATTCCTTGCTCAAGGAACAGCTCACGGAGGACAAGTTCAAGGCGCACTATTCCGGCGTCGTTACCGGCAAGGTCACACGTTACGAAATCGATGGATTGCAAGCGCTGAACTTCGTCGCGGAAGGCGCGCTCGGCGGCGGCGTATCGCGCAGCCTTTGCCTGGACAACTACGGCAAGGCGCTATCGGCCAGGCTGCTGTCGTTCGAACTGGAAGTTCCGGAAGGGCTGCGCTCGAAGCTACGCGGTTTCGTCTGAGGATGAAAAACAAACTCACCAGGGGGCATGTTCTTTCCAATTACTCGACACATAATTCATGAGGGATGCGTCAATGACTACAATTCTTGGCAGCGGCGAATTCCGCTACGAGGTGCAGGAAAACTGGGCGAAGCTGCCCGACGGCTGGTCGTTTCGCGACGTAGCCGCCGTCGCCGTCGATCACAAAGACCAGGTGTACATCTTCAATCGGGGCGAGCATCCCATGATCGTATTCGATCGCGACGGCAATTTTCTGCGTTCCTGGGGTGAGGGCGTATTCAATCGTGCGCACGGACTGCACATTGGGCCTGACGAGACGCTGTACTGCACGGACGATGGAGACCATAGCGTGCGCAAGTGCACGCTGGACGGCAAGGTATTGCTGACGATTGGCATCCCAGGCAAACCATCGCCCTATATGAGCGGCAGACCTTTCCATCGCTGCACGCACACGGCACTCTCCCCGCGCGGCGACATTTACGTCTCGGACGGTTATGGCAACTCGCGCATTCATCAATATTCGCCAGACGGAAAACCGCTGAAGTCGTGGGGCGAGTCTGGCACCGGTCCTGGCGAATTCAACATTCCGCACAATGTGTGCTGTGACCAGGAGGGCTGGATTTACGTTGCCGACCGCGAGAACCATCGCGTACAGGTATTCGACGACCAGGGAAACTATGAAACCGAGTGGCACAACTTGCATCGGCCTTGCGGAATGTACATGGAAACCAGGCGCAATCCGCTGTGCTACATCGGAGAAATCGGCCCTACCATGCCGGTCAACCGCGAGGTCCCGAACCTTGGCCCGCGCATCAGTATCGTAGACAACGAAGGCAAGTTGGTTTCGCGCTTCGGCGCCGCGCACGCAGGCTATGACCGGCCAGACCAGTTCGTCGCGCCACACGGCATGGCGGTGGATTCGCGCGGGGATATCTACGTCGGCGAGGTTTCGTACACGGCGTGCTCGCAAATCTATCCCGACAAGGATATTCCGGCGGGACTCCCGACGCTGCGCAAGCTGGTGCGGGTTCGCTAGGCCTCAGGGCGGCGCAAAAGGGAA
>Ga0134122_10003314_pt1 | contig 11962 bp, 10 predicted proteins | sample KB302_FD_96461 | JGI IMG/M metagenome (GOLD analysis project Ga0134122, IMG submission 96461) | Terrestrial soil microbial communities without Nitrogen fertilizer from Kellogg Biological Station, Michigan, USA - KB3-0-2 | ecosystem: Environmental > Terrestrial > Soil > Unclassified ...
GACACCTGGACCTGGAAGGACGGGGTTCTCTACTGCTCGGGCCGGCCGATCGGCGTGATGCGGACCCGCCAGAAGTTCACGAACCTCGAGATGGTCGTGGAGTGGCGGCACCTGCGGCCGGCGGGCAATTCGGGCGTGTTCGTCTGGGTGCCGGACGAAGCGCTGACGGCGCTGAAGCCGGACGCGCTGCCCGAATACGGCATCGAGGTCCAGATGCTGGACCACGCCTTCCGCACCCAATACGAGGCGAAGTCCGGCAAGAAGGGCGACTGGTTCACGACCAACGGCGACATCTTCGCCGTCGGCAAGTCGAAGCTGGCGCCGTTCCCGCCGCTCTCGCCGGACGGCTCGCGCAGCTTTCCGCGGAAGGACCGGAGCCGCGGCGTGGGCGAGTGGAACCATTACTACGTGCGCGCGATCAACGGCGAGCTGCGCCTGTGGGTCAACGGCGAAGAGGTGTCGGGCGGCAGCGGGGCGGAGCCGAGGACCGGCTATCTGTGCCTGGAGTCGGAAGGCTCGCCCGTGGAGTTTCGCAACATTCGCGTCCGCGAGCTGCCCTGACCCCCGCGCCCGCGCCTACTTCAGCTCCACCTCGATCACGCGCATCGGCGTCGATCCCGGATTCGTGACCTGATGGGTGACGCCGGCTTCGCGAAAGCCGGCGCTCCCGACGTCGAACTTCACGGATTCCGCGGGCTTGCCAGGCTCGGTGAAGACGAGGGTGCCCGCGGTCAGGATGATGCCCACGTGCGGCAGGGCGTGCGTGTGCATGGGTGACGCGCCGGGCGCGAAGGTGACGTCCTTCACGTGCACCCGCGCGTTGTCCAGGATGACCTTGCGCACGGGCTCCGTCAGCGCGGGTTTTGCCGGCGCGGACTGCGCGCTCGCGCGGCTCGTCGTCGCGGCGAGCGCGACCGCCATGAGGCTCGCGCCCGCGAGCATCCCCCAGAGGAACGGCGTGCGGCCTGGCTGCATTTTCTTCTCCCTCATTTCTGGCGGGGCGGGATCACCGGAAGCAGGATGTGCGAGGCGCGCTCGCCATCGTGGTAGACGGTCTGCTGGGCCACCCGGACCTTGTCCGACGTGCCGAACGGCGCGCCCGTGTTGGGATTGCGGTCGAACTGCGGGAAGTGGCTGCTCGTCACGTGCACGCGGATCCGGTGGCCCTTGCGGAAGGCGACGGACGTCCCCACGAGGTCGATCTCCATCCGGTAGACCTGGCCCGGCGTGAGGAGGGCCGGCTTCGACACGCCGTCGCGGTAGCGCGCGCGGAGGATTCCTTCCGCCATGTTGTAGCTCGATCCGTCCGGGTAGACGTCCACCAGCTTGGCCACGAAGTCCGTGTCCACCGCGTCCGACGAGGCGAAGAGGACCACCTTGACGGGCCCCGTGGCCTCGACCTCTTCCGTCAGGTAGTCGGACGTGTAGAGGAGGACGTCGCGGCGGCCTTCAATGGGCCGCTGGTCCATCGGCCCGGCGGGCGTCGGCGTGCCGCAGCAGTTGTTGCCACCCAGCGACGGCACGGGATCGTCGGGGTCGTACCGGAACTGATCGGCCTTCGATGTGCTCGTCGGCTTGTCCCACACGAGGCGCCCGTCGCCGCGGCTGCCGTTGGCCTGGCCCGCGCTCGCGAAATAGAGGGGCTTGTACTGGGTTCGGGCCAGCGGGTATTCGCGCTCGTACACCCACTCGTTGCGGCCCATCACGAACAGCTTGACCGGCGGCTCGGCGGCCAGGCCGTTGTCGATGCCCTTCAGGAAGTAGTCGTACCAGCGCAGTTGCAGGGGAAGCGGATCGACGTTCGCCTCGGGCCCGAAGTCGAGGGCGCCGTATTTCTGCGACGGGCCGTGACCCCAGGGCCCGATCACGATGTGGCTCAGGCGCCGGGCGTTCTCCGAGCCGCCCTTGTGGCTCATGCCCACGAAGCCGTGCAGGGTCCCCTGGCTGAAGATGTCGAACCAGCCGCCGAACGTGTGCACGGGGACCGTGATCTTGTCGAAGAGCTCCTCCGAGTTGAGCGGCTTCCAGTAGGCGTCGTAGTCCGGATGGGCGATCCAGTCGTCGTAGAAGCGGGCGTGGCGTCCCACCAGCTTCTGCATGGTGTTGAGAGGCAGGTGCCACTGCACGTTGTCGTAGTGGATCGCGTCCAGCCCGGGCAGGGTGTGCGGCCCGGGGTTCTGCATGATGCGCGATTCCTGGCGCACGGGGCCCCATCCGAAGTTGAAGGAGAGGCGCCAGCCTCCGTTGAGCGTGATCCAGTCGTGATAGAGGCTCGTCGAGGCCACCATCGGGAAGATGGTGACGAGGGCGGGGGCGCCCGCCTGCGCGGCCCGCCACTGGTTCTGCCCGAGATAGCTGCCGCCCTGCATCGCGACCTTGCCCGTGGACCAGGGCTGCGCGGCCGCCCACGCGATGGTGTCCACCCCATCCTTCTCGTCGTCGAAGAAAGGCTCCCAGCGGCCCTCCGACTCGTGCCGCCCCCGGATGTCCTGGAACACGTAGACGTAGCCGCGCTGCGCGAAGTAGACGGCGGCGTCGTAGGCGGTGGGGAAGCGCTCGGTGCTGTACGGCGTACGCGAAACGATCACCGGGAACTTGCCTTCGCCGACCGGACGGTAGACGTCGGCGTACAGCGAAACGCCGTCCCGCATGCGGATGGCGACGTGGTTCTCGAGCAGGATGTCGTTGCGCGGACCGGGATCGGTCGGGAAGCGCACGTGCGCCGCCTCCTCCGCCACCGACGAAGACGGCCTCCCGCCCGCCAGGACGGCCGCCAGCGCGACGACCAGGGCCAGGAACCCGCGCCGCATCTAGGCCTTCTTCTCCAGGACCTGGCGCAGGCGCCGCGCGACGACCTTGTCCTCGCCCGGCTGCATCATCCAGACGCCGACGACCAGCGCTTCCTTCTCGTTGCGGATCACGATGGAGGGCTCGCCGTCTTTCATGGCCTTCACCACCGCCGCCGCCGCGGGCTCGTCGCCGCCGTCCCACGAGATGCGGATGTGGGGCACGTGGTTGGAGACGGGAGGCACGAAGACTTCGGCCTTGACGCCGGGCACCGCGGTTGCGCTGGCACGGATCAGCTCCGCCCGGCGCTCGTACTCCTTGCTCTCGAGCGCGTGGTCCATCTTCACGAACCTCTCCAGGGCCACGAGCATGCCGAGCATCTCTTCCTTGTTGACCTTCATCCCGCGGCCGACCGTGTTCCCGTTGGGCGGCGCGTTGAGCCGTGCGGCTTCGATGAGGTCCTTGCGCCCGAGGAGCAGGCCCGCGCTCTGCGGGCCGCGGATGCCCTTGCCGCCGGAGAACGCGACGAGGTCGAAGCCCATGCCCGTGTACTTCCAGAAGTTCTCGACGGGGGGCACGTCGGCGGCGGCGTCGTTGAAGGTGGGGATGCCGTGCTTCTTGCCCAGGCGCACGAACTCCTGGTCGGGGATCGGGCCCGGGGGCGCGGCCGCGTTGTAGAAGAGCATCATCGCGGTCTTGTCGTTGACCGCGCGATCGACGTCCTCCGGCGTCTCGACTTCCACGAGCCGCACGCCGCAGTTGCGCACGGCGTGGTCGTAGCCGAAGCGGTGCGCCTTCTGGATGATGACCTCGCTCTTCATGTTCGCGAGGTTCGGCAGGTCCACCATCTTCTGCGTGTCCTTGCCCGTGAGCACGGCGGCCGTGCCCAGGGTGAGGGCCGAGGCCGCCCCGCACGTGACCATGGCGCCTTCCGCGCGCAGCAGGGTGGCGATCCGCTGGCCCACCTTGTCGTGCAGCTCGTCGAGCATCACGAAGTGCTTGGAGGCGAACTCGTAGGCCGCGATCACTTCGGGAGGCATCAGGGACGCCGTCATCGCGGTGTACGTGCCCGCGGCGTTGATGAAGGGCCGGACGCCCAGCTCGGCGAAGTAGTCGCGGCCCTGCCTGGTCGTAGCGTTGGCGGCCGCGGTGGTGGCGGCGGCTGCGGGCGCGGCTGCGCCCGCGAAGCCTCCGACCACGGGCAGTGCGGACACGGCTTCGAGGAAACGTCGTCGGCTCCACATCGTGCGCCTCCTGTGGGTCAGCCTTCGGAAATTCGGGTCCCGGGGAATCGGTGTGCGGAGGTATACGTCGGCCCCGCGGACTTGTCCAACCGGAGGATCAGCCCTTCCGTGCGAGGCGGATCAGCCCTCCCGTGCGAGCCGGATCAGCGCTTGCGGGCGAGCTGGCCGCAGGCGGCCGCGACCTCGCGGCCGCGCGGCCAGCGGATCAGCGCGCGCAGACCCGCCTCCTGGAGACGCGCCTGGAACGCGAAGACGGCCTCGTCCGCCGGGGCGCGCAGCGGGCTCTGGTCGAAGGCGTTGTGGGGGATGAGGTTCACGTGCGCGGGGAGGTCGGCGAGGAGCGCGGCCAGACGCCGCGCGTCGTCGTCGGTGTCGTTCACGTCCTGCCAGAGGACGTATTCGATGAAGTAGCGGCGCCGGGACCCGTGCGCCTGGTCTTCACGCAGAGCGCCCAGGAGCGCCGCGATGGGCCAGGTGCGGTTGTGGGGCATGAGCCGCTCGCGCTGCTCGTCCGTGGTCGCGTTGAGGGAGAGGGCGAGATGGGCGCGGCTCTCCTTCAGGAACCGCTTCATCTCCGGCAGGACACCGGACGTGGAGACGGTGACGTGGCCTGACGAGAGGCGCGGCGCCGCCTCCTCCGTGAGGACGTTCACGGCGATGAGCACCTCGTCGAGGTTGTCCATGGGCTCGCCCATGCCCATGAACACGACGTTGCGGGCGGGCCTCTCCGGCGGCGCGGCCGCGCGGGCCACGGCGTACTGCAACACGATCTCCCCCGCGGTGAGGTTCCGCGCGAAGCCGATGGTCGCGGTCGCGCAGAACTGGCAGTGCCGCGTGCACCCGGCCTGGCTCGAGACGCAGACCGTGGTGCGCTCCTCCGCCGGGATGAGGACGGTCTCCACGGTGGCGCGGCCGAGCTCGAGCGCCACCTTCGTCGTGCCGTCGGGCGCCTCCTGCTGCTGGGCGAGGCGCCAAGCCGGCAGCGGAGCCGCGGCGCGCACGGCGCTCCAGGCTCGTTCGCTGACGCCCGCGATGCGCGCGGGCAGCTCCCCGGGGAACGGCCGCGCCTCGAACAGCCACTTGCGGGCGGCCAGGGCGCGCGTCCGGCTGCCGAGGAGGTCGGCGAGGTCGGCCAGGGGCAGGCCGGTGAGCGTCGCGCCGGGCATACCGGATTGTAGGCGCTGTCCTATCATCGCGGGATGCTCCTGCCCCCCGCCGAGCTGCCCGAGTTCTTCGGCCAGATCGACATCTATCTCTTCGACCAGCTGCTCAAGGGCCGGCTCACGCCGGGCATGCGCCTGCTGGACGCGGGCAGCGGCTCCGGACGCAACCTTCCGTATTTCCTCCGCCACGGCTTCGACGTGTGCGCCGTGGACGCCACGCCGGGCGCGGTCGAGCAAGTGCGTCAGCTCGCGGCGGAGCTGGCCCCCCGGCTGCCGGCTACGAACTTCCGCGTGGAGGCCCTGGAGAGCCTGAGCTTTCCCGACCGAGACTTCGACGCCGTGATCGCGAGCGCCGTCCTCCATTTCGCGCGCGACGAGCCGCACTTCAGGGCCATGGTGGCGGAGCTGGGGCGCGTCCTGCGTCCGGGCGGGCTCTTCTTCGCTCGCCTCGCGTCTTCGGTCGGGATCGAGTCTCGCGTCCGGCCCCTGGGCGGCGGACGCTATCACCTTCCCGACGGCAGCGATCGCTTCCTCGTGGACGAGGCCCTGCTCGCCCGTCTCGCGACCGAGCTCGGCGCGTCACCGCTGGAGCCGCTCAAGACCGTGAACGTGGAGAACCAGCGGTGCATGACGACCTGGTGCCTGCGCAAGGCGCGCTGAGACTCGCGATCACCGCCCGCTGGAGCCCGTGATCGGCCGCCGGACGGCGGCCAGCGGCGCGTCGTCGTCGTAGACCACGCGGCCGCGCTCGCGATGCACACCGAGCCGCCTCCACAGGTCGGCGAGGTCGACGTTCCCGGGCGCCGTGCCCAGTCGCGCGTACAGGCTGCCGAGGGTCGTCTGTCCGAGCGCGCGGTCCGCGACGGCGAGGGTCCGCGCCAAGGTCCAGCGATTCCGGATGTCCCCTCCGGCGTCGAGGATCGCGCGCAGCGCGTCCGGCAGCCCGCGCCGGCCCTGGCTCTTCTCGCGGATCTCGACGTCGGCGAGCAGCCAGAAGAGCGCGCCGCCCCAATAGGTCCGGCCCCATTCGCTGGTGCGATGGAGCCCGCGGTCGCCGGCCTGCGGGAGGCCTTTCGGAATTCCCTCCAGGAGGTCGGCCCACATCTTGTCGGCGCTCACCGTGCCCGCACGCAAGCGGGCCAGGGGCTCGACGTAGGTGGCCAATCCCTCCTCCGCCCAGTCGTCGTCGCTGGTGAGATCGGGAAAGCCGAGGTGCGTCATCTCGTGCGTGAGCACCCAGTCCGTGCGCAGCGTCTGCTCGGTGGCGTCGCGGCCGACGGCGATGCGGATGGAAGGCGACCGGCCTCCGAAGGTCACGCCGTGACCGACGGCGCCCCGTCCGCCCGCGCGGACCATCAGCCGGACGCGCGGGACGGGGTAACGGCCCAGGTACTCCGCGACGCCGCGGGCCGAGGTCTCGACCCAGCGGAAGAGGGCCGCCTCGCTGACGGGAAGAGTGCCGGAGACGGAGACGTCGATGGTGCTTCCGGCGACGTGGACCGGCCGCTGGATGTCCGCGGCGTTCGTGGTCGACGCGAGCGCGCTCAGGGCCAGCGTGGTCACCAGGGTCCGTGTTTTCATGCCTTCCCTCCCGGCGCGCAGAGGCGCTGATTCCATCGTAGACAGTCAGGAGGGTGCGCGGGCGGCGGGCGTGAACGAACGCCGCCAGGCGCGGGAGGTCAGTGCACGACGGGGGACAGTCCGAGGCGGGCGAAGACGGCCGCCACCACCCGGTCGCAGCGGGCGGCATGGAACCGGAAGGCGTCGCCGGCTTCCGATCCCGCCCGGGACATCAGCTCTCGCCGCAGCAGCATGCGCGCGCGGTGGAGGCGCGTCTTGACGACGTCCTCCGACTCCTCCAGGCACTCCGCGGTCTCCGCCGTGGAGAGTCCTTCCACCTCACGCATCACGAAAGCGGTGCGATAGATCTCGGGAATCGCGTCGAGCGATCGCTCGAGGGCCATCCTGAGCTCGCCGGCCATGGCTTCCTGCTCCGGGTCCGGGTCTCGCGACGGCGGAGTCGCGCGCGGGTCGTTTCGTTCGGACATGGCGTCGATCTCCATGAGCCGCCCCCGCCGGCGCACCCGGCCGAGCGCCTCGTACACGGCGATGCGCGTGAGCCAGGTGGAGAACTTCGCGCGATCCGCGAACTGATGCAGGTGGGTGTATGCGTTGACGTAGGCCTGCTGCATCACGTCTTCGGCTTCCGCCTCGTCCTTCACGATGCCGCGGGCCACGCGGTACAGCCGCTGGTTGTAGCGGCGCATCAAGAGCTCGAACAGCGCGCCTTCGCCGGCCTTCACCCGCTGGACGATCTCGAGGTCGCTCAGGGCCTCCGTGCGGGCCACGGCCTCGATTCCAGCGGTTTCGCTCGGCATGCCGTTCTCCTTCGCCACCCTGTCCCAATAGAGTACCCGGGCCGGCCAAAGGTGACAGGCCCGGCCACCCCGTCACCTTTCGCCGGTGGGGTTACTCCGTATGGGCATGAGCGCAAGCCGCACGCTGCACCTCACACATTCCGAAGTGGATCCGGCGCCGGCCGCCGACCCGCGTACCCTGACCGTGGCCGCCCGTTTCCGGGACGTGATGCAGGCGCTCGGGCTCGACCTCGAGGATCCGAACCTCGCGGGTACGCCCTTGCGCGTGGCCCGCGCCTACCGGGAGCTGTTCTCGGGCCTCGATCCCGCGACGGAGCCGGAGCTGCGGACGTTCCCCAACGCGGAGGGCTACTCCCAGATCGTGGCCGTCACCGACATCCGGTTCCACTCCCTGTGCGCGCACCACTTCCTGCCGTTCTTCGGCATCGCGCACGTCGCCTATCTTCCGAAGGACCGCGTGGTGGGCCTCTCCAAGCTCGCCCGCGTCGTCGAGCACTACGCGCGGCGGCCCCAGGTCCAGGAACGACTCACCGAGCAGGTGATCGATCTCCTCGAGCGCCGTCTGCGCCCCGCGGGCGCGATGGTCGTCGTCCAGGCGCGCCATCTCTGCATGGAGATGCGCGGCGTCGGCAAGGCGGGGGCGACCACGCGGACCAGCGCCTGGCGCGGCGCCTTCGGGGACGCGCGCACGCGGCAGGAGTTCCTCGACCTGCTGCCGACGTCGGCGCCGTGACGGCGCACGCGCCTAGGCCTCCTCGCCGCCCGGCGCGCTCGGCACCTCGGCCATCAGCACCGCCTTCTGCAGGCGCGGATCCAGCGTCTGGGCGAATCGGTGCATCGCGGCCGCGTCCAGCGACTCCAGCGATCCCAGCTCGACCGGGCTCAGCTCGATTCCCAGCGCGGTCAGCTCGCTGAGCACGGTCGCGGGCGCCTGACGAAACCGCCGTCGCAGCGCTTCGTCCGTGGCCAGGCGGCCCAGCACGATCTCCACTCCTCGATGGGTCATTCAGTCCTCCGCGGCGTCGCATATTCCACGACCCGTGCCAGGGATGAGGTGGAACAGCGCGGGGGCGTCAACGCATTGACCGCGAAGGAATTGCCGCCAGGAGGCTCGTCGCACGCCGGGAGCGTAGAGATGAAGTGGTGGCTGTGGTCCGCCACTTCTGGCGGCGGGCACGCTAGCTTTCGACGCTGAGCCCGTGTTTCTCGATCCGTGATCGCAGCTGGGCGCGGGTGAGGCCCAGCAGGCGCGCGGCCTTGGACTTGTTGTTGCCGGCGCGCGCGAGGGCCTGCTGGATCATCTCGCGCTCGGCGGCGTCGAGGCTGACCGCGTCCGACGGCGGAGCGATGGTGGTCGAGGGAAGGTGCACTTCGGCCTTCGCGGTCGTCGCGATCCCGATGGGAAGGTGCTCGCTCGTGATCAGCCCGCCCTCGCAGAGGATCACCGCGCGCTCGACGGCGTTGCGCAGCTCGCGCACGTTGCCCGGCCATCGATAGGCCACGAGCTTCTCCCGCACCTCTTCCGACGCGCCCGCCGCCGGCCGGCCCACCGAGTGGCCGATCTCGTCGAGGAACGCGTCCACCAGCAGCAGGATGTCCTCGGGGCGCTCGCGCAACGGAGGCAGCGCGATGTCGAAGACGGCGATCCGGTAGTAGAGGTCCTCTCGGAACGTGCCCTGGGCGATCGCCACTTTCAGGTCGCGGTTCGTCGCGGCCAGGACGCGGATGTCCGCCTTCAGCGTGCGCGTCCCGCCCAGCCGCTGATACTCGCGCTCCTGGAGCAGGCGCAGGAACTTCGCCTGCACGGCCGGGCTCATCTCGCCGATCTCGTCGAGGAAGAGCACGCCCTTCGCCGCCTGCTCGATCTTGCCGGGCCGGGTCGCGATCGCGCCCGTGAACGCGCCCTTCTCGTGTCCGAAGAGCTCCGACTCCAGGAGCTGCTCCGGAAGGGCCGCGCAGTTCAGGGCCACGAAGGGCCCGTCCTTCCGCGCGGAGGCGCGGTGGATGAAGCGGGCCACGACCTCCTTGCCCGTACCCGATTCGCCGGTCATGAGGACGGTCGTGTCGGTGGGCGCGACCTTGGTCGCGTGGGCCAGCGCGTCCTTCCACTTCTTCGATCGGCCCAGCGCGCGGTGCGGGCTCCGGGTCTCCAGCTCCTCGGCCAGGACCTGGACCCGCTCCTCGAGGCGGGTGGCGCGGTCCTGCGCCGCCGCCGTGCGCCGGGCCTCCTCCGCCAGGTCGTGATGGGCCAGGGCGAGGGCGACGTGATCGGCCACGCGCATCGCGAACTCGGCGTGGTCGTCGTCGAACTGGGCGCGCTGATGCGAGGCGAAGATCAGCCCCCCGATGGGAACGCCGTTGCGGCGCACGTTCGCGCGCATGATGGAGCGTATGCCCACCTCGGAGTGGAGCTCGACCCAGGCGTCGGAGGACTGGAACTCCAGGACCGTCGGGGGCAGTGGCTCCAGGTTGAGGAGGTGCATCTGGACGCGGCGGCCGTCGACCACGGAGATGTCGCGGGCGATCAGGTAGTCCCAGTCCAGGGTGTGCTGCAGCTCGCGCGGCACCGGGAATTCCGGCATCTCGTGCACGTCGCCCTCCAGGCCCGCCTTGGCGTAGGCGCGCTCCACCTGGCGGTCTTCGCTCAGGAGGGTGAGGGCCATGAAGTCGCAGGGGACGATCTCCTCCGCGATGCCCGCGATCTGCTCGAAGACCTGCCGCACGTCCAGGGTGCCCGAGAGGGTCGGGATGAGCCGCTCCAGCGCCTGGCGCTGCTTCTTCCGCTCACGCCAGCGGCTGGCCAGCTTCTCGTGGGCCAGGGCCAGGGCGACGATCTCGGCCACCAAAGTCAGCGCGCGACCGTGCGCTTCCGTGAAGCGGTGCGGCTCGTGCGCGGTCAGGATCAGTGACCCGACCCTTCCCTGACCTCGCCCGAGAGGGACACGCATGATCGACCGATGCCCACGCCCGACGACGTACCGGTCCACGGCGAAGGCCTGGTCCACTTCCTTGGGCGCGTCGTCGATGATCAGGAGGTAGTCGTCGGCGCCGGGCCAGAGCTTCGGCGAGTAGTCGGAGCGCGTGAACTCCGCCTCCACGAGCTGGTCCGCGCCGGAGTCGCTGGTCACGGCGACGACACGTACGACGTCGCCCGGTTGCAGCCGCGACACGCCCATGCCGTCGAAGGGCACGATCGTGCGGCAGGCCTCGGCGACCCGATCCCAGACCTCCTTCAGCTCGAGCGAATCGGCGATGGCGCGGGCGACGGAGGACAACGCCGTCTGAAGGGCTTCCGCCCCTTGTTCCGGGGGGCGCGGCATAGCGCCGCATTCTAGCGCCGGTCGCGATGCCCCGCTGTCGTGTTTCCGCCAGGAGTGGCGATCCAGAGCCACCTCGGCCCGAGGCGCGCGGGGAGCGGTGGACACGCCTTCGAACCGGCAAATCCAGCATCCGCGGCGAGTTGGAGTCACACGCCGCCGTTGGCACGCGGCGTGGAAAAGGGGGGGCGCGGCGGCCATCGAGGCCGCGGAAAGGAACAGACGCGATGCGAGGGATGTCGTTCTGGACCGTTCTGGCCCTGGCCGTCAGCGTGCCGGTGTCGGCGGAGACGGTGGGCGGCCCCGAGGTGCTGACCCTGGACGACGCCGTGGCCCTGGCCCTGCGCCAGAACCGCAGCGTGGCCAGCGCGGCCCTGTCGGTGGAGCGCGCCGAGCAGAAGATCGGCGTCGCGCGGTCCCGGCGGCTGCCCAGCGTCGACTTCCAGGGACTGGCCGGCACCACGCTCACCCCGATCCGCGTGACGTTTCCCGCCGGGTCCTTCGGCGTCTTCCCGGCCACCGGGCCCATCCCGTCCCAGGACTCGGTGATCGAGGCGCCGCGATCCCTGTCCGGCAACGTGAACCTGAGCATCTCCCAGCCGCTCAGCCAGCTCCATCGCATCGGGCTCAACACGAAGCTGAGCGAGCTGAGCCGCGACGTGGAGCGGGAGAAGCTGCGCGCGAACCGCGCGGAGATCGCGGCGGAGGTGCGGCGCCTGTATTACTCCCTGCTGCAGAGCGAGAGCATGCTCCGCTCGAAGCTGGAGCAGGTCCGCGTCTATCGCGAGCTCGACCGCGTGGTCGGCGAGCAGGTGAGGGTCGAAGTCGCGCTGCGCTCCGAGGGCCTCGGCGTGAAGGCCCGGCTAGCGGCCGAGGAGTACGGGCTCACGACCCTGCAGGGCGACATCTCCACGGCCAAGGAGAAGATGAACCTCCTCCTCGGCCGCGACCTGGACCACGAGTTCACGGTCGCCGAAGTGCCGAACACGCGCCTCGAGGAGGTGGACCTGCAGTCGGCCATGGCCACTGCCCTCGAGCGCCGGCCCGATCTCGCGCAAGCGCAGCTGGCCGTC
>Ga0134122_10003315_pt1 | contig 11960 bp, 8 predicted proteins | sample KB302_FD_96461 | JGI IMG/M metagenome (GOLD analysis project Ga0134122, IMG submission 96461) | Terrestrial soil microbial communities without Nitrogen fertilizer from Kellogg Biological Station, Michigan, USA - KB3-0-2 | ecosystem: Environmental > Terrestrial > Soil > Unclassified ...
ATCAACCGCGAGTGGGGCTTGGGCAAGAACGAGAACCCGAATCAGGGCAGCTTCATCATCGAGGAGCTGACCGACCTGGTCGAGGAAGCGGTGCTGAAGGAATTCGAAGCGATCAGCGAGCGCGGTGGCGTCCTCGGCGCGATGGAGACCGGCTATCAGCGCGGCAAGATCCAGGAGGAGTCGCTGTTCTACGAGCACCAGAAGCACGACGGCAGCTACCCGATCGTCGGCGTCAATACCTTCCGCAATCCGCACGCCGATACGATGCCGCCGCAGAAGATCGAGCTGGCGCGCTCATCCGACGAAGAGAAGCAATCGCAGTTGAAGCGCCTGGCGGAGTTCCATGCGCGGAACGCCAAGGCCGCGCCTGCCGCGCTAGAGCGTTTGAAGCGCGTGGTGATCGAGAACGGCAACGTGTTCGCCGAGCTGATGAAGACTGTGCGCGTTTGCTCGCTGGGCCAGATCACGAAGGCGTTGTTCGAGGTGGGCGGGGAGTATCGCAGGAGCATGTAGATCGTGAGTGGGCTATGTGTGTGCGCTCGGCTCCAGGGCACTCAGTCGCCGCATCTAACATTGATCGCAGAATTCGGGGGGAGTATGAACAGAATAGCCCTTCGCGTGTACGTAGCGCTTGGATTTACGGCGTGGCTCAGTCTAGGGGTGGCCTACAATTCCCATGCAGCTGTACTTGCGCATGCAGAAGTCGGTCGCGGTACGACGTGTGTTGTAAGCGGCGCGGGCGCGCCATCCTGTTACGGGACGTCCGCCGGCGACGTGAGTCCGGCGGGTGTCCACACAGTGGCCGTTACTCCGACGGGCATCGGTCCAATAACGTCGATTGCATTATCGATCTTCAATAACTTTGTCTGCGTCATCAATTCGGATAAGGCGGTTTGGTGCTGGAGTAGTGACGGCATACGTGTCCCGTTTCGGCTACAGGTAGCTGACGTCCCATTTCTCAATGTCACTGACGTCAGCGTCGGCGCTAGCGGCGCAATCGCTGGGGATCAGGACGCATGCACCGTCCTGGAGAATAGTACGGTTGCCTGTTGGCAGTTCGAGGCTTCGGGGTTCAAGGCGCTGAACAGCACCCCGGTTCGCGGCCTGGATGGCCAGCCCATCAGTGCGGTTACCCAAGTTTCGGTCGGGTATGGATTTGCATGCGCCGTCACGTCCAACAACGCCGTCCTATGCTGGGGCCTCAACAATTCGGGTCAGCTGGGGCGTGGGTTCGTAACACCCAATTACTCACTGTTTCCCGCGGTCCCCATCACCGGGCTGACGGCCACCCTGGTATCGGCCGGGTTGAATCATGCTTGTGCGGTCACCACCGATGGCATGGTGAAGTGTTGGGGTTCTGACGAATACGGGCAGCTCGGCAACGGACAGTCGAACATCGCCACCAACTTTCCGTTCTCGACACCTCAATTGGTTCAAGGCGTTTCGAATGCGAGATCCGTATCGGCGGGTTACCTGTTCACGTGCGCATCGCTCGCCGATGCCTCGGTAAAATGCTGGGGCCAAAACGAGTTTGGAAAACTTGGCCATCCGACCCATGTCAAGGGCAAAAAGGTCGTGCAGCCGTTTTCAGCCGTACCCCTTAGCGTCGATCTGGGCCCAGGCGCGGCCCTGAACTACGCGGTGGTATCCGCGGGACGTGACCACGCATGCGCATCGGGGACATTTGGAGGATTCCATCCCGCGACGAACACAGCTACACCAATGGGTTTGGTCGTCAAGTGCTGGGGATCCAATAGTTTCGGCCAACTCACCGATGGAACGACGAATGCATCGACCCGTCCTGTCCCGTAGTCCTGGCAATTGAGAAGATCGGGTTCGTGCCCTTGCGCCCGACGGTGAACGTTTTTCACTGGTCTGTCATGGCGGGATCAATGCGCGTCCCTCGGCCGCGTTAATACCGCATCGGCACCACCTCGATCTGCACGATCCAGGATCGCGTACTCGACACCGTCAATAATTTCGGTACCGGCAAGCTACACTCCATCGCCGCATCCCGATGATTTGCGGAGTATGTAAATCATCAAGGTCCTGGAAAGCGAAGCATCCTAAAGTCCGTGGTTGGCACGATGACGTAACCGTTCGGCCCGATCGCGGGAGATGGTGAGCCGCCCGGGAAAGGCGCTGCAGCGACGAAGCCGAGGTCCGATAGCTTGAACGTGAAGAGTCCAGCACTTGTCACAACGAAGAGCAGGTTTCCTCCGGCAGCGGGAGTGGCGTCGGTTGACATGCCGGTCACGGAAGTGGTGTTGAGAACGGCGCCGGTCGCGAGGTCCAGTTTCAGAACCTCGCTGTAGGTCGCTGCGTAGACGACGTTCAGTGCGCCGGGGGCCATGATCGGCGTGGCCGCGATGAATCCGGTCGTCGTGACCTGCCATTTTTGATCGCCGGTGGTGATGTTGTACGCCGTTACGTGATGATCGGCGTCGGCAATGACGGCGATGCCGTCGGCAGAGATCGCGGGCGACGTCAGGAGCGCCGAGTTGGAACCGCGATGTTCGATGTAGGTGAGGACTTTCGGGTTGGTCAAGGTCGGGTCAATCTTGTAGAACGTGACCCCGCATCCGTCGCCCGCCGCCACCAGGTAGTAAGTCTTGCCGCGCTCGCTGTCGATGGAACGGATCCCGACGGACGCACTCTCGATGTAGGGCGGTCCAAGGTCGATTCCACCGACGTGGAACCCGAGCTTGAAGTTGTCCCAGATGCTGGGCTGATCGGGCACGCAGGTTTCCCAATCGGCCAGAGGTGTCAGCTGATTGTTCAGTATCAGGACATGGTGGGCGCCGATGTCGGTGGTATAGGTCTGCACGATCAAGGGCGACTGTCCCGTCCCGTCCAGAATCTTGGGGGCCGAAAGCGTGACGCCGTCGATCCTCACGGATTTCATGTTGCTCAACGTCGCATCCCATTTCAGCAGCGCCGACTGCGGAGAACCGTGGCCGAAGGTAAGGTATTGCGCCGTGTAGACGTTGCCGGCGTCGTCCACTGCCGATGTAGAGAGCTGGCCTGGCAGGTTACCCGAATTCCCCAAGATGCTCGGGATACCGCTGCCCGTATAACGCCACACGGCGCCATGGCCCAGGTCCCCTACGCCGCCCGTGCCGGGCTCCCACGAGGCGATATAGACGGATCCATCGGGTGCGATCACTGGCGACGCTTGTCCGACGGGCGGCAGGATCCCGGCCAGCGCGGTGCCCATCGCCGCAGGCTGGGTGCCCACGATGAGCGTGCCGGTATTCGACGAATCACTGTGGACTTGACGCCAGGTAGCCGGAGCGCACCCGGCTAGGCCGAAGCACAAAAGCAAAGCTGTGACCACGGGGCAAGCGCGCATAAATAGGTTCTCCCGCGCAGTTGGACACTTCGAGCGCTTTAATGCAGCTGCACTGCGGAAATTCGGGTCCGACTTCAACACCTGTCAGTCAACGGCGCATTGTGCGCCCGACGCGATCAATATTCTTGTGAATATTCATCTTGTAGCCTACGAATTTCGGTGCTAGATTTTTCGGGCGCCTGTAGCTGTGCCGAGCCGCGCAGCCACTCCCGCCGGGTAGCTCGTTGTGAAGGGAAGGCCAACAGAGGTACTCGTCTGAATCGAGGAGACATTCATGGCGATTCGACCTCTGAGCTTCATTGGTGACCGCGACGCTCCCACCCCACTCAGCGCAGTGCATGCGCGCAGACCGATTCTGGGTTCGGGCAAGCTTCCAAAAGATCTGGTGGAGATCGCGAAGACGCGGTCCCACTACGTTCAGGCCAAGGACAAGCCCTCGGCGACTGTCGAGGCCCTGGGCAAGGGGAACGACCGAATTTGGCAGGTATCGGTTCCCATGGACGAGCTGCGCGGCGCGCGGCCGGGACTGACGCTCAAGCGGGAAAAGCCGGAGGTAATCCTCAAGGGGGCCGACAAAGCGGTCGCCTATTCGGGTTATCGCCCCGCGTGGACCGACGCGCAGTTCGTCCCGCGCCGGACTGCGATCGAAGCACCGCCTGCGATGCGAAGGTTCAGCGGCCGGCGCGTCACGCCGCTATGGGTCTTCGGCGCGGACGATCGATGGCAGTTTCGGGATCCGTCCTGGCCCTGGGGTTTGGTCGGACGTGTATTCAACAGCCAGGGCTTCAGCGGGACCGGGGCGCTGATCGGCGACCGGCTCCTGATGACGGCGGGACACATGGTGCCTTGGGGAGACAACCCGTGGTGGATGCGCTTCGTGCCGGCTTATTACGATGGCAGCTCGCTGCATGGCGCCGGGGTCGAGTCGTACGTCTCGGACGCTCGCGGTTACGACGTGCAAGGCAATGTCACCGGCTACGACTGGGCTGTGTGCCGACTGTACAACCCGCTCGGATCGTGGCTCGGCTACTTCGGCTACAACGGCTACTCCGACTCGTGGAACAACCAACCGTTCTGGAGCATCGTCGGCTATCCGGGGGCGATCGCGAATGCGATGCGACCTTCGTTCCAGGGTGGCATCACCGTGAACGACACCGACGGCGACTCGAACGGCGGCGAGGAACTCGAATCGGAAACCGCCGACTTGACGCCGGGAGACTCGGGTGGGCCGATGTTCGCCTGGTGGGGAAACGATCCGCGCCTCGTCGGGGTGGTCTCCGGCGAAGAGGAAATCGATTTCCTCTGGTGGACGATCGAAAAGGACAACGTGATGGCAGGAGGCAGCGGGTTCACCAGTCTCGCAGCGTGGGGACGGTCGAACTGGCCTCTATAGCGACGTCGCAGGAGAACAGCATGAAAAAGATTTCAACAGCAGAGCTCAAGAAGGCGATTCTTGCCGTCGAAGCCGAGCGGGCGAAGCATCCTGCCGCATTTCGTCCGGATCGCGCGCAGCGCGCCACGCTGCAGAAAAGCCGTCAGGCATCGGACAAGATGACGTCCGGATTCCTGAAGGAAGCGGGATTGGACTTGAAGAAGTTCCAGGCGCTGCAGGAACAGCGCAGCGTGGAGCTGGAGCGCATGGTCGCGCAGCACAAGACCGACGCGCTCCGGCTCGCCAAGCAGCGCAAGGGCACGCTTCATTCGAGCATCGCGGCGCAGAGCAAGGCGTTGGCCGACCTCGGTGTCCGAAGCGATTTTTTCCCGTACCCGACCTTCACCCTGGATACGCCCTTTCTCATCTGGACGATTCCGCTCACAGACATCGCCGATTCCGCCGCGGTGCCGTTCGGCAGCTGGGCGAAATTCGACTTCAAGACCTCCCAGACCCTGGACCAGAAGGTAGGGTTCTACTTCTATTGGGCCAATCCCTACGGAGACTATGCGGTGATCAACGCCGCCACTTTCATGTCGGCGAGCGGTCATCTCAGGGCGCATGCGCCGTGGGGCCTTGGAGTGAACACGAGTTCGGTGGAGGCGGACGCGTTGTTCAACCTGTGGTTCGGGTGGCCTACCGGCGTGGTATCCAGCACCTATGACGCCGCCTACCTCGGGTCTATCGGAGCGATGTCCCAAACTTTCCTCGGCCCGGACGTAGAGGCAACTTCCGTTTCGTCCGGGGTGAGTCTCAGCACGACGATGTTCGCCGTCCCGCCGAATGACGTCGTGGTGTTCGAGGTCGCGCTCTCGCTCTACTGCGATAACGACAGCGGCAATACCGACGCCGATTTTGCGAGCGGTGACTTCCAGATCGCGTGTCCGGTCGTGGTGTTCTCGTTATTGAACAATCCGCCCGGTGCGATGGCGTGAGGCGCGTCGTGAGCATGCCCGCGGATTCCGATCGTCGTTCTGGCCGGCGTTCAGAGCAATGACGTCATGGGCGGTTGGCAACGCGTTTAACAGGTGCAATCGCAGTCACCGGCTCGCATCGCGCGATTTTGCCGTCCGTGCCCGCTTGGCAATGGCTGAATATTCTTCGATCTCGGACCGTACGGTAGCGGCGAACTGCGTCGGGTCGTCGTAGATGGGCTCGTAGTTGAGAGATTCGATTTGCTGCTTCATCGCCGGCGTCTGGCGGGCATAAGCCAACGCGGCAACCAGCTCGGCGCGCACAGTGGAAGGAATCCCCGCCGGCGCGACGACCCCGCAGATCGCTCGCGAATGCGACATAATTGGCAACTGTAGCCCGAAGGCCAGGAAAATGACAACCGACAACCCCGATCCTGAAAGCAAGCAGACGGCGAACGTGTCGCGGCGTGACTTCATCGCTCGCTCGGTGGCAGCGGGGCTGGTCGCTGCGACCGGCCAATCCTTTGCGGCGACGCTTGCGGTCGTCGAAACGGAAGTGACGGTGAAGACGCCGGACGGTGCCTGCGACGCCGCGTTCATTCATCCGGCATCGGGCGCGTATCCGGGCGTGATCATCTGGGCCGACGCATTGGGGTTGCGCCCCACGATGCGCGACATGGCGAAGCGCCTCGCCGCCGACGGCTACAGCGTGCTCGTGCCCAATCCGTTCTACCGCGTCAGCAAGGCGCCGCAGTTCACGACGGCGGCGAACCTCGACTTCAAGAGTCACGACCTGATGACGAAGATCGGGCCGCTGATGTCGTCGGTTCAGGCAGCCGGCGCCGCCGAGAAGGATGCGATCGCGTACGTTGCGTTTCTCGACGCGCAGCCGCAAGTCGACAAGACGAAGAAGATCGGAACGCAGGGCTATTGCATGGGCGGCGGGCTGGTCGTGCGGACCGCTGCGAGCGTTCCGGAGCGCATCGGCGCCGGCGCGTCGTTCCACGGAGGCGGGCTGGTGACCGACAAGCCGGACAGCCCGCATCTGCTCGCGCCGAAGATCAAGGCGCGCATGTACTTCGGCGTCGCCGCGAGCGACGATCGGCGGCAGCCCGACGCGAAGGACAAGTTGAAGGAGAGCTTCGCGAAGGCCGGCGTTCCGGCGGAAGTCGAGGTGTATCCGGCGAAGCACGGCTGGTGCGTGCCCGATATGCCGATCGAGGATGGCGCGCCAATCTACGACAAGGCCCAAGCCGAGCGCGCGTGGAGCAAGCTGGTCGCGCTGTACAAGACGCTGGGGTGAGAGCGACCGAGACATGCCCCTTCCGGAGTGACCATGCGCGCATGGACGGTCGATGCCGACGACATTCGCGTCGCCGAGGATTTCAACGAGTCTCTGCTGCATCGCACGCCCGAGATCGACGCTTTCTTGCGCTCGGACCGGGACGACAAGTTCATCGTCATAGGCACCAAGGGTTTCGGCAAAACCCTGCTGCTGAAGGCCAAGCGGATTCTCTACCAGCAGGAAGGCAAGGCGACATGTCTGCCGGCCGGGGTCCTTCTCGACAAGCCGATCGGCGACAAGATCTTCAGCCGGGAGCTCCTGTCCTTTTTTATCGTCTCTTCGCTGCCGTGGGCCAAGATCTGGCTCACGGCGATCGCGCTGGCAACGCTCAAGCATGTCGATGCGGTCCGCGACCTTAAGGTCGGCCCCGGCCTGGCCGGCTTGGTGGCCGACGATCAGCTCCATGGTGTCATCGACCATTTCGTGCGCCTGCTCGATTTCACGCCGAGCGAGCTTCAGCGCTGCGGCACGGACACCGACGGCCATCTCGTCCCGCGCCTGCGCGCAGTCAGCTCGTCGGTCGCCATCTTCATCGATGGCGTGGACGAGTACTTCAACAAGCACGTCGAAGGACAGCACCATCATCCCAGCGTGACCGGGGAGCTGTCGCCGAACATCTGGCACTTCGCCCAACTCGGGCTCGTCGAGGTCGCCTATCAGCTGCGCAGGATCAATCATCACATCAAGGTCTTCGCCGCCGTGCGCAAGGAGGCGTACGGGCGTCTCGCCGCCACGACCGCGATGGCGCAGCAGTACCGCGGCAGCGCCGTGGATATCGCGTACTCGACGCAGGGCCTGCGCGAGATCTTCGCCAACAATATCCGCCTCGTGAAAAGCGACATGCTGACGATCCCGGAGAAGCTGGCGACCGATCCGCTGTTAGCCTTTCTCGGGCGGACCACGGTCGTCGATACGTACACGCGCGACCAGGAAGAGATCTTCGAATACATCTGTCGACATACGCTGCTCCGACCGCGCGATCTGATGACCGTCGGCGAGCGCCTGGTGGCGCTGCGGCCGGAGGAGCGGCGAAGCGAGCTGCGCTTCAAGGAGGTCGTGCATCAGAGCGCGTCCGAGATCGCGCACGAATACCTGGCGGAAATCGCTCCGCTCATCGGCGATCTGGAGCTCGAGCAGCTGCTGCGTGTCCTTCCAAGAAACGTGCTGACGCGCGAGGAGATCAAAACGCTGTTTCTGGAGCACAGCCAGGCGACGGGCGGCGAGGAGAAGCACGTCTTCTCGGCGCTCTACCGGGTGGGCCTCCTGGGTTGGGTCCAGTTCGACGTCGTCCGCGGCGAATGGACGCAGAGGTTCCTTCGCCCGGGTGACACGACCTTCGAGGGCGAGGGATCGGTTCCGAAATCCACGAAATACCTGCTTCACCCGGTCTTGTCCGACGTGATCGGACGGTTCAATCCGGCGTATCTGCAGAATGCCAACCGCGTGAACATCATCGGTTACGCGCGACCGTGGCGCGAGACGGACAGCTCGACGAGTCTGACCCACGTGGAAAGTCTCTGTGTGCTCAAGGGTGACGTCCACGGATTTGGTGGCCTCATGCATGCCGGGGCGCACGGTCCTGTCCGGAAGGCTCTCGAAGACGCGGTCGACCGCTGGACGCGCGGCGCGACGGTCGCACAGACCGGCGGCGGAGATTCGCTGTTGGTCGTGCACGAGGAGCCCGTGGCGCTCGCGCAAATGGCTCGTCACATCATGGACGACGTCTACCAGGCGACTGGCCAGCCTCGGCTGCGCATGGCGTTGCACTACGGACCGGTCGAGATGCAACCGAGCCGCGACGATCAGCCGGCGACGGTCGCGGGCGGGGACGCGATTCTGTATGCAACGCGCGTCGAGCCCCATGTCGTGCCCGGCCAGATCTGGGCCACGGAGGAGTTCCGGCAAGAGCTCGCCAAGCGCCCTTCGTTGTGGCGCACGACGGAGATCGAGGGCGGCGACAACCGCATCAACGTGAAAAAGGAAGGGCGATCCGAGCCGGACCTTTGGGTCAACCTTTACCGGTTGGAGTTCTAGAGCGCGGCTACATCGCCTTGGTTCGCGTGACGGTGACGTAACCAACCGCGCGGCGCGCGACGACGCCGAGAACGACCGGCTCAGCTCGGCGACGACGCGCGTGAGCGGTTTCCTGAAGTAGCCACGTAGGCGTCGATGCGCCGCTCGAGCATCGGCAGCGTCACCGTTCCCTCCGCGAGCACGGCGTCGTGGAAGGTGCGCAGGTCGAAACCCGCACCGAGCGCCTGCTCGGCCTTGCGCCGCAGCTCGCAGATCCTGATCTCGCCGAGTTTGTACGAAAGCGCCTGGCCGGGCCACGCGATGTAGCGATCGATCTCCGTACGCACCTCGTGCTCGGATAAGGTCGTGTTCTGCCGCAGGTAGTCGAGCGCGCGCTCGCGGCTCCAGTCCTTCAAGTGCATGGCGGTGTCGACGACGAGCCGGCACGCGCGCCACATCTCGTAGCCCAGACGGCCGAAATCCTCGTACGGCGTCTTGTACATGTCCATCTCGACGCCGAGCTTCTCGCAGTAGAGCGCCCAGCCTTCACCGAACGCGCTGAGATAGGTGTTGCGGCGGAAGGCCGGCAGGTGCCCGAGCTCGCGTGCGAGCGCGGTCTGAAGATGATGTCCGGGCACGGCCTCGTGCAGCGTCAGCGCAGTCAGTGAATACAGCGGCCGGCGATCGAGTGCGTAGGTGTTGACCCAGTAGGAGCCGGGTGTGCGTCCGTCGTTGGGGCCCGGGTTGTAGCGTCCGGCCGTGTAGTTGGGCGCGAGCGTCGCCGGCACCGGCTCGACGCGGTAAGGAATGCGCGGCAGCTTGCCGAAGTACCGCGGCAGCTTTCCGTCGATTTCCTTGGCGATGTAGCTCGCCTCCTTGAGCAGGTCGATCGGCGTCTTGGCGTAGAACTGCGGGTCGGTGCGAAGAAAGGCGAGGAAGTCGGCGAAGCTCCCGGCGAACTTCGCCGCTTTCATCGCTTTTTCCATGTCCGCGCGGATGCGTGCAACTTCGCTCAGGCCGATGTCGTGGACCTCATCCGGCGTGATGTCGTAGGTTGCGTAATAGCGGACGACGTCCTCGTAGTAGCTCCTGCCGTCGGGAAGCGCGGACGCGGCGATCGTCTTGCGCGCCCGCGGCATGTATTCGTCGCGGAAGAAGGTCTGGAAATCCCGGTACGCCGGAAGGACGCTCGATCTTATGGCCGACTTGGCGGCCTCTCTCAGCCGCGCCTGGTCCGCCGTCGCGATGAAATCCGGAAACGCCTCGAACGGGGCATACACAGGCGAATCCTCCGGATTGGCGAACTGCTCGGCCTCGATCGCCGAGGCCACGCCGGGCAGGATGTCGGCCGGCAGCGTGTAGCCGTCGTTCAATCCCTGTCGCATGTTGGCGACGTTGTCGGCGAAGTAGCGCTTGACGTCGCTCAGGCGCGAGACGTAGCGCTCGTACCCCGCCACGCTTTGCGTGTCGGCGGCCTCGTGCATCTGCATGACCGACGTGTGAAAGCCGCTGTCGCTGTTCAAAGGCGCGCGCCATTCCCTGTAGGCGGCGAACTTGACCCGGTAGGTCAGGATGAAATCGAAGAGCTCGCAGGAGATCCGCTCTTCGGCGTTCAACCGCCCGCGGTCGATCGCGCGCAGGCGCTCGAGAAATGTGGCGTAGGCCGCCGCACGCCGCGCGAAATCGTCTGGCCGATCCGACCCGAGCCGGTCGTCGTGCGTGCGCTGACCTTCGTAGCTCGCCGTCAGCGGGTCCTCCTGCCACGTGAAGGCCTGCTCCTCGGTGAAGAGGTCGGAAAGGGTCTCGCTCGCAGACCGCGCGCCAGGCATGTGTCTTCTCCCGTCTCTAAGAGTCAGCTTCGCGCCAGCAACAGACGCGTATACTAAACCGCCTGGCGTACCGTCCTTTTGGCCCGGAGGAGGCAAGCCCACGCGGGAGAGCGACTTCGCCACCTGCGGCGTGGGAAAGCACCAATCGCCGATCGCCCAGGATCGCGCTCGTCCCCAAATCGGTTCTTGATACGGTCGTGCACGATGCAATATCACGGTATCCGATTCCGAAAGTGTATGGCAGCGTCACGACGCCTTTGATATGGCGTCGCGATGGCGGCCGTTCGGCCGTCGTTGGCGCGCTTTGCGAGTTTCTTCGCGCACGTACGGCCCCATCCGTCAAACGTCCAAGACCAGCTCTCCACGCAGCCAGGACTACTTGATGGATTCATTTCCAGAACCGCCGATCGCGCCGATGCTGGCCAAGATAGCGGAGACCTTGCCCGGATCCGACGGCTATCTTTTCGAGCCCAAATGGGACGGCTTTCGCGCGATCGTTTTTCGCGGCGGCGACGACGTCTACATCCAAAGCCGAGATCTGAAGCCACTCGACCGATATTTTCCCGAGCTGCATGACGCACTGGCGGAACGGCTGCCGCCGGATTGCGTCGTCGATGGCGAGATCGTGATAGTCACCCCTCGTGGCCTCGATTTCGATGCGCTGCAGAACAGGATCCATCCGGCGGAATCGAGGATCGCCAAGCTTTCGAAGGAGACGCCGGCATCGTTCGTCGCCTTCGACCTGCTGGCAGCGGAGGGCAAGGATGTCACGTCGCTGGCGCAAAGCGAGCGTCGCTCACGGCTCGAAACGCTCCTCGCCGGCGCGCGCCCGCCTCTTTATCTAACGCCGGTCACGCGCGATCGCGACCTAGCGAGCAAATGGCTGCAGGAATTCGAAGGTTCGGGGCTCGACGGCGTCATCGCCAAGCCGCTGGACTCGCCGTACCTGCCCGGCAAGCGTGCGATGCTCAAGGTCAAGCACGCGCGCACTGCCGACTGCGTCGTGGCGGGATTCCGCTGGTACAAGGACACCGACGATGCCGTCGGCTCGCTGCTCCTGGGTCTGTACGACGAC
>Ga0134122_10003316_pt1 | contig 11959 bp, 11 predicted proteins | sample KB302_FD_96461 | JGI IMG/M metagenome (GOLD analysis project Ga0134122, IMG submission 96461) | Terrestrial soil microbial communities without Nitrogen fertilizer from Kellogg Biological Station, Michigan, USA - KB3-0-2 | ecosystem: Environmental > Terrestrial > Soil > Unclassified ...
ACCTCGGTGACGAACGCGCGCTCGTACTCGCCGGCCCAGTGCGTGACGTCCGTCGAGGTCCCGCCCATGTCGAAGCCGATGATCCGGTCGAAGCCCGCTGCCGCCGCGGTGCGCACCGCGCCGACGATGCCCCCGGCCGGTCCCGAAAGAATCGCGTCCTTGCCCTGGAAGCGGCGCGCGTCGGTGAGGCCGCCGTTCGACTGCATGAAAAGCAGCCGCGCGTTGCCGAGATCCGCGGCGACCTGCCCGACGTAGCGGCGCAGGATCGGCGACAGGTAGGCGTCGACCACCGTCGTATCGCCGCGGCCGACGAGCTTCATCAGCGGGCTGACCTCGTGGGAGACGGAAACCTGCGTGAAGCCGACCTGCTTCGCGAGTGCCTTGACCGCTTGCTCATGCGCGGTGAAGCGATAGCCGTGCATGAAGACGATTGCCACGGAACGGTAGCCCTCCTCGTACGCTTTTTTCAAATCAATTTCCGTACGGGAAAGGTCGAGAGGAACAACGACTTCCCCTCTTGCCCCGATCCGCTCCTCCACCTCGACGACTTTCGAATACAGCATCTCCGGCAGCACGATGTGCCGGTCGAAGATGCGCGGCCGGTTCTGGTAGGCGATGCGCAGCGCATCGCGAAAGCCGCGGGTAATGAACAGCGCGGTTCGCTCGCCCTTGCGCTCGAGGAGCGCGTTGGTGGCGACGGTCGTGCCCATCTTCACGCTGTCGATCTTCTCGACCGGCACCGGATCGCCCAGGAAATGCTTGATCCCGGCGATCGCCGCGTCGGCGTAGCGCCCGGGGTTCTCGGAAAGCAGCTTGTGCGTCGCGAGCCTGCCGTCGGGCTGGCGCGCGACGATGTCGGTGAACGTGCCGCCCCGGTCGATCCAGAACTGCCAGCCGCTCATGCCGTCGCCAGAGCCTTCCTCACCTCCGCGACCGCGCGCATGGTCAGGCCGACGCGCGCCGCGTCCATCGGCTGGTCCTGCGAGGAGACCTTCGCGATGACGAGCTCGTTGGCGCGGTCGACGAACAGGTTCTGCCCGTGGATGCCCATGCCGAAGAGGAGCGGTTGCGCTCCGCGCAACGTGTACCACTGGCCGCGGTAGTGCATCGGCAGGCCGGGATAGTACGGAACGAAGCTCCCCGCATCCCACGCCTTCGGGTCGCCGCCCCGCTCCAGGTCGTCGATCCAGGCGCCGCCGGAGCGGCAGATCCACAGGCCGACCCGCGCAAGATCGCGCACCGTGACGTTGCAGCCGCCCGCGCAGCGGGGTGCGCCGAGGCGATCGACCGTTATGTACGCGCTGCGCTCGGCGCCGATCGGCTTCCAGACGAGCTCGCTCGCCAGGTCGGCGAAGCGCCGGCCGGCGGCGCGCTCGATCACCCAGCCGAGCAGGTCGGTATTCGGGGAGATGTAGTGGAAGCGGCCCCAATGCGAGCCATCGGCCTGTTTCAGGGCCTTGTAGAAGGATCGGAGGTCGCCCGGCGGATCGTTCGGCGGGTTCCACCCCGTCGCCTTCCGATACTCGATGATCGGCCCCGAAGTGGCGAGGTAGTCCTCGTTGAAGGCGACGCCGGCGCGCATGTCGAGCAGGTGACGAATGGTCGCGCCCTCGTAGGCGGTGTCTTTCAGCTCGGGCACGAGCGACGTGACCTGGCACTCGACATCGAGCTTCATTGCGCCCGCGACCAGGCCGAGCAGCGATTTCGACACCGACATCAGGATGTGCGGCGTCTCGGCGCTCATGCCGTTGAAGTAGCGCTCGAACACCAGCTTGCCGCGGTGCAGGGCGACGATGCCGTCGGTGTCGGTATCGGCGAGAAAGCGCTCGTCGAACAGTTTCGCAGGCGCCGGGGGCAGCGGCGTTACGCGCGCCGGATCGTTGGCGATCTCGGCGGTCGGGATCAGCTCGCGGACATGGTGGAAGGCCCAGCGGTGGTACGGCGGCGTGCGCCAGTTCGCGAGCGTGACCTGGGCGTCGCGCGACGGCGGGAATGCGTCCATCAGGCGAGTCATTAGAATCGAATGCTATCGTGAATAACAAAGACACTTCGCTCCGGCTGACGATCCTGCTCGGCGTGCTGACCGCGTTGCCCGCGCTCGGCACCGATCTCTACCTGCCGGCGCTGCCCGACATCGCGCAATCGTTCGCAGTGCCGGTGAGCGCCGCCCAGCTGACGCTCACCACCTACTTCATCGGCCTCGCCGCGGGCCAGTTCGTCTGGGGCCCGCTTTCCGACCGCTTCGGACGCAAGCCGGTGCTGCTCGTGGGGCTCGCGATGGTGCTCGCCTCCTCCGTCGTCGGCGCCTTCGTCGAATCGATCGGCGCGCTGTCCGCGGTGCGCCTCGCCCAGGGGCTCGCCATGGCGAGCGGCGCGCTCATCGGCCGCGCCATCGTGCGCGACCTGCACGCGCACGAGCAGGCGGCGCGGCTCCTCGCGCGCATGTCGATCGTATTCAGCGTCGTGCCGATCGCCGCGCCGCTCGCCGGCGCGCTGCTCACCACGGCCGGCGGCTGGCCGATGGTCTTCGCCGCCATGGCGGCGGTGGCCGCATTGCTGGCGGTCGCGCTGACGCGCATGCGCGAGACCGCTCCACCGGAGCGGCGCTCGGTCCATCCCGGCGCGATTGCGCGGACGTTCGGCACGATCATCGCCGACCGGCGCTTCCTCGCTCCCTTCTCCCTCATCCTGTGCGCGCAGATCGGCGTGCTCGCCTGGGTTTCGAGCTCGGCATTCACCCTGATCCGCGGCCTGGGCGTCTCGGCGACGGCGTTCAGCCTGATGTTCGCCCTGGTGATGCTCGGCCAGATCGGCGGAGCCTGGTGCTCGAGCCGCCTGGTGCTGCGCCTCGGCATCCGGCGACTGCTGAGCGTCGGCGCGACGCTGATGTTCGGCGCAGGCGCCGGTGGCACGCTGCTCGCCTGGCTCGGGTTCGGCCACTGGCTGGCGGTGGTGCTGCCGTTCATGCTGTTTCTTTTCGGTACCGCGATGATCATGCCGAACGCGATCGCCGCGGCGCTGACGCCGTTCCCGCAGTCGGCCGGGTCGGCCACTTCGCTCATCGGCGCGATCGGCTTCGGCTCCGGCGCCTTGATCAGCACCGCGCTCGGCCTCCTCTTCGACGGCACGGCGCGCCCGATGGCCACCACCGCGGGTCTCGCGGGCGTCGGCGCATTCGTCACCCACCGGCTGCTCCTCCATGGAAAGCGTTGACGCGGTCGTGATCGGCGCGGGCGTGGTCGGGCTCGCGGTCGCGCGCGCGCTCGCCCTGGCGGGGCGCGAGGTCATCATTCTCGAGGGCGAAGACGCCATCGGCACGCACACCAGCTCGCGCAATTCCGAGGTGATCCACGCCGGCATCTACTACCCGAAAGGCTCGCTGAAGGCGCGCAGCTGCGTGGCCGGCAAGGAGCTCCTCTACGAATACTGCGTGAGTCACGGCGTGCCGCACCGCCGCTGCGGCAAGCTGATCGTCGCCACCGACGAGAAGCAGAGCGAGGAGCTGCACGGCATCCAGAAGAAGGCACATGCCAACGGCGTCACCGACGTCGTCTGGATGAGCCGCGCGCAGGCCCTCGCGCTCGAGCCCGAGCTGCACTGCGTCGCCGCGCTCTATTCGCCGTCGACCGGCATCATCGACAGCCATGCGCTGATGCTGGCGTACCTCGGCGACGCCGAAGCCAGGGGCGCGATGCTCGCGCTGAAGAGTCCGTTGATGGGCGCGGAGGCCGTTGCGGACGGCTTCGTCCTGCACGTCGGCGACGAGACGGTGCAGGCGAAAACGCTCGTCAACAGCGCGGGCTTGCGTGCGCCGAGTGTCGCCAGGCTCGTCGAGGGCTATCCCGTCGACAAGGCACCCGGCGAGTTCTACGCAAAGGGCAACTACTACTCGCTGAATCGCAAGAACCCTTTCTCGCGCCTCGTCTACCCGGTGCCCGAGCCCGGCGGCCTGGGCGTGCATGTCACGCTCGACCTCGGCGGGCAGGCGCGCTTCGGTCCCGACGTCGAATGGGTCGATCGCATCGGCTATGACGTCGACCCGCGCCGCGCCGACCGCTTCTACGCGGCGATCCGCCGCTACTGGCCGGGGCTGCCCGACGCTTCGCTCTCGCCGGGATACGCCGGCATCCGGCCGAAGACCGCGGGTGCGAAGGATCCGGCGCCCGATTTCGAGATCCAGGGGCCGCGCAAGCATGGCGTGCCCGGCCTGGTGCATCTGTTCGGCATCGAGTCGCCGGGACTCACCTCGTCGCTCGCGCTGGCCGCCATGGTGCTGGAGGAAGTAGGCTAAGATTGCCCGTCAAATCGGGGAGATCCATCCAGTGAAAAGAATTTTCGTTGCAGCCGCGGCGCTGACCGCCTTCTCCGCGCACGCGCAGACCAAATGGGACATGCCGACGCCTTACTCCGACGGCGAGTTCCACACCCGCAACGTCAAGTCGTTCGCGGAGGACGTGAAGAAAAACACCGGCGGCGCGCTCGACATCACGGTGCACGCCAACGGCTCGCTCATCAAGCATCCCGATATCCTGCGCGCGGTATCGACCGGGCAGGTCAACGTCGCCGAGTTCCTGCTCGGCCAGTTCGGCAACGAGGACCCGGTGTTCGCGGCCGACAACGTGCCTTTCGTCGCCCCCGGCTACGACAACGCCTTCAAGTTCTACCAGGCGCAGAAGCCGGTGCTGGAGAAGAAGCTCGACGGCCGCGGCATGAAGCTGCTCTATGCCGTCGCCTGGCCCGGCCAGGGGATCTACACCAAGGATCCGGTGAAAAGCGCCGGCGACTTCAAGGGCCTGAAGATGCGCACCTACAGCCCCCTCACTTCGCGCCTCGCCGAGCTGCTCGGCATGGCGCCGGTGCAGGCGCAGGTGCCCGATATTCCCCAGCTGTTCGCCACCGGCGCGATGCAGACCATGGTCACTTCCTCGGCCACCGGCACGGCGAGCAAGGCGTGGGAGTTCGTCAAGAACTACTACAAGACGAACGCCTGGAATCCGAAGAACGTGGTGGTCGTGAACCAGCGGGCGTTCGCGCGCCTGCCCAAGAACCAGCAGGATGGCCTGCTCAAGGCCGCGGCCGCCGCCGAGCCGCGCGGCTGGGAGATGTCGAAGCAGCGGGAGAAGGACGCCGACGAGCTGCTGGCGAAGAATGGCGTCACCGTTGCAGAGCCCTCCGCCGAGCTGAAAGGCGCCCTCGCGAAGATCGGCGAGCAGATGGCCGCCGAGTGGGAGAAATCGGCCGGCGCGGAAGGGCAGGAAATCCTGAAGCGCTATCGCGGCAAGTAGGTTGCGGCGGTTCCTCGACCGCCTCTATGCCGGGAGCGGCGTCCTCGCCGCTCTTTGCGTTCTTGCGATCTTCGCGCTGATGCTGGCGCAGGCGTTCGGCCGCGAGCTCGGCATCCTGGTGCGCGGCGCCGACGACATCGTCGCCTGGCTGTGCGCCGCCGCTTCCTTCCTCGCGCTCGGCCACACCTTCCGCCATGGCGAGCTGGTGCGCGTCGGGCTCTGGCTCGACCACCTCGGCCCCGGCGGGCGCCGCGTCATGGAGCTTTTCGCGCTCGGGATCACCGCCGCGTTCGTCGCCTACATGCTCTGGGCGGTGACGGGCTTCATCTACGAGAGCTGGAAGTTCAAGGAAGTCGCGCAGGGCCTGATCAAGGTGCCGATCTGGATCCCGCAGCTGACTTTCCTCGCCGGCGTGGCGATCTTCTTCGTCGCCGTGCTGGATGAGCTCGTGCTGGTGACCAGGAAGCAGAAACCCGCATACCAGGTCGCGGAAGAAGAGCGCCGCGCCTCGGGCGATTTCTCGGAATCGGTATGACGCCGCTGGCGGCGGGCCTCGTCCTCTTCGCCCTGCTGCTGGTGCTCCTGACCGGCGGCGTCTGGATCGCGATCGCGCTCGGCACCGTGGCTTGGTTCGGCCTGCAGTTTTTCACCACCACGCCGCCCGACGTGAACCTCTTTCAGTCGTTCTGGGGCTCGAGCGCCTCGTGGACGCTCGCCGCGCTGCCGATGTTCATCTGGATGGGCGAGATCCTCTACCGCACCAAGCTCTCCGAGGAGATGTTCGAGGGCCTCGCACCCTGGCTCGGCTGGCTGCCCGGGCGGCTGATGCACGTCAACATCCTCGGCTGCGCGATCTTCGGCACCGTTTCCGGCTCGTCGGCCGCGACCTGCGCCACCATCGCCAAGGTGGCGCTGCCCGAGCTCAAGCGCCGCGGCTACGACGAGAAGACCTGCCTCGGCTCGCTGGCGGCGGCCGGCACGCTCGGCATCCTGCTGCCGCCCTCGATCATCATGGTGGTCTACGCGGTCGCCGCCGAGGTGTCGATCATCAAGGTGTTCCTCGCCGGCTTCATTCCCGGTTTCGTGCTCACCGCGCTCTTCTCCGGCTACATCATCGTCTGGGCGCTGCTCAATCCCGCGAAGACGCCGCCCGACGAAGCCAAGACCACCTTCGCGCAGAAGCTCTACAAGACCCGGCTGCTCGTCCCCTGCATGGCCCTCATCGTCTTCGTGGTGTGGGTGATGGTGATCGGCTGGGCCACCGCGACAGAGGCCGCAGCCTACGGCGTGCTCGGCGCGCTCGCCATCGCCTGGTGGTCCGGCGGCCTCAGCCGGCAGGCCTTCTGGCAGAGCCTGATGGGAGCGACGCGGCTCTCGTGCATGATCATGTTCATCCTTGCCGGCGCAAGCTTCCTCTCCTCGTGCATGGCGTTTACCGGCATCCCGCGCGCGCTCGCCGAGTGGGTGCATTCACTGGCGCCGCACAAGTACACGCTGATCGCGATCCTCGCGGGCATCTACATCCTGCTCGGCACCGCGCTCGATGGCGTGTCGATGATCGTGCTCACCACTTCGATCGTCATCCCGATGGTGGAGAAGGCCGGCTTCGACCTCGTCTGGTTCGGCATCTTCATCGTCCTCTTGGTCGAGATCGCCGAGCTGACGCCGCCGCTCGGCTTCAATATCTTCGTGCTGCAGACCATGACCGGGCGCGACAGCAACTACGTCGCCCTGGCGTCCCTGCCCTTCTTCTTCATGATGGTGCTGTGCATCGCCCTCATCACCGTCTTCCCCGAGCTCGCCACCTGGCTGCCCGACTGGCTGATCGGCGTCGCCAAGAAGTAGAGTAGGCGGATGCGCGGACCGATCTACAGCACCGCCGATATCCGCCGCATCGAGCAGGCGGCGGGCGACGCGCCCCTCATGCAGCGCGCGGGAGCCGCGGCCGCGGACCTTGCGGCCAGGCTCGTCACAGGCAAGGACGTGCTGGTGCTCGCCGGGCCAGGAAACAACGGCGGCGATGCGGCCATTGCCGCCGAGACTCTCCGGCAGAAGTTCTTTCGGGTGCTGACGGTGAAGCGTCCGGAGGAATTGACCGACAGGAACTGGGGCCTCGTCGTCGACGGCCTGTTCGGCATCGGCCTGGCGCGCCCGATCGAGGGCGACTACGCGAAGCTGGTTGAGTACGCCAACCGGCAGTCCTGCCCGGTGCTCTCGCTCGATGTACCGAGCGGCATCCAGTCCGACAGCGGCCGCGTGCTCGGTTGCGCGGTGCGCGCCAGCCACACGATCAGCTTCATCGCCCTCAAGCCCGGCCTGCTGACGCTCGACGGACCGGACTACTGCGGCGAGCTGAGCGTTGCCGGCCTTGGCCTCGATCTGCAGCAGCTGCTGCCGCCATCGGCGTGGGTCGCCGAACCCGCGCTGTTCAAGGGGATGCTGCAGCACCGGCCGAGGAATTTCCACAAGGGCATGGCCGGGTCGCTCGCCGTCGTCGGCGGCGCTGGCGGCATGACCGGTGCGGCGCTGCTCGCCGGGCGCGCGGCGCTGAGGCTCGGCGCCGGGCGCGTCTACGTCGGATTGCTCGAGGAAAGCGCGCCCGCGGTCGACCTGCTCGCGCCCGAGCTCATGCTGCGCCATCCCGACGATGTGTTCGGCGAGGACCTCGACGCGATGGTCGTCGGGCCGGGCCTGGGCCGCGGCGAGCGCGCCGAAACGCTGGTCGGCGCGGCGCTGGCGAGCGACATCCCGTGCATCCTCGACGCGGACGCGCTGAATCTGATCGCCGAGAACACCGACCTGCGCAAGGCCTGCGCGCACCGCAGCGCAGAAACGCTGCTCACGCCGCACCCGGCGGAAGCCGCGCGCCTGCTCGGCTCGAGCGTGGCGGCGGTGCAGGAGGACCGGGTCAAGGCGGCGCGCATGCTCGCCGAAAACCTCAACGCGCACACGGTGCTGAAGGGAAACGGCAGCGTCATCGTCGCGCGCGACGGCCACTGGTTCATCAATGCCTCCGGCAATCCCGGCATGGCGAGCGCCGGCATGGGCGACGTGCTCGCCGGGATGCTCGGCGCCCTGCTGGCGCAGCGCTACTCCGGCGAGACAGCGCTGACGCTGGGCGTGCACCTGCATGGCGTCGCGGCCGACACTCTCGCCAGGGAAGGCAACGGACCCGTCGGCCTCACCGCCGGGGAGCTGATCGATGCGTCGAGAAGGATATGGAATTCATGGTTGAACGCCTGATCACGGAGCTCGTCATCGCCAACAGGATCCTCGCGCGGGAGGATGTCGTGGACGCCTATGGCCACGTCAGCGTGCGCAACCCGGACAACCCGGAGCGGTTTTTCCTCTCGCACTCGCTCGCGCCGGCCTTCGTCGAGCGTTCCGACATCCTCGAGTTCGATCTCGAGGGCAAGCCGGTCGGCAGCGACCGGCGCACGCCGTACCTCGAGCGCTTCATCCACGGCGCGATCTACGAGGCCCGGCCCGATGTGCTCGCCGTGGTCCACGCGCACGCCGAGGACACCCTGCCCTTCGGCATCGCGCCGCCGAAACTGCGGCCGGTGATCCACTCCGGCGCCTTCATCGGCGCCGAGGTGCCGGTGTGGGACATCGCCAGGCGCTTCGGCGACAAGACCAACCTGCTCGTCACCAACGTTGCGCAGGGCCGCGACCTCGCGAAGACGCTCGGCAAGAACAGCGTCGCACTGATGCGCGGCCACGGCTTCGCCGCCGCGGCGACCTCGCTGATCGACGTCGTCCGGATGTCGGTCTACCTGCCGAGAAACGCTCGCGTGCAGTTCCGGGCCTTGCAGCTCGGCAAGATCAAGCCGCTCTCCAAGGGCGAGATCCAGGCACGCACCGGCGGCACCAGCTACAAGCCGAATTCACCGGAAACGCAGCGCGCCTGGCAGTACTGGGCAACGCGCGCCGGCTGCGCCGAACTGCTGAAGCAGGTCTCCTAGCTCAGACCTGCTCCTGCAGGAACTGCAGCACCAGAACCTCGTCGCGGCGCAGCGCGCCGCCGGCGCGGCGACGGCCCTTACGCGGCGCTGGCGGCTGCGGCACGGTCCGGCCCATGAGGTAGGCCGCAAGCAATGCAGGGTGGACGTAGTACTTGCGGCACACCGCGCGGGTATTGCCCAGGCGCTCGGCGACCGCGTCGACGGCGGAGATGATGTTGCGATCCGCTTCGCGCCGGCTGGCCGCGGATCCGAGCCGGCGCAGCTCGACCGCGGCGAGCATCGTCCCGCCCCAGGTGCGGAAATCTTTGGCCGTGATGTCGCGTCCGGTGAGCTCGCGCAGGTAGTCGTTGACGTCGTCCGAGGAGACCGACTGCCGCCGGCGCTTGCCCACGAGGTACTGGAACATCTCCTCGCCCGGCAGGTCGCGGCAGCGCTGCACGATGCGCGCGAGGCGAGGATCCTGCAGCGAAATGGTGTGCTCGACGCCGCTCTTCCCGCGAAAGCTGAAGCGCAGCGTCGCGCCGTCGACGCTGACGTGCCGCCGCCGCAGCGTCGTCAGGCCGTACGAGCGGTTCTCTTTCACGTACTCGTCGTTGCCGACCCGGATCAGGGTCCTGTCGAGCAGGCGTACCACCGTGGCAAGAAGCTGGCGGCGGCTGAGATCCGGCGCTCTCAGGTCGCGCTCGATGCGCTCGCGCAGCTGCGGCAGCACTTCGCTGAAGGCCAGCATGCGGGTGAACTTGGAGCGGTCGCGTGCCTCGCGGTACTGCGGGTGGTACCGGTACTGCTTGCGCCCGCGCGCGTCGCGCGCTGTCGCCTGGATATGGCCGTCGGGATCGGGGCAGATCCAGACGTCGGTCCACGCCGGCGGGATTGCGAGGGTGTTCAGGCGCTTGCGAATCGCCGCATCGCGGATGCGCGCGCCGTTCGGCAGGAAATAGGTCCAGCCGCTCCCCACCCTGCGGCGCGTGATGCCATTGGCGCCGTCGCTGACGTAGCGCAGGCCGGCGCGGCTTGCCGCCGTCCGGTGCTCGCTCAGTCGGCGCTTATGCCGGCGCTGCGGATCAGCCGCGTCCATTTGTCGAGATCGCTTGCGAGCAGGGCTTCAGCCTCCGGACCCGAGACGCGCAGGGGGCGTACGCCCCTCTTCTCCAGCGCCGCGGCCATTTCGGGCAATGCGACCATCTTCGCGAACGCCTCGCGCAGCCGGGCGAGCACCGGCGCGGGCGTGCCTGAGCGCACGAAGTAACCGGCCCAGGTTTCCCACTCGAAATCGAGCACGCCGGTCTCGCGCACCGTCGGCACCGCCGCGTGATACGGCAGCCGCGCCGCGGGCGAGACGGCAATCGGCCGCACTCGCCCGGACTCGACCTGCCCTCGCGCGGTCGAGGAAGCGTCGAAGAAGAGGTCGACGCGTCCCGGGATGAGGTCCTGGTAGACCGCCTGCGCGCCCTTGTAGGGGACGTGGGTGATGGAGACGCCGGCGAGGTGCCAGAGCAGCGCCGCCGCCATGTGCTGTCCGGTGCCGTTGCCGGCGGAGGCATAGGTCAGCTTGCCGGGATTGGCGCGCGCAAACTCGACGATCTCCTTGAGCGAAGCCTGCGGCAGATCGTTGCGCGCCACCAGGGTGTAGGCGAACCCCGCGGCGAGGCCGAGCGGCGCAAAATCCTTCCTCGGGTCGTAAGGCAGGTTGCGATACAGGCCTGCCGAGAACACCAGGTTCGCCGAAGCGCCGAGCAGCAGAGTGTGGCCGTCGGGCTCGGCCTTGGCGACGGCGTCGGTGCCGATGACCGTGCCACCACCCGGCCGGTTCTCGACGATCACCGATTGCCCGAGCTGGGCGGCGAGCCCTTCGGCGAGCACGCGGGCGACGAGGTCGAAGCCGCCGCCCGGCGGCTGCGGCACGATGACGCGTAGCGTACGGCTCGGAAAGGTCTGCGCCTGCGCGCAGCCCACCGCGAGAGCAAGCGCCAGCGCGGCGACTATTCGCATCGGTAGAAGGCCTCGACCTGCTGCCGGCTGATGGCCGGCAGGTCCTCGGGATCCGAAGACTTGCGCAGTCGCGGCTCGAGCTCCGTCAGGCGCTTCTCCAGGCGCGAGGTCTTCGGATCCCGGTCGAGGGCGATGAACCGCTTTCGCAGCGCGCGCGTGTCCTTCTTCTCCACTTCGGCGAGCGTGATCTCGCGCCGCAAACGCCGCTTTTCGCACTGCACCGGCTCCAGCTTCGAGGTGAGGTCGATGAACTCGCGGGCTTCCGGGCTGAGCGATAGCGCCATCAGAACGAGAAGCGACTTCAAGCGACCTTCATCTTCGCCTTTGGCTCCGGGTACGGGTAGAGCATGTTGAGCGCCACCGACTGGCCGCTTGCCTGCACGAGGCGCACGTGCTCGCGCTTCAGCTCGCGCGCGTGCCGCACGCCGCAGGAGTGCGCGATCATGTCGATCTCGCGGTTCATGTTGTTGGCGTAGTTCGCCACCCGCAGGTATTTCTCCTCCACCACGAGCGCGCGCTGCAGCCGCTTGTTGTGGGTGGTCACGCCGGTCGGGCAGGTGTTCTGGTGGCAGCGCAGCGCCTGGATGCAGCCGAGCGAGAACATGAAGCCGCGCGCGGTGTTGATGAAGTCGGCGCCGACGCACAACGCCCAGGCCGCTTTCGCCGAAGTCACCAGCTTGCCGGAAGCGACGACGCGGACCCGATTCTTGAGATCCG
>Ga0134122_10003317_pt1 | contig 11958 bp, 10 predicted proteins | sample KB302_FD_96461 | JGI IMG/M metagenome (GOLD analysis project Ga0134122, IMG submission 96461) | Terrestrial soil microbial communities without Nitrogen fertilizer from Kellogg Biological Station, Michigan, USA - KB3-0-2 | ecosystem: Environmental > Terrestrial > Soil > Unclassified ...
CCGGTGAGTTTCAATTAGTCGTCGATATAAGTGTCGAGTCAAAATGCTTGGAAATCCTCTTGCCGGCCTGACGACTCCCAACGGTCCAGCCCTTAAGCTCATCCAATAAATATTTCGCTCACCCGTCGCATCTTTTCACAGCTGCCAAACATCTAATCCCCAGCCTGATCCGAGTGTCTCGGTAGCGATTTCACCAGGCTGAGGAGGATCTTTTATGAGGAAGCGTAATATAGTTTTCGGCGCTGCCGCTTTGCTGCTGGCGATCGCCTGGTATGCATTTCGACCCGAGCTCTTGTTTATCAACAAAACCGTCAACGAAGAATTTCCCGGCGGCGCCGCTATGGCAGCGATCGAAAAAGGGCCGATGCTGGTCACGACAGGCAAGTTCAAGGGCCTGGCGCACGAAACCCAAGGTTTGGCCTCCATTTACCAACTACCCGGCGGAAAGCGCACCTTACGCTTAACGGAGTTCGAAACTTCCAACGGTCCGGACGTGCACGTTTACCTTGTCGCAGCCAGCGATGCTACAGATGACGAGACCGTAAAGAAAGCTGGCTTTCTCGATCTCGGCAGCATTAAAGGCAACATTGGCGATCAAAATTATGATCTGCCGATCGACGTTGATCTCAATAAATATCGCGCCGTCACCGTCTGGTGTAAGCGTTTCGGCGTCAACTTCGCCACCACCCCGCTGCTCCCGACACAAAGCTGAAATTTACACGCCTCTTCAGAGCACTCCGCTTATCCCGCCCTCCCAGTACCGTGTCATAGACCCTTCGTTACGGCGGCGCCATGCGCCGCCTACTCAGGGCGATCGGATTAACCGGCTAGTTTGACACCTGAACTTGGCGCATCTTTCGCTGAGTCGTCGACGTCTAATCTGCATCCTAAACAGCTATCTCGGAGGAAGACATGGCAGTAAACGACCATTACGATGTCATTATCATCGGCAGCGGCGCCGGCGGCGGGACCCTCGCGCAGAAGCTCGCGCCGACGGGTAAAACGATTTTGCTTCTCGAGCGCGGCGGTTACGTGCCACGGGAAAAAGACAATTGGAGTGCTCGTGCCGTTAACCTCGAAGGAAAATATCAGACCAAAGAAAAATGGCATGACGCGAGCGGCAACGAGCTGCACCCGCATACTAATTATTATGTGGGCGGCAACACCAAATTTTTCGGCGCGGCATTGTTTCGTTTACGCAAGGAAGATTTCGGCGAAATCAAACATCATGGCGGCGTCTCGCCCGCTTGGCCGATCACCTACGATGAGTTGGAGCCCTACTACACGGAAGCAGAAAAGCTCTATTACGTGCACGGCAATGCCGGCGAAGATCCGACGGAGCCGCACAGAAGCGCGCCCTATCCCCAGAAGGCGGTCAGCCATGAGCCGCGTCTGCAGCAGCTCTCGGATGATTTTGAGCGGCTCGGCTTGCATCCATTTCACACGCCGCTCGGCGTCATGCTCGATGAAAAACTGCCCCATCTAAGTAAATGCATTCGCTGCGGAACCTGCGACGGTTTTCCCTGCCTTCTCTCGGCCAAATCTGATGCTCAGGTATGTGCAGTCGATCCCGCTTTGAAAAACACAAATGTATCGCTGCTAACCGATGCATATGTGGAAAAGTTAGCCACCGATGGCTCCGGACGAAAAGTGTCGAAGGTCATCATTCGCCGCGAGGGTCAACGCTATGAGCTTTCGGCGGACATCGTCGTCGTTTCCTGCGGAGCGATCAACTCGGCCGCGCTGCTGCTCCGGTCCGCCAACGACAAGCATCCGCACGGTCTCGCCAACAGCTCGGATACGGTCGGGCGGCACTACATGGGGCATGTAAATTCCGTGCTGATGGCCCTTTCCAAATGCCCCAACCCAACCATTTTTCAAAAGTCACTCTCGCTCAACGATTTTTATTTCGGCGCCAGCGGCTGGAATTACCCGATGGGTCACATTTCATTCGTCGGTAAGCTCGACGGCGAGACGTTACGCGGCGGTGCGCCTGCCGTTGCGCCCGGCTGGACTCTGGATTTGATGGCCAAGCACTCGCTCGATTTCTGGCTCACATCCGAAGATCTACCCGATCCCAACAATCGCGTCACTATCGATTCCGAAGGCGGAATTGTCTTGAGCTATTCACCTAACAACCAAGAGGGTCACAAGCGCTTGATCGTCAAGCTGAAGGAATTGATGCAGCAACAAAGCAAATGCAGTCTGCATGGTCACAACTGCCACGAGGGCGTTTTTGCTCGCAACCTGTTCATCGGCCAGCGAATTCCGTTGGCCGGCGTCGCGCACCAGGTGGGCACGGTTCGCTTTGGCAGAGATGCGAGGAGCAGCGTCCTCGACAGCAACTGCAAAGCCCATGATTTGGACAATCTCTACGTGGTCGACGGGAGCTTTTTCGTATCCAGCGGCGCCGTAAACCCGGCGTTGACCATCATGGCCAATGCGCTTCGGGTCGGCGAGCATCTCGTCGAAAGACTGCGCTGATGATGAATCCACTACCCACGCCGCAGGAAAGTCCTGTTCATGAGGAGAGCATGAACCGTGCTGTCATCCACAAGCCGAAGGATCTCGATTTTGCTCCGTGGAAGCAGATGCGAGATTCTTCGCTTATGCTCAGAATGACACCAGAGGGATTCCTTGCCCTCCGGAACACTCTCTCGACAGCGCGATCCTGGGTGAGAGTTGTAGCTTTCGTGGCTCTAGCGCTACAACTCTGGGCGTCAGTCGCCTTAGCGCAGCTCATCAGATCGGTCGAGACCATCGGCATGACCGTTTCGGCTATCGCCGGCGCGAGTCAATTCTTCAGCAAGGTACTGGCTTTTGAGAAGATCAGCGATTTCGAAGTCTATGGCGGCGAGTATGAAAAACTGCAGGGCCTCTTCGGTCTGCGCATGCGCGTCGTACGCATGAAGCTCGGAGCGGAAGTCCTCGAGCTGACACAGTATCTCGCGCCCGAGGGAAGACCCATTCCGGCCGATTGGCGCAGCAACGACCAGGCGTTTCAGCATATCGCGATCGTCGTTGCCGATATGGATAAAGCTTACCATCTGTTGCGGGCGCACAATGTACGCCATGCTTCTACGGCTCCGCAAATCATCCCGGCGACCAACAAGGCCGCCGCGGGTATTCGCGCTTTTTACTTCAAAGATCCGGATGGCCATTATTTGGAAGTGATCTATTTCCCCCAAGGTAAGGGCGATCCGCGCTGGCAGCAAAAGAGTGATAAATTATTTCTCGGCATCGATCACACTGCGATTGCGGTCTCGAGCACGGAAACCAGTCTGAGATTCTACCGGGATTTGCTCGGCATGCGGCTCGCGGGAGAAAGCATGAATTACGGCACCGAGCAGGAGCATTTGAACAACGTCGCCGGTGCTCGCTTAAGGATCAGTGGTTTGCGCGCAAGCAGCGGTCCCGGAATCGAGTTTCTCGAGTACCTTTCACCTCGCAATGGCCGGCCTGCGCCGAAGGACACGCGCGCCAATGATATCTGGCATTGGCAGACGATGCTCAGGACCGTCGATGCCGAAAAGACATTCAGAAAATTTAATCGCGCTAGCGGACGCGCCGTTTCTCCCGGCGTCGCCGAGATTTCCGAGGCTGATTTCGGCTTCACCAAAGGATTTCTCGCTCGCGATCCCGACGGCCATGGTTTGCAAATCGTGGAGAAGTGATTCTATTACTTCGTACCAGTCAGAATCGCATCCTGGTGGCGCCGAATAACGTCTAAGCAAAGACGCATGAAGACCGTCTCCGTCAATAGGAAGCGGGGCTTGACTACTTCCACACGCGCTTGGACGAGCGGTAAGAACATCATCAGTACGTGATATAATGAACAGCAGAAGCAAACCGCCGGAAAAGAGAGCCATGACAGCCGAAGAAAAGAGACTTCAGGAAGACCGTTCGCGCAAAGCCAACTGGAAGCGCTGGGGACCCTATTTGTCGGAGCGCCAGTGGGGCACCGTCCGAGAAGACTACAGCGCTTACGGCACCGCGTGGGACTATTTTCCTCACGATCACGCCCGTAGCCGCGCCTATCGCTGGGGCGAGGATGGCATCGGTGGGATTTGCGATCGGCATCAGTATATCTGTTTCGCGCTCGCGCTTTGGAACGGCAAGGATCCGATTTTGAAGGAACGGCTGTTCGGCCTTACCGGCAACGAAGGCAATCACGGCGAAGATGTAAAAGAATATTATTACTACCTCGACTCCACGCCGACGCATTCGTACATGAAATTTCTTTACAAATATCCGCAGCAGGAATTCCCTTACGGCAAGCTGGTCGAGGAAAATCGCCGTCGCGGCAAGCATGACCCGGAATTTGAGTTGATCGACACAGGCATCTTTCGCGATAACCGTTACTTCGATGTTTTTGTCGAATACGCGAAAGCCGGTCCCGACGATATCCTGATCCGCATCGACGCGATCAATCGCGGTCCCGATGCTGCCCTGCTGCACCTGCTGCCAACCGTCTGGTTTCGTAATACCTGGTCCTGGGGACTGGACGAGCGCAAACCCAAATTACGACGGGACGCGTCGGCGGAAGTCGCCGCGATCAGGCTCGATCACTACTACTATGGCTCACGCTGGCTCTACTGTGAAAACAACCCAAAACTGTTGTTTAGCGAAAACGAAACCAACAATCGTCGCTTGTTCAATGCTGAGAATGCCTCGCCGTACGTGAAAGATGCGTTCAACGATTTTCTCGTGACTGGCAATCAAACCGCGATCAATCCCGCCGAGCACGGCACCAAAGCCGCGCCGCATTATGTGTCCACGGTGCGGGCCGGAGAAAGCATGAGCGTGCGCGTGCGGCTTTCACTCGCGGCGCCCTCCAGCGGGCAAATTCTCAACGGCACGTTCGATCAACAGATCGCCCAGCGGCGCGCCGAAGCAGATGAGTTTTACCAGAAGATCATTTATGCGGATCTCGCCACCGATCAGCAAAATATAATGCGCCAGAGCCTTGCGGGATTGTTATGGAGCAAACAGGTTTACAATTACGATCTTAATCGCTGGCTCAAAGGCGATCCGGCCAGTCCCGAGCCGCCAAAAGAGCGTCTGAACGGCCGCAACCACGAATGGCGCCATCTGTACAACTCGGATGTCATATCGATGCCGGACAAGTGGGAATATCCGTGGTACGCCGCCTGGGACCTGGCATTTCACTGTATCGCTTTGGCTCTCGTCGATGCCCAGTTCGCTAAGGAACAGCTGCTGCTCATGACGCGCGAGTGGTACATGCACCCGAACGGGCAGCTGCCGGCGTACGAGTGGGCATTCGGCGATGTCAATCCGCCGGTACACGCCTGGGCCGCGTGGCGCGTATACAAACTCGAGATGAAGCGACAGGGCGAGGGCGACCGCAATTTTCTCGAGCGGATTTTCCATAAGCTCCTGTTGAACTTTACCTGGTGGGTCAATCGCAAGGACACCGAAGGCCGCAACGTTTTTCAGGGCGGCTTTCTTGGCTTGGATAATATCGGCGTCTTCGATCGTAGCGCGCCGTTGCCCACCGGCGGTCAGATCGAGCAGTCGGACGCCACCAGCTGGATGGGCATGTATTGTCTGAACATGCTGGCGATCGCGCTCGAACTGGCAAAAGAAGACTCAGCCTACGAGGACGTCGCCAGCAAATTTTTCGAGCACTTCGTTTATATCTGCGAAGCGATGAACAATATCGCCGGGCAGAAAATCGAGCTGTGGGATCGCGCGGACGGTTTTTACTATGACGTGCTGCACTACGACAATGGCAAAAGCATACGGCTCAAGGTTCGTTCCATGGTCGGGCTCATTCCACTTTTCGCCGTGGAGACTCTCGACCCGAACGTCGTCGAAAAACTCCCGGGCTTCAAACGCCGCATGCAGTGGTTTATCGAAAACCGACCCGGATTGAGCGAACACATCGAGACCGAAACCACTGACGATGGACCGCGCCGTTTTCTTTCGCTGGTTAATCGCTACCGGCTGAAACGCGTGTTGAGCTATATGCTCGATGAAAAGGAGTTTCTGTCTCCATTCGGCATTCGCGCTCTGTCCCGTTATCATTCGGATCATCCTTATAAAATGCCGGTCAACGGCACGGAATATCGAGTCGACTACGAACCGGCGGAATCGAGTACGGGACTGTTCGGCGGCAATTCCAATTGGCGTGGACCGATTTGGTTGCCGGTCAATTACCTGCTTATCGAGTCGCTGCAAAAGTTTCACTTCTTTTTGGGCGACAATTATAAAGTCGAATGTCCCACGGGCTCTGGTCAGTTGGCGAATCTCTGGGAGATTGCCGGTCAAATTTCTCAGCGTCTGACGCGCATTTTTCTGCGCGACGACAGCGGCCGCCGGCCGGTCTTCGGCGGCACGGAAAAGTTCCAGAGCGATGATCACTGGCGCGATCTCATCCCGTTTCACGAATATTTTCACGGCGACAATGGTGCCGGTATCGGCGCCAGCCATCAAACCGGCTGGACCGCGCTGATCGCGAAACTGATCCAGCAGTATGGGGAATAGAAGTCGTCAGTTGTCAGCTTGGCACGATGTAGTGATGGAATGATCCGCGCAAACGTACAGGTCTCTCAGTTTCTGATCCGTACCGCAGAAGTCGACAAGGTCCTCAACGATCTACGTAATTCTGTCAACGAGAATCGTTATCGGTAACCAACCGCTTCGATTGGGCATCTAACTATTCAAGGCGAACTGGTTCGCCAGCTGGCAACTGACATCTGACAGTCGGAGGATCCCATGGACTTCGATCTAATCGTCATCGGCGGCGGAACCGCGGGACTAAGTGCGATGAAGGCCGCGCATGCGCTGGACGCCAAAATCGGCATTGTCGAAGAGGAAGATTTTGCCGGGACGTGCCTCAGAACCGGTTGAATTCCCAAAAAGGTGCTGGTGAGCACCATCGAGCTTTTTACCCGCGCTCGCCATGCGAAGGAGCTAGGGATCAAAGGCACAGAAGATTTAACTCTCGATTGGCCCGCGGTGATCGCGCGTAAGGATGAGATTGTGCAGAGTTGGTCGACCAGCAAGAATACCACGCCGGGAAAACTGGGGGTTCCCGTGTTGCATGGCCATGCGAGTTTTACCGCTCCCCATGAGATCAGCGTCGACGGCAAGACTCACTCGGCTGAGAAATTCGTTATCGCGACGGGATCGAAACCTGCACGGCCGCGGATCCCGGGCGTCGAATTCTGTATTACCAGTGACGAGCTGATCCATTTGAAGGAACAGCCAGCCCGTATGGTGGTTGTCGGCGGTGGCTTTATCGGGCTCGAGTTCGGTTTTGCGCTCGCTTGGGCCGGCACCAAAGTAACGATCTTGCAATCGGGGCCTGAAATTGCTCCTGCGCTTGATCAGGAGATCCGCGCCATATTGCTCGAATCCGCCGCCCAAGCAGGCATTGCGGTCAAGACCAATGCGAAAGTAACGCGAATTGGCAGCGACAAAACTGTCGAAAGCGAAATCGGCGGTCGCGCAGAAAAATTTTCTGCCGATCAAGTGCTGCTCGCCACCGGAAGGCCGTCGAATGTTGCGCCGCTAAATCCCGATGCCGCGAAGATCGAGCTTGATCAGAGCGCGGTGAAAATCAACGAATATCTGCAATCGGTAAGTGCGCCGCACATCTACGCTGTTGGCGATTCGGCCGGCAAACGCCAGCAGTCTCCGGTCGCCTGGTACGAAGGACCCATCGCGGCGCACAACGCGATCAAAGGCAATGAGCGTAAAGTTGATTTCAGCGTGTTCCCGACTGCCATCTTTACCATTCCCGCCATCGGCCAAGTGGGACTCACCGAGGTCGAAGCGCTCAAGCGTGAAATCAAAGCAAAAGCTAGTAAACTTCCTTACGAATACAATCCTGCCGCCGGGGTGCGCAACGAAACCGAAGGCATGGTCAAAGTGGTCTACGAGGAAGGAACTGAGCGCATTCTGGGCGTACAAGTCATCGGCGCTCACGCTGAAGATACGATTCAGATTGCGGCAATGGCGATGAACGGCGGTTTGAAAAAATCACAGGTTGGCGCAATGCATTATGTTTTCCCCACCTTCGGCGGCGCCATTTTTGATACCATGGCCAGCTGACAATCCAGAACTTCGTTTACAAACTCAACCGTCATTCCGGACAAGCTAGCGATAGCGAGCGCGAGCCGGAATCCAGGAGATTCGAACCATCTGGATATGACGGCGAAAAATACGGAGCGCTTCCGCCGTTTGACAAAGGGAGGTTAGGAGGGATTTGTTAAACTGCTGAACATTATGTTCGCTACAACGCACCAACGCTCTACAACACTGCTGCCCTCGCTCGCGCTCGGTTTCACGACGCTTGCGTTCATTGTCGCCAAAACCGGCCGGGATGCGCTCTTTTTTCAAGGCAGCGGCGGTTTGCTGCAACTACCGCTGATTTATATCAATATCGGCGCCGCTTCTTTGCCGCTGGCGATCATCTTTGTGAAAACGATGAAGGTCTGGGGCGCGCGCCCGGCGCGCCTTGGTGTGTTCATGCTTGCGGCCTCGGTCATGGTATTGGCGTCGCCCTTTTTACAACCGGGAGACAACAAGCTGCTTCTCGGAATCTTTATGTTCATTCCGGCGATTTTCGGCTTGTTGTTTGCGAGCCTGTGGCTGCTTGCCTCGGATATTTTTGACAAGACTGAAAAGAGACAGGCCGCCCGCGCCTTCAGCAAAATCGGCGCGGCGACGCTTGCCGGCGGAATGAGCGGCGGCTTGATTTCCAAAGCGCTAGCGCCGCACCTCGATCCACAATGGATGATCTTCTTGGCGGGTATGGTTATTTTCGGCGTCATCGGACTAATCCGGCATATCCACGGCGTCTTTCCACCCAACATCGCGCAGCGTGACAAAACCAAGTTCGGTTTTCTCGCGCCCCTCAGCAACAAGTACGCTGTAACTCTGGTGCTGATTTCGATGACCGGCGCACTCGCCGGCTTACTCATCGATTTTCAATTCTACGCGGCGGCCGCAAGCGCGAGCATGGGATCGAAAGGCAACGCCAACTTCTTCGCCAATTTTTATATCCTGCTCAATTTCAGCTCGCTTTTGCTGCAGCTTTTCGCTACTCCCAAAATTCAAGACAGAGTCGGCCTGCGCGGAGGCTTGATGGTGCTGCCGTTTGCGCTGATTGGCGGCGCAACTTTTGTCACCGCCGCCGCGACGGCATTCAGCCGCTCCGTTTTGCGCGTGACCGAAGGCGGCTTGAGATCTTCAGTGCATCGCTCGATTTGGGAGCAGGCCTTTATCCCGGTGGACTCCACTGAGCGCTCCTCGGTCAAAATCGCCGTTGACGGAATCGCCGCTCGAATCGCCGAGGCGATTGGTGCCGTTGCCATTCTTGTTTGGCTCAAAAAAGTCGTACCGGATGGCGTGATCAAGATGCCGCTCGATACCCGATGGATGTCTTGGGTGCTGCTGGTCACGGTGGCAGTATGGTTATTCGTCACGCGCAAGCTTAGGGTACAAGTGAAATCAGAAGCGGCGAGCATCAAACCGGTGTCGTCAGATGATGTCGACTGCGAAAGATTTCCCGATCAGTGCCCCTGTACCACCGAGCTCGGTAAGGGCGTTAGATAACCAGCCAACGAAACTGCCGATTGTTCCCACTGCTCGTCTGTTTCAATTCGCAAGACGTGCGAGGTCGGGCATACTGCCATTCTGAGCCTCAGCGAAGGATCTAACAGCGTAGCGCAACGTTTCTTGCCGATCTGAGATCTAAGTGCTGTAATACATTCATCTCAGGTCCGCCCTAACTCTATGGCCGAACGTCCAGCCAAATCGCCGATCGCTGGTCACCTGGTTTATCGTCACAACCGGATTACCCGCTTAACCCATTGGATCAGCGGGTTGGCACTGATCATCTTATTCATGAGCGGCCTACAGATTTTCAACGCTCACCCGTATCTTTACTGGGGCAGTACGTCAGACCCGGACAAGGCTTTTCTTTCGATCGCCGCGAGCCAAGATGATGGCGACGTAAGAGGCTTCGTCGATCTTTACGGACGAAAAATCGACACGACTGGGTTTCTCGGCGTCCAGCAAGGGGTGTTCGGTCCGTTTGCGCGTGCCTTTCCAAGTTGGCTGACTGTGCCCGGGTACTATTCCCTCGCTGCGGGTCGGCGCTGGCATTTCTTTTTCGGCTGGCTGTTCGCGATTAGCGGTGTCGTCTACCTGATCTATAATCTCGCGGTCGGTCATATTCGAAAGTTCTTGTTTACCCTGCGCGATGCCAAGAGCGTGCCCGCGATGACTGCGTACTACCTGCACATAAGAAAAACCTCGCCCCAGCAAGGCGAGTATAATCCGCTGCAAAAAATGGCCTATACCGGAGTATTCGTGATTCTGGCCCCGCTGATTTTGCTGAGCGGCATGGCGATGTCACCGCAATTGAATATTGCTTTTCACTGGCTGCCTGCGCTTTTCGGCGGCAGGCAATCGGCACGCACGGTTCACTTCATTCTGGCTTTCGGGTTTCTGTTTTTTGTTCTAGGGCACGTGCTCATGGTGCTGACCCAAGGCTTTCTCAATAACATGCGGTCGATGACCAGCGGTTGGTACAACGAAAAAGTTCCCGTTGTGATCGAATCGACGGCTCAAGCCTCGCCGCCCGAAGCGGCAGCCGTTTCATCAAAGCAAGAGGCGGAAAAAATCAATGAAGCTGAATCGTAAACTTTCGCGACGAAATTTGCTTATCGGCGGGCTTCAAGCCGCGAGCTTAGTTGTTTTGAGCGGCTGCGAAAAAATGTTCGACAGTCTAAGTCAAAACAAAAATGTTCAATCGTTGCTGGAACTTGCCGAGAATGGCAGTCGGCGCGCGCAGCGCCTGCTTACTCGACGCAACAAGCTCGCCAAAGAATTCGAGGCGAAGGACATCTCGCCAAAGTTCCGCGCCAACGGCAACCCCCCGCCGATCACGATGGACTACACTACCGACGCGCAAAATCATTGGACAAGGTGGCGCCTCGAAGTTTCCGGTTTAGTGAAACAGCCGGCGAGTTTCTCACTGGCGGATCTGCAAGCGATGCCCTCGCGCACCCAGATCACGCGCCACGACTGCGTCGAAGGCTGGAGCGTCATCGGCAAGTGGAAAGGGGTGCGTCTGGAAGAGATTATCAATCGAGTTCAACCCGCTACTGACGCCAGATACGTCGTGTTTCGCTGCATGGACACGGATAGTGATGGCGTCAACTATTTTGAAAGCATCGATATGATCGATGCCGTCCATCCACAAACGATTCTCGCTTACGAGCTGAACGATCGTCCCCTGCCGATCGATAACGGCGCGCCGCTCCGTTTGCGCGTCGAGAACCAACTCGGCTACAAACACGCCAAATACATTCGCGCCCTCGAATTCGTCTCGAGTCTCGACAAAATAGGCCAGGGCAAAGGCGGTTACTGGGAAGACCAGGGCTACGAATGGTACGCAGGAATTTAATTTCCTCTGGTCATCTTAAATAGCTCTTGCGGCACTGCGGGCAGTGGTAACACGACATCGCTTGCGCTATTCATAGCTGATGCGCATCTGCTCATTACTTCCCGGCGCGACGGAAATCGCGTTTGCGCTCGGTCTTGGCGATCAGATCGTCGGCGTCACGCATGAGTGCGACTACCCGGCTGAAGCGAAGCAAAAACTCGTTGTGGTGCGAAGCGCCATCGATACGCATCGTCTTTCCGGCGACGAGATCGATCGTAGAGTCGGTGAGCTCCTGGAGGCGGGCAAAGGACTCTATCTCCTTAATAAAGACGCGTTGTAGGCAAGCGCGCCGGAACTCATTCTAACCCAAGGGCTTTGCGATGTTTGCGCCCTCGACTACAACGAAGTTGTCAAAGCCGCTGCGGGGCTGACCTATGTGCCAACCATACTCTCGCTCAATCCGCGCTCGCTCGCCGACGTGCTTGACGACGTCGTACGCATCGGCGCGGCGACAAATTCTGCAGCAGCAGCCGACG
>Ga0134122_10003319_pt1 | contig 11953 bp, 7 predicted proteins | sample KB302_FD_96461 | JGI IMG/M metagenome (GOLD analysis project Ga0134122, IMG submission 96461) | Terrestrial soil microbial communities without Nitrogen fertilizer from Kellogg Biological Station, Michigan, USA - KB3-0-2 | ecosystem: Environmental > Terrestrial > Soil > Unclassified ...
AAAGAAAACGGGCCCCGCAAGCGAGGCCCGTTTCTTGGCGATGGGCGCCTGACTAGGTCGCTTCGGCGGTCAGCACGCGGCCTTTCGTCTCGGGCAGCATGAGCGCCGCCAGGATGAGAAGGCCGTAGGCGATCAGCGCGAATACGCCAATCGATTGGCCGAGAGGCAACTTCGCGCTCAGCAAGCCGACAAAGAACGGATTGAGTGCCGCGAGGCCGCGCCCGAAATTATAGGTGAAGCCCTGAGCCGAGCCGCGCATGCGCGTGGGAAACAGTTCGGTGAGGAACGGCCCCATACCGGAGAAGATCCCCGAGGCGAAGAAACCGAGTGGGAAGCCGAGGAAAAGCATCATCGTGTTGTCGATCGGAAGCTGCGTGTAGAGGAACACGGTAATTATCGAGCAGACGGCGTACAGAATGAAATTCGCCCGCCGCCCGATGCGATCGTTCAGCCAGGCGCTGACCCAATAGCCGATCAGCGAGCCGATGATGATGACCGCGATATACCCGCCGGTTCCGAACACAGTGAGCTTGCGCTCGGTGCGCAGGAAAGTCGGAAGCCACGTGGTGATCGCGTAGTAGCCGCCCTGCGCGCCGGTCGTAAGCAGGCAGGCTAGGATCGTCGTCTTCAGGGTCGAAGGCGAGAAAATTTCGAGAAAATTCGGCTTGCTTCCTGCGGCTTTCAGATTCTTCTGCGTCGCTTTGTATACTTCCGGCTCCTCGACAAAGCGCCGGATGAAGAAAACGAGCAACGCGGGGCTCAACCCTACCCAAAACAGCGCGCGCCAAGCGGTGTCCGCCGGCAGGATCGTGAAGAACAAGGTAGCCAGTATTGCGGCGAGACCCCAGCCGACCGCCCAGCCGCTCTGCATGGCGCCGACCGCCTTGCCGCGACTTTCGGGACGGATCACTTCGCCGATTAGCACGGCCGCAGCGGCCCACTCGCCACCAAAGCCGAGACCCATCAACGCGCGGAAGATGAACAGCTGAGTATAGTTCTGCGCGAAGCCGCAAAGAAAGGTGAAGAAGGCAAACCAAAGAATAGTGATTTGCAGGGTGCGCACGCGGCCGAAACGATCGGAGAGCGCGCCTGCGAACCAGCCGCCGAACGCCGAAGACAGGAGCGTTGCCGTGCCGATCAAGCCAGCGTCAGCATTGGTAATGGCGAACGCGGCGATGATGGCGGGAATAGCGAAGGACAGAATCTGAACGTCCATCGCGTCCATGATCCAGCCGCCGGTGCATGCCCAGAACGTGCGCTTTCCGACCGGCGTCATCTCCGTATACCACCGCGTCGGATGGGTGTCGGTTGGCACGGTTTTGATTGTTGTCATTTTTTCTCTCTCCCCATTTCGGCGCTTCCCCGCGCCGGTTTTGATTTTAGCGTAGCATGATCGGCTGAAAATGCGCGGACATCAAAAAAGCGCAAGCTCCGTATTTTTTAAATCCGTGACCAGCATTTTGCCGGGCGAGTGCGTGATCGCGAACGGCGGCCTCGCTGCCGCAATCGCCGCCTGCGGTGTTACGCCGCACGCCCAGAACACCGGCAACTCGCCCGCCTCGATCGGCACCGGATCGCCATAGTCGGGCTTGCCGAGATCCTCGATCCCGATCTCCGCGGGAAGGCCGAGATGCACCGGCGCACCGTGCACGGCCGGCAGTCGCGTGGTGATTTGAATCGCACGAATCGCGTCGGCGGGTTTCAAAGGCCGCATCGATACAACCATCGGTCCGTGAAAGCGACCGGCGCGTACAGTCGGAATATTCGTGCGATACATGGGCACATTCGTCTCGAGTGCGATGTGCCGAATGGGCACATCGTTTTGCAACAGCGCCTCCTCGAATGAAAACGAGCAGCCGATTACAAAACTTACGAGATCGTCACGCCAGATTGATGTTAGGTCGAACGGTTCGCCAACAATTTCACCGTTTTTCCATACGCGATAACGAGGAATGTCTGTTCGAATATCAAGATCTTCACCGAGCGAAGGGATTGCGGGATTGCCGGGTTCGGACATGCCTAGCAGCGGGCATGGTTTCGGATTGGCTTGGCAAAAGCGCAAAAATTCTTCCGCCCAGTCGCGCGGCAAAATCGCTAGATTTCCCTGCACGTAACCTGGCGCGAGACCCGCGGTCTGGCCGTCGAGTGTGCCGGAGCGGCTGAGACGTCGTACCTCGGCACCGGTTGCAGGCGTCGCCGAGTTTTTGGAAACAGCAAGATTGCTCTTGGCCATCGGACGTAGCTCCGTCCTGTTAGCGCAACATTCGAGCATGATGTTGTCCAATCGTGCTTTCCAATCGAGTTTGATAAGCTAGGCTTATCAGCCGGGGGCGTCATGATCGACTTTAGATCGCTCGAAACCTTCATGTGGGTCGCCAATCTGCGAAGCTTTCGTGGCGCGGCGGAAAAGCTCAACACCACGCAGCCGGCCGTTTCAATGCGGATCGCGCAGCTCGAAGAAGATCTTGGCGTGCGATTGCTGGAGCGTGATAGGCGCGCAGTCTCACCGACGGAAAAGGGTCAGCTCTTGCTTCGCTACGCGGACCGTCTTATCCGCCAACGCGCAGAAATGATCGAGTCGGTTGGCGACCGCATGACTATGCGCGGCATCGTGCGGCTCGGCGTGTCGGAGACGATCGTTCACACTTGGCTGCCGACACTGATAGAGCGTGTGAATGCGGCTTATCCGAATTTAGAACTGGAGATCGAAGTCGATATATCACCTAATTTGCGTGACCGACTTGTCGCCAAGGATTTAAACTTGGCTTTGTTGCTTGGACCCATCAGTAATCCGAATGTCCACAGCCAGCCATTGTGCTCCTACCCGCTCGCTTTTATCGCTTCCGACAAAATCAAGTTCGGCAAGAAAACCGTTTCGCTAGATGATATCGCGAAATGGCCGATCATTACATTCTCACGCAATACGCAGCCCTTCATTTTCGTGCATGAGCTCTTCGAGCGGCGCGGTATGCGGACGACCATTCATGCAAGCGCTTCGCTCTCCACCGTGGTGCGGATGGCGCTCGACGGCATAGGAATCGCGGTCATTCCGCCCGCGATCCTGCCCAATGTAGTAGCCGACAAGCGTCTGCGCCCACTCAAGACCGACATAACGCTCCCCAACCTCAACTTCGTGGTGAGTTGGCCCTCGACACCCGATAGTTTTGCCGCACAAAAAGTCGCCGAAATTGCCGTGCGCGTTGCAAAGCAAGCCCGAACGCCCAAGAGACACTGATAAGACAGATTTATCAAAACCAATCTGAAATGTGGATTGGACTTGATCGTGCCGCGAATGCTTCGATGCGGCGGAGAATTTGTTTGGGCTGAAGAGCAGAGACGTACATGAGTGTATCCGTGTCCTGGGATTTCTGGATTGACCGTGGCGGCACGTTCACCGACGTGGTTGCGCGCAGTCCTGACGGCAAGCTGATCGCACGGAAGCTGCTTTCGGAAAACAGGCAAGCGTATCGCGACGCCGCCGTGCAAGGTATTCGAGAATGTCTCGGGCTGAGTTCCGGTATGCCGATCCCCACCGGAAAGATCGGCGCTGTCAAAATGGGTACCACCGTGGCGACCAATGCCCTGCTTGAACGCAAGGGTGAGCGAACAGCGCTGCTCATTACCAAGGGCTTTCGCGACGCGCTGAAAATCGGTTACCAAGCTCGACCAAAAATTTTCGCTAAGCAGATCATCAAACCCGAAATGCTTTACGAGCGAGTTGTCGAGGTCGACGAGCGCGTGCATGCGGACGGCACGGTGGAGCAAGCTCCCGATCTCAATGCCATTCGCACAGAATTGGAAGCCCTCAAGAGCGCCGGCATTAAATCCGTCGCCATCGTTTTCATGCATGCTTATCGCTTCCCGACCCACGAAAAAGCTGTAGCAGCACTCGTGCGCGAAATCGACTTCGCGCAGATTTCCGTGAGCCACGAAGTATCGCCCTTAATTAAACTGGTCGGCCGCGGCGATACGACCGTTGTCGACGCTTATCTCTCGCCGATCCTGCGGCGCTACGTGGCGCAGGTTGCGGACGAACTTGATGCCTCACGTTCGGGGACGCGGCTCATGTTCATGATGTCGTCGGGCGGGCTTACCGCCGCAGATCTGTTTCAAGGTAAGGATGCAATTTTATCGGGCCCCGCAGGTGGCGTTGTCGGCATGGCTGAAACCGGGCGTGAAGCGGGGCTTGGCCGTCTCATTGGTTTCGATATGGGCGGCACCTCGACAGACGTCTCTCATTTCGACGGGGAATACGAACGCGCGTTCGAGACGGAGGTCGCCGGCGTGCGCATGCGAGCGCCGATGATGCTTATTCACACGGTTGCGTCAGGCGGCGGCTCGATTTTACATTTTGACGGATCACGCTTTCGCGTCGGACCGGATTCCGCCGGGGCCGATCCCGGGCCAAAATGTTATCGCCGCAATGGCCCGCTCACTGTCACCGACGCGAATGTAATGGCGGGAAAATTAATCGCAGATTTCTTTCCAAAAATCTTTGGGCCGAAGCAAGAGGAGTCCATTGATGAGAAATCCGTGCGATCAGCGTTTGAAGCAATTACCAAGGAAATCGGTGGTGGGCGGAAGCCGGAGCAAGTCGCCGACGGTTTCATCACGATAGCCGTCGAAAATATGGCGAATGCGATCAAGAAGATTTCGGTCGCGCGCGGGTATGACGTAACGCGCTATGCGTTGAATTGCTTCGGTGGCGCGGGCGGCCAGCACGCATGCCTAGTTGCCGACGCACTTGGAATGAAAACCGTTCTCATTCATCCATTTTCGGGTTTGCTGTCCGCCTATGGCATGGGCCTCGCCGATATCCGCGCCACGCGCTCGCAGGCCGTCGAAGAACCCTTCGGCGACGGCGCGCAGGCAACAATCAACAAACTCGGCAGCAAACTTGCGGGCGAGGCATCAGGCGAAGTCGCGGGGCAAGGAGTAGCGCGCGACGACATAACCGTGCATGTGCGCGCGCATATCCGGTACTCCGGCACGGATACACCGATCGAGGTTCCGGCTTATACGATACATTCGCCCGGTCATGGCGCATCACCGCCAATGACGCTGACAGCAATGAAGGATGCTTTTCAAGCGGCACACCGCGCGCGCTTTGGTTTCATCGACGAAAGCAAGGAACTCGTGGTCGAAGCAGTATCCGTCGAGGCGGTCGGCGGCGGCGCAAAATTCACCGAAAAGGAAATTCCCGCGACAAAAGCCCCCCTGCCCCCTCCTGCGCGCAAGACACGCTTTTTTTCGCGGAGTGCATGGTGGGAGGCTCAAGTGTATCTGCGCGAAGGTTTGCTCACGGGCCAACACGTCGCTGGGCCTGCGCTCATCATCGAGCCGAATCAGACGGTAGTGATCGAAGACGGTTGGCAGGCGGAGGTCACGGCGAAAAACCATCTCCTGCTTAAGCGCGTAAAAGAGCTTGCGCGGACGAAGGCGATCGGCACCCAAGCCGACCCGGTGATGCTTGAGGTCTTCAATAATCTGTTCATGTCGATTGCCGAGCAGATGGGCGTGACACTACAGAACACCGCTTACTCAGTGAACATCAAGGAACGGCTCGACTTTTCGTGCGCCGTATTCGATGCCGAAGGAAATCTTGTAGCCAACGCGCCGCATATGCCGGTCCATCTGGGTTCAATGGACCGCTCCGTCGAAACGGTTTTGCGCGAGAATCGCGGCAAACTAAAACCGGGCGATGTCTACGCGCTCAACGCGCCCTACAACGGCGGCACGCACCTTCCCGATATTACCGTTTGCACGCCGGTGTTCGACGATAATGGCAAGAAAATAATTTTCTGGGTAGCGAGCCGAGGCCATCACGCCGATGTCGGCGGCATTACACCGGGTTCGATGTCACCGCGCGCGACCACAATCGAGGAAGAAGGCGTTTACATCGACAATTTCAAGATGGTCGATCAAGGACGATTTCTTGAGCGCGAGCTGAACGAACTGCTGCTTGGCGCGAAATACCCGGCACGCAATCCGGTACAGAACATCAACGATCTCAAGGCGCAGATCGCAGCCAACGAAAAGGGGGTGCGGGAACTAAAAAGAATCATCGCCGATTTCGGCTTCGATGTGGTGCAGGCCTATATGGGCCACGTGCAAGACAACGCTGCAGAGTCAGTTCGGCGTGTGCTCGATCGTCTGCACGACTCGGAATTTTCCTACGAGATGGATCAAGGCACCGTGATTAAGGTGAAAATCTCAGTCGACAAAGAGAGGCGCGAGGCAACCGTCGATTTCACCGGCACTAGCCCGCAACAGCCGACGAATTTCAACGCGCCCGCGCCAGTGACGCGTGCGGCAGTACTTTACGTCTTTCGCGTGATGGTGGACGATGAAATTCCGATGAACGCCGGCTGTCTCAGGCCAATACGCATTGTCGTGCCGAAGGAATCTTTGCTTTCGCCGGAATATCCGGCGGCCGTCGTCGCGGGAAATGTCGAAACGTCGCAAGCCGTAACGAATTGCCTGTTCGGCGCACTTGGCGCACTTTCCGCCGCACAAGGCACGATGAACAATCTCACCTTCGGCAATGCGCAATATCAGTATTACGAAACAATCTGCTCGGGCTCGCCCGCCGGCCCCGGCTTCGATGGGACTGATGCCGTGCACACGCACATGACCAACACGCGGCTCACCGACCCAGAGATTCTGGAATTTCGCTTTCCGGTCTTGCTGGAAGATTTCCACATCCGCCCCAATTCCGGCGGGCGCGGAAAATGGAACGCGGGCAATGGGATTTCACGACGCGTCCGTTTTCTAGAAAAGATGGATTGCGCTATCCTCTCGGGGCACCGCCGCATACGGCCGTTTGGGCTCGCGGGCGGACTGCCTGGCATGCTTGGCGAAAATTCCGTGCGGCGTCTCGACGGCCGCATGGAGCCGCTCGAAGGTTGCGATCAGACCGTACTTGAACCAAGCGAAGCGGTGACGGTCATCAGCCCAACCGGTGGTGGCTATGGTGATCCGAAGGAAAGAGACAGCACCTAGTTTTCGCCCGGCTTCAGCGCCCGAAGCGTTCTCTGTTCGATCGTCTCAGCTGAAGAACCTTTCCGGTTCGCGATCGGCTCGGGTGCCATCAGATAGCTCGGCGTTGGCGAGGCTGAAGACTCGGGTTCTTTTTTCCTTTTCTTCGCGATGCTTCCCGTCGTGATCGGATCGCTGCCGAGCTTCGCGCCAACATTTCTCGGAGGAAGCGGTCTGTTCGGATCTGGCGGAGCGCGATAGATTGGCTGCTGCTCGATCCCGCTCGGCCCACTCGCTGCGCGAGGCGGTTGTTGGGGCGTGAGAGTCAACGGCAAATCAGCGGGCCGGCCTGGCTGTTGACGTTCGACCACCATTGGTCCGCGCGACTCATACATAGGCGGCTGCGAATTGGGATTCAGCGGCAGATCGCCGGTGCGGTTCGGCGTCTGGCGCGTTATGACCATCGGGCCCTGCGGGGCCATCGGCGCCTGCCGACGCGCCATCGGAATGTTCTCGCGCGACATCGGCGGCGGCGGCAATTCTTCCGGCACCGGCTTGCAGATCGAACGGGCGGAGGAACGCCGCGCAAGATCGAGATGGAAGTGGTCGTAATGGAAGGCGTCCGCTCCTGGCCCGAGCACGGTCGAGAACCGCTCGCAAGCGGCCGCAAAAATCTGCCGGAGGAACCCGCGTTCTTCGTAAAGACCTTTCCAGCCGTCCTTTACTTTTACTTCGCGACCGCTCGCGAGCTTGAAGACAGCGACGTCGAGCGCGTTGCCGAAAGCGTGTTCGGAAATGTTCGCACCCGACTGGCCGTTCATGGTGCGACAGGAATAAGCGGAGAGCTGGCGGATCTCGACTACCTGCTCGCCGAACCAGCTTTCGGCTGCCGGCTGAACTGCCTCGGCGAGCCAGCGATCCACTTCGCCGATGACCGGGCACGCGAGAGTCGCGGTAGGCGCGACGGTCACGTAACCGCCGCTCATCGCGGAAACCTTGAAAGGATGGGACATACCGCAGGAGCCGCGACCATCGATCGAGGATTCGGGCTCCACGAAAGCGGAGGGCTGCACAATTTTTTCGGCTAGGCAGCGCTCTTCGGCTTCCATCCGCCACGGATCGCGCTGCTCGTAGTCGAACACCCGGCAGCTTGAGAGCGCCAGGGCAACGAGCGGGACGACGAGATACAAACGAACTCCGCACGGCATTTGCGGAAAATGCAGCGCCCTCCGTTAAGGCCGGATCAACGACACTCATTAAGGATCGATCAACGATACGATCCCGCGCAAACGCTCAGGTTCGCTTGCGGCCCACGGGCGATCCCCATAGATTCGTGGCATGAAAAGACTCGCCCGCCTGATCAAAAGCCCTTGGCGGGCGATCCCCATTCTCGGTTTTTGTCAGCTGCTTTCCTGGGGCGCGATCTTTTACACACCGGTATTGATCGTGCCGCTGATTGCAGAAGCGCGCGGTTGGTCGCTGACACTCGCGATGGGCGGATTTTCCGTGGGAATTCTCGCGGCCGGCCTTTGCTCACCCTTTGTCGGCAAGATGATCGACCGTCACGGCGGCCATGTGGTCATGCCCATAGGCTATTTCGCCGGCGCAGTCGGACTCCTGGGCCTCGCCTATGCAAGTCACCCTGCCGCCTACTACGCGGTTTGGCTACTGCTCGGCGCCGCGATGGCGTCGACGCTTTACGATCCAGCGTTTGCGACACTTGCGCGGATTTTCGGTAGCGGTGCACGGCGCGCAATCACGCTGCTTACTTTCATTGGCGGTTTTGCATCGACCGTCAGCTGGCCGCTCACGCATCTCCTGATCGAAATGGCGGGTTGGCGCGGCACACACCAAATCTATGCAGCGCTATTGGCTTTTGCTGCGGCGCCGCTCCTCTCCTTCGCGCTGCCGCGCGAGCACGCAGCGCCGGAAGTGCTGCCCGAAGGCCCTATTCCTGCACGGTTGAAGCATATCCCGGCAAAAGGGCTGCCCTTGCTGCTCGTCGCCCTCGCTTTTGCATTCTATGCATTCGTGCCGGCGGCTCTATCGGCCCACATGCTCGCGGTTTTTTCCCGTTTCGGAATCGACGCCGCGACTGTCGTTATCATCGGCGCCCTGTTTGGACCAGCGCAAGTGACGGCGCGACTCCTTGAATTCATTTTCGCACGTAAGCAGCACCCGCTGATAATTGCGCGCGGCGCCATGGCACTCCTGATGGTTGCGTGTTCCATGCTGTTGTTTCTTGGAGTATCGGTCCCAGTCGCTGGAATCTTCGCTATCCTGTTCGGATTGAGCAATGGACTGATGACGATCGCGCGCGGCACTGTTCCGCTTGCCCTGTTCGGACCCGCCGGTTACGGCCGTTTGTTGGGTCGGATTGCCCGGCCGGCGCTCTTTATTTCCGCGTCGGCCCCATTCGTGTTCGCCTTCGTAGCCGAACGGTTCTCGGATCCCGCCGCACTCGCGTTGATTGCGGCCTTCGCTGTTGTCTCGCTCATTTGCTTCGCATTGATCCGGCGGTCCTAAGCCGTCAACCTTCCGTCAACCATATCCGCAAAGTGGGGCCGGAAAAGTCCGCCTTGCGGGGCTGAAAACGATTCCGTTTACCATTCGGTCGCAACGCTACGTTAGGCATAAGCGTCCCAGTTCGGCGATCAGTCAGTGAGTACGTCGATGCGTAGGTTGGTTCTCCTCCCCCTTTTCGTTTTCGCTTTCACGCCGGCTGTGGCCGATCCCCTGGACGGTCCACGCGGCACTCAAATGGTTCGCGCGCCCCGTTACGTGGCAGCGCCCAGCATCAACGAGCGTGCGGCACCACGCGAGCGCTCCGACTTCGCCGACAACCGGCCGGGCGCGGCGCGGCCCCGTTCCATGGGCGGCGGCTTCATCGAATTCCTGTTCAGCGGTGCCAATCAGGGCGGCGAATTGCCGCGCGGGCGCAACCAGCGGCCGTGGGAAGACATGTCCGGCGGCCGCATACTGAATGCGAGCCGAGAGGATCCGACGGTCCGCTACGATCGGCCGAAACCTGCGATGGATCCTCGTTTCTTCAAACAAATTGTCGATTATCCAACGAATGAAAAGCCGGGCACTGTTGTCATCGATACGCCGAATCGCTTTCTCTATTACGTAGAAGGCGACGGCAAAGCGATCCGCTACGGCATCGGAGTCGGCCGTCCTGGCTTCGAGTGGGCCGGCGTGAAAACGGTGAGCCAGAAGAAAGAATGGCCGGAATGGCGTCCGCCGGCTGAAATGCGGATGCGCCGCCCCGATCTTCCGGAATACATGGCCGGCGGTCCGGAGAATCCGCTTGGTGCACGCGCGATGTATCTTGGCTCGTCGCTCTATCGTATTCACGGCTCGAACGAGCCGCACACGATCGGCCAAGCCGTCTCGTCCGGCTGCATCCGAATGAAAAACGAAGACGTGATCGATCTCTACGACAAGGTGAAGGTCGGCACCAAAGTTATCGTGATCTGAAGTCTATCTCCGGGGGGCGATACGCCAACGGGGCCGCTTTCGAGCGGCCCCGTTTATTTTTGCAACAAGCGGATGCTAGGCGATCAGGCGATAGGCAGGGATCGTCAAAAACTCCTCGATCTCAAGCGCGAGTGACATCTCGCTGAAGAGCTCGACCGCCTCTTCGAAACGGCCTGAATCGTAGGTGGTCGGGCCAATCGCCTGACGGACTTTTTCCATTTCGTCTTCGAGTATGATCTGGAAGAGATCGGGCGTGACCTCGCGCCCGTCGGCGAGTTTGGCGCGATGATAGATCCACTGCCACACTTGCGTGCGGCTGATTTCCGCAGTCGCTGCGTCCTCCATCAGATTATAGAGGGGGACCGCGCCGCGGCCACGCAACCAGGCCTCGATATATTGCACGCCGACGCGGATATTGAGCCGCAGCCCTGCTTCGGTGCGCTCACCCGTGTGCATTTCGAGCAGCTGATCTCGCGTGATGTGAACATCGTTCCTAAGCTTATCGAGCTGGTTCGGCGTCTTCATCAGGCGATGGAAAACTTCCTCCGCGACCGGCACGAGGTCTGGATGCGCGACCCAGGTGCCGTCGTGGCCATTGCCGGCCTCGCGTTCCTTATCAATGCGCACTTTCTTGAAAGCTTCCTCGTTTGCAGCTGCGTCGCCCTTTACCGGAATTTGTGCGGCCATCCCGCCCATGGCGAAGGCGCCGCGGCGATGACAGGTGCGAATGAGCAAAAGCGAATAGGCTTGGAGGAACGCTTTATCCATCGTCATGACAGCGCGGTCTGGCGTAAGGAAGCGCTTGTTCTTTCCGAGCCGCTTGATGAACGAGAAGATGTAGTCCCAGCGGCCGCAATTCAAGCCGGTGATGTGATCGCGCATTTCGTAGAGGATTTCATCCATCTCGAAGGCTGCCGGCAACGTCTCGATCAAGACAGTCGCTTTGGTGGTGCTAATGGGTATGCCGAGCTTCGATTGCGCATGTACGAATACGTCGTTCCAAAGTCGCGACTCGAGATGGCTCTCGATCTTGGGAAGATAGAAATATGGCCCGGTGCCTGCAGCTAACGTGCGCTTGGCGTTGTGAAAGAAATAGAGCCCGAAATCGAAAAGAGCTCCAGACATCGCTTCGCCGTCGACCATCATGTGATCTTCGAGCAAGTGCCAGCCGCGCGGACGCACGAGTAAAGTCGCGAGCTTGTCGCCGAGCTTGTAGGATTTCTTCGTCTGCGGATCGACGAAGTCGAGCCTGCCGGTCCAGCGGTCTTTCAGATTGATTTGGCCGTCGATGAGATTTTCCCACTTCGGCGAGCACGCGTCCTCGAAATCCGCCATGTAGACTTCAGCACCGGAATTGAGCGCGTTGACCACCATTTTGCGGTCGACGGGACCAGTGATCTCCACGCGACGGTCGAGCAAGTCTTTCGGGAGCGGCGCGATCTTCCAACCCTGTTCGCGGATATTCTTCGACTCCGGCAAGAAATCCGGAAGCTCG